>ERZ772902.1085-NODE-1085-length-22783-cov-3.562258_pt1 | contig 22783 bp, 15 predicted proteins | sample MGYA00511470_ERZ772902 | MGnify/ENA primary metagenome ERZ772902 (study PRJEB29015, sample SAMEA2737717) | human gut metagenome | biome: human gut; feature: human-associated habitat; material: faeces | place: China | collected 2012 ... | reverse complement strand
AAATAGTTCAAATTTCTTTTCCGGACTTATTATTTCTTCTTGAATCTCATCTGTCTGTTCATCACTCTCTACCTGTTTTTGTGGATAATACTGATTAAGGTATATAAAAATAACAATACTTATAAGTACAAACAATATAACAGAAACAACAGTTATAACCATATTACTTCCCGAAGTGAGAAGTTTTACTGATACAGCAGATGTAATAACTGCACACAGATTATTTACTGCACGCCCAAGTCCTGCCCAGAATTCAGGATTTTTCATTTTATATGATAAACTCATAAATGATGCTGTAAAAAATACAGCAAAAAATCCTGCTGATATATAAAATATAACAAGCCCTGCAATAAAAATCCCACCGAAATTAATTATGACTATGCATAATGTTGATATAAGAGTTATACAATACATAATCATGCTCATATAACGTCCATTATGTATATCAAATAAAAATCCTGCACAAAGACCACTCAATGCAAGAAGTATTCTCGGAAGCTGCCCTATGTCAACACTTCCCTGTGCATGAACAAGTGTTACCGCATTATCAAGAGATACAAATATACATGACATAAGTGCAACCATAATAACAAGAAGCATACCTGTAAGCATTTTATTTTTAATCAAATATCCATCCACACTGTCATATTTATCCACATTATCTTTCTCTTCTGCAAATTTTTTACGATATATAATAAGCCATATAAGGCTGACAGCCAACACTATTATAACCGCTTTTTGTGCGATTTCTTTTTTTATAATATTATTGTTGATAAATTGTAAAAATACCCCTGCCGCATATGCAATTCCAACATATGATGATATTTGTGAACTTCCCCTTAAAATAACAGATGAATAATAAATCGCTGCACTTCCTGTTATTCCAAGTAATACAAAAAATATACATCCTATAATAATCATTATTTCATATGACGAATGTCCTGAAATAACAGCAACCGATACAGCTGCAATTATTGAAGCCACAATTCCAGCCACATATTCCAGGTATCCTTTCAGATAACGATTTATAAACGGAAACAATACAAAACCCAAAACACTGGCACCAAGTATATAATTTTGTACAAGAACAACTCCATCTGAATCCACAAGATTCATCATCATATTATCAAATAAATATTCTGTTCCTAAAAATACAAAATTAAATAAAGTGAGTATTGCTGTTACATATATTTTTTTATTTTTCATATTTATGTCATTCCTCTTAAAACTATTGCATGTTTTATTTTTCTTTTTCAGGTATCTGTGCAATTATAACTGCCGCAAACACAAGCACACATCCAACAGCCTCTCTTATGCTTAACACTTCATGCAGAATCAGCCATCCGGCAAGCACTGCAAACACTGATTCAAGACTCATAACTATAGATGCAACCGCCGGTTTTGTATATTTCTGTCCTATTATCTGCAATGTATATGCAATTCCATTGGACATAACACCTGCGTATAATATTGGAACTGCTGCTTTTACAATATTTCCTATATCGGGTTTCTCAAAAACTAATGCCAGAATAAGTGATATTACGGCACATGTTGCAAATTGTATACATGACAGTTTTATTCCGTCTTCAGACGAAAAATGTTCTACCGCAAATATATGGCACATAAAACACACCGCACATAAAAGCAGGCAGATGTCCGCCGCATATATACCTGAAAACCCACCTTTCATGCATAAAAGATACATTCCGCTTATACATCCAATAACAGACAATACAATTACCGGACGTATTTTTTTCTCAATAAGTGCTGTCAACACAGCAACCATAACAACATATGTTGCCGTCAAAAATCCGGCTCTTCCGGATGCTGCCACTCCCTTAGGATATATGCTTATTCCATATTGCTGTAACGACATTGCAGCACATAATACGCAGCCACATATAATTCCGCCTGTTATCGGCCATTTTGTTTTAAACCCATATTCATCTAATCTTACTTCCTGTTTTACATTCTTATTTGCCGACAGATGTACAACCATTATCACTATTACAAGAAATGCCGCTCCTACAAAGGAACGGCTTGCATTGAACGTAAATGTACCAACATTCTGGGAACCGCTTGTCTGTGCAACAAAAGCAGTTCCCCAGATAAAAGCTGCCAGCAGTAAAATCAAGCTTCCTTTAATATTCTTCACTGCATCCTCTTTTCTACATCTCTTTCTTTTTTGAATTAATAGAGGTTATATATTTAATTCCTATAAGTGTTCCAATCATAAGAACGATTCCTATTATAAGCGGAATTACCGGACTTTGAATAAATCCTGCAAGTATATAAGTCATGCATGATATAACCGCAACAACCATAACATACGGAAGCTGTGTGGATACATGATTCATGTGATTACACTGTGCTCCAGCCGATGCCATAATGGTTGTATCGGAAATAGGTGAACAATGATCTCCGCATACAGCACCAGCCATACATGCAGATATTGATATAATCATCATTGTATGATTTATTCCTGAAAATGTTCCTACGACAATAGGTATGAGAATACCAAATGTTCCCCATGATGTACCTGTCGCAAATGCGAGCAATGCACCAATTATAAATATAATTGCCGGGAACAGTGAAAGCCATGGACCTGATATATTTTCAACTAATGATGCAACATATTCTTTTGCACCAAGACTGTCTGTCATTGACTTTAATGTCCATGCAAATACAAGAATAAGAATTGCCGGAACCATCGCTTTAAATCCTTCAGGAATACAATTACAGCACTCTGTAAAACCCAGTACTCTTCTGACAGAATAAAATGCTATTGTTATTATAAGTGCAAAAAAGCTGCCAAGCATAAGTCCCATTGAAGCATCACTTCCTGAAAATGCTTCAATAAATCCTGTTCCGCTAAAAAATCCTCCTGTATAAATCATCCCGATTACACAGCATATTATTAATGTCACAATAGGGAAAATTAAATCTATAACTTTTCCTCTTCCCTTTATCACATCCTGCGATACATTCTCATATGGCCTGTCACCCGTTGTATAAAGGTCTCCATTTACAGCATTAGCCTCATGCTCTGCCATAGGGCCAAAATCAACCTTTAATATTACAAATGTAAGCATCAACTATTGTGAGCAACGCGTAATAATTATACGGAATTGCATTGATAAATATTGAAAATCCGTCTTCACCCGGAACAAATCCGGTAACCGCTGCTGCCCATGAAGATATAGGTGCTATGATACATACAGGTGCTGCCGTTGCGTCAATAAGATATGCAAGCTTTGCCCTTGATACATTATGTTTATCTGTTATAGGTCGCATTACGCTTCCAACAGTAAGACAGTTAAAATAATCATCTATAAATATCAGCACACCAAGAAGTATAGATGCAAGCTGTGCTCCTATTCTTGTTTTAATATGTTTTCCTGCCCATTCACCAAATGCAGCAGAACCGCCAGCCCTGTTCATCATGCTTACCATAATTCCCAGTACAACAAGAAATACAAGAATTCCTACATTATACGAATCCGTAAGAACTCCAAGAATCCCGTCATCAAATATATGAAGAACAGATTTTTCCAGGCTGAATCCCGTCTGGAAAAGATTCCCATAAAATAAACCACCCATAACAATTCCAATAAATAAAGAACTGTAAACTTCTTTTGTTATAAGTGCAAGTATAATAGCCACAAGTGGCGGAATCAAAGCCCAGAATGTGGCATACATATTAGGTAAATATTCTACGATTTCGTTCATGAAATCTCCTTTCAACATTTGTTAATCTGACAGCTATTATACAGGACTGCCATACTGTTTTTCAAGTACCGGAATCATTTTTAATATCTGTATAATGAGTGGAATTACCATAATAAACCATACTATCGGCTCTGCAACAATAACACCAGCATATCCGAGCCACGGAACAAGCGTCGCGGCAATTATAATTTTCCCAACCATTTCCAGAGAACTTGATACAAGCGGTATTATATGTTCACCAAGCCCCTGCATTGCATTTCTTAGTATGCATATAAATGCTGTAACAAAATAAAATACCGTATCAAATTTAAGATAATTCACTGCATTTCTTATTACATTTTCATTATTACTTCCTGTAACAAGATATATAAGCCAGTCTCCGATTGTATAACTTGCTATTACTGTAAGCACACACCATGAACATGTATATATAAGTGCGGATTTTATTCCTGTTTTAACGCGGTCAATTCTTCCGGCCCCCATATTCTGACCGCAATAAGTAGCCATCGTCTGCCCAAATACAGTAAACATTATCATAAACATCTCTGATATTTTTCTTGCTGCAGTATGTGCAACAATTATATCCTGTCCAAGCTTGTTAATTGCCGTCTGAAGTGTCAGTGAACCAATATTTACAAGTGAACTCATAAATCCCATTGAAAGACCTGAGCCCAGCATATTTCTTACAAGATTACCATCAAGAGATGTAAAATCACTCTTTGTAAGACGCAGTATCTCATATTTTTTAAACATATAAACAAAACATATTACAAATGCAATAATCTGTGCAAGCACCGTTGCTATCGCAGCTCCACGCACGCCGGACTTTAATACTACAACAAAAAATAAATCTCCGGTAATATTAAGAGCAACCGATACAAGAAGTATTATAAGCGGCGTTATTGTATCACCCAGTGACCTTAAAACAGCTGCACATGAATCATAAAGAAATGTTGCCGTCATTCCGGCAATTATAATAAATATGTATGCACCCGCTTCACCATACAGATTATGCGGTACATTTAGAAATCCCAAAAGTGTATTTTTAAATATCATTCCAAGAACAGTAAGCACTATTGATATTCCTGTTCCAAGAAGTATCGATGCCGCAAAAGATTTTTTCATTCCCTTTATATCTTTCGCACCAAATCTTTGTGCAGTTATAATTGCAAATCCGTTGGCAAGTCCAAGCAGAAATCCTATAATAAGATTACTTACTGTACTTGTCGAGCCAACAGCTGCAAGTGCATCTTCACCAAGAAAAGAACCTACAATCCTTGTATCTGCAAGACTGTACGTAAGCTGTAACAGATTTGCAAGAAAAATAGGAAACGCAAAAGATAAAATAAGCGAAGATGGTTTGCCTTTTGTCAAATCTTTCATATATTCAATTCTCCTATACTTCTAATTCTATGACTATAGTCATGTCAGTTTTTATCGCAATATTCTTTTATTGTCGCAAGAAGTTTATCAAAATCAAGCGGTTTTGCCATGTGAACATTCATTCCCGCTGCAAGGCTCTGCTCAACATCATCATGAAAGGCATTAGCACTCATTGCTATCATAGCAACTGTTTTTGCATCCGGTCTGTCCATTTTTCTTATATTTTTTGCTGCTTCAAGTCCACCCATTACAGGCATCATAACATCCATGAGAACAACCTTGTACTCTCCATATTGCGATGTTTCAAATATTTTAACAGCTTCTTCCCCATTGACAGCCGGCATAACCTGTGCACCGGCTCCTTCTATTATAAATCTTGCAATTTCCATATTAAGCTCATTATCTTCAGCAATAATAATTTTATTTCCATCAAGCCTGATTTTTTCATCTGCAGCTATTTCCTGTTGTCTGCTTTCATATGAATCATCTATCTCAAAAGGTATTTTTACATAAAATGTTGTTCCATATCCCTGTCTGCTGATAAATTCTATAGTTCCTCCCATCTGGACAGTGAGCTTTTTTGATATTGCAAGACCCAGACCTGTTCCTGTATATGTTGTGCGTACCCTGGTTTTTTCCTGTGCGAATGGTTCAAATGCTTTTTTCTGAAAATCTTCACTCATTCCCTGTCCATTATCAGTACATACAAACTCAAACATTATATTTTTTTCATCTATCCTGTTTTCTGTGCAGCTGACCCTTACATATCCTCCACGCTTATTATACTTTACAGCATTAGATACAATATTTTGAAGTATCTGTTTTATATGAAGTGAACTTCCTATAAGATGGTCATTTTCTATATTAAGCGGAGCTTTTATATAATCCACGCCACTTTCATTTGCCTGCATTTCTATGACACTGTCAACCTCCATCAGTAGTTTTGAAAGACAGAATGGCTCTTTTGTAAGAACTATCTCACCTGATTCAAGCTTATTCATATCCAGAACATCATTAACCAATTCAAGTAAAAATCCTGATGCCGCCATTATCTTATCAAGACATTCTTCCGCTTTCTTTCTATCATTCAAATAAAAACGGCATATTTCAACCATTCCTCTTATACCATTAATAGGGGTTCTTATATCATGACTCATACGCCTAAGGAAATCAGTTTTGGCAACGTTAGCCTTTTCTGCCTGCTGTGCAGCTGCCTTTAACTGATGCTGGTATTTTAACTCCCGAAGCTTTTCTTCTGTAATATCACGAAAAAGCATGAGAATAGCAGCTATATGCCCATTTTTGTCATAACTTTGCGGAACAACTGCAATCATATACCATCTGCTGTTAATATTTTCAACAGTATATTCAAGATAACGGCTCTGCTCCAGACGTGTCATAAGTGTATTAATATCTGCAAACTTTCTGAAAGAATCTCTTTGAGACGGAATAATCCGGTTACTTGTATAGTCTTCAAGCATCTGTTTTACGTTATGTTTCTGGTCAAAAATATAATCGAGCTTTTCTGGAATTTTTATAAGTTCCCACTGGTCATTCTTAATATCGATAAGAATAAGTGCAGAATATATGCTGCTTATCGACTTGATTATACGAAACTGCTTGTCAAGCTGTCTTGTGTTTATATAAAGTATATGCTGCCTTATTGCCATAGCAAGAACAAGCATTGTTATGTATGCACCCGTACAGAATATAACCGCTTTTGTACGGTCACTGTAAATTGATGATGATGGAAAAAATACATATATTCCATATCTTCCATATATCATCCTGCTGCCATACCACTCAGACTGTGACAAACCAAACTTTACCATTTTGTTGCCACCATCATTCCAGTCTCCAAAAAAAACATCTTGATATTCGCTTAAAGTCTTCCCCTGATATTCTTCAATATTACAATTAACAATTTTATCATCACACGATATAAAAACAATTCCATCATTTTCAAATGTAAAATCCGTTATAAGTGATTCCATTGTTATATCACCATTGTTTTCAAATCCCGGCTGTTTCTTTTCATATGCAATGACAATTCCACCTTTATCTCTTCTAGAAACGGCTGCCATATCATATTCACCATCATCAAGTTCAATTCTTGTCATGTATGATTTCAATGGGTATTCTATAATCTGTGTAATAACATTATTATCGATATTAGCACTGTCAGAAATCTTTTTCCACCATATGTCCGAATCCTCAGTAAAATATTCACACTTCATATCCGAATCAAATATACATATTCCTCCGAGTCTCTGTTCATAAACATAATCCTCGAAAAAACTTTCATCATATACTTCTTTGTCAAGGCATCTGGCTGCTTCTGTCGTTTTATCAAGCAGTCTGTACAAACTCTTTACTTTGTCATTTTCTTTATAATCTTCATATCTTAAAATTCTTGCCTTTGCAAAAAGAAGCGTTTTGTCTGCTGCTTTTTCTGTCCTGCGTACACCATACACTGTAAAAAGACCATATACCGCAAATATCAGAAACAATCCTATAAATGTCACAGTATATACCATCTTAACGCTTATTTCATCTTTTTTTATAGCTCTCATTTAATTATCCCCCATAGATATATCTGCGTTAATTCCATATGATTCAGCAATTTTTTTAATCGTTCCATCATCAATCATCTGCTTTAATATATCATTAAGTATATCCGGAATATCATCACACCTTCCCTTTTTAAATGCAACTCCAAGTTCGGATTTATATAATGTCTCATCAAGAATAATAAACTGCTGCGGGTTAGTATCAACAAATCTTTTAATTGCAACCTCATGTCCTGCCGCAGCATCTATATATCCTTTTCTCAGACTCGCATACAATTCACTCATTGTAGACATGCTGTAAACAGCAGAAACTCCCTGAATTCTATCATCTTCACCACTTAATATAATATGTTCCGGTTTTGATGTTGACTGCACTGCAATTCTTTTGCCCTTTAAATCAGCAAATGAATTGATTCCTCTGTCTTTCCTTGCAACAACAACCTGACGGCTGTACATATATGGTCCCGCCCATCTGTAATCATCAGTTCTTCCGCTCATTGTAAAACTTCCCCACAGACAATCAATCTCATTACTGTCAAGAAAGCTATCCTTCCTGTCCCATGTAATCTGCTTAAAAACAGGTGTTATCCCCAGCCTGCGGCACGCTTCCTTTGCAATATCCACATCAATACCAACATTTTCACCAGACTCATCAATGTAATTATATGGTTCATAATTGTCACTCCCGATTACAAGACTGACAGCACTTATTCCTGACGATTCTTCAGCTTTAATCATATCATCTTCATCTGTATCATTGCTTTCCGAACATCCTGTTAAAAGCAGTATACAAACCATCATTAATACCAAAATATACTCACATGTCTTCTTAAAAATATCTCCTCGCATACATCTCTCCCCATTCTTTATAACCGTATCAATTAATTTACTGTATATTTATTATACAGCAAATATCATAAATTACAATTACAATTTTTATCTGTATGTTTTATTTTAAAAAAAACACAATATGCTTAATATTATTAACTATATTATGGCATACACAAAATTATGGTGCAAAAAAAGAAGACAGAATACGACGCCGCATACTAAGTACCGTCATCACAACTTCTGTCTTCTGTATTATAATAAGCTCCCTGCAGCTATATTTGCAAGTCCGCTCATGATGATATCATAGACATTTATTATTATTTACAAGACAAAAAAATTTAAAAATGATACATTTCGGGACGTCTGTCACGAAACAGCCCCCAGCTCACTCTCAAATCACGGTTTTCATCTAAATCCGACTCGCCATATACTATTTCTTCTTTATCACGTGAAGCCTGCATAACAATTTCTCCTGTGGAATCCGTGACAAATGAAGAACCATAAAATACAAGTGAAGATTTCTGTCTGCCATTTTCATCTGATGGCTCTACACACTCCTCTCCAATTCTGTTAGCAGCGACAACAGGAATTACATTGCAGGCTGCATGTCCCTGCATACATCTTCTCCAGTGTGGCATACTGTCAACTTCAAGAATCGGCTCAGAACCTATCGCTGTTGGATAAAATAATATTTCCGCTCCCTGAACAGCCATTCCTCTCGCAGTTTCCGGAAACCACTGGTCCCAGCATATTCCGACTCCTATTTTACCATATCTTGTATCCCACACCTTAAATCCTGTATCTCCCGGTGTAAAATAAAACTTTTCCTGATAATAATGGTCATCCGGAATATGTGTTTTTCGGTAAATTCCAAGAACACTCCCGTCTGCATCGATAACTGCCGTCGTATTATAAAAAACATTTACATCTTTTTCATAAAAACTTATCGGAAGCACAACTTCAAGTTCAGCCGCAACTTTTTTAAAATGATTAACCGCTTCATCTTCTTCTAAACTGCGTGCGTATAAATAATAATCATAATTTCTTTCCTGACAGAAATATTGTCTTTCAAAAAGCTCCGGCAGAAGAATAATCTTTGCTCCTTCTGATGCTGCTTTGCGAACCATTTTATCCGCTTTTGCGATATTTTCTTCTACAGATTTTGTGCATTGCATCTGGATGCCTGCGTATTTTACTTTTCGCATTTTATCTCTCCTCAAATTTTCAAAAATATAATATCAGTCAAAACCTTCCGCTTTCGGTATCTGCTGTGTAATGCAGTGTATATTGCCGCCTCCGACAATTATATCCCTTGCATACACTGGAATTATCTGTCTTTCAGGAAATGCCTCCGATAAAATATCACATGCTGCTTTATCATTTTTATCACCAAACTGGGGAACTATAACTGCTTTGTTTGATATATAAAAATTGACATATGATGCAGCAAGTCTCTCTCCTGCTTCCCTTTCATCCTCACCATCCTCAAATTCAAGTCCTTTAAGGTCATACTCCGTTATGCATATATGATTTGAAGGAATTGGAAGTTTCCTAACCTTTATTTTTCTTCCTTTCGCATCTGTTTCATTTTCAAGAACTTTAAGACATGACATGCTCATCTCGTACTGTGGATCATTTTTGTCATCCGTCCATGCAAGAACAACCTCACCCGGCGATGTAAATGCACACACGTTATCCACATGCTCGTTGGTTTCGTCATTATATATTCCACAAGGAAGCCATATTATTTTGTGGACATTGCAATACATTTTAAGTTTTTCTTCAATCTGTGGCTTTGTAAGTTCCGGATTGCGTCCTTTGCTTAAAAGACAATTTTCTGTAACAAGAAGTGTTCCTTCTCCATCTGTGTGTATAGAACCGCCTTCAAGAACAAATGGTGCTGCATTGTAATAATCACATCCGAAATGCTTCATAAACTCTATCGCAATCTTATCATCCCTGCTCCAGTCGGCATACAATCCATCATACTCACCGCCCCATGCATTGAACTTCCAGTTAATTCCTCTTAAAATTCTATCTTTATACGAAACATCAGCATCGCCGCTTACGACAAATGTCGGTCCTGTATCTCTTGCCCATGCATCATCGGAATCCATAATAACTAATCTTATTTTGTCCGAAAGCATTTGAATGGCATTTTCATACTGTCTTTCTGAAACCAGCATATAAACCTGTTCGCTTTCTCCTATCGCTTCTGCTATGGAACAAAATGCCTTTCTCGCCTCTCTTGCTTCATATGCCCACGACCCAGGTCTTTCAGGCCAAATCATAATACATCCATGATGCTGCTCAAATTCCGCCGGCATACGAAATCCGTCGTAAGCTGGATTACATAATAATTCACCCAATTTACAATCTCCTTTTAAACTCATCGTAATCAAAATGTTTCCATACCCTGCAATCGCCATTTGTATCCATAATTGCAATGTCCGGCAATGGTATTCCGTTAAATGTATTGTTTTTTACCATTGAATATATTGCCATATCCTCAAATACAAGCCTGTCTCCTGCATTTACTTCTGAATCGAACTCATAATCACCGGTTATGTCACCTGCAAGACATGTATATGACGATAATCTGTACCTGAATCTTCCATCAGCAGGCTTTTCCCATATATCGGCATTGATATCATCAAGCCTTACGGCATCTCTTAATGGCGGCACATATGGCATTTCAAGCACATCCGGCATATGACATGCCGCTGATGTATCAAGTATAAGTGTCGTTATCCCGTTTTCCACCTTATCAAGAACTGTTGTTACAAGATAACCGGCATTTAATGCAACAGCCTCTCCGGGTTCGACATAAACATCCACATTATAAGTTCTTTTTACATGATTTATGCAATTTTCAAGCCTTTTTATATCATAATCATCCCTTGTTATATGATGTCCGCCGCCAAAGTTGACCCATTTTATACTGTCAGACTGCAGCAGAAAGCCGAATTTTTGTTCAACAACATTAAGAGTTTTCTCTAAATCATCGGAATTCTGCTCACATAGTGTATGAAAGTGAATACCCTCCATTCCGGCAAGTGCATCAGGATTTTTCTGCAGTGCTTTTTTCAGATTTTCTTCTGTTACTCCAAGTCTGCTGCCCGGGGCACATGGATCATATATTGCATGATCTCCCTGTGTTGAATGCTCAGGATTAACACGCAGTCCGAAGCTCACTCTGTTATTTATACACTTCTCTTTATGGCATATAAGCTGATTTACTGAGTTAAAGACAACATGGTCACATATTTTTACAAGTTTATCCATATCTTCATCTGTAAATGCAGGTGCAAAAACATGATTTTCTTTTCCCATGCACTCATGCCCGAGTTCTGCCTCAAAAATCCCGCTTGCCGTTGTTCCGCTTATGTATTGCGATATAAGCGGATACAACGCATATGATGAAAATGCTTTCTGTGCAAGAAGTATATGACACCCCGTATGCTCTTCGACACTCTTTAATATTTCAAGATTATGTATAAGTTTTTTTTCATCAATAATATAAGCGGGTGTCTTTAACTCATCAAATTTCATAATAATTCTCCTTGTAATCCGCAAAAATTATCCGTTTACGGCACTTTAATATCAATCAACCAGTACGGGATTTTCGTCAACTTTCCATGGAAGTCCGTATTTGTTAAGTGCGTCCATATATGGATCAGGATCAAACTCATCTGTCGTAAATACTCCCGGTTTATTCCATACTCCTTTTGCAACAAGCATTGTTCCAATCATCGCAGGAACACCTGTCGTATAAGAAATAGCCTGTGAACCGACTTCTCTGTAACACTCCTGATGGTCGCATACATTGTAAATATATATTTTTCTTTCTTTTCCGTCCTTAATTCCCGTAAATATACAGCCAATATTAGTCTTTCCGACTGTTCTTGGACCGAGGGAAGCAGGATCTGGAAGAAGTGCTTTTAAAAACTGTATAGGAACTATCTGCTGACCGTTAAATTCAACAGGATCTGTTCTTAACATACCTACATTTTCGAGGCATTTCATGTGTGTAAGATAACTCTGTCCGAATGTCATAAAGAAACGGATTCTCTTAACATGAGGAATATTTGCAGCAAGTGCTTCTATTTCTTCATGGTGCAAAAGATACATATCCTTCATTCCTACGCCCTCAAAATCATATTCACGCTTGATTGACATAGGCGGAATCTCAACCCAGTGTCCGTCTTCCCAATAAGAACCCGGTGCAGAAACTTCCCTCAGATTTATTTCAGGATTAAAGTTTGTTGCAAAAGGATAACCGTGATCGCCACCGTTGCAGTCGAGAATATCTATTGTATGTATTTCATCGAAATAGTGTTTCTGTGCATATGCTGTAAATACACTTGTAACACCCGGGTCAAAACCAGTTCCCAAAAGTCCCGTAATTCCTGCCTCTTTATATTTTTCCCTGTAAGCCCACTGCCATGAATAGTCAAAATATGCTGTAAAACCGAGGCGTTTGCATCTTTCCTCATACACCTTTCTCCACTCAGGATTATCCGTATCCTCACACTCATAATTTGCAGTGTCAACATAAGGAACTTTGCATGCAAGACATGCATCCATAATCGTTAAATCCTGATACGGAAGTGCAACATTAAGAACAACATCAGGCTTGAATTTATTTATCAATGCAATAACCTCATCTGTGTTATCCGCATCAACCTTTGCTGTTGTAATGTTTGTCTTTGTATTTCCCTTTAATTCTTCTGCAAGCACATCACACTTGCTCACTGTCCTGCTCGCAATACACAAATCAGTAAATACATCACTCACCTGACATATTTTGTGAATTGCAACTGAGGCAACGCCTCCACATCCGATTACTAATACTCTGCTCATTATTTTTCCTCCTGTTCTAATAATTCTTCAACATACTTTGGAAGCATAAATGCTCCTGTATGAAGATTAGTTGTGTAATATTCTGTATATATGTCTCTTTTTTTCCACTCGTCTGCCTTAAAATCTTTAAGCGGATGATACTTCTTTGAAGCAAAACCGAAAAGCCAGTAACCTGACGGGCTTGTAGGTATGTGTGCCTGATATACCCTGCTTATCGGAAATGTGTGAAATACTTTTTTATGCATACTCCTGCATGCATCCTCATCCTCGTCATAAAATGGGCTTCCGTGCTGATACACAAGTATTCCGTCATCTTTTAACGCCTTGTAACAGCTTCCGTAAAATTCTCTTGTAAACAGTCCCTCAGACGCTCCAAACGGGTCAGTTGCATCATTTATGATAAGGTCATACTCATTCATTTTCGAGCGGAGAAATCTTAACGCATCATAATTGTATATATGCACTCTTTCATCATCAAGACCTATTGAGGTCTCCGGGAAATACTCCCTGCACACATCGACAAACATGCTGTCCTGCTCGACAATATCTATATTTTCGATATTGTCATATTGCAATAATTCTTTTGCTACACCACCATCACCGCCGCCGATGATAAGAACATTTTTCACATCAGGGTGCACCGCCATCGGCACATGCACAACCATTTCATTATAAATAAAGCAATCCTGCTCCGAAAATATAACACTTCCGTTAAGTGTCAGGAATTTACCGAATTCCGGCGATTCAAACACATCTATCCTCTGATAATCGCTTTTTCCTGAAAATAACTGCTTTTCCACACGTATATCAAACTTAACATGTGGCGAGTGCAGCTCAGAAAACCAAAATTCCATATTGCCCTCCAAATTATACATTGTTTATTCTTTATATTTCATTTATTTTTTTATATTTTTAATACATTCAGATATTCAAGAGCCGAATCTTCCATTCCCTGCATTGAACATCCTTTTTCAACGGAATATTGTATGTAATCAATAATTTCTTCCGTAATTTCCTCACCCGGTGCCAGTATCGGTATTCCAGGCGGATATGCCATTACAAATTCACCTGAAATATGACCTTTCGTATCGCGTATAGGCATTTTTATTTTTTCGGCGTAAAAAGCTTCCTGCGGAGATGCAAGAACCCTCGGAAGAAGCATCTGCCTGTCTACCTCAAATCTTTTCTCTTCTTTTGAGTAAATACGGCTTATTTCGGCGAGTGCACCGACAAGACGCTCAATATCCTGAATCCTGTCTCCAATTGAAATATATGCCATAATATTTCCTATATCACCAAACTCAATCTGGATATCATATTCATCCCTTAAAATGTCATAGACCTCTATTCCGTCAAGTCCTATATCTCTTGTATACACGCACAGCTTTGTGACATCATAATCATATACCGTACCTCCGTTTACAAGCTCTTTACCGTAAGCATAATAACCGCCGATTGAATTAATTTCATCCCTTGCATACTGTGACCACTCGCTCACTTTTGCAAATGACTGCCTTCCCCTTAATGCAAGATTACGCCTTGATATATCAAGGCTCGTCATAAGAAGATACGATGCACTTGTGGTCTGCGTGATATTGATAATTGTCTGGACATAATCCGCATTCATTCCGTTATTCGTCAGAAGAATTGAACTCTGTGTAAGCGAACCACCGGATTTGTGCATTGATATAGCTGCCATGTCCGCTCCCGCTTTCATGGAATTCATTGGAAGATTATCCCCGAAATAAAGATGTGTTCCATGTGCTTCATCAGCAAGCACTTTCAATCCGTATGAATGAGCTATGTCACATATTCCCTTTATGTCAGAGCATATTCCGTAATATGTCGGATTATTTACAAGAACCGCTACTGCCCGCGGGTGCTCCTGAATCGTCTTTTCAACCTGTTCTACGGTTACTCCGAGTACGATTCCTAACTTTGCATTAATCTCCGTGTTAAGATAAACAGGTATTGCACCGCACAAAATCAATGCATTGATAACACTTTTATGAACATTTCTTGGAACAATAATCTCATCGCCTGCCTTACAGACTGAAAGTACCATATTCTGTACCGCCTGCGTTGTTCCACCAACCATGAAAAAAGCATGCTCTGCACCAAACGCATCTGCCGTCAGCTCTTCTGCCTCTTTTATTACCGAAACCGGATGACAAAGATTATCAAGCGGTTTCATTGAATTTACATCAATTCCCACACATCGTTCACCAAGTAAATCGACAAGTTCGGGATTACCTCTGCCACGTTTGTGTCCCGGAACATCAAACGGAACTATTCTTTTTTTTCTGAATCTTTCGATAGCCTCATACAATGGAGCTGATGCCTGTCTTTTTAAATCCATTTCCTCTCTCCCTGCCATTATATTATCGCAGCGGCCGTCAGATTTCCGTATAATACAAATTCTAAATTTTCGTAAAATACGGACTTTGGCTTGCTGCCAACGTAAAATGTGTGCCGTAAGGCACAAAAAGGCGTGATTAATTTAAAATTAATCACGCCTGTAGTATATTCAATCATTCTTTTATTAATCCCTGTACATGTACGTATACATATTACTTCATATATACAAAGCACTGAGATTCTGACCTTTCAGAGTTTATCCAAGTAAGTCACTGTTACCGCTCTTATTGACCGTTTCACAAGATGATATGCTCTCTCGCATGATAATTTAAAAATCAACTTATAAAATTTGAGCTTCTAACTCAATCAATAATGTGTGCCCTAGTCACACTCGGCAACCGACCCGCCCGTCCGCAAGGCTTAACATGTAATATAACCATGTGGTCTGCATGTTGGATAACTCTTATCCAAATCTTTTATAACTATAATATATCATTTTTTTAATGTCAACAAAAAAATTAAATTTTACTCCGATTTCACTTTATTTTTGCATTATTATGTAATATCACAAAAGATATTCCATAATTGCATCTGTAACTTTATCATTAAGTTTCATAGACATGATATTGGACATAATAATATTTTTGTCCTCACCGGATGTAAATAATCTGTAAATACTTCTCTTGTCATTATTATCCATCTGTGCCTGCAGAAGAAAATCATATATTTTATCATTAACATTTTCACCGTTGTATACAAGATTGTTTTCTTCATTATCAGCAAATATTTCAAGCTCTGACGCACCATCACAGTTACATGTAACTGTCCATGTATTTGTTTTTATATCGTATTTGGCATTATCTGCATTTTCAAATCTTATACCACTTGCAAATCCTCTTAATATAAAACGGTACTTTCTGTTTCGTGGAATTACCGATAAGTCACCGCTTACATCTATGCTTATTTTTGCCTTATCTTCATTCCAGTCGAGCACAAACTCTGTCAAAGCATATTCGCCTTTTTCGTAGTCAAATCCATCTCCAGAATCTTCGTACATAACAAATGTATTTGATGCACCCGGACATATAACCACATCAACTTTTTTCGGATTAATAATATCATTACTGCCACATTCCGAAGCAAGCGGTATTATTGCACCTGCACGTCCAAGCACAGGAATACTTTGAAGATTTCTACATAAAATCTGACTTTTTCCATTTTTACCGCCATTGTATACATCACCGGTAAATATATCTGTCCATATTCCGGCTGGTATAAAACATTCCTCACCGCTTTTTTGTGAATCTTCATCAATCTTTGTTGTAACAGGACACACAAGCATTTCACTACCAAGAAAATATTGATTTTTATAACTATATGCTTTCTCCTCAAATGGATAATAATAATACATTGGTATTATTACAGGAATATGCTCGCAATGACACCTGTAATTAAGTGTGTACATATATGGAATAAGTGCATGCCTGAATCTTAAAATCTTTTCCATATCACTGCAGTATGGCTCAGGATAATTCCATGGTTCTTTTCCACAGAACGGATTAGAGCTGCTGTGAAGCCTGTTTATCGGTGAAAACACACCAAACTGATACCATCTTAATGCAAGCTCGTTGTCTTTATATCCGTTCATATGACCGCCTATATCATGACTCCACCACGTATATCCCACATTTGATGCCGTTGCTGTAAAATAAGGCTGAAATTCAAGCGATTTCCATGTAACTATCGTATCTCCAGAAAATCCTATCGGATACCTATGGCTTCCAAGTCCGCCATACCTCGAAAGAATAAGTCCTCTTCTGCCTCTTTTTTCCATATCTTTAAAATGAAAATAATTAAGCATCCATAATGGGTCAATTCCGCTTGCTCCTCCGTTGTTGCCCTGTTGCCAGTCTATCCACCAGAAATCAACTCCAGCATTTTCATGTGGATGATGTGCAAACTTAAAATACGCCTCAACAAACTCTTTGTTAGTCATATCAAACTCTATAGTTTTTTTACTGTCAGGATTAATTCCTAGATACTCTGCCATATCTTTATACATTTTTTCAAAATTACGGATACCTGATGCCGGATGGACATTAAGTGTTACATGATAATTATGTTCATGCAGCCATGACAAAAATCTTTCCGGATTCGGAAATAAATCATTATTCCATGTATATCCTGTCCATCCGCCGCCAGATTCCATCGGCACATCGACTATATGCCAGTCCATATCCATAACAGCAACGGAAAATGGTATATTTCTTTTTTCAAATTCCGTCAGCAGCTCCATGTAGCTTTCTTCACTGTATTTCCAATACCTGCTCCACCAGTTTCCAAGAGCGTATCTTGGAAGAAGAGGAACAGCCCCCGATAATTTATAAAAATCACGCAGACACGCAAAATAATCACGCCCATATGCAAGATAATAAACATCAATCTCTTCATGTTTCCTTTTTGATGGCATATTTTCTTCATCAAACACAAACGATTTGCTGTCATCAAAAAACGTCCTTCCACTCTTATCCATAAGCCCGTATTCAAGTTCAACTTCCCCGTCAGCCCTGTCAAGAGTTCTCATTGTGCCTTTGAGATTATGCTCCCGAGGTGGAAAACTATACGTCTTTGCACCAAAATACCACCTTCCACCGTAATTGGTAAAATCATATTTTACATCTATAAAAAGTCCTTCTTCACTAAATTTCTTTTTATCGTATATCATATGAAATGCTTCTGTCTCTATCTCAAGGCGGTCGTCACTTTGTGTCACTGTATATTCCGGTACCGGAAATTCCCTGTTAAGCACAGTCTGTGTCTGTAAATCTTCAAACACACCAGTCTCTGAATATTCCATTCTCATCATAAACGGCGTAAGCACCGAAAAACGATATTTTTCCCCCTGAACAATACATGCTTTGTTACAACAACTTTCAGCCATTTTTTTCCTCCGTTATTAAAACAATCTTTACTTAAAGATTAACACAGTCAGTTATCTTTGTCTCTGTAAATAAAAATCAAAAATGCAAATAATACAGAAAAAAAGCTCCAAAACCCTATCAATTTTAAAATCATTTCAGGGTTCTGGAACTCTCTTCTATAAATTATTTGTATTCTACATAATCAACAGTAACATATCCTGCTTCTGTTTTTTTGCTGCTATCATGGCATGCAAACATACCGCTCTTTACGCCAACCCAGCGTCCTGCTTTTGCCTCTGTTTCAATCGCCTTTGTATAATTTACACCGTCAAAACTGTACTCAAGTATAAGTTCTTCCAGCGGTGCATCTTTTACAGGAAGTCCAAGCTCATAATGTGTTATGTGCTCTTTTACGTTCACTTTGTATCTGAACCATATTGTCTTATTTGCATCTGTAAAATCAGAATCTTTAAGAGCTGTTGTCTTTTCAGCTTTTTCGTCTGTATATGCCGCATCGCAGTCAAAATCCTGTAAACCACGCACAAATTTCATTTCAAGATTTCCATTATTATTTGTAACAGAAATTGCAATATATTTCATTCCAAGTGAAATATAACCAGCTGTATCGCCGTCTTTTAATTCTGCAAGATTCATCTTTGTCTCTGCACAAAATTCCGGTGCCGGCCACTTCTGTAACAAAAGATTGCGTAAATCGCCAAGAGGTCTTAAAGGTGAAGCTGCAACTGCATTTAACTTTAACTGATTATTTTCAAGTGAATACCATGAATCTTCAAAATTGGCATTCCACTGCCACTGCATTCCAAGCTTATCACCTGTGAAATCGTCGCTTGTATCAGGCTCGCATACCGGATACAGATTCTTATCGGCAAGTTCTGCTTCACTCTTTCCTATATCAGGCTTCTTATATTCCATAACCGGTTCGCCATAGTCGTTACCCGGCTTGTTTACACCGATTACAGGCCAGTCATTCTCCCAGTGCATAGGCTGGAGATGAACTATTCTTCCGCCTGCATATACATCCTGAAAATGTAAGAACCAGTCCTCGCCGGTCTGTGTATCTACCCAGGCACCCTGATGAGGACCATTTACAGGTGAGTCACCCTGACGCATAACAACCTTGTACTCATAAGGTCCAAATACATTCTTTGAACGAAGAACTGTCTGCCATCCAGTCTTAACACCTCCGGCAGGTGCAAATATATAATACCAGCCATTTCTTTTATACATCTTAGGTCCTTCAATTGTAACCTGGTCATTCTCGTTACCGTCAAAAATCTTGACTTCATCGCCGATAAGTCCCATGCCGTCAGGCTGCATCTCAACCATATGAAGCACACTCTTATAACCTATACGGCTCTTTGCCACACCTGCTACAAGATATGCTTTTCCATCATCGTCCCAGAAAGGACATGGATCAATCCAGCCCGCACCCGGTCTTATATTAACAGGTTCGCTCCATTTTCCAAACGGATCTTTTGTCGTAGTCATATAAATTCCCTCATCAGGCATAGGGAAACATACATAATATGTACCCTCATGATAACGGATTGAAGGTGCCCACACACCACAGCCATGAATAGGATTTCTGTATCTGAATTCAGGAATCTTGTCCAAAACATAATTAACTACTTTCCAATTTACCAGATCTTTTGAGTGAAGAACCGGAAGTGCCGGTGCATTACAAAAAGATGATGAAATCATAAAATAATCATCTCCGACTCTTATTGCATCAGGGTCTGAATAATCGGCATAAAGAACCGGATTGCGGTAGTTACCATTTTTTAAATCTGCAAGCCACATAAAAAACCTCCATATAACTGTAAAATAATTTTCTGTAATTTATACTTAGATATTACCGCATTTCCGTAAAGATTTCCATATGTTTTGCCAAATTCTTTTATAAAAGTTTTGTGTTAATTTTTAGGAACTATGAATGTCATAGCCTTACCCCAGAAGCTCGGTGAATATGACACTTCAAGTTCTTTCCAGTCAGACGGCACTTCATATACGATAACGCCGCTTAACTTCTTTCCCGGTGCAACCGTGCCGTCAAGTGTCTTTTTACCATTTTTGTCCCATGCCGATGCACCTGTCATGCTCTGACTTATCGCATATCCGTCACAATAAGCATTGAAACTTACATAAGAACTTACATTAATCTCATTTTTTGAATTATTGGCAATCTCAAACTCACAACCCACAAATACATATCCGTCCTGCGGTGTAAAGAAATCTGCTCCTCCAAATTCTTCTGCATTGACAAGTGTCATCTGAACAGATTTTAACTCAGCCGTATCGCCAATTCCGAATGTAGTCTTATCGCTTGAAGGTGTTGTATTTGAACTTACTCCCTGTGAAGCACCGTCTGATGACGAAACCTTTTTTGCACTGCTGCCGCCTGCCGCAGCACCGATAATAACAATCACTGCAATCACAATTACAACTATAGGCCATTTTTTCTTTTTCATTTAATACTTCCTCCTGATATTTTAAAAGTTTTAGAATTAAATCTTCTAAGTCTGATTAAGGATAGCATTATATCAGGAGGATTTGTTATGCTGCCAGCACAAACATTACGGCAACCATAAGTACAATAATAGCAATTGCGGCAATAAACCATACCACAGCGGCAGAAATGAATTTTAACAGATTATTTTTCGATTTTCCAAACGGAAGCCTGCTCCTCATTCCAAGATAATCTGTCACCAGAAAAACTGTCATAAGCAGAATCATGAAAAAAGCAATTCTTGCACAATTAGTTTCAAGCGGTGGCGACTGTGAACCATCTTTTTCTGTCATATTCATAGTCATGGTAAGCCATACCATAAAGCCATAACCCAGTACGGCTGTAATCATTTTCCACCATATAAGAGTACGGAATCCCGGTAAAAATCTGGGATTGGGCTTTATGCCCGCAATATTAAGCTGCGAGTCAAGAAACGATTTTTTATATTGATTTCCACTCTGCTGACGCATTCCAAGTACAACCATTATATCATTCATCAGCTCCCCGACATCATTATAGCGGTTCTGCGGCTCAATATTGGTACATTTCTTCACAATCTCCCTGAATCCGTGTGACGTGCACAACTTATCTTTTGGCAATTGTCCGGTAAGGCATACATTAATAAGCACACCCAGTGCATATATATCTGTTCTTTTATCCGACTGTCCAAAACCGAACTGTTCCGGTGCCGCATAATTTTTTGTGCCAAAAAGAATCGTATCTTCACTGCTGTTTTCATGAAATTCTTTTGCAGAATTAATGTCTATTATTTTCATGATGTTGTCATTGGTAATCATGATATTAGACGGTTTAATATCACGATGGATAAATGCAGGAACATGACTGTGCAGTAAACTAAGTGCCCTGCACAGTCTTATTGCAATGTCTCCTGTCTCCTTTTCGCTGAGCATGCCCCGCTTTCTTATAATCTCTTCCAGCGTATCACCGTTAATATACTCTTCAATTACAATAAGATGATTATCCTTCTCAACACATTCATATATTTTCGGGTAAAATGCACTTCCTGTGCTTTTTATGTATTCATAAACATCCTTGTTATATACAGAAAGTGTCTTTTTCACATATATTTTTTTATCTTCTACATTCTGGACATAATATACGTTATGTTTTTCATTAACCGTTCCTATAACTTTAAAATATGACAACCTGCACTCATTTTCAATTTCACTGCTCATAATTCACCTTCAACTTGCATACTTCATTTTTATTAATTATACTATAATAAACAATTTAATCAAACGCAAAGGAAATTTTGACATATGATTTCAGACAAAAGAACTTCCGGGCTTCTTGGGCAGCTTGGAAATATAAAAAATGATGAAGAATTTGAAAAATATATTTCTGAAAATACATTTAACAACTATTCTGATGACAAAAATAATGTACTCACATTTTCAGCTTATTACAATTCAATTCTGGCAGAAAAAAGTATTCCATTAAAAAATGCTATAAAAGAAAGCGGTCTGCCCGATTATGCTTATCAGATAGTAAACGGAACACGCAGCAATCCCGGCAGGGAAAAAATCATATGTCTCTGCATAGCCGCACACATGAATATTACAGAGACAAAGAGAGCTCTT
>ERZ772902.1077-NODE-1077-length-22901-cov-6.323908_pt1 | contig 22901 bp, 22 predicted proteins | sample MGYA00511470_ERZ772902 | MGnify/ENA primary metagenome ERZ772902 (study PRJEB29015, sample SAMEA2737717) | human gut metagenome | biome: human gut; feature: human-associated habitat; material: faeces | place: China | collected 2012 ... | reverse complement strand
TGATATATATAATAATGTATAGATCTAATAATGTATAATTTTATAGATAGATAGATAGATAGATAGATAGATAGATAGATAGATAAACAAAGATGGGGTAATATATAGGTGAATAAACAAAGATACAAATAGATAAATATCTGTATAGATAAAAATATGAAGCGAAAAATAAACAAACGGATAAACATATATAAAAATAAACAAACGGATGTATATCAAAGAAGAAAAAATATTTTTAAACCGTCAAGAGGGTAGACAATCATTAGAAATCTTTTAGTATCATTGATTAGTAGAGCGCTGCATGCGTTTCATTATCAGATAGTTATGTGCTTATTTGGCGACATATTAGTAAGGTAGTGCGACATATTAGTAAGGTTGCTGCGACATATTAGTAGGGTCTCTGCGACATATTAGTAACATGTTTGCAACGTCTGCGACATATAGGGAGACTGTCTGCGACATATAGGGAATATCTTTCTATTGTTGTGACCTTTGTTTTACGATATTGTCATAATATGTCTTTAATTTCTTTCTCCTTTTACTTCTTTGTCTCTATACTACGATTTTTATTGATGTTTATAATATACTGATATTGTTTATTTTATCTTACCTTTGCGACAAATTAGTAAGGTTTTGATTCACTATCTCTCAAGTTTATGGCGACAAATTAGTAGGTTGCTGATTATATTTTACAATTCTAATGTTTTGAATTTTGCGCTTCTTTTCGCCCGGATGGTCGTGTGCTTCATTTTATTCGATTCTCAGAGCGGTTTTTCCTTTGCTTCCCCCTTTATTTACTGGGCTTGACGAGCAAAAATAGGGCACTTCTTTTTTTGCGTTTTAGAAGCGAATTGGGCTTAAAACGGTGGTTTTCTGCTTTATCTTTAGATCAAGCATACCATTTTTCAATCGTGAAATCATGAAACAATGACGTGTGTTCTATTGCTTCGAGAAAGTTGACTCTGTATGGTTGGAGGATTAGATCTCGCAAAAGAAGGTGACAAGAAAGGGAACACTGAAGCTGCAAGGAGAAGAGTCAAGGATAGAAACGGAAAAGGTTCATTCGTCAGACTGATGGCGAATGAACCTCATTGAGGGATAGCGATACTCCTCGTTGTGGGACAGTCTGCTATCCTTTGCTATTTCTATGTTTACTCTCTACGTAACCAGCAATAGATCTTTTGTTAACCGTGATTCTATTTTCTGCTCTTCCACAACTTAGTCATATCCTCGAGCGTTTTACCTTTAGTCTCAGGTACGAGACGCCAGACAAAGAGAGCGGCGAGGACGCACATCAGACCGTAGAAGCCGTAGGTGAACCAATGACCGAAGTTGTCGCCGGCATGCAGGTGCATGTTGAACATCGGTACGAACGTAGAGCTCACCAGGAAGTTGAAGATCCACTGAAAGGCCACGGCGATGGCTACTGCCGCACCGCGAATGGTGTTGGGGAAGATCTCGGCGATGAGTACCCAGCAGATCGGACCCCACGAAAACATGAAGCTGGCGGAGTAGACCATGATGCTCACCATCGTGACGATGCTCAGCGGGGCGTTGCCGAAGGTGATTGCCACACCAAAGGCACCGATGGCCATGCCGATGGACCCCCAGATGAGCAGTGGCTTGCGGCCTACCTTCTCTACGGTGAACACGGCGACGAGGGTGAATGAGATGTTGACAATGCCCATGATCACAGTCTGTACCATCGGGCTCTGCATACCCATATCCTGGAAGATGCGTGGCGCATAGTAGAGCACGGCGTTGATGCCGACGATCTGCTGGAACACGCTGAGCATGATGCCTACGAAGATACACATCCAGCCGTAGGTCAGCAGGCGCTCTGTCCTTGTGGTGATGGTGGCTTTGATATCTGTCAGAATCGTCCGTGCCTCGGCACTACCGTTGATGTGGCTAAGAATGGACAGTGCCTTCTGGTCCTGTCCGACCATGACGAGATAGCGTGGCGTCTCGGGCACGAAGCAGATCAGCAGGGCGAAGAGGCCGGCGGGCACCATCTCGCTGCCGAACATATATCTCCATCCTGTGGTGATCGTCCACTGTGCATCGGCCATGTTGGCGATAGCTCCGGCAGCGTCGTAGACGGGGTTGGCGTGAGAGCCGAGAATGAGGAAGTTGACAAAGTAGACCACGAGCTGGCCGAAGATGATGGCGAACTGGTTCCAGCTGACGAGCATGCCACGGATGCGCGAGGGTGCCACCTCACCGATATACATCGGGCAAATAGCTGAAGCCATGCCCACGCCGATGCCGCCGAGCACGCGGTAAAGGTTAAAGACCACGAGCAGTGTCCATGTCGGTTTGCCGTAGGGCAGGAGTCCGAACGTCTCCGGCATCATCGAGCCCCATGCCGAGAGGAAGAAGCAGATGCCGGCGAAGATCAGCGAGCGCTTGCGGCCGAAGCGGGAGGCGAAGAGTCCGGACAGTCCGGAACCGATGATGCAGCCGATGAGCGCGCTGGAGGATGTGAAGCCGTGAAGAAAGTCGTTGTACTCAAAGTCCCTGGCGCCCTTGAAGAAAGCTTGGAGACCTTTCTCGGCCCCACTGATCACGGCGGTGTCATAGCCGAAGAGCAGTCCGCCGAGCACCGCCACCATGACGATGCTGATGAGGTAGGCGCGGCTACCCCCTTGTTGCGATTGTTTTTCCATTACTTAGGTTTGCTTAGTTATTTGTTTTATGTTTCTTTGGTGCAAAGATACACTTTTTGCCGCAGATATGCTTTACCGTATGTTACTTAATTACGTATCAAATGTTTCAAATATGCATGAGCAGCCTCACCCCCAGCCCCTCTCCCTTTGGAGAGGGGGTGAGAGGGTGAGGCTGCTGGTGAGGAGTGAGGCTGTTTCTTAAAATCCCCAAAAAGACCTTAAGGAAAACAAGAACAATATAGTAGCAAAACAGGAGAGTAATGGGTCTAAACGATTGATATAGGTCAAATAAGAGGAGCTTGCTTAATCTGCACATTTAAGCGTTTTCGTGCAAAAGAGTGTGAACGGCTATTTTCAATTCTCGATTATTTTTCTTATTTTTGTATCAGAATTAAAAACCCAGTGGCTCTTTTGATGCAACTTGCATGGTTTAGAGGAGCCGGAGATACAAAACGACAATTCTTCAACACTATATATAAATAAGGAGAAACATACATGCAGATAAAGAAACTCGTAACCATCGCTTCCATGTTTGTGGCTTTTGCAGTCACTCCAGTCTTTGCCGGCTCCGGCACACCGGAAAACAGTTCCGCCAACAATGAGGAGATGATTCCTTATATCCTGCCCGACGAGATGGACCACTCTGAGCTGGAAGCTTTGTTCAACGTTACGGGTTCTCAGATCATCAAGAAGGCCAAGGACTATATCGGTCGGCCTTATCGTCGTGGCTGCATGGGACCATACGCTTTCGACTGTTCCGGTTTCACCAGTTTTGTCTATCAGTCACTCAACATCCGTCTCGGCCGTAGCAGCCGCGACCAATGGCGTGAGGGACTGGCCATCAACGACCGCGACGACGTGCATGTAGGCGACCTGGTGTTCTTTGGCTCTTCCGCTCGCATCAGTCATGTCGGTATTGTAGCTGAGGTTGAGGGAAATGGAGATTTCAAGTTCATCCACGCCTCTTGTTCCAACGGCATCACGATCTCTGATATCAACGAGAACTACTACGACAATAGATATCAGGGAGCAAGAAGAATACTGAATAATTAGAGGTTCGGGGGGTGAGGCTTCTACAGATCATCGAAGTTCACCTCCACCTTCACGGGCGTGATCTTCACGGTCTTGGCTTTCCACTGCTTAGCTTTTTGTTGCGAAGCAGGGGATAGGTGACCTTTTACTGCCTGCTCGATCATCAGCGCGGCGAGAGGGGCGGCAAGGTCAGCGCCGAAGCCACCGTTCTCGACATACACGCTGATGGCCACCTTCGGGTTCTCCATCGGCGCGAAGCCCATGAAGATAGAGTGGTCCTTACCCTCGTTCTCTGCTGTCCCCGTCTTCCCGCATATCTTATAGAGTGGTGTGTTGATGCTTGCCGCAGTGCCACTGGCCACGGCAGCGCACATGCCGAGGATCACCGTGTGGAGGGCTTCACGTGAGGCCAGCCCTTGGTGATGCTCAGCGTATTGCTTGTTTTCTTCTGCCGTGGTGTGGATATGTGGCGTGACGTACCATCCTCTGTTGGCGATCATCGCGGCGAGGTTGCAGAGTTGGAGTGGGGTGGTGGTGACCTCACCTTGTCCCATGCCCACCCACATGATCGTCGTGCCGTCCCAGTTGCCATGGCGACGGCACAGGTATGCCGAGTCGGGGATGCAGCCACCAGCCTCGTCGGGGATGCAGCCACCAGCCTCGTCGGGGATGTCTACGCCGAGGGGATGTCCGAGACCAAAGCTGTGCATGTAGCGAGCCCAACGGTTGATGGCGCGGTATTTGGTGAGATAAGCCGTGCGGTTGTCGATCATCTCCTGAAAAGCCTTACAGAAATAGGAGTTGCAGCTCTGTCCGATGGCCTGTACCAAAGCGAGAGGCGCACGGTGGGGATGGCAGCCGATGTGGAAACGGTTGTAGTAGAATCCGCGGTGGCAGGGGTAGGTCTTTTCGGGAGTCAGCGTCCCTTCGGTGAGCATCTCCAGTGCCTGTGCGGTCTTGAAGGTAGAGCCGGGAGAGTACGTCTTGGAGATGGCGCGGTTCACACCGTCGTCGACTTTGTCGTGGCTATAGAGACAGAGGATGCGACCTGTTGCCGGTTCTATGGCCACGATGCTTCCCTGCTTGCCTTGCAGCAGCTGACCGGCCAGGCGCTGGAGAGCCGGGTTGAGAGTGAGCGCGGTGGTGTCGGTGAGTCCGATGACACCTTTATGGTTATTGTCGTTGTTGGCGGCGAGGATGAGTTGGGGACACAGTACCCATGCTATCATCAACATGCAAATCCATGTTTTGATCCTTTTCATTATTTTTTTGTGAATAATAAGTGCAAAGGTAGTACAAACGAAAGGAATGACAAAGAAAAGCTTTGAAGATTTTAATTAGCAGAAGGGACAGATCAGTAGTAAGACAGAGTAGTCGGATGTTTTTTAGACAGAAAGACATAAAAGACATATTTTTAATATGACAGGGTAACAGCATTCTTTTGTTATACCATACTTCCGCGTAAGTCCTCCTCGAGGACATCGCCCTGTCCCCGATTTACTCCCGGGTCGCTCGCTTTTGTGAGACTTCACCGTCATAGCAGTTCTACGCCCCGGAGATGATCGTAGAGTGTCTCTTTTAGGGTCATAAAAGCCTTACCCCCTATGGGGGAGAAGCTGTAATTTTGTTTATAAAACTGACAAAAAACGGGCATTTTCCTGACGATTTTCTGAACGGAAGTGTATGTTGCCTCAATTTTGCGAATTTTAGAGGGTTTTGTGTAAGGTATTGGAAAATAGGTAGTTATGAATATAGAGCGAAATTTGACATCACTATATAGGTACTTTTGTGTGAAAAACCATGTAGGACTACTCCTCAGAAAGCCTTTCTGATGCTCTCATCACGCCTTTCTGATGTGGTCAGAAAGGCACTTTGACCAAGTCAGAAAGCCTTTCTGATAGCATCAGAAAGGTACTTTGACAGCGTCACCGCTATTTTTTGTCGCTCTCACTCCATTCTTTTCTCATTTATCCCAAAGATGTCTCTCCAGATTGTCTGCCCGCGGCGATGTAGTTTTGTCAATGTATTTCGAATAAAAAAGAGCCTATAGCCCTTCCCTAACCCTCCGGCCCTTATGCGACAGCCTCACCCGCAGAGCATACTACTCCCCTCTCCTTTGGAGAGGGGGTGGGGGTGAGGCCGGAGAGTGGGTGAGGTTGGTGAAGCTTCTATCCGTTGAGCCAGTTCTCTACGATCTTACTGCCCATCGGGGTGAGTACGCTCTCGGGGTGGAACTGGATGCCGTGGATGTTGTAGTGGCGGTGGCGCAGTCCCATGATCTGTCCGTCGTCGCTGACAGCGGTGACCTCAAGAGAGGCAGGGAACTCCGTGCGGCTGACCACCCAACTATGGTAGCGGCCCATGAGCAGACGTTTGGGCAGTCCGTCGAAGATCGGATCGTTGGCGAACTGCGTACCCTCGGTGGCTACACCATGATATACTTCACTGAGGTTCTCAAGCTTTGCGCCGAAGACCTCGCCGATGGCCTGATGACCGAGACACACGCCGAGCATGGGCTTGCGGCCGGCATAGGTCTTGATGACGTCAAGGAGCAGGCCTGCCTCACTGGGTATGCCCGGACCGGGACTGAGCATGATCTTGTCGAAGGGCTCTAACTGACCGAGTGTGAACTGGTCGTTGCGGTAGACCTCCACCTCGGCACCTAATTGCTTCACCAGATGAGCGAGGTTGTACGTGAAACTGTCGTAATTGTCTATGATAACGATTTTCATATCATTCTTATGTTCTCAAATTCTTAAATTCTTGATAGAATAAGTTCCTTCTGATGCTTATTTCTTCTTTGAATCTATGATTTTCTTTTGTCTTATAGCTTCTCAGCAATCTTGATGGCCTTGACAAGGGCGCCGAGCTTGTTGTTGCTCTCGTTGAGCTCATAGGCGTCGTTGCTCTTGGCCACCACGCCGCTGCCGGCCTGGAACCACAACTCGCCGCCACGACTGATGAACGTGCGGATGACGATGGCCTGGTTGAGATTGCCGTTGAGACCGATGAAGCCGATGCATCCGCCGTAGGCGCCACGGTTGTGGGGCTCCATCTCGCTGATGAGCTGCATGGCACGCACCTTAGGTGCACCCGAGAGCGTACCGGCGGGGAAGGTGTCGAAGAACGCTTTGATGTGGTTCGCGCCCTTGTTGAGCTTACCGCTGACGCGGCTGACGAGGTGGATGACGTGGCTGTAGAACTGCATGTCTTTGTAGAAGTCCACCTTCACGTCGTGGCAGTTGCGGCTCAGGTCGTTGCGGGCCAGGTCCACGAGCATCACGTGCTCAGCGTTTTCCTTCGGATCGTTGCGCAGGAACTCAGCGGCCTTGCGGTCCTGCTCGGCGTTGCCCGTGCGCTTGGTGGTACCGGCGATGGGATCGATATAAGCCGTGTCGCCCTCAATGCGGTTGTGGGTCTCAGGGCTGGAGCCGAAGATGCGGAAGCCGCCGAAGTCGAAATAGAAGAGGTAGGGCGACGGGTTGATGGAGCGCAGGGCGCGGTAGAGCTTGAAGTCATCACCCTCGTAGCGCTGGACAAAGCGGCGCGAGATGACGATCTGGAAGACGTCGCCACGCAGGCAGTGCTTGACACAGCGGCGGATGTTGGCCTTGTGCTCCTCGTCAGTGAGCGTGGAGGTAGCCTCGCCGACTGGGTGGAAGCTATAAGGCTTCACGCTCGCCTTGTTCATCGCACGCTGCAGGCCGGCGAGCTGACGGTCGCCGTCGTCGCTGTTCTTGGCCAGGGTGATGAACGTCATCGTATTGTTGAAATGGTCGAAGACGATGAGGTCGCGATAGAGGATATAGTAGATGTCGGGTGCGTCGTTCTTCGCCATCGTCGTGTCCTTGACCTCGATGTTCTCGAAGTAGCGCACGGCGTTGAAGGCCGTGTAGCCGTAAAGGCCGCAGAAGTTTGCGCCTTCACCCTCGATATGGAAGCGATGGATGAAGGTGTCGAAGTCTTTGACGATGGCCAGTTTGCAGGCTTCTCCCTTGCCGGGACCCGTGGCGGGCAACTCATGTACCCCGGTAGTGCCGTCGGGCAGCGTAATGATCGTCTTGCCATGGCTGACGGCAATAGAGGCGATCGGGTTGATGCCGATAAACGACCGTGCGTTTTCCGATCCGTGATAGTCCGAGCTCTCCATCAGCGCACTCTGTGGGTAGATGTCGCGCAGCCGCATGTATACGGCTACGGGTGTATAGAGGTCGGCGAGAATCTTATTTGTTCTCGTCTCAAAATTAAAATTTTCCATATTCTTTCGCCATGTCTTTGTGAGTGAGATAAGTGTTCATGTCCTTGTCGCCACGTCCGCTGACGGTGAGCACCACCACGTCGGAGGGCTTGAAGGACAACTTGCGGAGGGCAGCAACAGCGTGAGCGCTCTCGATGGCGGGGATGATGCCCTCGGTACGCGTGAGCTCATAACCGGCATAGATTGCCTCGTCGTCGTTGATGGCGAGCACCTTTTCGCGTCCCTGCCGGGCGAGATAGGCATGCATGGGACCAATGCCCGGGTAGTCGAGACCGGCAGAGATGGTAAACGCCTCCTTGATCTGACCGTCGTCGGTCTGCATCACCAGTGTGCGTGCACCGTGGATGATGCCCTCCGTGCCACAGTGCATGGTGGCAGCGGTGTAGTCGGTGTCGATGCCGTGACCGCCTGCTTCGGCGAGCACAATCTTCACGCGGTCGTTGTCGACATAGTGATAGATGGTACCGGCGGCGTTGCTGCCACCACCTACGCAGGCGATGAGATAGTCGGGATAGTCGCGTCCTGTCTTCTCTTTGAGCTGCCACTTGATCTCTTCGCTGATCACGCTCTGCATCTTCGTCACGATGTCGGGGTAGGGGTGCGGGCCCATCGTGGAACCAACGAGGTAGAAGGTATCCTCGGGATGGCAGCACCAGTCGCGGATCGCTTCCGAGCAGGCGTCGGAGAGTGTCATGTTTCCGGTGGTCACCGGATGCACCTTTGCGCCGAGCATCTTCATGCGCTCCACGTTGGGATGCTGTCGCTCCACGTCGGTCTTACCCATGAAGATCTCGCAGTCCATGCCGAAGAGTGCGCAGACCGTGGCTGTTGCCACGCCGTGCTGACCGGCGCCGGTCTCAGCGATGATGCGGGTCTTACCCATCTTACGGGCGAGGAGAATCTGTCCGATGGCATTGTTGATCTTGTGTGCTCCCGTGTGGTTGAGGTCCTCGCGCTTGAGATAGAGCTGGCAGCCATAGCGCTCACTCATGCGCTTGGCGTAGTAGAGAGGTGAGGGGCGGCCGGCATAGTCGCGCAGCAGCGTGCGGAACTCCTGCTTAAACTCCTCGCTCTCGATGATCGGCAAGTAAGCGTCTTGCAGGTCGTGTACACATTTATATAATATCTCTGGGACGTAGGCTCCGCCAAAGGGACCGTAAAAGCCGGACTTTGTTGGAGAAGCCTCATCACTTACAGCCTCACCCCCATGCCCCTCTCCAAGGGAGAGGGGAGTAGAATGCTTTGCGGGTGTTATGTTCGCTTGATTTCTTGAATTTCTTTTGTCTTCCATATTTCAATCCTTTATTGTTTTATTCTTGTTATTGTATTCTTCTCACGTCCTGATGTTTCTATCATTACTTATCTAACATATCACTCCCCTCTCCTTTGGAGAGGGGTAAGGGGGTGAGGCTTTTCTAATGCGTCGAAAAGTTGGTCAAGGGCACGATCCGGGTCTTTCGTCTCGTTGAGCAACGTGACGAACTTCGAGCCGATGATGGCACCGGCGGCATTCTGCTGTGCGCTTTCTAAGGTCTGCTTGTTGCTGATACCAAAACCAATCATGCGCGGGTTGTGGAGGTTCATGGAGTTGATATGACGGAAGTAAGCCTGCTTGGCCTCGCCGAAACTTTTCTGCGCGCCCGTGACGCTGGCCGACGACACCATATATATAAAGCCATTGGTGTGCTCATCGATGAAGCGGATGCGCTCCTCACTGGTCTCCGGTGTGATCATCATGATCACACGGATGTCGTATTTGTCGGCGATGGGCTTCACCACGTCCATATAGTCCTTGAAAGGCAGGTCGGGGATGATGCAGCCGCTGGCGCCACTCTCCACACAACTGCGGAAGAAGTTTTCCAAGCCATAGTGCATGATGACATTGAGGTAGCCCATCATCACGAGTGGGATGGTAACCTGATCTTTGATAGCTTTCACTTGCGCAAAGATCTTCTTGAGCGTAGTGCCATTCTTCAAGGCTACCGTACCCGCACTCTGAATCACCGGACCGTCAGCTAAAGGGTCGCTGAAGGGAATGCCCACCTCAACCATGTCGATGCCATGGTGCTGCATGGCGAGGATCACGTCGGCCGTTCCCTCCAACGTAGGGCAGCCGGCGCAGAAATAGAGCGACAGCAACTTGCGGTCGCCACGGGTAGAAAAGAGTTGGTTGATCTTATTCATATTCCTATTTTATTGTTTGTTCAATTGATGAAGGAAGTTTTGCAGCAGGTTTATATCTTTCATTCCCGGGGCCGTCTCGAACTTGCTGTTGAGGTCTATGCCGATGCATTGAGGATGGTGGAAGTCACGCAGCCGGTCAGCGTCGTCCGATCCAATGCCACCACTGAGCAGGAAAGGCGTCTGTCCCGTGTAAGCTTCAAGCACCGACCAGTCGTATTTCTGTCCGCTGCCACCGTAGCCTTTGCATTTCGTGTCGAAGAGAAAGAGGTCGACATGCCCCTCATATTGTTCGCAACGTTTCAAGTCCTCAGCACAGGATACGCTGATGGCCTTGATGATCTTTATCTGTGGTACGATGTCGGGGACGAGCGTCCGCCGCATGTTGTCGATCATCACCGGGCTCTCGTCGCCGTGAAGCTGCACGTAGCTCAGATGATAGTTGTACACTGCGGTGATAATGTTTTGAGGCATGTCGTTGACGAAGACACCGACGGATTTTGGAATTGCAGCCTCACCCCCTTGCCCCTCTCCAAAGGAGAGGGGAGTAGTTACTTTGTTAAACGGTGCCTTGGATTGCGTTGACTTTAACTGTTCCGATTCTATCTGTTTATTGCGTGCCTCCCCTTCCGTTTCTTCTGCTTTCAATTGTTTATCCAGCATATCACTCCCCTCTCCTTTGGAGAGGGGTTTGGGGGTGAGTCTGTTGAGACTACTATAATCCGGAATGATCCCCGCATCCGACGAGATGCTCTCTATGTATCGCGGACTCTTGGGGTAGAAGATCAGACCGATGAGGTTCACGCCTAAGGCCGCCACTTCACGGATGTTCTGCGCATCGCGCATGCCACAAACCTTGATCAATAGATAGTTCATAACGCTATGGTCTTTAGTCAACATTCATCATTCAGCACTCAACATTCGTATCAGTCTTGCCAGTTCCTCGCCGGGATCGTCTGCTTTCATGAAGTGCTCGCCCATGAGGAAGCCGTGGAAGCCCACCTTACGAAGCTGACGGATGGTGTCGGGATCGTCGATACCGCTCTCGCTCACCGTGCACACACCTTTCGGCAGGCGCTCGGCGAGACGGAAGCTGTTGCTCACATCGGTGACGAAAGTACCGAGGTTGCGGTTGTTGATGCCGTACATATCCGGCTCTATGTCGGCGTATTCGAAGTCCTCCTCGCCGTGCATCTCCAACAGCACCTCCAGTCCGAGCTCGTGTGCCATGTGCAGGAGGTCGCGGCACTTGTCCTTTTCCAGGCAGGCAGCGATGAGCAGTACGGCCGAAGCGCCACAGTAGCGGGCTTGGAAGAGCTGATATTCGTTGATGACAAAGTTCTTATATAATATAGGTATCGTCACGCCGGCGGCTCTGGCCTGCTGGATATACTCGTCATAGCCACCGAAGTATTTCGTGTCGGTGAGGATGCTCAGTGCGGCAGCGCCGTGTTGCTGATAGCTCAACGGGATGACCGAGGCCTTACCTTCTTGCTTGATCCAACCCTTGCTCGGCGATTTGCGTTTAAACTCAGCGATGATGCCGGTGGGTAAGTCCATCAGTGCCTGGCGCATGGAGACCGGTACGCTGGTTTCCTTCTTGATCTTTTCCTCCACAAGCGTGTAAAGGCGGCGGGGCGGGATAAAGTCCATCCGCTCCTGCAGTTCCTCCACTTTGTGTGCTACGATTTCTTCTAATATATCCATAAAGACTACGAGTTGAGTTCCACAAACTTCTTGAAGGTGCTGAGTGCCTTGCCGCTGTCGATGCTCTCGCGTGCGATCTCTATACACTCCTCAATTGGTTTCTTACCTTTCTCAAAGACCTGGATACCGAAGGCAGCGTTGGCGAGCACGATGTTTTTCTGTGCGGGCAGCGCCTTGTTGGCCAGAACGTTGTCAAAGATCTCCTTAGCCTCTTCCTCTGTGGCGCCGGCTTGGATCTCCTCCGGTTTGGCGATGTCGAAGCCGAGGTCAGCCGGTTTGAACACACGCTCATAGGCTGCTGTGGTCACCTTAAACGGTCCTGTGAGAGAGATCTCGTCATATCCGTCGATGCTGTTGACGATGCCGTAGTCGATGCCAATCTTCTGGTAAACCTGCTGATAGAGGCGCATCTGGTCGAGGTTGGCCACGCCGAGCAGCTGGCACTGAGGTTTTGATGGGTTGATGATCGGGCCGAGAAGATTGAAGAATGTCGGGAAGGGCAGTGCCTTGCGGATGGCACCGACGAACTTCATGGCTTTGGCGAAGAGCTGGGCATGGAGATAGACGATGCCACACTCGTTGATGGAGCGGTTGAGCTTGTCGAGATCAGCAGTGAAGTTCACACCGTGGTTCTTGATGACGTTTGACGCACCACTGACGCTCGTGGCGGCGTAGTTGCCGTGTTTGGCCACTTTGTAACCGGCTCCGGCGATGACGAAACAAGCTGTCGTGGAGATATTGAACGTGTTCTTGCGGTCGCCGCCGGTACCCACCACGTCGATGTAGCGGTCGCAGTCCAAGGGTACGGGTACGCCCGTGGCGAGGATGCCATCGCGGAAACCTAACAGTTCCTCTACGCTGATGCCGCGCATCTGAATGGCGGTCAGCAATGCTGCGATCTCTGCGTCGTTGAGTTCACCGCGTGTGATGGCGATGAGCAGTTCCTTTGTCTCTTCACGTTTCAACTCCTCGTGGTTGAGGAGACGGTTGAAAATAGCCTTGATGTCCATATGCGTTTATGTTTTAATGTTTATATTTGTCTGTTTTTTAATTTTTCAATTCATCCTTCATCCTTCAACATTCAACATTAAAAAAGGCCTGTCGCAAGAACGACAGGCCTTTTTGTTTCTATTGGATGTAGTACCCACACGGCTTCTCGACTCACGACTTTTTCAATCTTGAGCTACGCCACCACCAATATGCAGATACATGATTCATCATATTCTATTCTCTTGTTTTATATTTCGAGTGCAAAGGTACACGTTTTCCATTAAACTGCAAACGAATTAGGAAGAAAAATATCAATCCGTTGCATTTTTAACATTTATACCAATCATCTTCACCTTCTCTTCGAAGTCCTCTTTGTCGCCAATAGCCCCTTTCTTCACGCGTGCGCGATAATTATATATGGTGTTGACGCTGTAGTGGAGAAACTCTGCGATCTTGGAACTGTCGTTGATGCCGAGGCGGATGAGCGCAAAGATACGGATAGAGGTGCTGAGCTGCCCGTCTTTCTCCACGCTCAGCTGGGCCTCGGGTCGGAGCAGTGCGTTGATGTCTTCGACAAAGTGGGGAAAGAGATGGATGAAGGCCGAGTCAAAGCTTTTGTAGAGTTCGCTGGCGTCTTCATCGTTGCTCTCCTTGCTGTGAAGGATACGTTCCAGTTCCACATATTGTTTGTTTTTGAGATAGCGTGCCGTGCGTTTCTTGATCTTGTCGATGCGGTTGACGTAGAGGCTGCACAGTTCGAGGAATTGCCCGATATATTCTTCTTTGACACGATTGCTGTCGGCGAGTCGTATGTTGCTGTCGGCGAGTCGCGTGTTGCTTTCTTGCAAGTTGGCATTGCTTTGGTAGAGCAGGTTACGTGTACGGCGGATATGGTTGCGCTGCTTGATGGTCAGCAGCAACAGCACCAAGGCGATGACAAAGAGCACGCTCAGAGCGCATAGTGAGACGGTCAGACGTTGGTGGCTGCTCTCGCTCGCGCTTTTGTATTGTCCGGCGAGACTTGCCATGAGAGGGGCTACTTGCCATTTGCGCTGTCGTGCGCCGAAGGTGTTGGCGCACTGGCTGGCATAGCTGATATAGCGGTAGGCACGTTGCAGGTCACCACTGAGCATCAGCTGGTTGGACAGTTCCCAGATGGATCCTTGGTCGGTGACGCCTAAGCGGATGTCATTGATGACAGACTGTGTCACCCAATACAGCATCCTTGTCGTGTCGCCGAGTGCCTTGTAGGCAAGATAGCGATAGAGCGTGACCATGGCATAGTCGTGCGATCCAGACGGTGTCCTTTTCAGCCACTGATCGTTGAAGTGCAGAGCTTCCCGGGCTTTGCCTTGTGTGGTGAGCTGGTTCTGTCGTGTCTCGCAATAGACGTCATTGTCTTTGCTGAGCAACGGCATCATGGCCTTCTCGTAATCGTTTCTGAGTGTCTCATAGTGGCGTTTCATTTCCGGCAACGTTGTGTAGTAGGCCAGTTCACCATAGAGAGCGTAGCGCGCCATGTCGTAGAGGGCCTGTCCTTGGCGGTCGAGCATCGTAGTGTCGATGTCTTGCAGGCAGATGCGAGCCTCGTCATAGAATCCAGAACTGACAAAGTACTTGGCCAGTATCGCCCGACAATGGTTGGTCTGTTGGCGCTTTCCTTCCTTCTGAGCGATGGCGATGCAGCGGTTGAGATAGACGCAGGCCTGACTGTGGATGTAAGGTCTGTATAATAGGTATAGTTGATAGCACAATTGATATTGCTGCCGTGTATCCTCGGCGGCACCCAATTGTCGTTCGAGCGCACGTATTTTCTTTTGTCGTTGCGCAATATATCGTGAAGACTGGGCAATCGCTTCATCGAGCCGTGCGTATTCTTTGTTCAGGTCAATGTGGGTGGCTTGGGTGTTCAGAGCCAGCAATGTTGCGATGATGCATAACAGGAAGCGTGTCATATAGTAATCGGTAAGGATCGTTTTTACTTGGTTTTTGTGAGACAAAGATACGAAAAGAAGTAGTTCCCTCCAAATTTCTACTTAAAATTATCATCATTTTCTTTACTTTTTATCCACTTTTTTAATTTTTCTAAAACTCTATAACTTGTTGATTCACAGTAGTTGTTGATTTTAGAGTCTTTATATTTGTCCACTTTTTCATAGCACAGCGTTTCAAGTATAAAAAAAGTCTGCTATCTTTGCAGTGGTGTTACGAACACTCGCACTCATTGTCTCGAATCATTTTTAACTAAATACAATATCTATAACCATCAAAACTCAACGATCATGAAAAGAATCAAGACCATGTTGACGGCGACCGCCTTGTTGGTCACCACATCGTTATGGGCACAGCAGAAGAATTATTCCGGCACCGTGCTCGACGCTCATGGTGAGCCTATCATCGGCGCTACGGTCAAGGTACCCGGCTCTTCTACGGGAGTCATCACCGACCTTGACGGTCATTTCACCATTACAGTTAATCCCGGCACTCAACTCGAGGTGTCGTATATAGGTATGCAGACTCAGACACTCTCTGTAGCTGACAATATGCGTGTGACCTTAAAGGATGATGCCAAGACCCTCAACGATGTGGTTGTCATCGGTTATGGCGTGCAGAAGAAAAGCGTTGTGACCGCGTCGATCGCAAAGGTCGATGCAGAAGATCTTGAAGGAAAGACACAGCTGCGCGCTGAGGACGCACTGAAGGGTCTCGCCGCCGGTGTCAACGTCACAAGCGCTTCCGGACAGCCTGGTGCCAAGTCGATGATCCGCGTACGTGGTATCGGCACCATCAATAACTCCGACCCGCTCTATATCATCGACGGCATGGCGACCGATCAAAATGGTATGGAACTCGTCAATCCCGAGGATATCGAGAGCATCGAGGTACTGAAGGATGCCGCTTCAGGAGCCATCTACGGTTCGCATGGGGTTGTAATATTTGTTGTATGTCAACAACTTACAAAGTATTTGGAGGTTTTGGTAAAGAGATCGGTAAAATCTCTCCACCTTCCAACTTTCTATACACATCTTAATATTATGCCCATGATTATGCTATTTATATATTTAATTAGTTGATAATAACAGCGTTTTATGCTTTTCGTTTAAACTTATGCTGTAATTTGGGCATAAAGTTAATGATTTATTTTTAATCTTGCAAGTTTTTCTTTGATTTTATAGGGAAACCTGTATTTTTAAACTTCAGTGCATAAAAAAGGTAATGATGTTTAAGCTTTCTTTTGCAAAAAATGGGGATTATTGCAATTACAAGGGTTATATCGAGGTAAATCGTTGCAGTTTGGTTCTACAAAAAACAAAGCACCCGACATGTGCGCATGAAGCGCACACTGGGCGAAATCAATTTGGATGACTTACCACAAAGCGACTTTTCCGCCTCTGCCTAAGTCAAGTGTAGCCTTGCCAAAGCCCAGAGCCTTGAACACTCTACTCATCGTTGGTAGGGTTATAATACTCCTACCATTCTCTAATTTGGAGATTTGCGACTTTTTCACTCCTACTTTCTCCCCAAGCTCTTCCTGGGTTAGGTTCTGCTTGATACGTTCTTTCTTAATAGTCTCTCCCAAAAGGTAGGTGTTTACTTCCTCCTTTAACTTTTCTTCCATCTTGTCTCGCTCAGGAGTGCCTACCTTTCCCCAGACCTCATCTACAAAGTCGTCTGCGGGTGTAAAATTCATCTTTTCCATATCATTACGGTTATTTGTTGTTGAAGTATTCTTTTCTTATCGCCTCTGCCCTGTCTATCTCTTTGGTCGGTGTCTTTTTGGTTTTCTTTACCAAACCATGGGTAGCCACTACCAAAGTCTCTTTGTCCGTGTCCCAGAAAGAAAACAGACGGTAGTAGGAGCCATCGAAGAGGGTGCGTATCTCCCAGATGTTGGAGCCTCCCAATTTCTCGAAGAGTTCTTTGTCCTTGACACCGCTTTCCAACTTTCGGATATTATAGGCTATCTTCTTTTGTGCCTTGATAGGCTGCTGCCTAAGAAAGTCTTTTGCTTCATCACTTAAAATTACCCTTATCTGGTTCATGTGTCCGTTACGTTTGTTTGTTTTGATTGCAAAGATAATCTATAGTTTCCACATAAGCAAACTTTTAGGTGTTTTTTTGTTTAAGGGGGCGCTTTGCAAGCTTGTTTTTTCGCCATGGCGAAGACAGAGGAATGCAGGCCGGGCTATGCCACGGCTTTTTTTACTTAATTCCGCTCCCCTATCCGGGGAACGAAAGAAGCCGATATTACGCAGATGTGTAATTCTGCTGACGGGAACGATTTTTCTGCTTATCTTTACAACGTCAAAGGTGACAAAGATTACAGGATAACTATAGGACATAAAAAAGGGAGAGTGCTCAGCATTCACATGTATAAAAAAGGTAATGATGTTAAATATGTTAGAGCCTTTTGAGATTTTGAGGAAAGATGTACGGTCAGAATGTCTGCCCTATTCCAACAAAAATGTGTAGATTACAAATCGCAAATTATGGGTGTTTATCTATTTCGTGATACGGTTTAACATCTTTTATAAGAAAATAGCTACGGAAAAGTTGTCTAATATTGAAACTTCCCCTACCTTTGCGGTATGGAAAGAAAAATAGTTACGTATGGTGGCTATTTTGAAGCTTTCATGGAAACGCTGACGGACAAAGAGCAAGAGAAAATTCAGTATGGATTACTTCTCTTGAAGACCCAAGATCGACTGCCCAAGAAGTTTGTGAAACTGATTAGGGAAGGCATCTATGAGTTGAGGACGGAATTCAACAGCAATATATTCCGTGTTTTTTTCATCTTCGACGAAAGTAGGATTGTGGTTCTTCTCAACGGTTTCCAAAAGAAGACTCAGAAAACACCAAATACAGAAATAGAAAAGGCAATTAATATAAAGGAGGCATACTATGCAGACAAACAATCACAAAATCGTTAATTACGATTTAGTTCTTGATAAGAAATTTGGGAAGGACGGTACTCCCGAGCGAGCATTGGCAGAAGAGAAAGCATACTCTTTCTACTCGGGTCAGATACTCCACGACGCACGAAAAGAAGCTAATATGACTCAGGCCGAACTTGCCAAGCGCACTCATACAACCAAGTCGTATATCTCAAAAATCGAGAATGGTATCATCACGCCCAGTGTCGGTGCCTTTTATAGGATTATTAGTGCCCTTGGCATGCATGTGGAGGTGGTGAAGCCTGTATACTAATTGAGAGGTATCAACTAAAATGAGCGAGAAGTGCCCCCTTTCAATTAAGGTACTTTTCGCTCATCTTCTTGAAATAAGACAAATCTTAGTAAAGGAGTAACTTTTAGCTACGTTATTATTCTACTGTGAAGTCAAAACCGAATGGTGCAACTTGGAAATACTTATTGTTAAGACCGCTCTTATAGAAGAAACAGTACTCTCCCGGCTCCAATGGCTTATCGAAAGATACCTCAAATGTTGTGTTGTTAATAGCTTTGATATTGAAGTTCACCATCTCTCGACCGGAGGCATTGCTTCCCTCGAATCCCATCACTGTGTAGCTCATGTTGTCTGGGAATGTACGACGACCGCCTTTCTTGTTTTCCTTAACTTTCATCTTCACAAGCTGGAATTCGTTAGGACTCTGTACGTCATTCATTACCATTTCATACCAATTTCCAGTCTCCTGCTTGAAAGAAGCCTCTGAATTGTGGTTGAAATAGAAGCGGAAGACAGGCTGGGTTCCGGCAGCTACCTTTGCCTTTGATCCGGGGAGCATCAATTTTTGTATGTCTTTGGCAGATGTCATCAGAACACTGGTACCAGCAGCTACAGCAGCAGCTTCACCACCACTTGGCATGTGTCCCCCAAATGCTACGCCGGCAGCATAGGTTCCAAGAGCAGCAGCTCCCAGCTTGCCAAGATTGAATCCTTTTTGCTCTTTCTCGAAGTTGGAACGATACAACTTCTCAGGCTTGCCATTGGCTCCATTCCAAAGATATACGCCCTCATAGCCCATGTCCTTCTTTGCAATCTTCTGCAAGTAAGTGATGAGATCAGAATCAGCTCCGGCAGCTTTAAGCTGACGCATGAAGTTGATGTCAAAGGTGATTGTTCTGGTTGAACTGTTCTCGATGGCACCGATGATTTCCTCGCTCTTGAAGCCGTCTTTTAGCAGTCCGAGAACTGCATTGTTGTCTACTACGTCGTTCTGGGCATTCATGCCCAATACAATCATTACGAAACTAATGATAAGAAACAGTCTCTTTTTCATAAATTAGAGATTTAGAAATTAAACATTGAGTCCACTTTAAATTTATGCAAAGTTAATAAGTTTTGTCTTACAATCCAAACTATTATAACTTTTTTTGTTATGTCATCGGTGAAGCCCGCTTCCGTACTTCCATTCTATACCAGAATCAAAACGCTCTCTGAATAAATCCATCTCGCTTTTCGACATGCCAACCTTCCGAGCAGTAGATTCCCAGTATTTCATAGAATGGGTTACGTCTCTTATGATGTTAAAAGCACTTTTTTCATCTATCATGTAACTCTCATGACTTTCATATAGTTGATTAAGGTCTGAGTCGTTTGACTCTTCGTTAATCATGAGGGATTGTGAATAGCTATGGGACGGATTTATGTCATAAGCAGGGGAAAGATGCCATCCTTTCTTAGTAAGTAGGAAGGAATGGTTTCTGAAATGATCATCACTATTTCCTATACAAATGCTAAAAGCTACTCTTCTATATAGCTCTTTCAAATCTTGCTCTAAATGGTCTTCCTCATTTGAGACTATAAAATCTACTATATCTAAATAACCTTTATTGGTACGTTCTCCGTCACCATCTTTGAAGCCGAGTAAGCTTAGAGAAGATCCGACTTGTATTCTCTTGCCTTCATTGTTGCGGTCAAATCTTTCAGACAAAAAAATATGTTTCCCATCCTCTGTAGGGATAAGTCTTGAATTTGCCATATTAAGGCCACATTCTCGCCCCATTTCAGATGCAAAATATTCCCATTTGGAAACATCGTATTCATCTTTTATTGATGGAAACTTGGCAAGATATATTTTTCCATTGTCTTTAACGCATGCTTTAGGCCGTGCGCCACCCATTGAAGTACCGGGCTGAAATAACCGTTGAATCCACTTCTTTTCTGGTTCAAGTTGCTTGTAGTCCTTACTTTCTATCTCATGGGCAGCTTTGACCATATCATCAAGGTAAAGCAATGGCGGTACTTTTTCTTTGTCACTAATTCCTATATACTCACCTGTCTGTTCGTCCTTGAAACGAAAAGCACCCATTCGTAACTCGTCATCCACACCTTTAAGGTAATCCCAGTCCGTCAAGGGTGACACATTTTTCTTTTGTTCAAGATGCGCTTTCAAATCTATTAGTTTTCTCCCCCATCTATCAGGTAAAGCATCCGAAAAACAGCCAAATAGTTTGTCCGGAACAATATTGTATTGTACCCCTGTAAAAGGCTTTAGATCTTCCGAGAGAACAAGGCCTCTGTTTTCTTTTAACCAATTTTCATCGTATTCAAAGCTATAGACATCGGTGCCTCGAATGCGATCATGTCCGAGACTTCCAATGACTTCTTCTTTGTTGAACCAATCAAAGGCTGCAATGACTTGAACTTTGTCCATATCTATTTATTTGACGCTCTTTTTCTTTCTTTGATTTTTAAGTCTTGTGCTAAACGCCCCATGGTATCATCTTTTGCTATTAAAAGTAAATCATCCTCTAACTGTAAGCCATTTAGAACTCGTGCCAAAACTCCTAAAGAGACTGTAGGTATTCCTTTCTCCAGTCTGGCGATGGTAAGTCGAGAGCATTGCGCCCTTGCTGCAACCTGATCCATCGTAAGATTACGACGCAATCTGGCCAAACGTAATTGTTCTCCAACTATACTGAGATGACTTTTTAGCTTTCTGGTCATCCATGATGATTTTGTGAACTTCGTCATAACGTATCTTTTGTTATACAAAGATACAAAATAATGTTCATTATATGAATCATTAATGACTTAAAAAATCTAAAGATTTTCAAGTTTTACAATGGTCGCTTGAAGTTACATCCGTTGTTGTGGTTACTACAGAAGTAGCTATACTTTCCACGAATGATACGCCCTACTCCACATTCCGGGCAAGTCTTCCCAACAAGTTGCGCTCCGCTCATTCGTCTACGCGAAGTGGTCATTGCTTTCCGATCAGGCTGCTTAGAGTTAGTTACAGGAGTAGAACTAACTATCTTTGCGCTTGTGTCATTCTTTACATCTTCGATGATCTGAGTGACTTGCTGTCCCAATTCTTCCATGAAGGCCTCTCTCGTGAGCTGGCCACGCTCAATAAGACGTAATTTATGCTCCCAGTAGCCTGTTGTCTCAGGACTGACCAACATCTTTGCCTTGATAATGTGTATCAAGGCTCTGCCTGTTGGCGTAGAAAGCAAATTCTTCTTTGACTTTTCTACATACTTACGTCTCAGCAAAGTCTCAATGATGGCTGCCCGTGTAGATGGCCGTCCTATACCGTTTTCTTTCAATGCTTCTCTTAACGTCTCATCTTCTACCATCTTCCCGGCTGTCTCCATCGCCTGTAGTAATGTTGCCTCTGTATAAGGCTTGGGAGGTGTGGTCATCTTCTTGACAAGAGATGGCTGATGAGTGCCATGCTCTCCGGTTGTGAAGACAGGAAGATTGACTTTGCCGTTATCTCCTTCCTTTTCTTCATCCACGTTTTGCACAACTGTTTTCCAACCGAAATCAAGGACAGCATTCCCTGTAACTTTGAACTTTTCAGCAGCTATATGTGCATGGACTATAGTTTGCGCAATAATACAAGGAGGATAGAAAACGCCTATGAATCGACGAACTATCAAATCATAGACATTCTTCTCGTCTGTGGATAGCGAATGACCGGGCTTCTCTCCTGTAGGCATGAGGGCATGATGATCTGTCACCTTGCTGTCATCGAAAACACGTGAACTCTTAGGAAGTACCTTGCTTTTTAGAGGTGAGATATACGATGAATAGTCTCCACTGAGTTCTGATAGGATCTGGGGACATTTATCATAAATGTCATGGGTAAGGTACTTTGTATCCACTCTGGGATATGTAGTGAGTTTTTTCTCGTAGAGATTCTGGAGAGTCTTCAATGTCAAGTCGGCACTATAGCCATACTTCTTGTTACAGTCAACCTGTAATGATGTAAGGTCATAGAGTTGTGGGGGAAACTCTTGACGCTTCTTCATCTCTACTCCTTCGATATACAATTCATGTCCCATGATAGAGCGAAGAATATCATTACCCTTACTCTCATCTTCAAGCCGTCCTCTTTCGCAGGTAAAGATCGCACCTTTATATCGTGTCTGTAATATCCAGTAAGGTTTGGGAACAAAGTTGGCAATCTCTTCGTCTCGATTGACGATCATGGCCAAAGTTGGTGTTTGGACACGTCCGATAGAAAGAGGCTGCCCCGGCTTGCCATATTTACAGGAGTACAGACGGGTACAGTTCATGCCGAGCAGCCAGTCTCCACAAGACCGGGCAAACCCTGCCTCGTAGAGATTGTCATAATCACTTTGTGGATGAAGCTGATGAAAGCCATTTCTGATGGATTCATCAGTAAGAGAACTGATCCAAAGGCGCTCAACGGGACAATGTACTCCGACAAGCTGCTGAATCCAACGTTGAATGACTTCTCCTTCCTGACCGGCATCACCGCAGTTGACGATTTTTGCAGCTCCCTTAAAGAGCTTCTTAATAATATCAAGTTGCTCTTTTACTCCTTTATCCTTAGCTGCTGCTATCTTGTACTCCGGAGGAAACATAGGGAGTGACGAGATCTTCCAGTACTTCCATTGTGGATAATACTCGTCCGGCTCCAACTGGCGACATAAGTGGCCAAAAGCCCATGTCACCTGATAACCATTACCCTCCATGTAGCCTTGATGGGGAGTAGTGGCACCCAGTATCTTGGCTATCTCCCTACCAACACTGGGTTTCTCTGCAATACAAACTATCATTATTCAGTTACTTGATAGGGTGTCCAGTTCGTTGTGCCAATTTTAGCTCACTTTTCTGAGCGTCTT
>ERZ772902.1069-NODE-1069-length-23155-cov-3.208009_pt1 | contig 23155 bp, 19 predicted proteins | sample MGYA00511470_ERZ772902 | MGnify/ENA primary metagenome ERZ772902 (study PRJEB29015, sample SAMEA2737717) | human gut metagenome | biome: human gut; feature: human-associated habitat; material: faeces | place: China | collected 2012 ... | reverse complement strand
CCGTGGAGAATGTCCGCAAGTACACCCGTTTCCACCCCCGCTGCGGCACCAGCTTTATCTTTATCACGCTGATCGTCAGCATCCTGGTGATGTGCATTGTGCCGATCTACCAGGTCGTTCCCCGGATGATCGTCAGCATTCTCCTGCTGCCGGTGGTGGTGGGCATCTCCTATGAGTTCATCCGCATCGCCGGACGGAGCAACAACTGGCTGACCCGGGCGCTTTCCTGGCCGGGACTCCAGATCCAGCGCATCACCACCCGTGAACCGGATGCCTCCCAGATCGAGTGCGCCATCGCTGCGCTGAAACCCTGCATCCCGGAGGACATGGAGGACGACAAGTGGTAAACACCCCCCGTGCCGCCGTGCAGGAGACCCGACGGCGGCTGGAAAACGCCGGACTGGAATCGGCGCAGTTCGAGAGCCGCATCCTGGTGGAAACGGTGCTGGAACTGCCCTATGGCGCACCGCTCCCGGAACAGCCTCTGACCCCGTCTCAGCAGCAGCGCCTGGCGGAACTGACCGCACGCCGCTGTGACCATGAACCGCTCCAGTATCTCTGCGGCACATGGGAATTTTTCGGGCTGGAATTTCGGGTGGGCGAGGGCGTCCTCATCCCACGGCAGGATACGGAGACCCTGGTGGAAACGGTGCTGGAACTGCGAAAGGGTGCGCCGTCTACCTGTCTGCTGGATCTTTGCAGCGGTTCGGGCTGTATCCCGGCGGCGGTATCGGCGCATCTGCCGGATGTCACCGGGGCAGTGCTGGAACTGTCGCCGGATGCCCTGCCGTATCTGCGGCAGAACCTGCACCGCCACGCACCCCAGCTGCAATGCTGTGCCGGCGATGTGCTGTGTCCGCCGGCGGCGCTGCTGGAACAGCAGTATCACATCATCACCTGTAATCCGCCTTACCTCACCGCAGCTGATATGGAACAGCTTCAGCCGGAAGTCGCCCACGAACCGGAGACCGCCTTGTTCGGCGGCACGGACGGGCTGGACTTCTACCGAAAGCTGACCATGCTCTGGAAACCGGCGCTCCTGCCGGGCGGCTGGCTGGTGTATGAGGTAGGCGCAGGACAGGCGGCAGATGTGGAACAGATCTTTCGGAAAAACGGCTATGCCCAGGTACACACCGTCCCCGACCTCACAGGCATTGGACGAGTGGTGCTGGGGCAGAAAGCTGAAATATAGCCTTCTCTTACAGAGGAAGGCGGCACACAGTGCGGTCGGAGTCCCAGACGAATATGGCTCGCCCGCAAATGCCCGGTAAGTTGATACATCCATACCAGATAAAGGACGATATTTTATGGCAAAAGCAGATCTGAAAAAGAAAGTGGTGCTGGACATCCCCACCACCGAGGAAGAAAAGAAAAAGGCACTCCAGAGTGCCATTGCACATATTACAAAGGTATACGGCACAGGTGCGATCATGCGTCTGGGCGAGAATAAGGCGAACCTCAATGTAGAGGCGATCCCTACCGGCTCGATGATGCTGGACATGGCGCTGGGCATCGGCGGCGTGCCACGGGGACGTATCGTGGAGCTGTACGGTCCGGAAAGCTCCGGTAAGACCACCGTTGCCCTGCACATCATTGCCGAGGCGCAGAAGATGGGCGGCGAAGTGGCATTCATCGACGTGGAACACGCCCTCGACCCCACCTATGCCGAGGCGCTGGGCGTCAACATCGACAGCCTGCTGGTGTCCCAGCCGGACAGCGGTGAGCAGGCGCTGGAAATCGCCGAGGCGCTGGTGCGCTCCGGTGCCATCGACGTGCTGGTCGTGGACTCTGTGGCAGCCCTCACCACCAAAGCGGAGATCGACGGCGAAATGGGTGACAGCCACGTGGGACAGCTGGCGAGACTGATGTCCCAGGCAATGCGAAAGCTGACTGCCGTCATCTCCAAGTCCAAGTGCGTGGCAATCTTCATCAACCAGGTCCGGGAAAAGATCGGCGTTATGTACGGCAACCCGGAGACAACGCCCGGCGGCCGTGCGCTGAAGTTCTACGCCTCTGTCCGCATGGAAGTGCGCCGTGGCGAACCCATCAAGGACGGCAGCAGCCAGATCGGTAACCGCACTAAGGTGAAGATCAACAAGAATAAGGTGGCGCCGCCGTTCCGTGAGGCAGAATTTGACATCCTCTATGGACAGGGCATCTCCCGCACCGGCGAGGTCATTGACGTGGCGGTGGAACTGGGCATCGTGAAAAAAGGCGGCGCATGGTTCAGCTATGAGGATCAGAAGCTGGGACAGGGCAGAGAAAATGCCAAGAAGACTCTGGAAGAGAACCCCGATCTGATGAAGGAGATCGAGGACAAGATCATGGAACATAAGGACGAGCTGATGGCAACGTCCAAGAAGAAAAAGAAGAAGTCCAAGCTGGAAGAGGCTGCGGCAAAGGCAGCCGGCGGAGAGGATGCTGAACCCGGCGATATCGTTGAGGTAGAGGGCGACGGCGAGTTCAACTCTCTGGAAGAGGGCGAGAGCCTGGACATCAGCGCCGAGGACGACTTCGAGGAATTCGATCCGGCATAAGGTGACGGCAGATGACCATTACCACACTCAGCGCCCATAAGGGCAATACCTGGAAGATCGAACTGGACGATTCGGGAGAGCTGTTCTTTCTCCATGTTTCCGTGGTGCAGCGGTGCGGCCTCCGAAAGGGCATGACGCTGACACCGCAGCAGTGGGAACAGGTGCAGACCGCAGAGCTTTCCCGGAAGGCATACCAGTACGCCTGCTTTCTGCTGGACAACCGGGGCTACAGCTATCAGGAAATGTTCCGCAAGCTGGAGCCGAAGTATCCCCAGGCGGTGTGTTTCGCCACGGTGGATCGCCTGGCGAAATATGGGCAGATCAACGACCGTGCCTATGCGGAACAGCTGGCGCATCATTACGTTGCCGTAAAGCGGTTCGGGATGCGCCGGGCGTTTCAGGAGATGCGCCGCCGGGGACTGCTGGAAGAGCATATCACCGAGGCGCTGGAACCGTATGAGGACGAAGTCACCGGCGAGATCCTGACGGAACTGGTGGAGGGAAAATACCGGAAGTATTTTCTCGACCCGGACGACCGCCGCACCATTGAAAAGGGCAAGGCGGCACTGGTGCGCCAGGGCTATCGGTTCGGTGAGATCAACGCAGCTGTCCGGGCATTTCTGGAGGAACAGCTGGAAGAGGAATAGGGGAAAAAGAAATACCTATAGCACACCGCACAAAGCTTGTGCGTAAGATGCGTAGTTAGATTTTTTGTCAGATTGCATAGAAATTCCGCAGACATACTGTCGTATGACAAGGGATTTCTGTGTAATATGGCGAAAAATCTGCAAGCAGATTGCGTGCAAAGCCGTTAGGCGGGCTTTGTGCGGTGTCGCCATTAATACACGGAGGTGTAAAAAATGCGTCAGAGACAGCGTATGCTGAAATGTGCTGTGCTGGCTGCCCTGTTTGTTCTGGGCGGCGCCTGCACCAAGATCAATGCGCCGGCAGCCAATGCCAGACAGACCCATGAGGCGGTCATGGCGGCGGCGTCTGCGGCAGACAACACAACAATATCCACCACAGAGACCACGGCGAATACCACTGCTGCGGTCACGACAACCACAACCGTAACTACCACCATAACAACAACGACCACAACCACAACTACGACTGCGCCGGGACTCTGCGCTCCGTTTATTGACGAAAGCGCCAATATCGACCCAAACAAGCCCATGGTGGCGCTGACCTTTGACGATGGTCCGGGACAGCATACCAACAGCATCCTGGACACCCTTTCCGCATACAATGCTCACGCTACCTTTTTTGTGGTGGGGCAGAACATCGACGAGGAGACAGGCGCTGTGATGCAGCGTGCCGTGGGGATGGGCTGCGAGATCGGCAGCCATACCCAGAATCACGCTGACCTGGTGAAAGCGGATGCGGACACATTCCGGCAGCAGATACAACAAGCGGACGAGAACATTCTGAAAGCCATCGGGCGCTATCCCTATTTTCTGAGACCGCCTTACGGGGACTTCAACGATGACGTGCGCCGCCATGTGGGAAAGCCGCTGGCGTTCTGGTCGGTGGACACCAAGGACTGGAAGACCCGGAACACCGCCTGCACCGTTAGTGCAGCGCTGAATAACATCGAGGACGGAGACGTGGTGCTGATGCACGACATCTACGGCGAAACGGCAGATGCCGTGGCGCAGATCGTGCCGTCTCTGGTGCAGCAGGGCTACCAGCTGGTGACACTCAGCGAACTGACCTATTACCGGGGCGTGGAGATGGAAAACGGCATGATCGTGTTCAATATGCACCCGGCTAAGCCCAACTATAAGCTGCCGCCCGACCCGGATGTTCCCGAGCCGGAGACCACGGCACCTGCCGCAGAGACTACGACGGAAACAGCGGCAGCACAGTAAAAATCAGCCTCCCCTGAAAGGGGTGACTCCCCACGGGGTGGGGAGATGCCCGCAGGGCAGAGGGGACCGCTCAGTACGAGGGGGACCGCCGTTAGGCGGTGGAGAGGTTTTTCGTAAAATCTTTTTATAGCGTTTTCGGCATAAGTGGAGACCCCTCAGGCAGTGCTGCGCACTGCCAGCTCAGCACAAGGCACGTCCTTCGGGTGCCCTTTCAGGGGAGCCTCACTTGTCAAACTTCATTTTTTGAAAATTGATTTATGTGGCGAAAACTGCTATACATATTATAAAAAACAATCGCATGGAGGAAAATAACTATGCCAATTCGTGTGGGCATGGTCTCTCTGGGATGTTCCAAGAATCTGGTAGATTCCGAGCGTATGCTGGCAAAGCTGCGTGCGCACGGCTATCAGCTTGTGACAGAACCCGGCGAGGCGGAAATTGCCATTGTCAACACCTGCGGATTCATTCAGTCCGCCAAAGAAGAAGCCATTGAGACCATCCTGGAACTGGGTGCGCTGAAAAAAGACGGCACGCTGAAAAAGATCATCCTCACCGGATGTCTCACCGAGCGCTATAAAGAAGAAGCGGCGGAGCTGTTCACAGAGGCAGATGCTGTCATCGGCATCGGCGACAACCGGGACATTGTGGATATTCTCGACCACGTTCTCGCCGGCGAGCGAGTGGTGCGTTTCGGCAAGAAGAGCGATGCCGAAATGAAGGGTGACCGCATTATCACCACCTTGCCGTTTTTCGCCTATCTGAAAATCGCCGAGGGCTGTTCCAACAACTGTACCTACTGCGCCATCCCTGCCATCCGTGGCCCGTACCGCAGCGTCCCCATGGAGGATGTGCTGGAAGAGGCACACTGGCTGGCAGAGCATCACGTGACAGAACTGGTGGTAATTGCACAGGATACCACCCGGTACGGCTGCGACCTGTACGGCAAGTCCAGACTGCCGGAACTGCTCCGGGAGCTGTGTCACATCGACGGCATCCGCTGGGTGCGTGTGCTGTACTGTTATCCGGAACGCATCACCGATGAGCTGCTGGATGTGCTGGCGGAAGAGCCGCACATGGTGCCGTATCTGGATCTGCCCATCCAGCACTGTGACGGAGAGATCCTCCGCCGGATGCACCGTCCGGGCAATGAGGAGACCCTGCGGAAAACCATCGCCCACATCCGGGAGCGTGTGCCGGATATCACCCTGCGCACCACCCTTATCACCGGATTCCCCGGCGAGACCAAGGAACAGTTCAACCGGCTGGGCGATTTCGTTCAGGATATGCAGTTCGATCACCTGGGCTGTTTCGCCTATTCCGAAGAGGAAGGCACAAAGGCTGCCGAGTTTGAAGATCAGATCGACGAGGATGTCCGGGCGCACCGTGCGGATATCATCATGGAACAGCAGGCAGAAGTCAGCGCCGCCAAGAATGCGGCAAAGCTGGGCAAGCGCATGACCGCCGTAGTCGAGGGCTATGACAAGTACGCCGGATGCTACTTCGGCAGAACCGCAGCCGATGCGCCGGATATTGACGGCAAGGTGTTCATCAAGAGCGACAGCCGCCTGCGTCTGGGACAGTATATTACCGTTGAAGTTTTCGACACCATGGACTATGACCTGCTGGCAGAGGAGGTAACCGATGAACCTGCCGAATAAACTGACGCTGATGCGTGTGATACTCATACCTTTTTTTCTGGTGATGATCTATGTGGACGCCATTCCGCTCCACTTTTTGTGGGCGCTGGTGATCTTTGCGGCGGCATCTCTCACGGATATGCTGGACGGTAAGATCGCCCGTGCCAGAGGGCTGGTGACCAACTTCGGAAAATTCCTGGATCCCCTGGCGGATAAGGTGCTGGTCATCACGGCGCTGACCGTTTTTGTGGAACTGAAAGAGTTCCGGATGTCTGCCATTCCGCTGGTCATCATCATTGCCAGAGAGTTTATGGTCTCCGGTCTGCGGCTGCTGGCTGCGGAAGAGGGCGTTGTCATCGCCGCCGGCATCTGGGGCAAGCTGAAAACCGCTTTCACCATGGTGACCATCGTGGGCGTTGTGGCATATCTGTCTCTGGCGTATGACTTCGGTCTGGCTGTGCCGGATTTCGTGAGAACGTGGATCCTGGGCGGACTGATCTGGATTTCCACCATCCTGACCATCATTTCCGGTCTGGTCTATCTCAAGGGCTGCTGGAAGTATATTGACGGGGATAAGTAAAGGCAATATCGCACAAATCGACAGTAAGCGGAAAAACAAAAAGAACCGCATTGCTTTCGGGAATAATCCCGGCGGCAGTGCGGTTTTTCGTGTGCTTGTGTGATTTGACAAATATCGGTGTGTGTGGTATACTGAGAGTCTGAGGGCTTATCGTAACGGTAGGCGGTTTGTTTCTGCTCCCACTGTGCATTTGCAGCAGATGGGAGGTGATCGGTATGATGGATCAATATGTCACCTTTGGTGATTTGCTAAAGATCTGTAGTGTTCTGCTGAGTCTGGCAAATTTGATCGCTTACATTTACTATAATCATAAACATAGTAACCAGCATCACCATGAAAAGAAAAAGAAATAACCGCCCACAGCTCGCTACTTTGTGGCGGTTATTTCCTTAACCAAAACAGTGGGAGCATACCGCTTGCTTGGTAGGCTCTCTTTCTATTTTATTATAATACACCGCAGCAGGTTTGTCAAGGGGGGTGCCCGAAAATCTCAATATTTTTCTCTGTTTCTATAGACAAACCACGAAAAGTATGCTATAATAACAAAGAGATGCGCATTCTCAGCGGCACAGTTCGTCAGAATGCCGAAAAATGAATACATTTCTCCACATCTGTGGAAAATCATAGGAAAGGATCAAACCATTATGAAGAATACCGCAACCAAGATCAACTGGAAAGGCATGGAGTGCATTCAGCTCTGCGCCGGAGGCTATACCGCACTGATCGCTCCGGGCATCGGCTCCAACGTGCTGCGTCTCCACGATGACGCACACGGCGTGGAATTTTTCCGCTGGGACGAGAACAACACCCCGGAGGACATCAAGCAGTCTGCCGAAGTCTGGGGACTGCCCACCCTGTATCTGCCGAACCGTTTTGCAGACGGTGTGCTGAAAACCTCTGATGCGACTTACCAGCTACCGGTCAACGAGGCTGCGCCGTTCCACAACCACATTCACGGATTCCTGCACAAGCGGGAACACACCGTAGTGGCATACTCTGCCAACGAAGAGGGCGCATGGCTGCGGACTGCTTATATGTACAACGAAAGCGACCCGTTTTTTCAGTATATGCCCCTGCCGTTCACCGCAGAGTTTTTCTTTGTGCTGAGTGAATACGGTCTGGAATACAAGTTCTCCATCATCAACCAGTCCCAGAAACAGCTGCCCATTTCCGTGGCGACCCACACCACCATTTCCGCACCGTTCGTAGACGGCGCAAAGGAAGAGGATATCCGCATCCAGGCTCCGGTTGTGGAGAAGTGGACGCTGAACGAACGCTGTCTGCCCACCGGCGAGATCCTGCCGCTGAGCGACTATGATAAGGCTTATCTGAACGGCACGACCTGCCCGGTAAAGCGCATTGTGGATAACGATATGTACACCGCCGGCAAGCTGAGTTACCGTGGAAAGCCGTTCCGTGGCGTACTGATGACTGACACCGCCAGCAAAAAGGGTATCGGCTATGAGGTATCGGACGGCTACCACTTCTGGATTCTGTGGAATGACCGTGGCGAAAAGCACTACTTCTGCCCGGAGCCGATGACCGCAATGATCGATGCGCCGAATCTGGATATGCCGGCAGAAAAGACCGGCTACACCGAACTGCCCAGCGGTGCGATCTACCACCTGGCACAGCATTTCTTCACCATCCTGCCGGAAGAGGCATAAACGCCGGCTGACACTGCTTTTCGATATTGTAACATTACATATACCGTAGGGGCGAACATCGTTCGCCCAGGATGTCCGAGACTCCTCCGTCAAGCCTGCGGCTTGCAAAAAGTCTCCTCTCATAGAGGAGATGCCCGACAGGGCAGAGGAGTATTTAGTTTCCCTTGAAAAGGGGGATTTCAAAAGCTACTCTTCTTTTTTTCTTTCCTGAAAAGAAAAAAAGAAGCAAAAAAAGAAAAGCTTACCGCCTACCCTTTTATGAAAAGGCAATGTATCGCACGACTGGCAGTGTGACTCCTCCGTCAAGCCTGCGGCTTGCCACCTCCTCTAGGAGAGGAGGCTTATATTGGATTTTCCAAACAAAAATACCCAACCTCAAGTGAACACTGGACACCCTGCCCTCTGTTCACTTTGTTCTATCCGAAGAAAGGAGACCGCCCATGCAAATACAGGAAACCCTTTCCCGTCTGGACACCCTGCTGCACCAGTGCAAACTGGACGAGGCAGAGGTCTGCCTTACCCAAGCCATCGCCCAGGCGCAGGCAGAGCAGGACATGGAAAGCGAAAAGCTCCTGCGCAACGAGCAGATCGGGTTTTACCGGGACTGCGGCAAGTTTCCCCAGGCGCTGGGCACCGCCGCCAAAGCCCGTGCCCTGTTCGAAAACGCCGGGGACACCCACAGCATTTCCTACGCCACCACCCTGCTGAACTGCGCCAACGCCTATCGTGCTGCCGGGAAGTACCAGGATGCCTTTGCCGCCTTTGAGACTGTGCAGCAGCTTTACGACGCTTTGCTGCCGCCCACAGACGGCAGAGTTGCCAGCCTCTGGAACAACCTGGCGCTGCTCTGCCAGGAGACGGAACAATGGGAACGGGCGTGCAGCTGTCTGCGCCGGGCGCTGGAACTGGTGCAGAATGACCCCGATCCCACCCGAACCGGCATCTCTGCGGCGAATCTGGCGGTGTCCCTGCTCCGGCTGCACCGGACCGAAGAGGCGCTCTCTTACCTGGAGCAGGCGGACCGCATCCTTGCCGGAAAAACGCCCTCGGATTTTCACTACAGCGCCGTCCTCGCCGGGTTCGGCGATGCGTATTACCAGCAGGGAAAGTTTGAACTGGCGGCGGATGCCTACGAAAAAGCCCTGCCGGAAATCGAACTGCACATGGGGCGCAACAACTTTTATGATATCGTCTCCGACAATCTGACCCAGACCTATGCCAGACTGAGCGGCAGCCGTCCGGCGTTTTCTGGGCTGGAACTCTGCCGGAAGTACTATGACGCTTTCGGCGCACCCATGCTGGAACGAAATTTCGGGGACATTCTGCCCCGGCTGGCGGTGGGACTCGCCGGCGAAGGCTCGGAGTGCCTGGGCTATGACGATGCCCTGTCCCGTGACCACGACTTCGGCGCAGGGTTCTGTATCTGGGTGCCGGACGATCTCCCGGAAGAGACAGTTCAGCGGCTGCAAAGTGCCTATGCCGCCCTGCCTAAAAGCTATTACGGTATCACCCGGACGGAAATGCCCGAGGCAGACGGCAGAGTGGGCGTGTGCCGGCAGAGTGCCTTTTTCCGGCGGCTGCTGGGAACGCCCGGCGTGCCGTGGACGGAACAGGAATGGCTTGCCGTCGGGGACGGAATGCTGGCGGCGGCGTGCAGCGGCGCTGTGTTCCGGGACGATGCCGGAGCATTTTCCGGCGTGCGCCGCAGGCTGGCGCTGGGCTATCCGGAAGAGGTGCGGCTGCGGCGGCTGGCACAGGCGCTGGGACGCATGGCGCAGTGCGGACAGTATAACTATTCCCGGATGCGCAGCCGGGGCGATATTCCCACGGCACAGCTGTATCTGGCAGAGTTCTGCAAAGCCGCCATGCAGGCAAAACACCTGCTCTGCGGCAGATATGCGCCCTATGAAAAATGGCTGCTGCGCAGTACCGGAGAACTGCCCGGCAGCGAGAAACTGGCACAGGAGATTCGGCAGCTGCTGTGCCTGTCTCCGGCAGAGGACGGCAGCCAGTACATCGAATCCATTTGCAGCTGCATCAGAAAGGAGACCGCAGACATGGAGACAAGACCCCAAGAGAATACCGGCGCATTCCTGGCGGAAAACGCCAAAGCGCTGGCGGCGCAGGCACAGGCGCTGGAAAGGCACAAAGCCACAGTAGAGCGTCTGACGGAATTGGAATTCCGCACATTTGACAAGGTGCAGGGCATCGGCGGACGGGCTGCCTGCCAGGACGACTGGGAGACCTTTTCCATCATGCGCCGCAGCCAGTATCTGCCCTGGGAAGAGGAACTGCTGGAGCAGTGGCTTGCGGCATTCCAGGCGGCGGCAGATGCCGGACGCAATCTCATTATGGAAAAATATGCCCGGATGATGGAAAGCACAGACCCGGCAGAATATGCCGCCTTTGCAGACCAGCTTCCGGCGCTTTCGCCGGAATTTGTCCAGCTCCGGGAGGCGGTCATCGCCATTCAGATCCCGTGGATGGAGGAATTTGCGGCGCAGTATCCCAATCTGGCATCCCGTGCCAGAGTCATTCACACGGCAGAAGATTCCCCGGCGCAGACCTCCTATGAGACCTATCTCCGGGGCGAGCTTTCCGTGTATCCCTTTGAGATCCTGTACGGTTACGGCAGATGGGTGGTATCCCTGTACCAGTCCGGTGAAAATCTCACGTGCCTGACTATGGCGGAGACCGTCCGTGCGTATGGATACGGCTCACTGGAGGACGCAGAAAAAGCCTGCGGAGAAACACCGCTCAGCGGCATTCCACTGCATCTCTGAGCCACGACAGAAAAGGAGAACCGACATGAAAAAAAGACAGCGTTTCGCCGCTTTGCTCCTTGCGGCAGGGATGACCGTTTCCGTTGCCGCACCCCTGGGCGCAGCGGCGGAGACTACGGACAAGACAGCCGACATGACCGCATTCTACCAGGAATGGAAGTCGAAATATGTGCGGCAGAATCCCTATGTGACAGACGAGACCCAGTACTATGTGTACTACAGCGAGGATACCTACAGCGGCGGCGAGCCTGTGCCGGTGACAGTTTCCGAGGCGCACGGCTACGGGATGCTGATCGCCGTTTCCATGGCGGACTATGACCCGGATGCCAGAGCAATTTTTGACGGCATGGTGCGGTATTACCAGGCGCACCCCAGCGAGATCGGATTGCATCTGATGGCGTGGCAGCAGAGCGACAACGGAAAGTCTCTGACGGAGACGGACGGCGCAGACTCTGCTACGGACGGAGACATGGACATCGCCTATGCCCTGCTCCTGGCGGACAAGGTTTGGGGCAGCGGCGGCAGCTACGACTACGCCGCCATGGGAAAGGCTGTGATCGGGGATATCATGACCTATGAAGTGAACCAGGAGACCTGGACGCTGAGCCTGGGCGACTGGACTTATGGGGAGAGCTCCGACAGCAAATACTACGGTGCGACCCGGGCATCCGACTTTATCCTGCAGTATCTGCCGGTGTTTGCGGCGGTCTCCGGGGACGACCGCTGGACAAAAGTCTATGACAGCACCAACGCCATCATTGACAGCATGGTGGACAAATACGGCACGGGACTGCTCCCGGACTTTCTCATTCCCGACGGCAAAGGCGGTTACCAGCCGGCGCCGGAAAACTATCTGGAGGATGTGACCGACGGACAGTACGGCTATAACAGCTGCCGTATCCCGTGGCGCATCGGCATGGATGCGGAGAACAATCCGGCGGCGAGAAAGTGCGTGGATGCGCTGAACCGGTTCATTCAGAAACAGACCGGCGGCGACCCGTGGGAGATCATGGCAGGCTATACGCTGGAGGGAAAGCCCACCGCAGACTATAACGACCTCTGTTTCACCGCACCGTTCCTGGTGGCGGCGAAGTACAGCGAGGATGCAGACTGGAACGAACAGATCCGGGACTGCGTGGTGAATTACGGGGACGACGTCTACTTCGGAGACACCATTAAAATGCTGTGTCTGATCGTGGATGCCGATGCCTGGATGGTGCCGGAGACCGGGGAGACTGAGACAAAGGGCGATGTGAACCTGGACGGCAGCGTCACCATGGGCGACATGGTGCTGCTGCTTCGGCATCTGCTCGGCAGCGAGACGCTGACCCAGGCGCAGGCGGCACAGGCTGACCTGCATCCGGACGGCGTGGTCAACGGACTGGATCTCTGCCGGATGAGACAGGTGCTGAATGGGTAAAACAGGATAAAGAAAAAAACCGTCTTCCACACACAATTATGTGGAAGACGGTTTTATTTGTATGAGTACTAAGTGAAAATCAAACTGTTTGTGCAGTTAAAGTCAAGCCAAGCGGCTTCATAATCTTTACCAGAGTTTCAAGGTTGGGAACGGTTTTGCAGGACTCAATTCTTGCAATAGAGGACTGCGGCATATGACACATATCAGCAAGTTCCCTTTGAGAATATCCTAAAGCGTTGCGCTGTTCAATCACAGCAGAGATAATAGCTGCCACGGTTTCCATTTCTTCCACATCTGCTTTTCCCTGCGGACTGGTTGTTTTAACGTGTCCTTTATAGTCATTCCATGTCCTCATAGATCATTTCCCCTTTCTGAATAAATAATCATCTCGCTCAGACTTTGCTTTTTCAATCTCACGCTTTGGCGTTTTTTGCGTTTTCTTTCTGAAATGATGCAGCAGTACAAAAGTGTCATTACAGCAGTAAAAATAAAAAACTCTGTTATTTCCTGGTCTCAGCTCCCAGATATCTTCTTCAATGTGTTTTGTAATATTATTTGGAAGTCGTGTACCATTATTCTGAAGCAGCTGAATATGAAGCATCAGCTGTTTATACTGTATTCTGGAATCTTTGCTGCTGTTCGATTTTTCCCGTAATTCCTCAAGGAAATTCCAGACATCCGACTCGCCGTTTTCCTTTTCATAAAATTCAATTTCATACATGGTATTATCTCCGCAGGCTTTACTTCTATTCTTATGATAGCACAAATGCTATCATAAGTCAATAGGGAAAACGGTAATTTGTGCGGTATTGCTTACCCCTTCGACGGCATCACCTTTGCCAGAGCGCCTGCCAGACCGGACAGCGGCAGGGTCTGGAGCCAGATACGTCCCGGACCGGTGACCTTGGTGTTGAACAGCCCTTCGCCGCCCAGCAGCATATTGCCCACGCCCTTGACCATTTCCACATCCAGGGTGCAGGTCGCCTCCATGGCTGCCAGGTTGCCGGTGTCCACCATCATGGTCTGTCCCGGTGCCAGGTCATATGCCACCACGCTGCCGTCGATCTCCAGGAACAGCATACCGCTGCCGGAGAATTTCTGCATGATAAAGCCCTCGCCGCCGAAAAAGCCGCCGGCAATTCTCTTCTGGAAGAACAGCTCAAAATTGACGGTGGATTCCGACGCCAGAAACGCCGACTTCTGCGCAATGATGGAGCGCTGCGGCGTGATCTGGATGGGCATGATCTCACCCGGCACAGCGGATGCAAAGGCGATCATGCCCTGACCGCCTTTGGCGGTGTAGTGGTTCTGGAACATCGCCTCGCCGGTAAACGCACGGCTGAACATCTTGCCCAGTCCGCCGCCTTTGGTCTGCATCTCCATGTTGGGCGTCATCCATGCCATTGCCCCTTTCTGGCACAGAATGGTCTCTTCCGGGTCGGCGGTCACAACGACCACCGGATAGGGCTGTCCCTGAATCTGATACTGCATAATAACATCCTCCTGGTTTTGGCGTATTCCCGTTTGCGGGAACACGGTTTTGTGTGTTTAGGCGGTGTCGCCTTTATCCCTGCAATCCCTTTGCGCCGATGTGTACCTCTCCGGCGTGGAGCGTTTCCACATTGCCGAAACTGTCCCGTACCACTAAGCCGCAGTCATCGGCAATTTCCAGCACGGCGACCTTTTTGACAGTGCCGTCATCCTTTGCCAGCTCCACGGTCTGCCCGATGAGACAGGAACGGCTGCGGTATTCCGTCAGAAAACGCCGCTCCGGAAGTCCCTGGAGCGCCTGCTCCATCTCGTACAGCACCGCCGCCAGCAGCTGCGCCCGACAGACGTGGGTGTCCGGCATGGATTCTTCCAGTGAAGTCACCGTGTGCCGCAGTTCCTCCGGCAGGGCGATGCTGGTGTTCCGGATGTTGATGCCGATGCCGATGATGGCGTGTTCCAGCTTGCCGGATTCCAGGCTCACGCCGCCTTCGGTGAGAATGCCGCAGAACTTTTTCCCGTGCAGATACAGGTCGTTTACCCACTTGATCTGCACCTGTGTGCTGTAAAGGGCATCAATGGCTCTGGCGGCAGCGACGGCGGCGCAGGCAGTCAGCAGCGGCGCATCCTGCAGAGAGACCGCCTTGGACAGGATCATAGAGAAGTACAGTCCCGATCCGGCAGGGGACACAAAAGTGCGGCCCTGTCTGCCTTTTCCGGCAGTCTGGCAGTTGGCGGCAACCACTGTGCCGTGCTTTGCCCCGTCCCGCACCAGCGCCTTGCAGGTGTTGTTGGTGGAGGGAAGTTCCGGGTAGACATACAGGGGATGTCCCAGGATGCGGCTGTGGAGATAGGGACGGACGGTCTCTTCCGTCAGCAGGTCTATGCCCTGTGCCAGCCGATAGCCGGTCTTTTTCTTTGCCTCGATGGGAAAGCCCTCTTCCTGTAACAGGCGGACAGCTTTCCACACAGCGTTTCGGCTCACGCCCAGTTTTTGCGCCAGGGTCTCGCCGGAGAGATACTGTCCGGCGGCCTCCGTCAGACAAGTAGCAACGGCATCTTTTACACGCATGGTCTGTCATGCTCCTTTTCAAATTTTGTGGATTTTTGGATATTTTTATTATATAGGATTTTCATGATGTTGTCAAGAAATTGTTTGCGGCAGAAGGCGTTTTCCTATAACCGTAGGGGCGAACATCGTTCGCCCGGGACTCCTCTGACTCCACCGGCACTGCGTGCCACCTCCTCTAGAAGAGGAGGCTTTGCGAAAATGTCTCCTCTTTTAGAGGAGATGCCCGATAGGGCAGAGGAGTCTTTTGCCTCCCTTGAAAAGGGAGGTGGCACGTAGTGCCGGAGGGATAATCCCCCTGTCCCTTCGGGACATCCCCCTTTTCAAGGGGGACTAAGTTGTCACCGTAGGGGCGAACATGGTTCGCCCGAAACTACTCAGTCAAGCCTGCACAGGATTTTCCATTGCAATTCCCGAAAAAATCAGGTACAATCATTCCTGTATAAAAAACTAAAATTTATAGTAGCTAAAATCTATAGAAGTTAAAATCTCTGTCTCGTGGGAATGCCTGCCGGACAAATTGTGAAAGCCGACGCAGATGCGTCACAGGAAAGGAGCAGCTATCCATGCTTGAAACACAGAAGATCCCCTATGCACTGGGAATTGACGTGGGTTCGACCACTGTCAAGACGGTTTTGCTGACAGAAGAAGGCGAAGTGCTTTCTTCCAGCTATGAACGCCATTTTTCCAAGGTCCGTGAGACCGTGTGTGCAAAGCTGGCACAGCTGGCGCAGGAATATCCGGATAGAAAGCTCCGGGTCAGCATCACCGGCTCTGCCGGACTGGGACTGGCGCAGGCGGCAGAGCTGCCCTTTGTCCAGGAAGTACACGCTGCGTTCCTGGCGGTCAAGCAGCGCTATCCCCAGGCAGATGTGGTCATCGAGCTGGGCGGCGAGGATGCGAAGATCATCTTTCTCACCGGCGGCGTAGAACAGCGCATGAACGGCAGCTGTGCCGGCGGTACGGGCGCATTCATTGACCAGATGGCGACCCTGCTGGACGTGAGCGTGGATCAGCTGGATAAAATGGCGCTGGCGGCAGAAAAGGTCTATCCCATTGCCTCCCGGTGCGGCGTGTTCGCCAAGTCGGACATCCAGCCCCTGCTGAACCAGGGCGCACGCCGGGAGGACATCGCCGCAAGCATTTTCCAGGCGGTGGTGGACCAGACGGTCTCCGGTCTGGCACAGGGCAGACGCATTTCCGGAAACGTCCTGTTCCTGGGCGGTCCGCTGTCCTTTTTGCAGGGACTGCGCAACGCCTTTACCAAGACGCTGGAACTGGACGAAGAACACGCCCTGTTCCCGGAGGACGGCAGAACCTTTGTGGCATACGGCAGCGCCGTTTCCGCATCGTCTCTGACGGATACCTATACCTTAAATGAACTGGAAGAGATGCTCCGGAACGCCAAGACCCAGACGGCACTGGTGGCAGACAAGCCGCTGTTCAGCTATCCAGAGGAATACCAGCGCTTCCGGGAGCGCCACGCCGCACACGATGTGGCACGGGGTGACTACCGCACCTATGCCGGAAAGGCGTACCTGGGCATTGACGCCGGCTCTACCACCACCAAGATCGTGCTGCTGTCGGAAAACCACGAACTGCTGTACGAGTTCTACGCCTCCAATAAGGGACAGCCGCTGGACTGCATCCAGCGGGAACTCTCTGCCCTGTATGAGGGGCTGAGTCCGGACTGCACCATCTGCGGCAGTGCCGTCACCGGCTACGGCGAAGATCTCATCCGTGCCGGGCTGGGCGTGGACTTCGGCATCGTGGAGACTGTGGCGCACTTCAAGGCAGCGTCGTTCTTCTGTCCGGAGGTAGATTTTATCATCGACATCGGCGGACAGGATATCAAGTGCTTTCAGATCAAGAACCACAGCATCGACAGCATCATGCTGAATGAGGCTTGTTCCTCCGGCTGCGGCTCGTTCATCCAGGCGTTCGCCGTGGCGCTGGGCTATGACATCGCCGATTTCTCCAGGCTGGGTCTCTTCGCCGAGCATCCGGTAGATCTGGGTTCCCGCTGTACCGTGTTTATGAACAGCAGCGTTAAGCAGGCGCAGAAGGACGGTGCAACGGTAGAGGATATCTCCGCCGGTCTGTCCGGTTCTATCGTCAAGAATGCCATCTATAAGGTTATCCGTGCGCATAACCCGGAGGAACTGGGACAGCACATCGTGGTACAGGGCGGTACGTTCCTCAACGACGCCGTGCTGCGCTGTTTCGAACGGGAGATCGGTCACGACGTCATCCGTCCGGCGATCTCCGGACTCATGGGCGCATTCGGTGCGGCGCTGTATGCCCAGGAGAAGAGCAGCGGTACCAGCACCCTGCTGAATACCCAGGAACTGAAAGACTTCTCCTATACGGCAAAGGCAGCCACCTGCAAGGGATGTACGGCGCACTGTGCGCTGAGCATCATCCGGTTCAATAACGGCGGCCGGTTCATTTCCGGAAACCGCTGTGAAAAGGGCGCAGGCAAGAAGGAGTCGGAGCAGATGCCCAATCTGTTCGAGTGGAAATACCGGCACATCCTGGCGCTGGAACAGCAGAACCAGCCGGAAGAGCCGAAAGCCACCGTGGGACTGCCGCTGGCGCTCCACTACTACGACCAGATGCCCCTGTGGCACACGTTCTTCACGGAGCTGGGCTTTGCGGTGAAGTTCTCCGAGGAAAGCACCCGGCAGACCTATTACAAGGGACAGAGTACCATCCCGTCAGATACGGTGTGCTATCCGGCGAAGCTGACACACGGTCATATCGAGAGCCTGCTGGAACAGGGCGTGGACTTCATCTTCTACCCCTGCATGAGCTATAACATCGACGAGGGCGATTCGGACAATCACTATAACTGTCCGGTGGTGGCGTATTATCCGGAACTGCTTATGGCGAACTGCGAAAAGCTGAACCACAACAATTTCCTGTACCCGTTCCTCGACCTGAACCGCCGCAGCCACGTAGTAAAGACCCTGTCCACCATGTTCAGCCGCTATGCCACCAAAAAGCAGGTGGAGACGGCGCTGGAACACGGCTTTGCGGCGCTGGAGCAGTACCGGAAAGACATTGTGGCAGAGGGCGAAGAGATCGTCCGGCAGGCGAGAGATGCCGGAAAGCAGATCATCGTCCTTGCCGGCAGACCCTACCACATCGACCCGGAGATCAACCACGGCATCCATAAGCTGATCGGCAGCCTGGGGCTGGCAGTCATCACTGAGGACAGCGTGGCGCACCTGGCGCAGACGCCGGAACTCCAGGCGCTGAACCAGTGGACCTACCATTCCCGGATGTACCGTGCCGCCAAGTATGTCACCACACAGCCGGATATGCAGCTGGTACAGCTGGTGTCCTTCGGCTGCGGCATCGACGCTATCACCACAGACGAGGTGCGGCGCATCCTGGAGACCGGCGGCAAGCTGTATACCCAGCTGAAGATTGACGAGATCAGCAACCTGGGTGCCATCAAGATCCGCCTGCGCAGTCTCATCGCCGCTATGGAGCAGACACAGAACCAGACAGCACCGGAGACGGTGTGAAATCTTTTGTCAGTGAAAATTGTAGTATACTGTAATTTTCAAAATTCTATAGATTAGGCTCCCTTGAAAAGGCAAAAAACTCTTCTGTCCTGTCGGACACCTTTTCAAAGCGGGCAAACCGACTCCTCTGCCCTGCCGGGCATCTCCTCTAAAAGAGGAGACAATATGAAGCCTCCTCTTTTAGAGGAGGTGGCACGAAGTGCCGGAGGAGTCGCCCGCAGAGTTTCTCAGCATGATACAGCAGCGCAAAACTGCTTCCCACCCAAAACCCAGAGCATTCCAAGGAGGTAACCATACCTATGGCATACGCAAAGTTTACACCGGAAATGAAAAAGACATATACCATTCTTGCACCCAATATGCTCCCCATTCACTTCCATCTGCTGATCCGCATCCTGGAACAGTTCGGGTATCATGTGGTGCTGCTGGAGTCTACTTCCCGCACGGTCGTGGAAGAGGGACTGAAAAACGTACATAACGACACCTGCTATCCGGCGCTGCTGGTAGTGGGACAGTTTATGGAGGCGCTGAAAAGCGGCAAGTATGACGTAGACCATACGGCGCTGCTCATCACCCAGACCGGCGGCGGATGCCGTGCGTCCAACTATATCCACCTGCTCCGAAAGTGCGTGGCGGAACAGTTCCCCAACGTGCCGGTGATCTCGCTGAACTTCGCCGGACTGGAAAAGGACAGCAGCCTGGAGCTGACGCCGGCGCTGTGCATCAAGATGGTGTACGCCGTGCTGTATGCCGATATGCTCATGACCCTGTTCAACCAGTGCCGTCCCTATGAGCTGAACGAGGGCGAGTCCCAGCAGGTGCTGGATGCCTGGCAGGAAAAGCTGCCAAAACTGTTCGAGAGCAGCAAGTATCTTTCCGCAGAGAAGATCTATGCCCAGATTCTGAAGGACTTCGCCGCCATCCCACGGAGCAAAAAGCCCAAGATCAAGGTGGGCATCATCGGCGAGATCTACGTAAAATATTCGCCGCTGGCGAACAACCATCTGGAGGACTTCCTCATCTCCGAGGGCTGCGAGCCTGTCGTGCCGACTCTGCTGGAATTTGTCCTGTACTGTGCGGCGAATACGGAGACCAACAGCCACCTGTATGACTACAAGAACTTCAAGACCCTGGCGTTCGGGCTGGGCTATAAGTTCCTGCACAGCAAGCAGGTGCAGATGATCAAGGCGATCCAGAAACACGGCGAGTTCACGCCGCCGCACGATTTCGAGGATCTGCGCCGTGCTGCGGATAAGTATATCAGCCAGGGCGTTTCCATGGGTGAGGGCTGGATGATTACCGCCGAAATGGCAGTGCTGGCGGAGACCGGCACGGAGAACATCATCTGCACCCAGCCGTTCGGCTGTCTGCCCAACCACATCGTGGCAAAGGGCATGGCGAGAACCATCAAGAACGCCTATCCCAACGCCAACATTGTGGCGATCGACTATGACCCCGGCGCAACACGGGTCAACCAGGAAAACCGCATCAAGCTGATGCTGGCGAACGCCCGGATGGAGCAGGAGAACAAGGTCTGATGGTGAAGTCCATTTGTTTTACCGGACACCGGCACATCGCCAAAGAAAAGCTGCCGGCGGCGCTGGCGGAGCTGCGGCGTGTGCTGGAAACGGCGATCCCTCAGGGGTTCGTGGATTTTTACGCCGGCGGTGCGCTGGGATGGGATACCTACTGCGCACAGACCGTGCTGGATCTCCGGGAAGAGTATCCCTGCATCGCCCTGCATCTGGTGCTGCCCTGTTCCCGTGCGGAGCAGACGGCACGCTGGACAGAGGCACAGAAAGCCGCCTATGACTGCATCTACCGGGAGGCGGATTCCTGTGAGTTCGTCTCCGTGGACTATACCAAGGATTGTATGCGCCTGCGGAACAAGCGCCTGGTGGAACTGGCGGACTGCTGCGTCTGTTTCTGCGGCGAGCCGGAGGGCAGGAGCGGCACGGCGCAGACCGTCCGCATGGCACGGCAAAAGGGCATCCCGGTTATCAATCTGGCATCGTGAAATACAAAAGCCACGTCGGCGTGACGTGGCTTTTTTTGCGTATGGAAAGGGATGCTCAGTTCCGGGCAGCAGCCTTTTCATTTCGCCGGAACAGCAGACGGAACAGCCAGCGCACCAGCGGCCCGATGTAGAACACCTGTAAAATCAGCGCCGCCGGGAAACACTGTCCGGCAAGCTGGATCCAGCGTGGGAAAAAGCCCGGGTTTACGCCGCCGTGGAGCAGGGACGCAAACAGCGTCACCGCCGGGACGACCATGGAGACCGTCAGCCCCTGCACCACCAGGGTGAACAGGATCTGGGGCAGTTCCCGTGGGTGCAGCAGTTTCAGTGCGATGCGTGGCGCAATGCGGCTGACACCGAAAAAGACCAGCAGGAACACAAAGGCGAATTCGATCCACATCTCCCGGATGGACTGGGCGAACAGACCATAGGTCACGCCGCCTGCCCGGAGCGCCCCGGTATAGCAGGTCATGGAAAAGACCATGCAGAATACCATCATGGCAGAAAAGACTACGCTTTCCAGTTTTGTTTTTGGCATATGCAGTTATCCTCCTTTTCCGCAAAAAAAAAGAAACGACACGAAATATTCCGAGACCATCAGACATGGGTCTCAGAGATATTTAATGTCGTTTCTTTTATGCGGTTATTCTGTAATTATAATACCACGTTTTTTCAAATTTGTCAAGGGTGAATCAAACTAAAATCACGCAAATCATTTTTGCAACTGATGCACTTTGTGTTGAATTAGCAAGTCATAGGTTTGGCTGAAGAACGAATCCCCCTGTCAGCTTACGCTGACATCCCCCTTTTCAAGGGGGATTCCCCACAGAGTGGGGAAATGTCACCGTAGGTGACAAAGGGGACCGCTCAGTACGAGGTGGCACGGAGTGCCGGAGGGATTATCCCTTTTATTTGTTTGTTCTAATATCTCAGCACAAGGTGTACCTTACGTTATCGTTTCAAAGGCAGTTTTCTAAAAAATTGATCCATGGCTTTTTCAAGAAATCCCTTGCATTTCCGGCGGAAATATGCTATACTGAAAACAGACTGACGGCACAGGCGGCGATGCCTGCGCCGGAAACAACCACAGGAGGATACTATGGCAAAGAAAAATCAGAAAATGGTGGAAGAGATCACGGCAATGGACGTGGATTTCGCACAGTGGTACACCGATATCTGCAAAAAGGCAGAGCTTGTCTCTTATACCAGTGTAAAGGGCTGTATGGTCATTCGTCCCTACGGCTATGCCATCTGGGAAAATATACAGCGCATCCTGGACGCAAAGTTCAAGGAGACCGGTCACGTGAACGTCAATATGCCCATGTTCATCCCGGAGAGCCTGCTCCAGAAGGAAAAGGATCACGTAGAGGGCTTTGCACCGGAAGTGGCATGGGTCACCTACGGCGGCAGCGAAAAGCTGGAGGAGCGCCTGTGTGTTCGCCCGACTTCAGAGACCCTGTTCTGCGATCACTACAAGGACATCGTACACAGCTATCGTGACCTGCCGAAGCTGTACAACCAGTGGGTCAGCGTAGTGCGCTGGGAAAAGACCACCCGTCCGTTCCTGCGCTCCCGGGAATTCCTGTGGCAGGAAGGACACACCATCCACGCTACCGCAGAAGAGGCAATCCAGGAGACCGAACGTATGCTGAACGTATACGCTGACTTCTGCGAAAAGTGCCTGGCAATGCCGGTGGTCAAGGGCAGAAAGACCGAGAGCGACAAGTTCGCCGGCGCTGTCTCCACCTATGCCATCGAGGCACTGATGCACGACGGCAAGGCGCTCCAGGCTGGTACATCCCACTACTTTGGGGACGGCTTTGCCAAGGCGTTCGGCATCCAGTTTGCCGGCAAGGACAACAAGCTGGCATATCCGCACCAGACCAGCTGGGGCATGACCACCCGTCTGATCGGCGCTATCATCATGACACACGGCGATGACAGCGGTCTGGTTCTGCCGCCGGCAGTGGCTCCCGTACAGGCTGTGATCGTCCCCATCGCACAGCACAAGGAAGGCGTTCTGGACAAGGCGAACGAGCTGTACCAGGCACTGGCTGCCAAGGGCATCCGGGTCAAGCTGGACGACTCCGACAACTCTCCGGGATGGAAGTTTGCGCAGTACGAGATGAAGGGCATTCCGGTTCGTATCGAGATCGGCCCGAAGGATATCGAGTCCGGACAGTGCGTGGTTGCTGCTCGCTTTAACGGCGAAAAGCAGACCGTTGCCCTGGACGAGAACTATGCGGCGCTGTGTGACACCGTGACCGACCTGCTGGAGAACGTGATCCCGCAGGGAATGTTCCAGAAGGCGCTGGAAAACCGGAAGAACAAGACCTATGTCTGCCAGACCATGGACGAGATCACCCAGGCGCTGGAAGAAAAGGGCGACGGCTTTATCGAGGCAATGTGGTGCGGCGACGAGGCGTGCGAGGACAAGGTGAAGGAAGTCACCGGCGTTGGCTCCCGCTGCATTCCGCTGAACCAGCAGCACATTTCCGACAAGTGCGTCTGCTGCGGCAAGCCGGCAAAGCACATGGTGCTGTGGGGCAAGGC
>ERZ772902.1064-NODE-1064-length-23256-cov-6.669756_pt1 | contig 23256 bp, 19 predicted proteins | sample MGYA00511470_ERZ772902 | MGnify/ENA primary metagenome ERZ772902 (study PRJEB29015, sample SAMEA2737717) | human gut metagenome | biome: human gut; feature: human-associated habitat; material: faeces | place: China | collected 2012 ... | reverse complement strand
GCGGTCTGACCTTACCGAGGATATTTCTATCCACGCCCTCCGCGAGGAGGGCGACGAAGTCATCTGAGCTTTAGACAAGGCATAGGCCATTTCTATCCACGCCCTCCGCGAGGAGGGCGACTATCGCCGGTCTGCGGTCTGACCTTACCGAGGATATTTCTATCCACGCCCTCCGCGAGGAGGGCGACGAAGTCATCTGAGCTTTAGACAAGGCATAGGCCATTTCTATCCACGCCCTCCGCGAGGAGGGCGACTATCGCCGGTCTGCGGTCTGACCTTACCGAGGATATTTCTATCCACGCCCTCCGCGAGGAGGGCGACCTGCGCCGCACCGGTTGCCACTGCTCCCAAACCGGATTTCTATCCACGCCCTCCGCGAGGAGGGCGACAGCAAAAACAGAGAGAAAACACCCTGCTTTTGTCTCATTATACACCTCCCTGCACAAATTGCAAAGAGATGTCTGCAAACCAAACCGCAAAATCACACCGTTACTTGCGCAAACGGCTGGTATTCCGGTGCGAAGCGTCCCGGAAAACCATGTGTGCTGCCGGTTCGCACTGGCCGGACATCAAAAAATCAGCACGCTATCCTGTGCAAACTCCGGGTGCAGTCCAACGTGCTCGACCTTGGTCTGGTAGTTGTTGCCCAGCTGGTAGAACCGCAGACTGTCCAAGGCAGGGTCGATCAGGGCGGTCAGCTCTGCTTTGAGAACTGCGTACTGCGAAGCGTTCAGCAGGCATTCGAACACAGAATTCTGCACCCGCTGCCCATGATCTACGCACTTCTTGGCAACCTTGCGCAGCCGCTTGCGTCCGGCAGAGGTCTCGGTGTTTACGTCGTAGGTAATCAGTACCAGCATGATTACACCTCATTTCCAGAAAAACGGAGGGTAAACCTCTAAATCGCCCCGCAGGGTGCGCGCCAGCAGCAACGCCTGCACATAAGGCACAAGCCCCCAGCAGAGCTTTTCCTTCAAAAACGGGTGGGTGATGACTTCGCGCTTTTTCTGCTGCCATGCGTTCAGGAATGCACGGCGTCCCTCCTCGGTCAGCAGAATGGCACCGTTTTCCTGCTTTTCAAAGTGCTTTGCATTCAGCACTTTCTGGTTGATACAGGACAACACGAAACGGTCAGCCAGAACGGTGCGCAGCTCTTCCATCAGATCCAATGCAAGGCTGCGCCGCCCGGGACGGGCACGGTGCAGAAAGCCCACATAAGGGTCCAGCCCGGCACCCTCCAGCGCGGCGGCGCAATCGCTGGCCAGCAGGGAATAGGCAAAGGACAGCAGCGCGTTCACATTGTCCAGTGGCGGTCTGCGGCTGCGGCAGGTAAACACAAAGGCATCGTTCTGCTGTAAGATCAGCGCGTTGAACCGGTCGAAGTACCGCTGTGCAGCTTCGCCTTCCAGCCCACGCAGCTGCTCCAGATCCTCGCAGCCTTCCACCAGCGGTAGGGCAGCCGCCAGTTGTGCGCTGGTCTGTTTCAATTCGTCCACGGGCACCCGCTGCGGGTGGTCCCGGGTGGCACGCTCCAGCACCCAGCGGGCATTGTACACCTTACCCAGAATAAAGCTGCGGGCATAACTGCAACTGAGCGCCTCGCTGGCGGCAACGGCGTACTGGGTCTGCCGCAGCAATACGTTGCCGCGTTCCTCGCCCACAGTGCGCGCTAAAAAGCGTCCGCGCGGGGTATAAAAGCTCAGGTCGATGCCCATACGCCCGCATTTGCCCATCAGCGCGGGGCTGGCACCGGCGTAACTGAAGCAGAGGATACTTTCCAGCGTGTGCAGCGGCACCCGCCCGACCTCAGCTTTTCCACGGCTGACCACAACGTTTTCGCCGTCCAGCGTGAGGTAAGCGTCCTCGCTGAGGACGAACAGGGAGTTCAGGAATTGCCGCATGGTATCACCTCCGTGGCCGTCTCGTCCAGATAGCGCCGCAGATAAGCCTTGGCGTCTGCCTTCTGGCAGAGCATCGGCAGACAGAGCTCTTTCAGGGAACAGGCGTTGCAGTGCTTGCCGGGCTTTACCTTTGGGGTGTAGCCGCGGGCAAAATACTGGTTCATTTCGTCTGCCATCTGCCGGGTGGCGTTGCGCAGTTCGTCGGTAAAAGGTACGACCTCCCGCCGCTTCGTCTCGCAGTAATACAGCGCCCCTTCCGGGATATGGCACACCAGCATTTCCTCCAGCGCCATGGCCTGTGCGCATAATTGCAGCCGGTCGGCATCGGTTTCCTTTGCGTGGCCGTGCTTGTACTCCACCGGGTAGGGCTGCCAGCGCCCGGGGGTGCTTTGCAGTGGGATGCCATCCGCACAAGCCCGGAACTCCACCACGTCACAGTTGCCAGACATCCGCAGCCGGTGGCTGGTCACCCGCATTCCCCGAGTGATCAGCAAATCGCCCCGGCGCTCGGTGCGGGTGTCATCGTGGCAGCGGGCATGGTTCAGCTGTCCTTCGGTGGTACGCAGATTTTCTGCCCATTGCTGCTCCAGATGGATCAGTGCCCACTGGCGGCGGCAGAAGGCAAAATGCTGGATGCCGGACATTTGCAGGTAGTCATCCGGCGCGTCCATCAGTGAAACCTCTCGCAGTGTACACCCTCCGGCAGGGTGTCGGCCACCGTAACGGTGTAGTCCTGATAGCTGCGGGGCGCGACCACCTCGGCCTTGTGCGCCACGGTAACGGCATCGAACAGCTTATAGGCGGGCGCATTGCCCAGCTCGGAATCGTGCTTGAACACGATGAGCTCCCGCACGGCCATCTTGCCGCGTGCAGCACTGTGATCGTTCTCGAACATATTCAGGATAGCCTGCCACAGCAGCTGCAAGTCCTCTTCCGAGAAGCCGGTGGTCTTGCGGGCAAGATTGGCAGAAACGTAACCCTCGGCACGGTACAGGCCGTAGGGCACGATATGCTTGTTGCCCATTTCACTGTTCTTCTTTTCAGCGTCTGCCTCGGTGGTGATGGCTACGCGGGTAATGGTCACCTCCTGCGGCACGATAGGGTCAACAGAGCGGGCAAAGCTCAGCTGCACCGGCCCGCGCACCTGGCCGCAGTTCAGCGCACCCTTGACAAAGGTGGTCATCACGGCACCGAAGGTGCGGATATCGTAGAAATGTTCGCACATATAATCCCGCAGCTTGCGGTCGATATCCGGGTCGCTTTTCTTGGCCTTTTTCAGGTCGTCCTTGGGGGTCAGACCGTTGTGCTCCAGCGCCTCGGCATCGCTGCGGTTCAGGGGTACGCCCTCCTTGACATAGATGCGGTAATTGTCGGCATCGGGGGCGTCCTCCTTCAGCGTCTCCACATAGTTGCGGATCTTGCGCTTCAGGCAGACATCGGTTACCAGACCGTAGCCGGTCTCGGGGTCGATGCGGGGCATATTACCGGCATCGGGGTCACCGTTGGGGTTGCCGTTCTCTACATCGAACAGAATGACGAAATCGTAGCGGTTCTTGATAGGTGCAGACATTTTTTATTCCTCCTCGTTCTTTTTGACGTAACGTTTCTGGGTCTGGTGGTAGTAGCCGATGGTGAATTTACCCTGATCCGGTAGACTGAGCCGGGCAGGGAAACCGCTCTCCGGCAGCTGTGCCATCAGTTCGGTGATCTGCTTATCGTAGTGGGTGGCAAGGCCGTCATTCAGCTTGCGCAGATGCTTCTGGCTCAGCCGCAGCAGGGTGGGGAAGGACATACCCGGCGTGGCGCAGGCGGCGTTGAAATACCGGTCCTTGATGGTAGTGTTGATGCCGGGGTTGGCAGCTTTTTGCACAGCCTCCAGCACAGAGAACAGCCGTCCCAGAAGATAGGGGACATTGGTGGTTTCGTTCAGGCTCACAGTATAGACCTCCTTGTTCAGTTCGGTAGGGTAATTACGCAGGTAATACGCTTTGATCACGGCAGCCCGGCCGCGGGTCACATTCTGCTCGGCACGGATACGCAGGGTCACACCGTTCAGCAGGGTTGCGGGGTAGCGCCCGCCGGTCAGCACGGCGCGCAGCAGGTCACCTGCCAGCTGCGGGGACGGGTCAGGCGGCGTACTGCCTTTGACGGTGCGTACTGTAGTCAGAGCAACAGACCAGACAGATAGATATTCGCGTATGTCGAGGTCTGGTCGGGCGATTGCAGTCTCATCTAAAAAACGCTGGAGATTCTTGGCAAATGCTCCAAAGGTATCCCGCATGAAAAAACGAACAGATAGCCGTGCTGCGTTTGGTGAAAGACCCAGAATACAGAAATGCTCATCGGGCTGTAACTCGATACCGTTAAAATGTACATGTTGTCCAAGCGCTAACTTTTTCATTATTGCAGCGAGTTCGCCGCTCAAGTCACTGGAAAAAAACATAGAAAAAGCATCGGAATAAGCTGGTTCTGCATTTTCGGCCCAGAAGACCATGGCGGTGGAGCTACTGCCACTACCTAGAATGCGACAATGATTTTTACGGTCAGCCAAGAGATAATTCAGTGCAGTGGTATAGGCAAAGGCGGCGTACTTGCTGACAGGGGCGTTATCGCCCTGCTCGTGGCCGTAGGAGCAGAAGGCCGGTGCGTTGAAGGATACCAGCGCTGCGCCGGAGCTTTGCGCCCCGGGTACACCGCTGATATTCGGATGGGTGCGCTCGATGGGGGCATATTTTCCGGTAATCAGGCATTGTCCCATGTCCGAATCAGCAGAGCGGTCGTTGTAGTGCGTCTGCCAAGCGTTCTGAATGGCAGGGTCGTCGTTGACAAAGCTGTGACTGTGGTCGGCAGCTTCGTAGCCAAAGATCAGGTTGGCGTTGCCGGTAATCTCCTTCCACTGCTCAGCCAATAGGGGATGCGCGGCAGCCTGCGCCGGATCCCAGCTGTCAAAATAAGCAAGGAGCGCCCGGGCTGCGGGGCTGTCTACGCCGTCCAGAATAGTGTGATGCAATTTGGCACAGGCCTTGAAGCAATCCGCAGCGCGCTCCGGCTTGCCTTTTTCGTCTGCGCCCAGCAAATAGGTAGAGTTGTCGCACAAAAAGTTGGCGGCAATGCCGGAGGAACGCTTTTCATGCGCCGGTACGCGCATTGCACGCGGGGCAAGGACTGTCTTTTTGCCCACGGTCTTTTCGGTGAGAAGGGGAACGACCCTAAGCAGCTGCCCGGCGTCATTCAACCGCAGCTCATAGCTCACCTTAAAGCTGTCATCCCAGCCGGGGGCAGAAAGCTTGCCCTGCCGGACAAGCTGCTCGTAATAGGCAGTAAGTGCCTGTAAGATCATGCAAACACCTCCACATCCCGGCAGTCCAGCACGCCGTTTTCCAGCTTTGCCCGGAAGAACTGGGAGCGGATATTTTCCGGGTCGGAGTAGTCCAGATCATACAGCATAAAGCCCAGATCCTGCGTGAGCGGAAGTGCGGGGATCTCTTCAGCCTTGCCGTGCCATTCCCGGAAGTTTGCCGGAAACTCCCGGCAGCCAAAGCAGGGCTGGTGATAGCACTGCCCCTTGGCAAGCCGCCGCCGCAAGATATCCTGAAATTTGCCCGGGTTATCGCCGGGTGCGGCTTTTTCGGTCATGGTAAAATGGCATTCGATCACGTAGTGCACATCTTGCAGCACCAGCGCTGCCCGCTGCTGGATATTCTCTGCCGTGCACAGCATGGGCACCTCACCGCCCTTGGCTGCACTGAGCGCTGCCGAGGATCGCAGGGTATCCTTGACCTCATTGCGCCGGATGCTGGCAAACTGCACCGGCTTGAGCAGGTAGATGCGGTCGATATGGTACTTCATGCCCGGGTGCCAGTAAATAGCCTCCACCAGCCCGCGTGCCGCCGAGGGCGTCATGACGTCATAGGATACACGCTCGGTTTTCATCTCGGGTCTTGAAAAACAGGCGTAGTCGCCCCAGACCTCGATCAGCATAGACATGAACACCACCTCCTTTCATTGTTTATTTGAATCTTCAGACAAAGAGAAAACCTGCCCACTAAGATCACCTCGTTTTAAAAATCTTCAATTATTGTGTAATGGACGTATAAGTGCCTCTTCTGAGAAGAGGATAACACAATTCGAAACATAATACAAGAGGAAACTTGCAATTTAATATTTTTTTTCGTATACTGTTCCTGTCATCCGGTGTGCGCACTGGGATGTGGATAGAAATAATTAGTGGGTCATGGATGTATGACGGGGAAACGGCAGAGCGACAGATGCTTTGCCGTTTCTTCATTTACTTGGTATTATATTACAATAAAGAAAATACGATAAAAAGGACTTTTATGTATTTTCTTTGCTTTATTTTTAGCTTTTTGTCAGAAAAACAGGCCTTTTCCGGTCTCCACGTCCATGGAAAGCCCGGTCTTAGAGTCGTACAGGGTGCTGTCAGTCAGGATAGCGCTGCCGTTGGGCAGTGGTTCCAATGCTCCGGCAGCATCCAGTGTCTGAAACTGCTGGGCATAGCAGGCTACGCTGTAAGCGCCCAGCTTGCGGTAAAGTGTGCGGCTCACAGTCCCGCTGCGCAGCTGGTCGCAAAGGGCTTTTCCTTCGCCAACGGGCAGGTAAACGGTGCGGGTGGGGGCTTCGATCAGATGGAACTGTTCAGCCACCTGTGCAAACGGGAAAATGCAGCCCGAGATCCCTTTGCGCAGGGCGTCCAGAATGTTGCTTGTGTCCAGTGCGGCCTCGCCCCGCGCAAAATACAACTCCTTAAAATAAGCTCTGACCGCCTCTGGGCTGTCCAGCGCTGCGGCGCAGCCTGCTGCGTACTGCATGGCGTGTACGTTCTGGCGCAGCATCTGCGGTACGCCGCAGCCTTCCAGCGTAAAACGGTATACTAGGCTCTCTTCTGCGCTGCGGTGTCCTTCCCGGTTGCAGCGTCCGGCGGTCTGCAAAAGGGAGTCCAGCCCGCACTGCTCCCGGTATGCGGCGGGGAAATCCACGTCCACACCTGCTTCGATCAGCGAGGTGGAAACTACCCGGCAGGGCAGGCTTTCCCGTAACCGCTGCCGAATCTCTGCCAGTTGGCGGCGGCGGTCTGCGGCGCACAATAGCGTGGTCAGGCAGTAACTGCCCTCGGCAGGCAAGGCAGCGTACACTTCCTGCGCCGTTTTGCGCCGGTTCACTACGCACAGCACCTGCGGCAGTGCGCAGAGCTGCGAAGTCAGCGCTTCCAGTGTCAGCTCTCCGGCATCGCAAAGGGTGGTGCGGCGCAGGGTGGTGTATAAGGTGGCAGTGTCCGGCACGATCTCCTGCAAGGGCATCTCCGGCGCAAACTGCCGGAAATAGGGCTCTAATGCGGGCTGGGTGGCGGTGCATAACACGGCGGTGGCGTGGTAATGCCGCACAAGCTGCGCAATAGCACTGACGCAGGGCAGCAGATAACTGGTGGGCAGGGTCTGCGCTTCGTCAAAGATGATCACGCTGTTCGCAATGTTGTGCAGCTTGCGGCAGCGGCTGCTGCGGTTGGCGTACAGCGATTCAAAAAACTGCACCGCAGTGGTCACCACAACAGGTGCATCCCAGTTTTCGCTGGCCAGCAGCTGGCGGTACTGCGCGGGGGTCAACTTTTCCTGTTCGAGGCTTTTATAGTCTGCGCAGGAGTAATCCGCCAGAACGTTTTCTGCGCCCAGAAGGTCTGCAAAAACAGCGGCAGTTTGGTCGATGATGGACATATACGGAATCACATAGATCACCCGCTTCATGCCCTGCGCAGCGGCCTGTTCCAGCGCAAAGGCAAGGGAGGCAAAGGTCTTGCCGCCGCCGGTGGGCACGGTGAGGGTATACAGCCCCGGTGCGCCGTGGGCACCTTTCTCCATGCAAGCCTGCAGCACGGCATTGCGTTGGCTGCTTACCGGCAAGGTGCTCTGTGCCGCAAGATAGCCAGCCGCCTTGGTACGCACCTTTTCCAGAAGAGAAGAAAGCGCGGTGCTGTTGCCCCGGGGCGCGGCCTGCCCGTTCATAAAAGTTTCGGTGTCGATAAAATCCGCATCCACAAGACAGGAGTAGAGCATCCGGGTAAAGAATGCAAAATCCAGTGGGTCGCGGTTTGCCCAGTCCGGCGGGGCGCTCTGGGGCAGGGTGACCTCCCGCCAGCCATCGTAAGGCTCCACCGATTTTTTCAGCCGCCCGAACAGGGTGCCGTCGGCAGAATCGGCTGTCCTTCGATTGCCACCATCCGGCAGACCGGTGTGGTGCCCGGCTACGGCAAAGGCGGCCTGAACGTGGGGCGCACAGCCCTTCATCGCTTCCTGTGCACCGGCGGTCGAGTGGTCGGTTGCAGCACCGCCCGCCAGCCGCTGCTGAAAGGCGGCACTGTATTTGCCGATATCATGCAGCCACGCGGCGTATTCGGCCTCCTCTTTTGCACCAAAGGGTGCGGCAAAAGCTCCGGCAAGGCGCGCTGTGCCGGAAAGATGTTCGTAGACGGTCTGGGTGCGGGTTCCGTCCTCGGAAATATGTGCAAGTGCTTTTTCCATGTTGAAGCCTCCGTTTCTGGGTCAACGATACAACGGCAGGGAATGCCTGTCAAGAATTGGCAGAAAGTTCGGCGGCCTGCACAGCCCGGGCGGCGTTTATCCGGCAGAACGCCCATAAAAAAGCCGCCGCACCCTGCCCGGAAACTCCGGCGGCAGAACGCGGCGGCATACTGTTACAAAAAAACTTACTCAGAGATCTTCTGCCCGATCCAAATGCAGATGCAGGCACCGATCACCGAGATGGCAAAGGAAGAAAAGCTGCCGGAGGCGTGGATGCCCAGCAGGCCGAACAAAAACTCGCCCACAAAGCTGCCCAGCACACCCATCAGAATGTTACGGCCAAGGGAAGTTTCGGTGCCCATAAAGCGCCCGGCCAGATATCCGGCCAATGCGCCCACCAGCACGCCCACAAAAAGGGAAGCCAGCACACCTACCAGCGTCAGCAGGCCGGTCAGGCAGCCCACCAGAACAAACAGCAGGGCAACGATAAGCAAAATCGTTAAAGTGATCATAGTTTATACCTCCTTAAAAATCACGGCTCTGCCTGCTGCCCGGCGGCTTCGCGGGCGGTGCGGCAGATGTCCTTCAAACAGCATTTTTCGCATTCCGGCTTGCGGGCGTTGCACACCGCACGGCCGTGCATCACAAAGCGGTGGCAAAGGTCGCTGCCTTCCTCCGGCGGGATAATCTTCCACAGCGCCATCTCCACCTTTTGCGGCTCCTTGATGCCGTCCACAAGGCCGATCTTATTGCACAGCCGGATGCAGTGGGTGTCGGTAACGATGGCGGGCTTGCCGAACACATCCCCCATGATGAGGTTTGCGCTCTTGCGCCCTACGCCGGGCAAAGCGAGCAACTCCTCAAAGGTGTTGGGCACACGGCAGTTGTATTGATCCCGCAGCATCCGCATACAAGCCGAGATATCCCGCGCCTTGGAGTGTCCCAGTCCGCAGGGCTTGACAATGGCTTCGATGTCCTCCGGCTCGGCGGCAGCCAGTGCCGCTACGCTTGGGTATTTTGCAAACAACTCCTCCACCACAATGTTCACCCGGGCATCCGTGCACTGGGCGGCCAGCCGCACGCTGACCAGCAGCTGCCATGCGTGGCCGTAGTCCAAGGTGCAACCAGCATCCGGGTATTCGGCCTTGAGACGCCGGATGACCTCCAGCGCCAGCGCTTTTTTTGCAGTAAGATCCTCCGGGGCTTTTTTTCGTACCGGCATGGGACAAACCTCCTTTAAAAGGGAATACCTGAATCATACCATGTTTGACAGGATTTGTAAATGTTTGCAGGGCATTATCTGAGAATGATTTTCAGAAAAGCCCTTGTCCTCCTTTTCTAAATGCGCTATACTATATAAAAAGTGCCTTGCGGGCAGGAAAGGAGAAACCACCATGAATGAACCACTTGCGCAGCGCCTGCGTCCCAAAACGCTGGCAGATGTGTGCGGGCAGCAGCATCTGCTGGCTCCGGGGCGGGTGTTCCGCCGCACCATCGAGAGCGGGCGCATCCCCAACATGATCTTTTACGGCCCCTCCGGCACCGGAAAGACCACGGTGGCACGCATCATTGCCGAGAACAGCGGCATGACCCTGCACAAGCTCAACGGCACCTCCTGCGGCACCGGGGATATCAAGGCGGTGCTCAAGGATATCGGCACGCTGGCAGCGGCGGGCGGCATTCTGCTGTATCTGGACGAGATCCAGTACCTGAACAAAAAGCAGCAGCAGAGCCTTTTGGAATGTATCGAGGACGGCAGCGTCACCCTGATCGCCTCCACCACCGAGAACCCCTATTTCTACATCTATAACGCGCTGCTTTCCCGCTGCACGGTGTTTGAGTTCAAGCCCCTTGCCGCAGCGGACGTGGAGCGCGGGGTGCGCAACGCCGTGCAGCGCCTTTCTGAAGGGGAACAGGTGCCGGTATGCATGGACGAGGACGCCTGTGCCTATCTGGCCGAAAGCGCTGGGGGCGATCTGCGCAAGGCGCTGGGCTGTCTGGACTTTGCGGTCACGGCAGCGCCGGTGGAAAACGGAGAAAAACGCATTACCTTGGATATGATCCGGCAGGTCACCCGCCGCACCGCCATGCGCTACGACCGGGAGGGCGACGACCACTACGACATCGTGTCCGCCTATCAGAAGTCCATGCGCGGCTCCGACCCGGACGCGGCACTGCACTATCTGGCACGGCTGCTGGAAGCGGGCGACCTGCCCTCTGCCTGCCGCCGCCTGATGGTGTGCGCCTGCGAGGATGTGGGGCTTGCCTACCCGCAGATCATCCCAATCGTCAAGGCGGCGGTGGATGCCGCCAACATGGTGGGTCTGCCGGAGGCGCGTCTGCCGCTTGCGGACGCAGTCATTCTGGTGGCCACCAGCCCTAAATCCAACAGCGCCCACGATGCCATCAACGCAGCCATTGCGGATGTGCAGGCCGGGCGCACCGGGCCCATCCCGCGCCAGCTGCAAAACAAACACTTTGACGGCGAAGATGCGCTGGTAAAGGGGCAGAACTACAAATACGCCCACAGCTACGCCAACCACTGGGTACAGCAGCAGTATCTGCCGGATGTGCTGAAGGATACCAAGTACTACACCTTTGGCGACAACAAGACCGAACAGGCCGCCCGGGCGTACTGGGCAAAGATCAAAGGGGAAGAAAACGTCTGAACCGTGTGAAAAAGGAGGATGGATATGCGTTATTCAAAACAGCGGGAGCTTGTCATGCAGACGGTGCAGCAGCTGTGCGACCACCCGACTGCGGAAGAAATCTACGATAAAGCCGCGCAGGAGTGCCCGAATCTGAGCCTTGGCACCGTATACCGCAACCTGAACAGTCTGGTGGAAGCCGGGCGGGTGCGCCGGGTGTCCATTCCCGGCAAGGCAGACCGCTTTGACCACACCCTGCCGTGGCACAGCCACCTGTACTGCACCGTCTGCGGCGGCGTCACCGATGCAGAGGTGGACGGAAAACAGGTGATGGAGCTGGTCAAAAACCAGAAGGGCAGGGTGCAGGACTGCGCCGTGGTGCTGCTGGGCGTGTGCGAAGAGTGCTGCCGCAGGCAGGATGCAGAGGCCGCAGCGGCTAAACAGGCATAAAATTTGCGTGTTTCCTCTTGCCCGCAGCGGCCAAACAGGGTATACTAAAGAGTGTCTTTTATAAAAAGCAGAAAATAGAGTTTCGCCGCACGGGGCTACCCTGCCCGGCGGAGAAGGATGGTTTTTTTGGAATACATTAACTTTGAACATAATACCGTTGCCGCCGAGCTGGTGCGGCAGACCTACGACACCCCGCCGCTGGCCTTTGTGCACAGCTACGGCTGTCAGCAGAACGTCAACGACGGCGAGCGCATTAAAGGCGTGCTGGTAGATATCGGCTACGGCCTGTGCGATAAGCCCGAGGATGCCGACCTGATTTTGTTCAACACCTGCGCTGTGCGTGAGCACGCCGAGCAGCGGGTGTTCGGCAACGTGGGTGCGCTGAAAGGGCTCAAGGAAAAAAAGCCCGGCCTCATCATCGGCCTGTGCGGCTGCATGGCTAACCAGAAGCACGTTGTGGAAAAGCTGCGCAAGAGCTACCCCTATGTGGATCTGGTGTTCGGCGTGGACGGCATCGACACCCTACCGCAGCTGATCGCCCAGAAACTGCAAAAGCATAAGCGGGTGCTGCTGGACCCCGCACAGCGTCCGGTCATCGTGGAGAACATCCCCATCCGGCGCGAGAGCGAGTTCCGCGCATGGCTGCCCATCATGTACGGCTGCGATAACTTCTGCACCTACTGCATCGTGCCCTACGTCCGCGGCCGCGAGAAGAGCCGCAAGCCCGGCGATATCCTTGCCGAGTTCCGCGGCCTTGTGGAAGCGGGCTATAAGGAGATCACCCTGCTGGGTCAGAACGTGAACAGCTACGGTAAGGGGCTGGAGGAACAGATCGATTTCTCCGACCTGCTCAACCTGCTGTGCACCGTGCCCGGCGATTACCACATCCGCTTTATGACCAGCCACCCCAAGGACGCCAGCCATAAGCTCATTGATACCATTGCCGCCCAGCCGAAGCTGTGCAAGCACCTGCATCTGCCGGTGCAGTGCGGTTCCGACCGGCTTTTGCAGCAGATGAACCGCCACTATACGGTGGAGCAATATCTGGAGCTCATCGACTACGCCCGCAAGACCGTGCCCGGCATCACCTTCTCCAGCGATATCATCGTGGGCTTCCCCGGCGAGACCGAGGAGGACTTTGTAAAAACGCTGGAACTGGTACGCAAAGTGGGTTATATGCAGCTGTTCACCTTTATCTACTCCAAGCGTACCGGCACCAAGGCTGCCGAAATGCCGGATCCCACCCCCCGCAAGGAAAAGACCGACCGCATGACCCGCCTGCTGGCTACGCAGGACGAGATCGCCATGGCGCTGGTCAAGGCGCAGGTGGGGCAGACCGTCCGGGTGCTGGTGGAGGGCTTTGGACGCAATGAAGGCACCCTTTCCGGCCGGCTGGACAATAACCTGACCGTGGAGTTTGCCGCCGACCCGGCACTGCTGGGCAGCTACGCGACTGTACATCTTACCGGCGCCCGCGCTACCGTGCTGCTGGGTGAGCTGGAAGCATAAAAACGTGATTCCGGGGCAAACTGCCCCAGAAAGAATAAAAAACAACAAGGAGAACCCAATCATGGATTGCATTGATCTTTTCAAGCGTGCCGCTATGGCACTGCAGACCGACCCCCGCTACGTCATTCTGGATCAGGCCCGCAAGGCAAACGATAAGGATGAGGAGCTGCAGAACCTGATCGGCGAGTTCAACCTCGCTCGTATGGACCTGAACAACGAGATCGGCAAGAACGAGCGCGACGATGCCCGCATCGCTGAGCTGAACGAGAAGGTGAACAGCCTCTACGGCCAGATCATGGGCAACGAGGGCATGGTGGCATACAACGAGGCCAAGCGCGAGTGCGAGAACCTGGTCAACTATATCGACGCCATCATCAACACCGCCATGAACGGCGGCGACCCCATGACCGTGCAGGAGCCTTCTGCCTCCTGCACCGGCAGCTGCTCCACCTGCGGCGGCTGCCACTAAGCAGAGTTTTCATCGGAACGCGGCTGTGCAACACAGACCGCGTTTTGTTTGCACCGGCGGTTACAGCCCACAAACCGGCTGACGGAACCATATAAGGGAAAGAGGAAAAACCATGGCAGAGCTTTCGCCCATGATGCAGCAGTATCTTGAGATCAAAAACCAACATAAGGACGAAATTCTTTTTTACCGCATCGGCGATTTTTACGAGATGTTCTTCGACGATGCCGTCACGGCGTCCCGGGAGCTGGATCTTACCCTTACCGGCAAGCAGTGTGGCCTTGCGGAGCGCGCCCCCATGTGCGGCGTGCCCTTCCACAGCTACGAGGGCTATGTGGCGCGTCTGATCGCCAAGGGCTATAAGGTAGCCATCTGTGAGCAGGTAGAGGACCCCGCCAAGGCAAAAGGGCTTGTCAAGCGGGACATCATCCGGGTGGTCACCCCCGGTACGGTCATTGAAAGCAGTATGCTGCAGGACGACCGCAATAACTACATTGCCAGCCTTTACCTCAAGGGTAAAAAGGCCGGCTTGTGCTTTGCGGACGTTTCCACCGGTACGGCGCATATTACCGAGCTGACGGCAGATAAGATCGCCCCGGCAGTCATTACCGAGCTGTGCCGCTATCATCCCAGCGAGGTGCTGCTGAACCCCGGTCTGCTGGACTGCCGCGAGGTGACCGCCTACATCAAAAAGAACATGAGCTGCTCGGTGGAGCTGGTCGAGGATGAGCGCTATGCGCCGGGGCTGGTGGCCTCTGCGCTGGAGGAGCAGTTTGGTCGCGACTGGCCGCAGACCACCGGCATAGCCGCCGAGGGCCTTGTGCGCTTTGCCATGGCTGCGCTGCTGGAATACCTGCACGATACCCAGATCAAGGGCGTGGAGCGGTTAAAGACCGTCATTACTTACAACGAAGCCCAGTTCATGCGGCTTTCGCCGGTCACCCGGGCAAACCTTGAATTGACCGAGACCCTGCGCGGCCGCGAAAAGCGCGGCACCCTGCTGTGGGTGCTGGATAAGACCAGCACCGCCATGGGCAAGCGGATGCTGCGCAGCTGGATCGAGCAGCCGCTTATTTCCAGCCAGCTTATCAACCACCGCCTGAACGCAGTGGAGGCGCTGGTGCGCCAGACCATGGTGCGCGGCGACCTGACCGAAGAACTGCACTACATCGCGGATCTGGAGCGCCTGATGACCCGCACGGTGTACGGATCTGCCACCCCCAAGGAGATCTATACCCTTGCCCAGACCTGCGACCGTCTGCCCGGCCTGCGCAAGCAGGCGGAGGGCTGCAGCTGCCCGGAGCTTGCCGAGCTTGCTGCCTGCATCGACCCGCTGGAGGATATCAAGGCGCGCATTTATGCCGCAGTAGACCCGGACGCGCCCTCCACCCTCAAGGATGGCGGTGTTATCGCCAAGGGTTACCATGCTGAGGTGGACGAGCTGCGCTCCATCCGCGATAACACCAAGGGCGTGCTGGCGCAGCTGGAAGCCCGCTTGCGGCAGGAGACCGGCATTCCAAAGCTGAAAATCGGCTATAACCATGTGTTTGGCTACTTCATCGAGGTGAGCAACTCCTACAAGAACCTTGTGCCGGAGACCTACATCCGCAAGCAGACCCTTACCTCCGGCGAGCGTTACATCACACAGGAGCTGAAGGAGCTGGAAAGCAAGATCCTTGGCGCACACGAGCGGCTCATCTCGCTGGAACGCCGCCTGTTTGACGAACTGCTGGAAAGCATCGGTGCACAACTGGATCGTATCCAGCGCACCGCCAATGCCATTGCCCAGCTGGATGTACTGGCTGCGCTGGCGCAGGTCGCTGCGGAAAACAACTACTGCCGCCCCGTGGTGGACGACAGCGATGTGCTGACCATCACCGAGGGACGTCACCCCGTTGTGGAGCAGGTGCTCAAGGGCAGTATGTTTGTGCCAAACGATACCACCCTCAACTGCACCACCGACCGCTGCCTCATCATCACCGGCCCCAACATGGCGGGTAAATCCACCTATATGCGTCAGAATGCCCTCATTGCGCTGATGGCACAGATCGGCTCCTTTGTGCCGGCTGCCAGCTGCCATGTGGGCGTGGTGGACGCCATCTTCACCCGCATCGGCGCATCGGATGACCTTGCTGCAGGCCAGTCCACCTTTATGGTGGAGATGACCGAGGTAGCCGAAATTCTGAAAAACGCCACCGCCAAAAGCCTTGTGGTGCTGGACGAGATCGGTCGTGGCACCTCCACCTTTGACGGTATGAGCATCGCCCGCGCCGTGGTGGAGCATATCGCAGACCCCGCCAAGGGGCTGGGCTGCAAGACCCTGTTCGCCACCCACTACCACGAGCTGACCGAGCTGGAAGGCACCGTAGAGGGCGTAAAAAACTACAATATTGCAGTCAAAAAGCGCGGCGAGGACATCACCTTCCTGCGGCGCATCGTGCGCGGCCCCGCTGACGACAGCTACGGCATCGAGGTGGCAAAGCTGGCCGGTCTGCCCGGCAGCGTGACCCGCCGTGCCCACGAGGTGCTGCGCACGCTGGAGGCCTCTGCTCCCAAAAACAAGGTAGAGCAGATGGATTTTGACGCTTTGCAGGAGTACAATTCCCCGGCAGTGCCCAGCGAAATGATGGAAAAGCTGGAAGCCGTGGATGTGGAAACGCTTACTCCCATTGAAGCACTGAACTTTTTGTACGAGCTTAAAAAGACCCTCAAGGGCAGCCTGAACGGCTGACCGTAAAAATCAACCACAGGGGAGGGAAAAGACCATGGCAGTCATCCATGTTCTGGATAAGCATACCGCGGAGCTGATCGCCGCCGGTGAGGTGGTGGAGCGCCCTGCATCGGTGGTCAAGGAGCTTTTGGAAAATTCCATCGACGCCGGTGCGACGCAGGTTACCGTCAGCATTGAATCCGGCGGTGTAAAGCTGATTGAGATCAGCGATAACGGCACCGGCATTGATGCCGAGTATATCCCGACAGCCTTCATCCGCCACGCCACCAGCAAAATTGAAAAGCCGGATGACCTGAACAGCATCCATACACTGGGCTTCCGCGGCGAGGCACTGGCCTCTATTGCCAGCGTAGCGCGGGTAGAGCTGCTCACCCGCACCGAGATGGACGAGTTTGCCACCTGCTACCGCATCGCCGGCGGCGAGGAGCAGGGCAGGGAGCCTGCCGCCCGTGCTGTGGGCACCACCATCCGGGTGCAGGACCTGTTCTACAATACCCCCGCCCGCATGAAGTTCCTCAAAAAGGACTCCAGCGAGGGCACCTTTGTGGCAGATAACGTGGGTCATGTGGCGCTCAGCCACCCGGAGGTCAGTGTCAAGTTCATCCGGGAGGGCAAGCTGCAATATGTCACCCCCGGCGATGGTCAGCTGCGCAGCGCCGCCTACGCGGTGCTGGGGCGGGAGTTCAGCCGCGACCTCATCGAGGTGCACTCGGAGGAAGGGCTGTACCGGGTCACCGGTCTGATCACCCCGCCCAAGAGCTGCCGCGCCAGCCGCAGTATGCAGCATTTCTACATCAATGGCCGCTATGTGCGCAACCGCACCATCATGGCGGGCATGGAAATGGCCTTTAAGGGCACTACCATGCAGGGCAAGTTCCCGGGCGGCATTCTGCTGCTGGAAATGCCCACCGACCTTGTGGACGTCAATGTCCACCCTGCCAAGATCGAAGCTCGCTTTGCCCGGGAAAACGACGTGTTCGATGTCATCTATCATGCGGTCAAGCTGGCGCTGGCACAGCCCGGCACCGGGGAACGGCGTTTCACCTTTGAAGCAGACGAAAAAGAGAAAAATGAAAAAGAAAACGATACTCAGAGTGAAAATACTGTAAAGAATAATCACTTTACAGGACTTTCTGCCGTCATTCCGGGTCAAGCAGCCCCCGGCACACTGCCCGCGCAGCGCTGGGAAGCGTCGCAGCCGCAGCGCTCCGCCGATGCACCGGTGAAAACCCCTGCTTTTACGGCAGATAACCCGCCGGTACAGCCCGCACAGCCTGCCCGCGCGGCGGCTGCCGTGCCCTTGTGGCGGCAGTCTGGCCCCGCAGAGGACATCCTTGACCCGGTGGTCACCCTCCACAGCCCGGAAAAATTGGATGCAACTGAAGTCCAGCCCGAACCGCAGCCCTTCCGGGCGGCCGCTGCTGAGACACAGCTGGATGTGCACCCGGAGACGGACACCGCAGCCGACCCGCCGCTGGATCACATGGCGGCATGGAACACCATGCCCGCCGCCCCGGAGATCGAAGCCGCAACGGTACCCTATCAGCCGGAAGAACCCGTGCGGTCCGAGCAGCCGGAACAGTTGGGCTTTGATGTACCGCAGGGGGAAGAGCCGCTGCGCTATGTGGGCGAAGTATTCCGCACCTATATTCTGGCTGAGCGGGGAGACGAGCTGTGTCTGATCGATAAGCACGCTGCCCACGAGCGTCAGCTGTACGAAAAGCTTGCCGCCAACTACGGCAATGTGCCCAGCCAGCTGCTGCTGCAGCCCGCCGCCATCGACCTTTCCGCAGAGGAAAAGCAGGCGCTGCTGGAAAACCAGCCCCTGCTGGAAAACGCCGGGCTGGACGTGGCCGACTTTGGTGGCAGCACTGTGCTGCTGCGCGCCGTGCCTGCGGACGTAGAGCCGCAAAACGCCGAGGATCTATTGGTAGAGATCGCCGACCGCTTGCTCAAGGGCAGCCGGGACGCGCTGAACGAGCACACCGAGTGGGTGCTGCACTCCATCTCCTGCCGCGCCGCCATCAAGGCGGGGGACAAGTCCTCTCCGCAGGAGCTGATGGCGCTGGCCGAGAAGATCCTCTCCGGCGAGGTGCCGCCCTTCTGCCCCCATGGCCGTCCCTGCGTGCTCAAGCTTACCCGAAAGGAGTTGGAAAAGCAGTTTGGACGTATCGTGTAATGCAAAACCTGCCGTGGTGGCTGTGGTAGGCCCCACCGCCACCGGCAAGACCGCGCTGGGCGTTGCGCTGGCGCAGCAGTTCTCCGGCGAGGTCATCAGCGCCGACTCCATGCAGATCTATAAAGGTCTGGATGTGGGCACCGCCAAGGTCACCCCGCAGGAGACCTGCGGCATCCCGCACCATGGCGTGGACATCCTCACCCCGGAGAAGACCTTCAGCGTGGCGGATTTTACCGCGCTGGCAGGAGAATATATCCAGGATATCACTGCCCGGGGGCATTTGCCGCTGCTGGTAGGCGGCACCGGCCTATATGTGCAGAGCCTTTTATATGGTGTGCGATTCACCGCCGAAAAAGCCCCGGACGGTCTGCGCGAGCAGCTGACCGCTGAACTGGAAGCCATCGGCCCGGAAGCCATGTACGCAAAACTGCAAGCCGTGGACCCGGAAGCCGCCGCTGCCATCCACCCCAATAATAAGGTACGGGTGCTGCGGGCGCTGGAACACTACCGCGCCACCGGCAAGCGTCTCAGCGAACAAAAGGCCGATTCGCTGCCGCCGGAGCGCCCCTACCGCAGCCTTGTGCTGGGGCTGGATTTCCCGGAGCGTGCAGCGCTGTACCGCCGCATCGACCTGCGAGTGGATAAAATGCTGGAGGCCGGGCTTTTAGCCGAAGCGGAATACGTCTGGCGCAACCGCGAAGCCTTTCGCACCGCCGCACAGGCCATCGGCTATAAAGAATTTTTCCCGTATTTCGAACAGACCGCCGCGCTGGGTGCCTGTACTGAAAAACTCAAACAGGCCTCCCGCAATTACGCCAAGCGCCAGCTGACATGGTTCCGCCACATGGACGGGGTCACATGGCTGGACGCCGGAGCGGCAGACGTGCGGCAGACTGCCTTGCGTCTGACCCAAGACTTTTTATCGAAAGGATGATCCTTATGCCGGAAACCCCTCAGGAACCGCGCCACAAGCTCTCTGCGCTTACCACGCTTGCGGTCGTGCTGGCCACCTTTTTGTTGGCGGCGGCAGCGTATGTCTGCTGGCAGGCGGCGCACATCCTTTTCCCCCAGAACGTCTACGAAACGGCGCTGCCTATCACCATCTCCGATACCATTGAAGCGGACGGCGTGCTGCTGTTTGACGAAACCTGCATTTCCGGCAGCGGCAATCTGGGCTACCTTGTCTCGGACGGCGAGCGGGTGTCGGCAGGCACTGCCGTTGCAGAGCTGTACACCGATGCCAATCAGGCAGTGTTGCGCCAGCAGCTGACCCAGCTCACCAGCCAGATCGACCTGTTGCAGCGCTCCCAGAACACCGCAGCCACCCAGCTGGACGGCTTGCTCAAGGAGCGCTCCGGCGCACTGTACGATCTGCTGGATGCGCTGGACACCGACCGCTACAGCGATGTGGACAGCAGCGCCGATGCTTACCTGTTGGCGCAGAACAAGCTGTGGATCACCACCGGCGATACCGCCGGCTTTGCGGATCAGATTGCGCTGCTTGCTCAGCAGGCACAGACCGTGCAGGCCCAGCTGGGCAACCCCACTCAGATCACCGCCCCCACCACCGGCTACTTTGTCCGGGCTGCCAGCAGCGGACGGCTGAATGCCGGTGCTGCGGACATTCTGGCACAGAGCCCGGAGCAGCTCAAGGCTTATCTGGACTCCGACCCCGAGATGCCGCTGGACGGCTGCGTGGGCAAGCTGGTGGCAGGCTTTAGCTGGCAGTACGCCGGGGTATGCTCCGCAAAGCAGGCCGAAAAGCTGCTGGGCTCGGACGGTAAACCCCTGCGCACGGCAGTGGAAATCAGCTTTCCCGGCCAGAGCGATGCCGCTCTGCGCGCCACCGTCACCGAGGTGACCATTGACGCAGAAAAGGATATTGCCCGCTTTGTGCTGCGCTGCAACTCCATCAACGGCGATGTGCTGTGCCTCAACCACGCCCGCGCCCGTATCAGCACCAGCGAGAGCACCGGTCTGCGGGTGCCTGCCGCAGCAGTGCACTACCTGAAAGAGGACGGCACCGAGGCCGAAACGCAGGGCGAAAACTACATCCCCGGCGTGTATGTCAAGTACGGCAACATCGCCCGCTTCTGCAAGATCGACCCCGTGGATGCCGACCATCCGCTGGTCACGGAAGGGGATTACATCCTTGTTTTGCCCAAGGGAACGGACGGTTCCGTCAGTCAGGTAAGGCTTTATGACGAAATAATCGTCTCGGGACAAAATTTATATGACGGAAAACTTTTGTAGTTATTGACATCTGCTGAAAAAAATCAGATAATAGTAAAAGCTATTTGCATTCTTTTTGCAAAGAACGCCAGGCAGCCGGGCGCTGCCCGAATGAAAGGAGCAGATAATTATGTCTTTGCTGGATAGCATTAAAAAGGGCCTGATGGGTGAAGGGGACGAGTACGAGGATCAGTACATCGATGACGGCCCCCAGATGGTGAACAACAACAACAGCGGCGTTGGCATCGGGATGGATGAAGAGACCGAAGAGCCTGCCGAGGGCACCAGCAAAAAGAACAAGGTGGTCAACATCCATGCTACCACCCAGCTCAAGGTGGTTCTGGTCAAGCCCGAGCGGTTCGAGGATGCCAGTACCATTGCCGACCATCTGAACAACAAGCGTACCGTGGTGCTGAATCTGGAGTCCACCAACAAGGAGGTCTCCCGCCGTCTGGTAGACTTTTTGTCCGGCGTGGCCTATGCCAACAACGGCCAGATCAAGCGCGTAGCCAACAGCACCTTTATTATTACCCCGTACAACGTGGATATCATGGGCGATCTGCTGGACGAGCTGGAGAACAATGGCGCATTCTATTGATCCGGCAGCCGGTGCGGTGCGCGGCTTTGTGCCCGCCCGCAATGATGAGGAACGCTACCTTATGCGGCATATCGAGGATCTTGCCGATGCGGCTTTTTCCCGCGGCATAGCCCGGTACTCTGCATTCCTCAGCGACCGCGAGCAGGATCTTGCCCGGGCGGCACTGGGACGTGCCGGTGTGCGGGACGGCTGGCGTTTTGACGGCGGCTGGCCCGAGGCTGAGCGCCGGGTGCTCTGTCTGGAGCCAGAGTACAGCTACGGCGAGTGTCCGGTGCGCTGCGTACAGCTGCAATGCCGGGCGCTGCCCGGTGCGGTGCTCCCCGCGCACAAGGACTATCTGGGCAGTCTGATGGGACTTGCCCTCAAGCGCGAGGCGCTGGGAGATATTCTGCTGCCTGCCGATGCGCCGGGCACAGCCTATGTGTTCGCGCTGGAACCGGCGGCAAAGCTCATCTGCCGGGAGCTGTGTCAGGCGGGACGCACCGAGGTGTCCACCCGCCTGCTGGAACCGGACGAGATCCCGGCTTTCCCGGCACCGGAGCGGCAGCTGCTCACCGCTACTGTGTCCTCCCTGCGGCTGGACGCGGTGCTCTCTGCTATGCTGCACGTCAGCCGCGGCACCGCTGCGGAGCTGATCGAGGCGGGCAGGGTAGAGATCAACCATCTGCCGGTAGAAAAGCCCCACGCCCCCGTATACGAGCAGGATGTGTTCACCGTGCGCGGCAAGGGTCGCTTCCGGCTGACTGCATTGCCCGGGAAAAGTAAAAAAGATCGTTCTATCATTGAGTTCTTTCAATATTAAAAGCTATGGGAGGAAATGACTATGCTGACTCCGCAGGATGTCCGCTCTGTACAATTTGAAAAAAACCTCCGCGGCTACCGTACAGAGGACGTGGATCGTTTTCTGGACAAGGTCGAGGAGCAGCTGCAGCAGAACGATGCGCAGGCAGAGCAGCTGCGCAAGCAGATCGCTGATCTGACCGCAGAGAACCAGAAGCTCAAGGGCGAGCTGCAAAGCTTTGAGGCTGACGGCGATATGCTCAAGAGCGCACTGATCAACGCCCAGCGCATGGGCGAAAACGTGATCCGCGAAGCAAACCAGAAGGCCGAGGAGATCATCCACCGCGCAAATCTGCGGGGCGATGATATCATCCGCGACGCCAACGAGCTGCTGCAAAAGGCAAGCGACCGCGCAGACGAGATCGAGAACGAAGCCAACGAAAAGCGCCTGGCTGAGGAGCGGGAGTACGACCGCGTCCGTCTGGAGGTCACCCGCTTCAAGGCGGATGTGCTCAATTTGTACCGCAGCCATGTGGAGTCTTTGAGCCGTCTGCCGGAGTTCCAGAAGGAAACCAAGGACGCTGAAAAGGACGCCCCCGCACAGGACGCAGAGCCTGCGCAGGAAGCTGCCGAAGAGCAGCCCGCCGCACAGCCCGAGACTGCCCCCGCAGATGATACCGCAGCAGCCCCGGCACAGCAGCCTGCCGAGCCGACCGAAACCACCGAACCTGCCGCCCCTGCCGATGACGACAAGGCGGCTGACAGCAGCGAGGATTTCTGGGCAAAGGACGAAAGCCAGCTCAAGCTGGACCCGCCTCCTGCTGATATGAAGCCGGACGAGCCGGACTACGACGCTTTTCAGGGCGTAAAGTTCAGCGAGTAAGGCACCCAACGCAAAAATAGAGGAGAGTGTAAACCATTGGCTAAGAACAAATCGCAGTACGACAGCACGTTGAATCTGCCCAAGACCCTGTTTGAGATGCGCGCCGGTCTGCCCAAAAAGGAACCGGTTATGCTCAAGGACTGGGACGACAACGACCTGTACAACCAGCTCATGAAGCACAACGAGGGCAAGCCCCAGTTCATTCTGCACGACGGCCCTCCGTATGCAAACGGCAATATCCACATGGGCACCGCCCTGAACAAGATCATCAAGGATATCATCATCCGCGAAAAGAACATGGAGGGCTATCAGGCTCCCTATGTGCCCGGCTTTGATACCCACGGCC
>ERZ772902.1060-NODE-1060-length-23313-cov-9.963066_pt1 | contig 23313 bp, 18 predicted proteins | sample MGYA00511470_ERZ772902 | MGnify/ENA primary metagenome ERZ772902 (study PRJEB29015, sample SAMEA2737717) | human gut metagenome | biome: human gut; feature: human-associated habitat; material: faeces | place: China | collected 2012 ... | reverse complement strand
ACAGGTCAATCCGTGAAAATCCGCGATTCCGGACACACTTTTTGACCCTTAACCCCCTGATTGAAGCTCAGCATCGAGTACGGGAGCTGCGGCTGCACGGCGGGTTTGTGACGGCTGTTTCGGTAGGATTTGCGGGAATTATTCGAGGATCGCTCGTCATTGTCCGGCAGGCTGCGGGTCATCGTTGACCGTGCGGGCGCATGGGAGGATTTGGCGGCTGGGTCGTTGCCGGATGAGGTGGCCGGCCGTTTCGATCCGTGTCTCCTCGATGCCATGCGCATCCTCCTGTTGTTGTGCCGGCCGTCACTGCAATCGCCGTGAAACGAATTCGTGTATGTACTGTGTTGCCCCCGGCAGGGGTGCTGCCGGGGGCAAATGGTTACAGCAAGCCGAAGCCGCCACCATGCTCGTGCGGGACGCACGTCATGCTGCGGCTTGGCCTGTTATCGTGTCAATCAGCGCAGCGCACGGCTGGTGCGGCGAGACTTGGCGTACACGGTGACGGCAGCGCCGCCGAGCAGCGCGGCGATCACCACGAACAGCGCGATGCCCGCAGCACCGGTCTTCGGCAGTTCGAAGACGGACTTGACGTTGGTCACCTTGTAGTCGGCGGCGCTGTCCTTGGGCGCGAGACCCCAGGAGTCGGTGCCGGCGAAGGTGACGTTGCCGTTTTCATCGATGGCCACGGTGAACGAGGCCTTGAAGTTCTGGTATCCGTCGGCGACCGCGGTCTCGGTCACGGTGTAGCTGCCGGCCTTCAGTCCGTCGAACTTGACGACGCCGTTGGCACCGGACGTGACTTCGAGCGGGTACTTATCGCTGTTCGGCAGCACGCCGTTCTGGCCTCCTGCGACACTCAGCGTGAACTTCGCGCCCTTGACGGCCTCACCCTGGGCGTTGACCTTCGTGAACTTGAAGCCGAAGATCTTGGTGAGGGTTTCAGTGCCGGGGATGGGGGTGCCATCATTGCCGACGAGCTTGTTGGTCACCGCGTGGTAATTCTGGCCCTTGACTGTCTCGGCCTCGTCATTGACGGTGGCGTTGTAGGTGATGGTGATCCGCTTGCCGGCGTACTTGGCCGGGTCGGTGATCTTCACCACGAAAGTATTGGTGCCGTCGCCCTTGTTGTCAGTCAGGTTGTTTTCCACCGTGTAATCGGGGCCAGTCAGCACCTCATCGCCGGCCTTAACGGTCAGGCTGGCGAAGTCGACGGTCAGGCCCTTGCTTGGCACATCTTTGAACTGCAGGGCGAAGCCGGTCGGGACCGGATTCGGAATCGTGTAGCCCAGTTTAAACGGCACGATTTCGCCCACGGACGCGCTCTTGCTGGTGGTGGACTTCGTCTGGGGGCCGCTCACCGTGCTCTTCATGTCCACTTTTGCGGTGCTATCACCAAGCGACAGAACGCCCTCAGCGTTAACGGAGCCGGTGCTCACGATCATCGGGACGGCCTGAGTCAGGGTATCGGTCGATGCGTTGCCGTCCAGGAACAGATACACGCCAGCAGTCAGCGCGGTCTTGTTCGTGGCGGTCCAACCATCCGTGTCGCTGCCAGTCGCCTCGTTCAGCACGAACGAACCCGCGGTGGCGGTGAACGGGTTGTTGTCCTGCAGCGCATCCGCGAACTTACGCGTCACGGACGGATTGTTCCACGGACGGGTCTCGGACTGATCGAACTGAACCTGCGTGACGGTACCATTCGTATCCGTGGTCGTTTTTTGATTCATAGCCCAAGCCATCAAATCAGTGGTGCCATCGGTCGGCACGTTATGGAAGCCGGCGGTGGTCAGAGCCGCAGTCAGCTTCGTGCGATCGGCGCCCGCAGCGGTCTTCACACCATACACCGGGTTTTCGGCAGTGCCATAGTTCACGTAGTCCGCGATCTTGTATGCGCTCAGCCGGGCGCTGGTCAGCTGCTCTTTTTTGGGCGCTTTGAACGTGACTGTTGCAGCAGTGTCCACTGTCGTCTCGGCCGCGTTGGCGGAACCGGTGCCGAACGCCATGCCGGCGAGAAGGGTGGCCGCAGCTGCGACACCCGCGAAAAGCTTCTTGAACTTCATGAGAAACTCCTCTTCCTTTCGTTGTTTTGTTTATTGCAACTGCGGAAGCGGCAGTCGTTGAGTCTTCCGCAGTCCGCAAATCTTGAGTTGTCGGGGGCGACTGGTCGCCGCCCCCATGTGCCCTCCCCGACGAGGGAGGAGGGCGGAGCATCCGCCGCAGGTCAGACGAGCCGACGCTTGCGCCAGATGAAGTATCCGATTCCGACCAGTGCCGCGAGCAGGCCGAAGCCGCCCCCATATACAAGCCAGTCACGAGTCGTGGCGCCGCCGGTCATCGGCAGAGCGGACACGGCAACGAAGGTGTTGGTGAACTCGGCCATATCGGGGGTGGCATCGGCACTCCACGTACCGTCATCCCCCTGCCGTACATCCACCGTAATCGTCCGCTCGCTGGTGTCGTACTTCCAGCCAACAGGAGGATCGGCGGCACCGTCCTCAGTCACGACAAACTTGTACGTTGCCTCCTCGGCCGGGAACGTCAGCTTGCCCGCAAACACACTGGTCTTGGATTCGCCTGCGTTGAAGTGGCCGGTAATCGATGTCGTCAACTGCTTGCTGTCCCCGTCGGGCCAGATTACCTTGCTCGCATTCGGGTCATCCGTGGCGGACTTCAGCGTGAACGAGAAATCATTGTCGGTGCTCGAACCCTGGACCGTCTTCGTCACCTTGACCGAACCGGCGACCAGATCCACCGTATTACGGGTGTTGGTGATCGTGACCGGGTACGTCTTGACGTTGTCGAAGGTCGTCATGTTGTTGTTATCCGGAGCCGCCCACAGGTCGTCGGCAGTGAAGGTTACCAACTGGTTCTCGGGGTCGTAGGACGCCGTGTAGCCGTCCACGCTGGACTCCTCCACGCGGTAGGTGCCAGGGGCGAGGTTCTCGAACGCACCAGCCCACTGACCCTGGTTGTTGAGGGTCACGGTCCGGTTGATGTCCTTGCAATCCTCACCTTGCGCATTGCACTGCTTCAACGTGACGGTCACCGAGTCATTCCCATGCTTCTCCGCTCCATCGGACCAGTTCTTGGTCACCTGGATCTTGCCGGTCTTTACCTGCAGGACGGGGTGGGGGTACTCCACGGAACCCGGGGTCTCGGCGGTATGGTCGCCGACCGTGTTGACGACGGTGTACTCCAGCTTCGCGCCGTGATCCGCATTCGAATGGAAGCCGGGCAAATTGGACGAAGTATGGTGACCATCCGCATCAGTGTCGTCGGCACCAAGAACATCCTTATATCCGGTCTTGTCGTCATTCTGCTTGTTGGCGGCGTACTCGTTGTAGGCCTTCTGCGTCGGCTTGGCCTTGAACGTGACCGTATACGTCACGCCATCCTGAAGCTCATAGCCGTCCGCGAACGTGACCTTCACCGTCTTGCCCGAAACGGTAACCGTGTAATCGCTCTCGTTGAGATCGACACTATTACCGTCTTTAGATGCCGTCACCGTCACATCATTCGAGCCGAAGTCAGCATTAACGAACTCCGCGTAGTCCGACAGCGTATCGGTGATGGACACGTTCTTGTACGAAGACTTCCTGTTGATCTGACCGATGATATCGGCAAATGCCTTGTTCAGCTCATCTGTGCTGGTGGCGCTGTAATACGAGCCCTTCGTCTGATCGGCGAAGCCACGCATCTTGGTCGGATCGGAGGACACGCCAACCGAGAACAACGTCGCATCGCCACGCCTGTTAGCCTCGGCAACAGCGGAGCTGAGATTCGCCCCATATTGATCACTGCTGCCAGAACCATGAACCCCGGCAGGAAGACCCCAGCCATCATCGGCATCATAGATCGGACGGCCCAACCAATCAGTGCCGGTCCGCACGGAACTCGTGCGGTACGTCGGGTCGCCGTCTGACATGAACACGATGTACTTCTTCACGCCCTTACGACCGGAAGTCAGCTTGGCATTGGCGGCTTTAAGCGCGGCCTCCCAATTCGTGCCACCATCGGCGCCCAGACCATTAACGGCACTGACTATGTCCATTGCGTTGTCGGTGAAGTTCGACACATTGCCCACCGTCGTCGAGAAGGGGACCAGCGCCATCTGGATGTTGCTATCCTTGCCTTGGTTCTCAGACGTCAGCAGATGCTGCGCCATACTGTTGACGGCAGTCTTCGCAACCTCAAGACGAGAGTTGTGTCCCATCGATTTACTCATGGAACTGGAGGTGTCGAACACCACGACGATGTCGGCCGGGGACACGGTCGTCTGCGACGAGCCGGACTGCGTGCCGGTCACGTTCAGGGACAGGTCATAGGTGCCATCATTGTTCGCCTTGATGTACTTGCGGTACCGGGGCGCCGTGACGACCGTGTTCGTCACCGTGGTACGTGGCACCTCACCGACCGACACCGGCTCCGTGGTCGCAGAATCCTTCTCCTGCGTCACCTTGACCTGACCGCCATTGGCGCTCACCGCATACGTGGCCTGGTCAACGTTGATTTCCGTCACCTTGTACTTCGAGGACTCGGTGATCCTCTTGGCGTCGCTGCCCAAAAGCACGGCATACTGGCCCGCCTTGAGCGTGATCACGCCATTGGAATCCGTGGTCCGGGTTTCACCGTCCTTGGTGCTGGTGGCGGTGTTGTACACGTCGTATTTACCCGTGTACAACGTGTAATCCTTGTCACTGTCGGTTCCCTCATAGTTGACATAAGCGTTGAACGTATAGTTCTTGTCCTTGTCAGCTTCAGGAACGTTCTCCGTCTCCTTGCCGATTTGAATATGGCTGGAGTCAAGAGTCACCAAATTGAAGTCAAGCTTGCAGTTGGAACCACTATGGCCACGCTCGAAGTAGTACATGTTCATCTCGTGACTGGTGTAGTTCTTGAACGTGGTGTAGGAGCCATTGGAGGCTTTGACCATATTGGATTCCATCCAAGCGGTGATCTCGGCATCCGACTTGCCTTGGTCCTTGAGCGCCTGAGTAAACAACGCCTGCAACGTGGTCGTAGTGGTTTTATTGCTGACAAGCGTCACCACACCGGTCACGAAATCAATGGAGCCGCTGGCGGCATCATGGATGCCACCGATATCCAACACAAGCATGCCGTCGACGAACAGCCACAGATCATCGTCACCCGTGAAGTTGAACGTCATCGGGGAACCATCAACGAGTTTGCCTTCTTTCGGTTGCATGAACTTCGCGTATGCGGTCATACCGAAGGCGTACCGGGCGCCGCGCACCGAATAAGAGTCGATCCGCAGCTTACTTTTATCCGCATTGAAAGGCAGGAATTTCGGAATCCATGCGTCAGTTCTCCCGGTCCATGTTGCTGACCGGTCAAATCCGGTACCGGCACTGTTCAGCGCGGCGTACGTCGTATTGGAGTCGTACACATAGTGGCCCTTGGCCTCTTCCGTCGGATCGAACAGCCCCGTCAGCCCATTGCCGCCATTGGAATATGCCTTGGCCCACCCGCTTTCTGTGAACAGATACGTCATGTCGGTCTGTGCATTATTTTTATTGGTCACCTTCGTAGAGAACTGCGGAACTGCATCAGCGCCGGTCTTGGTGAGGTTCGTCTTGACGATGCCCGGAGAGGTTTCTGCACTGCCAGTCCAGCCGTTCCAATCCTTACCTTTTCCGTTGAAGTAGTTGAAGTAGAATGCTGCAGCCGACTCATTTCTGCTGGTACCGCCCGTGGCATAGTTCACGTTCTCTTTGCCAGCGGCCTTTGCCGGGCCCTTCGGATCACTGCTGTCCCAATAATCGAATAGGTTAATCTTCACTTTGCCGTCGTTCGCCGTGGCGCGAGGCGCAGCCGACGCTTTGACCGTGGCGGTCTGCCCCGAAGCACCAGTCCCGGCGCGATCGGTCAGGGCAGATGACGCCCCCTGCTGAGCGCTGTCGCCCTGTGCGATGCCGCTGATCGGGCCGGTGCCAGCCTGTGATGCCTGCGTCGTGGCCGACTGCGCGGCTTCGGGTGCGGCTGTCCCCACATTGGCCGCAATCGCAGTGCCGGTGACGGCAAGTCCAAGAACGGTCGCGACGGATACGGCGGTCGCGATCAGGCGAGAGCGCATCGCCCTCGTATGCGATGGTTTCCGATTCTGCTTAGTCACGATAAGCATCCCTTCCATCATTTCCAAAACTCTTCATCCGGCGTTCAGCAGTTCGACAAAGACTCACGATTGCGACTCTCACCGTCGCAGCACGCGCAAATCATCGACTTCCATCGGCCTGTTAACTCCTGACCGTATCCGCACCCAAAAATCGACGCAATCCCCCGAAACATTGAAATAACGCCGAATACATGCCCCCCCCCCGCAGAAAAACCGCTTTCACAGCCCTTGCGGCATAAGGTTCTCAGGAATCAGTCCATACCCCCTTCCCTACGGGGAAAATTCTTGGGAATATACCGAAGTACGGCTTAAATCAGGGCCTGAGGCCTCTTACATAACGGTATACCGCTGTATCAGCGAAGTGTCTGCTCCCGCCAAAGCACAACAAGACTGAGGGAGGCTCTCGTCGTGAGATTACGCAGACTCTTTTGCGTTCCTAAGTGCGCGCCGTATCGACGAGTACGCGAACATAAGAACGCAAAACGTGCGATTTGCGTTCTTATGTTCGCAGGCTGAACGTTTCAGCGCGCACTTAGGAACGCAAACCGCTCCTGCCCGCTTCGCAAGAGCCAGCCAGCGGGGGCAGAGTTACATATTGCTTCTGACAGTGGGCTGAACCATCGGCTAACGTCATTTACCATCATCTGCCGATGGAACAGTTCCGTCTCAATAGACCCGAAACTATCGCTCGTAGAACACGCCGAACGAGGGGAACCCATGACGGGCCGGCTTCAGCTCCTGCAGCGGGATCTCGGTGACGTCCACTCGTTCGACATCGGCATAGCGCGGCCCCTGCTTCAGTGCCGAAATCAGACGGGCGACCTTGCCGCGTTCCCCCTGCGCCTCGACCTCCACCGAGCCGTCGTAGCAGTTGCGCACCCAACCGCCCAGGCCGAGCTTGCCGGCGGTCATCACCGTGAAATACCGGAATCCGACGCCCTGCACCAGACCCGCCACCACGGCATGGACACGGATATCATCACTCGATGACACCGGCACGGCACCCTCTTCACTCTCGTCAGTCCGCGCGCCGCGGCTCGCCCGCATATCATCACGTTTCATGACCGCACTCACCTCACGTTGCCGTCAGCCGACACCAATACCCCCATCGTATGCCCACCATCAAACGGCAGTCGAGAAGCCGGCAGCGCAGCGCGGGCGCTACAGCCCGGCCCCTTTCCGCCGAGGCCTGCCGCAATCCGTCAGATGAACGCGCGTTCGCCGAAAATCGCCGTTCCGACGCGCACAATCGTCGCACCCTCCGCGATGGCGAGCGCCATGTCGTGCGTCATGCCCATCGACAGTTCCGTGCAGTGCTCGGTGCCGGGCGCGCGAGAGGCGAGAATCGTGTCGCGCGTGCCGCGCAGATGCGCAAAGCAGGCGCGAATCGTGGCCTCGTCATCGACGTGCGCGCCGATGGTCATCAGGCCTTCGAGCCGGATGCCGTCCAGCTGTGCGATCTGTGCGGCGATGTCGACGGCAGCCTGCGGGTCGCAACCCGATTTCGATGCCTCCCCGGACTCGTTGACTTCCAGAAGCACGCCGACCGTGATTCCACGGGCGACGGCACGGCGGGCGATGCGCTGCGCCAGTTCAACGCCGTCCACCGATTCGATGGTGTTGACGTCGGGGAGGATTTTACCGATCTTGTTGGCCTGCAGCTGGCCGATGAGATGGAACGGGATGTGTTCGGCGTCAGACGGTCGAGTGGTGTCGCCGTCGCCTGTGCCGAGCGCAAATCCCCGGTCCGCGCACAGGCGACGCAGTCCCTCGGCCTTGGCCATGACCTCCTGCGGGCGGTTCTCGCCAATCATGCGGATGCCCGCATCGATCGCCGCCATGATCTCGCCGACGTCACGGGTCTTCGTCGCCGCCAGCAGCTTCACCGAACCGGGAGCGCAACCGGCCGCCGACTCGGCTTCGGCGATGGCGTCAAGCACGCGATGCACGCCATCGCGAATCTGCGTCGCCCGCGTCTCGTCGATGCTTTCACTGGTCAGATCCTTGTGATCCATGTAAGCGGTCATCATATGCTCCCTATCCGTCTTGCTGCACCATATATTAGTATGCCCACGGATGAGGGCGAATCGGCTAGAGAAACCGGGAACTTCGGGTGTGGCCCCCGCTGGCGGGGTGTCGAGCGATGCGAGACTGGGGGGGGGCGAAGCGCGAAACGGCTCCGCATGCAGCATATAGAGGAGGAATCTCACAATCCGATGCTGAACGGGTCGTCGGGGATGGAACGATCCTGCGAATCCGCGGCGAGCGCATCCCACGAAAATCCATGCAACAGGTCGGCAGCAGCGCACGGCTCGGGCTCTTGCTGCAATCCGAGCAGCCACGCGCAATAGCCGATCACCCGATGCGCCGTGACGCCATGTTTGCGTAACGTTCCCATATCCAGCGACCGTTCACGCTTGGCGAGCCGCCGCCCGGCCGCATTGTCGATCAGCGGAAGATGTGCGAAACGGATATCGCGATGAGCCGCGGCAACGCCGCCATCCGAGCTATCCCCGAAGCCGGCGTCGAGCAGACGCTCACGGATGTACAGCTGCAGCGCGGCGGATCGCAACAGGTCACGCCCGCGAACGATGTCATCCACACCCATCAGCAAGTCGTCAACCGTGACAACCAGTTGATAGGCGAACAGACCATCCGCCCGTCGCACCACCGTATCGCCCAAATCGCGCGGCAAATCGAATCGGCAGTTCCCGAACACGCGATCATGCACGGTGACCACGGCACGCGCGTCGCCGGCGACAGGCATGGCGATGCGCAGCGAATGCCGATCACCATTCGCCAAGCGTTGCTCGACCTGTCGCGGATGCTCGGCGAGCGCGCACCGGCATGTGCCGGGATACATGACGAAACGGTCGCCCTCCTGCGGCGCCGAGGCCGCACGGATGTCGGCGCGCGAACAGAAACACGGGTATATCAGCGCAGTGGTCTCGGTGCCGTCAACGCCATCACGGCCACCGAACGCGGCAGCGTCTCGCAAGTCAATGCCCTGAAGCGCGCGCAACGCCTGCTCGTAGATGTCGAGCCGCCGCGACTGGTATACCGGCTCTCCATCCCAGTCCAGTCCCAACCATGCCAGATCGTCCATGATCCAGCGGTCCGCGTCCGGCAGCACGCGCGGGGTGTCGATGTCCTCGATGCGCAGCAGCATGCGCCCTCGCCCGCCGTCCGCATCGCCTGGATCGGCTGCGCCACTCATGCCATCCACGCGATTCACGTTATTCAGGCAATCCGCATCGCCCGCTCCACCGCCCGTCCGGCTTGTACGCTCTGGGCCACCCGCACGAGCCGACAGCCACGCACCCAGCATCGCATACACGTTACCGATATGCATTCGTCCGGACGGCGTCGGCGCGAATCGTCCGATCACCACCGCGCCCAGAGCTCCGAGTCGAGCGGCCATTCGTTGATCGTGCAGCCGCGCAACGATATCGATTGCTGCTGCATCAGCGGCGCCGGCTTGCCTGCCTGCTGGCATACGGTCTCATTGTCGCGATGGTCGAGCCGGTGACCGGTCTCATGGTTGATGACCATCGTGCGATAATTCGCCAGATTGCCGCCGCCCTTCAGCCAGCTGTCGGTCGGCTCGCGCCAGCGGTCATAATTGATGATCACCTGATTGCCGACGCGGCAGCTGTACTGCGACGAGCAAAGCGACGAGAACGATTTCATATACTCCGCCGCGGCCAGGATATACGTCATGTCGCACTTGCTGGAACCGCTCTCCACGAACGTGAGACCGGCACGGGGCCACCCACGCGAATCATTCAGCGTCGCGTACACCGTGCGCCCGAACTCGCCGGTATCGCCGACGCTCCCCTTGGTGGACACGCAGTAATGGTATTCGTGGCGGGGTTTGCCGCTGGCCGCCGCGGTCTGCTGCGCCTTCTCGAGAATCTCGCGCCGCTGCGCCTGCGAGAACGGCTTCGAGGGGTCATACCCGTTTGACTGTGCCTCGGAATTAGTGGATTTCGCGGTGGCCGACGATTTCGCGGAATCGCCGCCCTTCTGCTCCCCCGCAGACTGCGGCTGCGCTGTTGCACCTGGCTGCGCGATGGACGACCGCTCACCGCCCATGCCCGGCACGCGAAGTACGCTCGCCCGCACCGCAAGAACAAACAACACGAGCGCCAAAATCAACCCCGCACATACGGCAATGCGCCGGGCGCGGAACACCCGACGCATATCGTCACCACGCAACCGCTGCAACTTCAATCACTCCCAGCAACGTCATAGGTCAAGCCGCGCCGCCCCGCGAAAGCGCGAGCACAAGGGCACGCTTTTCGCAGGCGTCTCTCCCTGCATTGTATCCCGTCAGCCGTGGGGCCGCGCAACACGCGTGGCGTCACGCGAGCCCGCCGCGGCTCACGCGGTTCGCGCAAAAATCACGCGAAGAAGAACACGTACAGCCACGCGCCGACGATGGCGCCCACAATCGGAGCGACGACCGGAATCCACGCCTCTCCCCAACGCGAGGTGCCCTTGTTCGGAATCGGCAGGATCGCGTGCAGCAGACGCGGCATCAGGTCGCGGGCCGGATTCAGGCCGGGGCCGGTCGGGCCACCCATCGAGGTCACCAAGCCCCATACGATGAAGCCAACCACGATCGACGCGGCCGCCAAATCCTTCGAACCCCACGGCAGCATCAGGCAGCACAGCGCACCGAACACCAGCACCAGCGTGCCAAACATCTCGTTGAGGAAGTAGTTGATCTTGTCGTTGTCGGCGTCGGTCGTGCAGAACGTGCCGAGGATCGCTTCCGCGTCCTCGGTCTCCTTGTAGTGCGGGTAATACGTCAGGTACACGATGAACTGTCCCAGCAGTGCGCCAAGCAGCTGCGCCACGATGTACGGCAGCACGTCGCTCCACGGGAACAGCCCGTTGATCGCCTGGGCGAGGGTCATGGCCGGGTTGATGTGGGCGCCGGACACGCCGCCGAACATGAGCACCGGGAACATGACGCCGAAACCGTAGCCCATGGCGATGTTCAGCCATCCGGCGTGGTGGCCCTTCGTGTTCTTGAGTTCGACGTTGGCGACCGAGCCATTGCCGAAGATCATCAGGATGGCGGTGCCGAAGAACTCGGCAGCCAGCTTGGTAAAGAGGGAATATTCCACGGCTTCTTCTTTTCTCTCCACCGCATCGCAGACATGGCTGACTGCTCACGGTCTCTGGATGATTGGATTTCTCTCGTACTCCCGGCGACTCAATTTCGCTGGGTGCGAAAGCAAACGACGTGATTGTACACTTTACCCCTTGACGAACGGCGATACGGGCGGATTGGACGGCAGAATCCCCGGTGATTCACACCCTGCCCTGCCATGCACACTTGGGTGCAGTCATGTGGAACCCATTGGAATTACTCGCGACACGCCGTACGCGACACGCCGATTTGCATCGCAGCGAGTTCCGAGTATAGTTGTCACTCGGCTCAAGAAATGACCAACGCCCCTGTAGCTCAGTTGGTTAGAGCAGCTGACTCTTAATCAGCGTGTCCAGGGTTCGAATCCCTGCGGGGGCACAAGCAAGGTCGGAATCGAAAGATTCTGGCCTTTTTTTGTTTTCGTCGAGAGGGTGCGCCCGAGTCAAATCACCCCTAATTCGCCACTGGAAGCATGCCCCCGCCCGGGTGATCCTCGCAATCCGCCCCTATCTGCGTTTCAAGGGGTTGATTCAGGCCGCGACGAACATCTATCTGCGTTTCAGGGGGTTGGTAGCAAAGTATAAACATCACGCAAACCGCATGGTTTCAATGAGCAAATGCCCTATATACTCCGTGCATAGTGTTTTGGCCACCCCCTGAAACGCAGATAGATGTTCCCAGGCAGTGGAATCAACCCCTCGAAACGAAGATAGCAGCACATACATCGTGGAATCACGCCGGGCAAGGCCAAAATAGACGAAGATGCCGGTCGAATGGGACAGCCGTTCGACCGGCATCAATGCCATGCGTTGGCCCTGAGCCGATCAGGGCCAACGCGACTCAGGAAATCCGCGCCTTAGATGTCGCGACGGCGGCGAACCGCCACAGACACGGCGCCCGTCGCAAGCAGGCCGATTGCGGCGATGGCAACGACGGACACCGAGGCGTCAGTCGCGGACAGGCCCGGCTTCTTGTCGCCTTGGTCGTCCTTATCACCGTCCTTGTCGGTATCCTTGCCCGGCTCCTTGTCGGGCTCCTTGTCGCCAGGCTCGACGGGCGTCTCGCCGGACTTCTCCTTGACGGTGGCCACACGGGTCACGGACGCCTCGCTACCGGCCGCATCGCTCACCGTGTACACCAACGTGTACGCGCCGGGCTTGCTCGTGTCCACCGTGTCACCGGACACCTTCACGGCACCGGTCACATCACCGTCCACATCATCAACCACCTTCACACCCGCCATCGGATCAAACGACGCACCGAACTCCACAGCCACGTCATCCGCACCGGAAATCACCGGCGGCACGGTGTCGACCGGCTCGGCCTCCTTCACCGTCACCTTGAGCGTGGCGGTAAGCGAGGTATCGGCGGCGTACGTCACCGTGATGGTCTTTTCACCGGCGGTCGACGAGTCGAACTCGGAGACCGTGTATTCGCCCTCGCCGAGCTCGGCGGTGTGCCGTCAGACATCGTGGCGGTGACGGCCATGCCGCTCAGGTCGAGCGCGTCGCCGATGGCGTATTCGGTCTTGGTCGGCTGAGTGGTCACGGCGATCGACGCAACGTCGGACACGGCCGCGGAGTCCTCGACGAGCGTGACGTTGTCGATGTACGCGAACGAGCCGGAGGCCAGATCGGTCTGTGAGATGGCGACCCACAGCGCGGCATACGGGTCCACGTCGAGCGGCACGATGAACGACCCGCTGTAGTGAATTTTGCCGCCTTCCTTGCTTTCGGCGTCCACGGTCTCGCTCAGCACGGTCTTGCGGTACTGGCTGAACGAGCTGACGGCGCCAAGCGACGCGAGGTTGAACTTGACCTGCACCTTGAGCGTGGACGGGGTGTCGTCGTTGCTTTTGCCAAGCGTCGCCCACAGGCCGAGACGGTACGTCTTGCCCGGCGTCGCGGACAGCGTGCGCTGGTTGATGGTGTCGCCCTTGTACGGGGTGAGCTGTTCGCCGCGTACTCGCCGGAGACTACGGCGTCGGTCTGGTTCAGTTCGGACTTCGGGCGCCGAGTGGCACCGCCGGTGTCGTTGTTCTTCGTGTTGTCGGCGTTGCCGAGCGTCCACGGCGATGCCGCGGCGCATGTATTTCTCGTAATCGGCCGCGTTCGCATCAGTGTTGGTGACTTCGAAGCCCTGCACTGTGATGTATTCGGAGTTCTTCAGCAGGATGGTCTCGCTGACGCCCGCACCGGCGATGATGGGCGCGGCGCCTTCGCCGTACGCTCCGATGGTGATGGGCGCGTCCTTGGCGCCTTTGGAGTTGATGACGCGCAGGCCGGTCTTGACCGAGGCGCCGTCGATGGTCTGGGTCGCGCTGGTGCAGGTGGCGCCGGCCTTGAGCAGCAGGGACTCACCGGCTTTGAGGGTGATGCCGTTCGCCGCTGTCAACGAGTTGAACGGGGCTGGCTTGGCTTCCGCGTCTTGAGAACGCCCATCCTCGCAGCAAATCATTCTCATTAAGAAAGGTGCGAGCCCGCCGCAACTCCAAATGAACATCAATGTCCGCAAATCCTTGGAAAACAGCGTTTTCTCATATTGTTCACTTGTGCGTAAATGTTCGCAATCCTCGCACCTTCCTTATTGAGAATCATTCGCTGCGACTTGGAACAATACAAAAAGCCCCTCGCCGCGCGGAGCGGCGGAGGGGCTGATGCTTAAGCTCAGACGATAATCTGTCTGATGGGCCGGAGTTACTCGGCGACGACCTTCACGAAGAAGGAGGCGGTGATCTCCGGGTGCAGGGCGGCCTTAACCGGGAAGTCGCCGGTGGTCTTGATCGGCTCGACCTCGATGGCCTTCGGGTTGACCGCGGCCTTGTCGGAGAGAGCCAGCGCGATCTGCTCGGCGGTGACGCTACCGAACAGCTTGCCGGACTCGGAAACCTTGGCAGCGATCTCGACGGTAGTGCCCTCGATGGCGGCCTTGGCGGCGACGGCATCCTCGCGGGTGGCGACGGCCTTGGCCAGGCGAGCGCGCTTCATCTGCACGATCTGAGCTTCGGCGCCCTTGGTCCACGCGAAGGCGAGGCCCTGCGGGATCAGGTAGTTGCGGGCGTAGCCGGAGCGGACGGCGACGACATCGCCGGAGTGGCCCAGGTTGGCAACGGTCTGGGTGAGAATAACCTTGGATTCAGCCATTTCTTATCCTCCCTAACTCAGCGACCGGTGGTGGCGTACGGCAGCAGGGCCATCTCGCGGGCGTTCTTGATCGCCTTGGAGAGCTCGCGCTGTTCCTGCACGGTCACGCCGGTGATACGGCGGGAACGAATCTTGCCGCGATCGGAGATGAACTTGCGCAGCAGCGCGACGTCCTTGTAATCGATCTCGGTGACCTTGGCGGCCTTCAGCGGATTCGGCTTCTTCTTGAACGGCTTGACCGGCGGTTGCGGCCTCTTACGTGACATGATGTTCTCCTTGAAAATTACGATTGAATGCTTGCTTCTGGATTGTTACGTGCGTCGCGCGGCTTCATGTGGCCGCGGACGGGCATCAGAACTCGGGCTCCTGCGAATCGCCACCGAAATCGGACGAGCCGCCGAACGAACCGAAGGACGAGCCGGCATCGCCGGACGTGCCCCACGGATCGGTCGCGGGCGCGGCGCTCTGGCCGGCGTTGCCCGCAGCGGACGCGCCACCCTGGTAGCCGCCATTGCCGCCACCCTGATAGCCACCGCTGAAGCCGCCATTGCCACGGCCACTCTGGTAGCCGCCGGCGTTGCCGCCGAAACCGCCGCCATTGCCCTGACCGGCGTTGAATCCGCCATTGCCGCCATTGCCACGGCCGGCGAATCCGCCTTGGCCGTTGCCGCTGGACGTGCGCGTGACCTGCGCGGTCGCGTAACGCAGCGACGGGCCGATCTCATCAATCGTCATCTCGATGACGGTGCGGTTCGAGCCGTCCTGCGCCTGATACGAGCGCTGCTGGAGACGCCCCTGCGCGATGACACGCATGCCTTTGGACAGCGTGCTGGCGCAATGCTCGGCGAGATCGCGCCAGGCGGAGCAGCGCATGAACAGCGCATTGCCGTCCTCGAACTGCCCGGTGTTGCGATTGTAGGTACGCGCGGTAGAGGCGATGGTGAAACTGGCGACGGAAGCGCCGTTTCCCGTGGTCCTCAATTCGGGATCTGCCGTGAGGTTGCCCACCACGGTGATGATGGTTTCGCCTGCCATGACTTACCTTCTTACCTTTGGTTCAGCGAGTCGCGAACAATCAGAAACTCATACGGCTTACTTGGCGTCTTTACGAAGAATCTTCGTGCGGACGACGGATTCGTTCAGGTTGAGCACACGATCGAGCTCGGCGCTGACCTCGGGAGTGGTCGTGTAGTTGACCACCACGTAGTTGCCTTCGGTCTTGCCGTCAATCTCGTAAGCGAGCTTGCGACGTCCCCAAATATCGGTGTTCTCGACGGAACCACCTTCCTTGGTGACGAGCTCCAGATACTGCTCGGTCAACTTCTTCAGACCGCGCTCATCCAGCTCAGGATCGGCAATGAACATCAGTTCGTACTTATGCGCAGACATCACCCACCTCCTTCGGACTAGTCGGCCATGGACTATCCATGGCAGGAGTGTGTATACGCGCTGCTGAAAACAGCAACTTCTCTAAGCTACGCCATGCCCGCGACAGCTTGCGGTGGCTGTCGCGAAGCGACTGGGGGTAATCCGTCCTACTGCAAATCCACGACCGCGCAATCCGCGGCACCATAGCCGTTCGACTTGCACCATGCGTCGCCGGCCTTCACCGAGTCGACCGTATCACCCGACAGGATCACGTAATACGCGGTCGAAGCGTCGGCCTTCGTGTACGTCGGGTAATCGCCGGACCAGATCAGGATCGCGTTCTTGTGCTTGATGCGCTGCTGCAGGAACTGCTCGTAGATGTCCACGTAATGCCAGGTCTTGCCGTCGGCCTTCATGTCGTTTTTCTTGCTGGACAGCTGCGTGGTGTAGGTGGTGTAGAAGCGGGATGCGGCGGATTCGTCATGCTTGAGCTGCCAGCTCAACGCAAGCTGCGCGTACCGCTCGGCGTCCTCGCTGTCGATGTCGGAGCCCGCCAACGCGTCGCCGTCCGCACTGCCCGCCTCGCCGGTGCCGCTCTGACCGGTCTGCAGGATGACCTCGGCGCTGCCGGTCTCGATCTGGTCGTACGGGCGCCAGTACTGCCTCGTGGTGAATTCGAGCGCGACGTTGGCCGTCTCGCCATTGAACTTGACCGGCTGCTTGGAGAAGTCGAAGACGGCCGAGGCGATGACATTGCCTTCATCGTCCTTGATGCTGACCTTGACGTCGGATTCCTTGAACTCCGCCGTGTCGCCGTCCTTCGTCGACGCGCAGTTGGAGGTGAGCTGCAGCTGCGCGACGAGATTGGCGTCGCTGTGGTCGACGGAACTCAGCTCGGCATCGGGCGCAGCAGTGCAGGGCTTGTCGTCTTTCGCGGCCTTGCTGTCGCCGGACTTGGTCTTGCCACTCTGCTGGGATGTCGACTGCGTCTGAGCCGATTGGGTGCCGGAATCACGCAGCATGAACCACCAGACGCCGAATCCGGCGGCAAGCGCCACGACGAGTACGGCGATGATGATGCCGACGATCAGCGCGGTCTTCTTCTTGCCCTTGCCGGCGGACTCTCCAGGCCGTGACGGTTGGGCTGGCGGCTGCACGGCCTGCGGCGGGAAGACGGCACCGGGCTGGGCGGCACCATATTGTCCCGCGTACTGCTGGACAGCCTGATAAGGCTGTGCAGCAGGCACCGGCTGGGCGGTCGGCACCGGCTGTGCGGGCTGCGGGCTGGCGGACAGCTCGGCACCGCACTGCTGGCAGAACCGCATGCCGGGTTCCGGCTGCTGACCGCACACCGGGCACACGGGACCCGCCTGCACGGCTACGGGCGCCCCGCAGTTTTCGCAGAATCTATCGCCCTCAACGACATTCGCACCACAACGGGAACACCGCATAATCTCTCCTCATGACTATCCTGCGCTCAACGTTACACTGCATGACAGCATTCCCCTGCAAATATACTGCGATACGGACCCCAAATGACGTCCGCAACCATTTGACCGAGATGTCTTTTTAGATATATAATTTGAAGACTGACGAAATTTCGAAGAGGAGATTATCATGTCGGCAACCAAAGGTTCCAGATAACATTGTTAGCTGTTTTGCTGACTCTCGCCGCATCGTTCGTATCGATGTCACCCAAGCAGGCTTCTGGCTTTGACTCCACATATGAAGTCATCACTGATGCAGACGGCAGCAAAATCATCATGGCCAAGCCCGGCTCTGTAGCAGTCATAGAACCATCGACCGGCAAACTTCTAAACGTGATTCCTCCTTCATCCATGAATGTCAACGCCATCACCGTAACAAGGGGATGCACAAACAAGAACGCTGGATGCTGGACAAGCGGTAGCGCACTTGGGGATATGCAATTCGCCGGAAGTGGAGCTGTGTCCGGCACTTGGCCGTATAGGAATGCGTACTACACCGGGAACTTGCATGGTTTTGTGATCTATCAATACAAAGGTGCGACCATGAGTTCGCCGAAACCAGGACCGCATTTGTGGATACGCATGGCAAACAATAGTGCTGTCACGGGGAAGAGTGTCACCCGTTGGTAAAAAGACATTCTCATACGTTGAGATAATGCATATCGGAGTAAGAGGAGTAGGAATGGAGCATATTCCGGCATCCCGTCGTACGGTGACGATGGCCATCGCCGTCATCGCCGTCATTACGCTTTCCATTGCGATGCTGTGCGGATGCGGCACGGCACGGAACACGAACCAAGCAACGGATTCCGGCTCGGGCGGGAACCGTCTCGCCTCATCTTTGCAGGCTTATGCGACGCAGCTGCTCGGCCAGGACTCCGGAATGGGCCCCGCGCAGAAAGCGACACTGCGCAAGGCCGCGACAAGCGGCAAAATAAGTCTGTCCGATTACAAGGCCGCATGGAGCCGATACATCACGTGCGTCCAAGACAAGGGCTATCCGAGGCCGACACTGAAAACTTACTCCAACGGCATCCAGCAGCCGCAGGGAGACGTACTTCCTTCAGATAAAGCCGATGACCTTGACTACATCCAGAAAAAGGCCAAGGACTTGAACGCGTGTGGAATCGCCACCGTGGATTCGGTGGACGCGTTGTATATGGCACAAGTCGGCAATCCCAATCTGTATGCGTCTCATGGGGAGGGGGCAGTCGATTGCCTTAAGCGCGCCGGGCTGGTGCCGAAATCCTACACCGTCGAACAATACGAGAAGGAGGCGAACGCAATGGGTCACGCCGCTCCCGGAGAGACCGTCAACACGACGTATGACATGAAGAAACCGGAAGTGCTGGCATGCCTCGCCGCCAACGGCAACGTATTCATGGACAGATGACGCCACAGGCACAGAGAATGCATTGGCATGTTTTCGCCCCTATCGGATTCGGATTACCTGCCCGATGGGGGGGCGAAAACATGCCTTATATACCCCGCCCAGATACCGCGAATAAGCTGCTGAAGATGGCGCGGCAACTGTACAATAAGGAGGGAAGAGCAAACCAAGAAAGGGGCTTGTTATGATATGTCCTCACTGCGGCGCCACGCTGTCCAGCGCCGCACGATTCTGCACGCAATGCGGGCAGACGCTCGCGGTCGCCATAGCAAACAGCAACGACAACGTCGAAGATTCGACCGTGCTCGGCACCGCCCCACACGGCACCGCAGCCGCGCCTCAGCCGGAAGCACCCGCTCCCGTCGCCGCATTCCCCGAACCCGTACCGGCCCCGCAGGCCGCGGCACCGCAGCCCGAGCCGGCACCCGCATTCCCCGGCGCGGAACAGCCCGCGGCCGAGCCGGCCTTCCCGGCGGTTCCCGAACCAGTCCCCGCACAAGAAGCTCCTGCAGCTCCCGTCCCGGCGGCAGAAGTGCCAGTCGCCGCTCCGGCCGGAGAAGTTCCCGCCGCCGCACCTGTTGCGGCTGCAGCACCGGCTCCCGGCACTTTTGCTGCGCCCGCGCCTGGTGCTCCCGTCCCCGGCGCACCTGTCCCCGTTACCCCCGGCGCCCCGGTTCAGCCCGGCGCTCCGCAGCAGTTCATCCCCAACCCGATGTTCAAGGAGCTGTTCTCCGCGCGTTCGCTGCAGACCGCCGCAATCAGCCTTGCCTTCGGCTTGATCGGCGCGATGGCGCTGGCCCTGATCGGCTCCATCTTCTTCTTGTCGGCCGGCTCATCATGGGCATCCAAGCTGAGCATGGTCCCCGTCCTGTCCGGCATGATGAGTGACGCCAGAGGTTCCGGCACGGTGACGCCGAACTTCTTCCAGTTCCTGATTCTGGTGATGGTTCTGGGCGTATCCGGTCAACTGTCGCCCAACATCACCGGAGGCAACCTCTCCCTGTCGTCCATCGGCGTGTCCGGCCATCTATGGATGCCTGTCGGTCTTTCCGGCGTGGCGCTGGTTCTCGGCACCGCGTTCGGCGCATACTGGTTCGCGCGTAAGTTCGCCATCCGGTTCAAGTGGACCGGCATCGTCAGCAGCGTCATCGTCGGCGTCATGATGGGATTCGTCTATCTGATTCTCGCCGCGATCTTCCCGCTGACGCTGGGAGCCGGCAGCATGGGCGGCATTCAGGCCAAGGCCATCCTGACCGGCGTCTCCGCCCGTACGTATTTCATGACGCTGCTGCTCGCCGCGATCGGCGCGTTCTTCGGCTATCTGCTCGCCCAGTACGCCTCGGATTCCAACAACGTGTTCACCGCGGCTTGGAAGTGGGCTCACCGCACGCGCGGCTTCGTGCGCACGTTGCTTGACGCGGCGTTCATCTACGCGGTCGTGTTCACGGTGATCGGCTTCATTTGCCTGATCATGCTGTCCAGCAGCCTGCACAACGGCCAGATGTTCATGCTGTTCCCGATTCTGCTGCCGTACCTTTCGTTCCTGACGTTCGCGCTCGGCTCGTTCGGCGCGGTCGGCATCGACGTCCCCGGCTATGTCGCTAACCTGTCGCTGTTCGGCATCTCGAACCAGTACGGCGGCTCCATCAGCGCACCGTGGCAGCTGTGGCTGGTATTCGTGGTGTTCCTTATCACCACGTTCTACATTGCGTTGCGCGCCGCGGCCCGCAACATCTATGATCCGGCATATGCGGGATGGCAGCACTCGTGGAAGTCTCCGGTCGCCACGCTGGTGATCTGGCTGATCGTCACGTTCCTGTTCACGTCCGCGACGCTGGGTTACACCATGCAGTCCGATACCTCTGACGCGTCGCTGAACATCGCGGCATGGTACTTCCTCGTCGCGGCCGTATGGTCGTTCCTGATCGAGGTGGTGGCGCTGACATTTGGCCCGGCCATGGTGCTGTCGATGGGCGGCGCATGGAAGCTGTTCGTCGGCGGCACGGTCCGCCCGACGCCCGCCGAGGTCACCGCGTATGCGGCGGCATGCGGAGCGCACTTCGGTCGCTTCCCGTCACAGGTCGCCGCGGCCGCCGGCTACACCGGCCCGCAGCCGTCCTTCGGCGGACAGCCTGGCGCCGGCACCGGAGCGCCGACCGCGCCCACAGCTGGCATCCCGGTTCAGGGCGTTCCCGTTCAGGGCGCCCCGGTTCCCGGTGCTCCGGTTCAGGGGGTTCCCGCTGCCGGCACCGACGCCGCGGCCTTTCAGACCCAAGGTGGTGCCCCGACTGTCCAAGTTCCCGCCGGCGCTCCTGCCGCTCCTGCAGCTGCACCTGTCGCCCCCGCTCCGGTGGCTGCTCCCGCAGCCCCGGCTGCAGCCAAGGCCATGACCCCGCAGCAGAAGAAGCTGGCCATCATCATCAGCGCCATCGTCGGCGTGCTTGCCCTGCTCGGTATCGCTTACGCAGTGGTCAACTCCACCGTGTTCAGCGCCGATAACACTGCGAAGAGCTACCTGTCGGCCATCGCGTCCGGCGACTATGACAAGGCCAACGGCATCTCCGACCCGCAGGTCGCCAACGGCAAGCGCACGCTGCTCACCAATGCGGCTTCCAAGGGCGACAAGACCACGATCAGCAACCAGCGCATCATCTCCGCCACCGACAACGCGGACGGCTCCCGCACGATGCGGATCTCGTACACGCTGGGTGGCAAGTCCATGACCGACATTCTGACGGTCGCGCCGAACGGATCCAAGTTCCTGATCTTCAAGAACTGGAACATCACGACGCCGCTGGTCAAGGAGATCTCCGTCTACGCGTCACCGGCCATCACCAACTTCACCGTCAACGGTGTCAAGGTCGGCGCGAAGAACGCCACAGCATCCGATTCCGGCACCTACACCTTCAAGGTGTATCCGGGCTCGTACACGGTGGAACCGGTCACGTCGAAGTATCTGACCGCGGATTCGACGACGCTGACCACCTCCTCCGAATCCTCCGCCTCGATCTCTGCCGAGCCGACCGACGCTCTGGCAGACGAGATCAACGCGAAGATCAAGGACAAGCTGGATACCTGCGCCAAGTCCACGGATGCACAGCCTGAAGGCTACCCGTTCAGCATGTACGGTTCCGATGACGACTACCGCAACATCGCGTGGAACATCACCGAATACCCGACCGTCACCACTGATGACCTCAGCATCGACTCGGGCAGCTTCTACGTGTACGGCGGCGAAGCCAAGGTGGCGTACGAGTACAAGAACTATGACGACTCCTGGGAGCCGACGGACAGTTCCACCAGCTTCAGCATCAGCGGGCAGTTCACGCTGGACGGCGACAAGCTGGACATCACGCTGGACGACGACTGATCGGAATGATTTCGCCCGGCACGGGGCACCTGCTGCGCGCACCGTGCCGTAAGTGGAAGAATCCGTGAGCATCGCAACCCGCCGTTCCTCTTGGGACGGCGGGTTCTTGTATATTGGATAAGGTTTGTGTACGGCAACGTATCACCACGGTGAACGGTAACGAAACTATCGACGGAAAGAGCGGAAAAACATGTCGGCGATCCTTGAGGGCACACCCGATAAGCGACTGGCCTTGGTGACGGGCCGCGCATATCCTGAGCTTGCCAATGAAGTGGCTCAATATCTCGGCATCAACGTGCTGCCCACCACCGCATACGACTTCGCCAACGGTGAGATGTATGTGCGGTTCGCGGAGCCGGTTCGAGGCGCCGACGTGTTCGTGCTGCAGTGCCACACCAACCCGATCAACAAGTGGGTGATGGAGCAACTGCTGATGATCGACGCCCTCAAGCGCGCCTCCGCCAAGTCCATCACCGTCGTGGCACCGTTCCTCGGCTACTCCCGTCAGGACAAGAAACATCAGGGCCGCGAGCCGATCACCGCACGCCTGATGTTCGACCTGTTCCGCACCGCGGGGGCGAACCGTCTGGTCACCGTCGACCTGCATGCCGCGCAGGAGCAGGGCTTCTTCGACGGCCCGGTCGACCATTTGACCGCCATGCCCGTGCTGATCGACTACGTGCGCAGCCACGTGCCTATGGACAAGGCGACGATCGTCTCCCCCGACGCCGGCCGCATCAAAGTTTCCGAGCAGTGGGCCGCCAAGCTGGGCGGGCTCCCGCTCGCGTTCATCCACAAGACTCGCGACATCACGCGCCCGAACCATGCCGAAGCGCATGGCATCATCGGCGACGTGCAGGGGCGCGACTGCGTGGTGGTGGACGACATGATCGACACCGCCGGCACAATCTGCGAGGCCGTGCGCACGCTGCGCAACGCCGGCGCCGCCTCGGTGACTCTGGTCGCCACGCATGGTCTGCTGTCTGGCCCGGCCGTGGAGCGCCTGCGCGATTGCGGCGCCCGCGAAATCATCCTGATGGACACTGTGCCAGTGCCGCAGGAGAAGCGCCTGGATAACATGACTGTGTTGTCGGTGGCGCCGCTGCTGGCCGCAGGCATCCGCTCCGTCTTCGAGGAAGGCTCCGTGGCGACACTGCTGGAGGGCCTGCCGGAGGACATGCGCCCGAGAAACATCTACGCCTGAAATATAAAACAAGGGACCGCGTCATTCTGCCCCCGCTGGCGGGGGCAGAATGACGCG
>ERZ772902.1057-NODE-1057-length-23329-cov-5.736487_pt1 | contig 23329 bp, 18 predicted proteins | sample MGYA00511470_ERZ772902 | MGnify/ENA primary metagenome ERZ772902 (study PRJEB29015, sample SAMEA2737717) | human gut metagenome | biome: human gut; feature: human-associated habitat; material: faeces | place: China | collected 2012 ... | reverse complement strand
GCCGGAGCTGGTGTTTCTGCTGGCGCCGTAGTCTCTGCCGGCTTCGTCTCCGCCGGTTTTGCCGTACCGCTCGTCGTACTCTTCTCCGTACCAGGCAGATTGTAGCAGATCACCGGAGTTCCTGCCGAAATATTGTCAAAGATCGTCTTCGCAACACTCGGCGGCAGGTTGATACAGCCGTGGGAACCGCCCGTCTTGTAAATCGTACCGCCAAAACTGCTTCTCCACTTCGCATCATGCATACCGATACCATTATTGAACGGCATCCAGTAATTAACCGGCGTCCGGTAATTCTCACCCTTCAGGACCGCATTTTTCTGCTTATAGGCCAGCGGATACGAGCCTGCCGGGGTTCCCCAGCCTTTCGCCAGGTTTCCAGATACGAAATCCGACTCTACCACCAGCTTTCCTTCTTTATAGAAGAAAAGGTGCTGTCCGGTCAGGTTGATCTCCACGTAAGTGTCGCCGTAGTCATTTGCCCCATGGCTCGCCGCCTTCTGGGAATACTCCGGCTCCCTCGAGGTCTGTTCCCCGTTTTTGATCAGGCTCACAAGCGTCGCTGCCTCCTTCGCCTGATTGATCTTATAACCGTAGCTTCCGCCGGTGATGGAAACCGTCTTCCCGTAGGATGTCTTCAGACTCTTCGCTTTATACGCAGTATCATAAGAGGCAGCCAGCTTCTTGACATACTCAGTCGCCTTTCCCTCATTGATTCTGACACTCGTTCCGTTCACAGTCAGCCAGTTGTGGATCTCATCTCCGCTCAAAGTCTCAGACTTGTCACCGAATTGATAAGTGATCCTTGCCCCGACATACTTGTTCATCGTCTCACAAGCCGTCTTTAACGCCTCATCCTCGGAAGTGATGGACGGAGACACATAACATCCCTGTTCCTCCAGATCCACGCTCTCCGCCAGAGACATGACCGCAGCGGCCACCGCCTCTTTCACCTTGTCCTCCAGAAGCTCCGTTCCCTCATCTTCTTTGATGATCGTGTAGCCCCCGGACGTATAATCAGAGATCTTCGCGTCCTGCGGTTCTCTCATATTTTCCTTATCCATGCAGGAAAGACTGTCCACCGCTTCGCCCAGCATCTCATCATTGTATCGGATCAGCGCGTCCGTATTCACCTCATTCACGGATTTTCCGAAGCGGTATTTTCCCCACTCCATCGGTTTCTGGGCCGCGATCGCCTTCGCCAGGGTATCGTCAAACTCCGCGTAGAGTCCCACTTCTTCCCCGGTGATCGACTCGGAGAGATCCTCACGCCCGTTGATCGTGAGTTTGTAGCCCTTTAACTGCTCCATGATCGCGTCTTCCACTTCCGCCGCCGTCTTTCCTGTCACATCCATCCCGTCAACGATGGTTCCCGGCAGAAAACATGTCTTGTATTTTAAAGATTCATGCCAGTAAAGTCCTCCGCCAACGGCTCCGACGAGGACGACCACGCCGCCGCACACGGCAGCGATCTTCACTGCAAGATCCTTATTTATTCCAGGTCCGCGGTCTCTTCCCCGTTTTCTTCCTTTCTGGGCTTTGAATTCCGCATATGTCATCATCGGCTTCTGCCCGGACGTTCCTTTTTCCTCGCCATCCGGCTTATTTTCTAACTCCAATTTTCCTTCTCCACTTTTCCAGTCATTCTGCCGCCTTTTTTCTTTCAAGATCCAGGCGCATCCTTTTCTGACTCTGTTTTATCTGTATTCAGCCAAGATGGCTTTTCTGAAAAGAGTGATAGCGTTCCCTGCACTCCCTGATATCATGATCCAGCTGCGCTTTCAGCGCGTCGATCGATGCAAACTTCATCTCCGGTCTCACAAAATCGAGGAGCTCCACTTTCATCTCTTTTCCGTAGAGATCCCCCGAAAAATCATAGAGATATGTCTCCACACCGATCGGATTATCCCCGGAGATCGTCGGTTTCGCTCCTACATTTGTAAGGCCTCCGTAGACCTTTCCGTCCACAGTCACCCGCGTCACATAGACGCCGAACTTCGGAAGATGCTTCACAGCCGGCGGGATCAGATTCGCCGTCGGATACAGCTTTGTATGCCCGATCGCATTTCCATGCTCCACTTTTCCGGTGACAAAATAACAATATCCCAGCAGGTCATTCGCCTTCCGGATATTTCCATCCGCCAGCATTTCCCGGATATAGGTGCTGCTGATGATCTTTCCTTCCTCATCGCGCTCTTTATCCACGATAAAATAGCGATAACCATACTTTCCGGAAAGCCGCTCCAGCATCGCACAGTCCCCGGCCGCTTTGTATCCGAAATGGCAGTCCGGTCCGGAGACAATGACTCCGGCGTTCATCCGCCCGACAAGAATATCGGAGATAAATTGTTCCGGTGCCATATGGCAGACTTCCTCGTCAAACGGGTACTCCACGATATAATCCACGCCGACCTGCTCCAGGAGCATCTCGCGCTCCGGGTTCGTCATGATCATGGTCTGCATTTTTCCCTTCACGAGCGTCCACGGAGGCGTCGCGAACGTGAACACGGCGATCTTAAATCCCTGTTCCTTCCATTTCAGCATCTCGTGCATCAGCTTCTGGTGACCTCTGTGAAGTCCGTCAAACTTTCCGATGCTGACAACTGTCTTCTCTTTGATCTGAAACTCTCTGGTTTCTGCGATGTACTGCATGTCAATTTCCTCCCAGAAAGATTTTCTCCGGATAGTACATCCGTTTTTCCGCGTCATACCGAAATACGCCGATAAACGTTCCATCCGAATGGTAAACGCGGAACACGTCCCCATCTGTTACATTCTTCACCGCGCGGCTGCGGAACGGATTTCCGTTCTTTAAGAGCTTATCCAGCTCCTCCGTCTCCGATCGGATCTCCGGAAGATCTTTAAAGACTTCCTCCACCGGAAGTACCACCTCACCGAGGCGCCCTTCCTCCTTCAGCTTCTGAAGATCATCCAGTTTCAGGCTGTCTTTGATCTCAAATCTCCCCACTTTCGTGCGGAGCAGTTTCTTCATGCATCCGCCGACGGAAAGCTTCGCGCCGATATCATGGCACAGGGTGCGGATATAAGTTCCCTTTGAGCAGGACACGGTCATCGTGACCTCCGGGAGATCCATCGTCTCGATCTGAATATCGAAGATCTTTACCGGGCGCGCCTTCCGCTCCACGGTCTTTCCCTCTCTTGCAAGTTCATATAATTTCTTTCCATCGACTTTTAACGCCGAATACATCGGAGGAACCTGGTCATAATCCCCGATAAAGGAGAGGACTGCCTCACGGACCTGACTTTCTGTAAGTCCTGACGTGTCCTTTGTCCCGATCACTGTCCCCGTTGTATCCTCCGTGTCCGTCTCCGTTCCCAGAAGAAGAACAGCCCGGTATGTCTTATCATGATCGGTCAGCATATCGCAGAGTTTTGTTCCTTTTCCGGCACACACCGGAAGAACGCCTTCCGCCGCCGGGTCAAGAGTCCCTGTATGACCGATCTTTCTCTGTCCGAGGATCCCTCTCATTTTCGCCACGATATCGTGGGAGGGGAATCCTTTTTCTTTATATACGTTAATAATTCCGTCGTACATTCTTTCCTCCGCTCTTATGGACACATGGTCCTGGAATTTTCATTCCAGAAAATTTTCACCCGTGAAAAGCAGCATTTTCATCCCACTGCTCTTTGATCTTTCCGCTGATCTTCTCTGCGATCTCCTCCGGCTTTCCTGTCATCGTGCAGCCTGCAGCCTTTACATGACCGCCGCCGCCGAAGCTCTGGGCAATCCTGCTCACATCAACCTCCGAGTTCGTCCTGAGGCTCACCTTATATTCGTCCGGATTTCCCGTCTCATAGAGCAGGAATACGACCTCTGCGCCCTCAATGACTCGCAGCTGGTCCACGATCCCGTCCGTCGCCTTGACCGTGCATCCGTATTCCTTTAACTCATCCGTTGTCACCACAGTATAGATGCAGCGGTCGTCGAGGATCCTGACACTGTCGAGGAGCGCACGTCCGTGAAGTTTTGCCTGACCGTATGTCTTTGCGAAAAAGCTCTCATCGATGATCTTCGGGAAATCGATCCCTTTCTCCATCAGGAACCCCGCGATATCCATGGTCTTCCTGGAGGTGTTGGAATACTTGAAGACGCCTGTGTCATGGGCAATCCCTGTATACAGGCACTCTGCGACCGCTTTGCTGATCTTTCCCTTATCGAGAAGGCGGAACACCACCTCACTTGCGGAGCTTGCCCAGCTCCCGCAAAAGGTCGAAATTTTGCATATTCCGTGCGCCTACCTGCAATACATCCACATCCTCAAAGAGGGGCAGGTCCACCACGCTCATGATCTCGGTGACAATGGGCAGACCGGTCTCCTGCCGGGCGATCTTCAGCAGTTCCAGACCTTCGGCCTTCAGGCCGGCGAAGTCATAGGGAGAGGTGCGGGGCTTGAAGGCACCGCCCCGGAGCATATTGGCCCCGGAGGCCTTCACCGCCTTGGCCACCGCCACGATCTGCTCCTCAGATTCCACGGAGCAGGGACCCGCCATGACGCAGAAGTTTCCGCCGCCGATCTTCACGTCGCCGACTTCTACCACGGTGTCCTCCGGGTGAAATTTGCGGTTGCAGCACTTGAACGGCTCCGTGACCCGCTTTACGGAATCCACAATGTCGAGACTGGCTACCAGGTCCATATCCACCTTGGTGGTGTCGCCCACCAGTCCCAGAATGGTCTGGTACTCGCCCTCGGACACATGGATGTGCAGGCCCAGATTCTGGAGCCAATCCATCAGCTGTTCACGGCTTTCCTGGGTAACACCCGGCTTCAACGCAACGATCATAACGGTTTCCTCCTATAAATTGTTTTTGATGATAAGTGATGAATGAAAAAACGCCCCACAGGCGTAACCTGTGCGGCGCAAAAATCGGCTTGGGGGGCCCTTTTGATTGCAACACAAATTACCCTTACTATGCGTGCATAGTAAAGTAGTAATAGGTGAAGAACATAACAGAAGTCATAGTAGATATCTCTCCTGATCTCATAAGGCTTTCCAAGATGGTTACAATGTAACACACCCGCAGACCCCTGTCAACAAAGGGCGACGAAAAAAGTACACAATTTTATCGGTTTAAAGCGACTGCGATTCCCGGCGAAATCACAGAAGGCAGAAAATCAAAGCTCCCTCCGGCCCTCCAAGGCCCGGGCCAGGGTCGCATCATCGGCAAATTCCAGATGGCCGCCCACGGGGATGCCATAGGCCAACCGGGTCACCTTGACCTCAAAGGGCTTCAAAAGCCGGGCGATATACATGGCGGTAGCCTCCCCCTCCGTGTCCGGGTTGGTGGCCATGATGACCTCCTCCACACCGCCCTGAGCCACCCGCTCCAGCAGTGGCTTGATGGCGATGTCATCGGGACCGACGTGGTTCATGGGACTGATGACGCCGTGGAGCACATGGTATTTGCCGTTGAACTCCCGGCCCCGCTCCATGGCCGCCACGTCCCGTGGGTCCGCCACCACGCAGATCACAGAGTTATCCCTCTTGGGAGAGGAACAGATGGGGCACAGTCCCCCGGCGGTAAAATTGCGGCATACGGGGCAGTAGGTGACGGTGCGCTTGGCGGTAACGATGGCGTCCGCAAACGCCTGAGCGTCCTCCTCCGGCAGGCTCAGTACATGAAAGGCCAGCCGCTGGGCGGTCTTTCCGCCGATCCCCGGCAGACGGGCAAATTGTTCGACCAGCGCCTCCAGCGGCGCGGGAAAATACTCCATGGGTCATGCTCCTTCACGATCCGCAGGGCAGAGCCTTCCACCCTGCCCTGCGGAGATTGATATGGTATACGGTGTTGAAAATTTGGATCAGTCTTCGTCAGGACATCCCCCGGGAGGGGAGTTTCTCTTGCCCTTATGGGACAATTTACCTTCCGTGCCTGATGAAAGACACGCTGTACCCCGCAAGTGTGCGAGTGTCCCACGCAAGCGAGGCGCCGTATCCTTGGCGGTATGGGATTCCAATCATTTTTGTCAGGACATGTGCCTGACAAAAATACCACATCTTACGCGCCTTGGGCGCGTTCACCAGTCCGCACATAGGCCCCCGCGAAAACCCAGCACAGCGGTTTTCGTGGGGAGAGGAAGAACAAACAAAACGGTATGCGGCCTGCCATCAGGCAGGCCAAACAAAGTGAAGTTTGTTCTGACGAGGCGGGGGGGAATCTAAAGGGAGGATGAAATTCCCTCTTTAACCTAACTCCATGGCGAACAGCGCCGCCGCGCCGCCGGTGTGGACGAAGGCGATGTGCTCCTGCCCGTCGAAGTAGCCCTCCTTCACCAGCATCAGGAATTTGGCCCAAGCCTTGCCGGTGTAAACGGGGTCCAGCAGGATCCCCTCCTGCCGGGCCAGTTCCTCGATGTAGGGGGTGTCCTCGGCGTTGGGGATGGCGTAGCCGGCGCCCACATGGTAGATCATCCGGAAACGGCTGTCCATGTCTGTGGGGACGGGCTGGCCCACCAGCCCGGCGGCTTCTTTCACCAATTCGGATACGATCTCCTCAAAGGGGTCGGTATCCACGCCCAGACCTGTGGCCTTGGCCTGCGGGAGAAACAGGGAGGTACCCAGCACCAGACCGGCGGTGGTGCCGCCGGAGCCAGTGGCGGAGGCCACATGGCTGATCTCGATCCCGGCCTCCTTGGCCTGCTCCGCCAGTTCCCGGACGCACTCGGCGTAGCCGATGGAGCCCAGTGCCGTGGAGCCGCCCACGGGGATGATATAGCCCTTGTGTCCCTGGTTGGCCAACACCTCGCAGCGCTCACGCATCTCGGCGTAGATGTCCTCATAGCTGTCGGTGTCCATAAATTCCACCTGCGCGCCGAAAATATCGTCCAGCACCAGATTGCCCTTGCGGTCCGTGACACCCCGCTTTTTCAGGATCAGGACACAGCGCAGCCCCAGACGGGCGGCGCAGGCGGCGGTGAGCATGGCATGATTGGACTGGGCCCCGCCGGTGGTGAACACGGTGTCGCAGCCCTGCTTCTGGGCGTCCGCCAGCAGATATTCCAGCTTGCGGACCTTGTTGCCGCCCAAAGCGACGCCGCACAGGTCATCCCGCTTGATCCAGATGCTCTTGTTGTAGATCCGGCTGATATTTTCCAGCCGGTAAAAGGGCGTAGGATACACGCCCAGCCTGAGCTGAGGCAGATTATTCCAATGACTCATACGCTCATTTCCCCCGGAGTTCCTTGATACGGGCAGGGATGTCCTCCGCCTTGTAGACGGCGCTGCCCGCCACCAGCACGTTGGCACCAGCGTCGATGCAGGTCTGGCAGGTGTCGGGGGCCACGCCGCCGTCTACCTCCAGTTCGCAGGCGGGGTTCCGCTCATTGATGAGCTTGCGGATGGCGGCCACCTTGGGCATCTGGTCCGCCATGAATTTCTGACCGCCGAAGCCGGGCTCCACGGTCATGACCAGAATCAGCTCCACCTGATCGATATAGGGCAGGACTGCCTCCCAAGTGGTCTTGGGCTTCAGAACGATGCCCGCCTTCTTGCCCTTGGCGTGGATCTTGTCGATGGCGGCCTGAATGTTTTCCGGGAAATCCGCCTCCACATGGACCGTTACCAGATCGGCGCCGGCATCGCAGAATTCCTCCACGTACCGCACCGGCTGCGTGATCATCAGGTGAACATCCAGGAACATATCCGTGACCTTCCGGATAGACTTCAGCACCGGGATGCCGATGGAGATATTGGGCACGAACACGCCGTCCATCACGTCTACATGGACGTAATCGGCGTCGGCAATGCGGTGAATGTCTCTCTCCAAATTCGCAAAATCGGCGGAGAGGATAGACGGAGAAATTTTAATCATGGAGATGACCTCTTTTCTCTAAATTTCCGGCAGATGGGCCGGAGATGTGGGACATGCTTCGTGGCAGACGGCGGCGGGGATGCATAGGATGGCACAAGTGGCATGAGCGTCCCCGTTGATACGCCCCGCAGTGTCCGCCCCCGGGTCTGGCGCCGCCGCTTTTCAGATAGGGGGCCGGCGGCAGCGCCGGCCTCCATTAGGGCGCAAAACAACTGCAATTTCGATGACTGTTTTCAGCCATAGTGTAGCAGACATGGGCGGCAAAAGCAACGCCGGGAGGAAAATTTGTGCCCCGCTCCTTTTATTGACCAACGATAGTGCCTATGCTATAATCACCTTGTATGAAGGAAAGGAGGTGGCTTATGCCCGCTATTTCTGTGATCGTACCGGTCTATCAGGCGGAAGCGCTGCTGCCCCAGTGCGTAGAGAGCGTTTTGGCCCAGACCTTTTCCGACTGGGAACTGCTGCTGATTGACGATGGCAGCCGGGACGGTTCTCCGACCCTGTGCGACGGCTACGCCGCAAGAGACCCTCGCATTCGCGTGTTCCACAAGCCCAACGGCGGCGTGTCCACCGCCCGGAATCTGGGGTTAGAGCAGGCCACGGGACCGTATATCGCCTTTTTGGACGCCGACGATGCCTTTGAACCGGCGGCGCTGGAGACCTTGTGGTATCTGCGGGAAAAGGCCGGGGCAGACAGCGCCGGCTGTGCCCACTACAACGTGACGCCTGACGGGGAACGGCGGACAGAGCTGTTGCTGCCGGCAGGAATCTATGAAGAGACCGGCATCCGGGAAAAGATCCTCTGGCCTCTGGCGGGGGACCGGCTTCAACCGCCGGTGTTCAACGGCTTCATCTGGCGTTTCCTCTTTGACGCCGCCATCCTCCGGGACAACGCCATTACCTTTGAGGGGGCCTATCTGGAGGATGAGCTGTTCCTGATGGAATATTTCGCCAATGTGCACCGTCTCGCGGTGACGGACAAGCCCCTGTACCGCTATCTGGAAAACCCCGCCTCCGCCACCCACCGCTATATGCGGGACTATCCGGCGGTATTCGCCCGGTTTTTGGAGCGAAAGGCGGAGATCGTGGAGAAATACGGCCTTGACGCCGCCCGGCCTCAGTGGCGGGCCAACACAGTGTGGGCAGGGCTGCTGATCGCCGTGGGCAACGAGTATGTGAAGAGCAATCCGAAGCCCGTCCGGGAAAAGCGGAAGGCCGTGGAAGCCCTCTGCGCCCAGCCGGAGTTTGCGAAAGCCATCCGGGAACTACGCCCCAAGGGCTTGGGCCGCAATAAGCAGATCGTGGCGGATCTCATCGGCAGCGGCCGGTTTGGTACACTGACGGCGCTGTACCGCCTGAAAAATCATATGTAAGGAGCAACTATGACACTTTGGCAAACCAGCCTGACCTATCAGATATGGGTCTGGCTTTGCGATGTCTATGAGGACAGCACCCTCCACCGTTTTCTGGCGGCAGCCGGCCGCTGGTGCAGTGGACAGGTCGAGGAGAGCCGCATCCTGCGGCCGCTGTGCCGGGAAGGGATTGCGGCCCGGTCTTGGAAGGACAGCTTCCTGTGCCGGGTGCTCAGCGCTCTGGTGAACCTGCCGGGGACGCTGCTTCACGCCTGGTACAAGGCGTGGAACCTGACCTTTGAGGACAGCTTTTTCGCACGACTGGCCTTTGACATGGGAGACAGTGCCTCCATTGCCCAGTCCTGGTGCATCGCGGCGCTGTGGTGCATCCCCTACGAGCGCTGGAACAACGCATATAGCTTTATGACCGGCGTTTTGTTGCTGCTGCTGTTTTACGCCGGGGCTATGCGGACGGGCCGCCGTCTGGATGTGGCCCGGATCGGCTTCTATCCGGCGCTGATGCTGGCTGCCGTGACGCTGGCCGTGACCTTCTCCTATGCGCCGGGGCTGTCCGCCCGTTTTTTGATCTACCATGTGTCGGCGGCGCTGCTGGTGGTCATCACCGTCAGTGCCGTGCGGAATGGGGAGGACCTGAAGCGGCTGTGCGCCGGGGCGGCTGTCTGCGTGGGCGCAACAGGCGCTTACGGCATCGTCCAGCGAATTCAGGGTGTGAAGGTAAATCCCTCCTATGTGGATCTGAAGGTCAACGCCGGTATGCCGGGGCGGGTCTTTTCCATTTTCGACAATCCAAACACCTTCGCACAGGTGCTTTTGCTGCTGCTGCCGCTGGTGCTGGCCCTGTTCCTTACGGCGAAGCACTGGCAATGGAAGGCCATCTGCGCCGGTATCTTCTGCGTGGGCGGCATGGCCATGGCCATGACCTATTCCCGGGCAAGCTGGGTGGGGCTGGCTGTCGCTATGGCGGTATTCGTGTTCCTCTGGAAACCGAAGCTGATCCCAGCCTTTATTCTGCTGTGCGTACTGGCGGTGCCCTTCCTGCCCACCACGGTGCTGAACCGCATCCTCACCATTACCAATACGGCGGACTCCTCCACCTCCAGCCGGGTGTCTCTTTACAAGGCGGCCATTGAGGTCATCCGCCGTTCCCCCCTCACCGGAGCGGGCCTCGGCACCGCCGCCACCCAGACATACATCCGGGAGTTCAACCTGTATCACGACAAGGCTCCCTTTGTCCACTCCCACAATTTCTATTTGGAGGTCTGGATTCAGATGGGCCTGCTGGGCGTCACCGGTTTTGTGGGTTCCATGCTGTGGAACATCAAAAACGCCGCCCGGGCGGTCCGGCATAACGGCCCCTCCGTGGGGAGGACGGTAGCAGCCGCCGCTGCGTCTGCCATGTGCGGCGCGATGGTCTGCGGTCTGGCGGATTTCCTGTGGAACTATCCCCGCGTGCTGGTCATTTTCTGGTTCACCTTCGCCATGGCCATCGCCGGCGTCAAGGTCTGCACGGAAGAAGCAAAGTAAATGATAAAAACGTTCGCCGTATGGACCTCCATACGGCGAACGTTTTTATAGGGTGCTTCCCTGAATCAGATTGTCTCTCAGAAATGCCTGATGAATGGCGTTCAGTACCCGCTTTTTATCTCCGCTCCACAGGGGAGCCAGCAGGTCTCGCTTCGCGCCGTCCCCGGTGAGGCGGTGGATGACTGTTTCCGGTGGAAGATTCCGCAGACACAGCTCCAGAATGGAAATATATTCCTCCAATTCCAGCGTCTGTACCCGGCCTGCCTGCCACTCCGCCGCCAGATCCGTGTTCCGGAGGACGTGGAGCAGATGGAGTTTTACGCCCTCCGCCCCGCTTTGACCGATATAGCGGGCGGTCTCCGCCATCATTTCCGGTGTTTCGCCGGGAAGCCCCAAGATCTGATGGACAATGACCGTCACGCCGATGGCTTTCAGGACCTTCACCGCCCGGTCGAATACCGGCAGGTCATAGCCCCGGCGGAGATACCGGGCGCTTTCCGGGTGGATCGTCTGCAAGCCCAGCTCCACCCACACCGGCTTGATGCGATTCAGCTCCTCCAATAGGCCCAGAATATCCGGCCCCAGACAGTCCGGCCTGGTGGCGATAGATAAGATCACCACATCCTCCGGTGCCATGGCCGCCTGATACAAGGCCCGCAGGCGATCCGCGTCCCCGTATGTGTTGGTAAAGGACTGGAAGTAGGCGATGTATTTCGCATCGGTCCCGGCCTTGGCGGCTACCCGCAGTCTGGCGGCGGCCAGCTGATCCGGGATGGCTCCGGCCTCCGCGAAGGCCCCCGCGCCGTCGCAGAAAATGCAGCCGCGCGTGTCCAGCGTCCCGTCCCGGTTGGGGCAGGAACACCCGGAGGACAGGGCCAGCTTGTAGACCTTGCAGCCGTATTCCGCCTTTAGCCGGGAGTTCAGGTCATTCCAGTACATATCATTCCGCTTGGGGGGCGGGGTAGGGGATGGAATAGGGCTGGCTGCCCCGTTCCGCCAACTTTTCCTCCAGCCACGCCTTCACCTGCTCCACGCCCTCCTCTGTCCACGGGAAGGTCTGGGATTCCACATCCTTGGCCAGCTCGAAGCTGGTGTTCTCATAGACCCAGACAGTGAGAGTGCCCTTTCCGTCCGTCCAGCCCTCCCGCTGAAAACGGTAGCGGAAGGTGCCGATGCTGCCGGGGTAGATGGAGGCCTTGGTGAAAAAGGCCACGTTCAGATGATCGAAATGTCCCATGATTACCTCGTTTTCCCGCTCTGCGGCGTCCTGATTTTTTCCTCAGCAGTATAGCATACTTCACCGGGTTCCGCAACGGCCCTTGCACCGGCGAAAAAAACAGGGTATACTGTTTTTGACTATGAATATGCCACACAAGAGGAGACTGCCATGAACATTCTGGTGCTTTCGGATTCCCACGGAAATATATCCAATATGGAGGAGGCGGTTGAACGGGAAAAGCCCGACATGATCCTCCATCTGGGGGACTGCTGGCGGGATGCGGAACGGCTGGCGGAACGGTATCCGGACATTCCCATGGAGCACGTTCCCGGAAATTGTGACTGCCGTCCGGAGGAGCCGGCGGAAAAACTGCTGTTTTTAGGGGACTGCCGTGTGTTGATCTGCCACGGCCACACCTGCGGCGTGAAAACCTCCCTGCTGACGGCGGGCTTGAAGGCAGAGCAGGACCATTTAGATGCCTTTCTGTTTGGCCATACCCACAAGCCTTTGGTGGACAAGCGGGGCAGAACGCTGTTCCTGAATCCGAGAACTGTGGGCAAGGGCCTGCGGCCTACCTACGGTATATTAACGGTAGAGGGCGACCGGATCGACGGCCGAACCGTGTTTTTGGATAGCGAATCATAAAACCAACAGATACGATAGGTAAAAATATAAGCAGAATTGATATCTGAAAGTGCATTTTTTAATTTTACAAAGGTCAACCTATCTGTTAAAATGAATAAGCTGGGACAAAAGGTCCTGTGCTTGAAGCTAAAATCATGTGTGCCGCCATGTGGCGGCGGAATGGAGTTTTTTATGAGCCGTATGGTCGGTACTGTCTCCCGGGGTGTCCGGGCTCCCATCATCCGCAGCGGCGACGATCTGGTGGAGATCGTCACCAAGTCCGTTTTGGAGGCTGCCGCCCAGCCGGAGGATGGCTTTGCCATCCGGGATCGGGACGTAGTGGCTATGACCGAGGCCATCGTGGCCCGCGCTCAGGGCAACTACGCTTCCGTGGACGATATTGCCGCCGACGTGAAGGAAAAGCTGGGCGGTGAAACGGTGGGCGTTATTTTCCCCATCCTCAGCCGCAACCGTTTCGCCATCTGCCTGCGGGGCATTGCCAAGGGTGCGAAGAAGATCGTCCTCATGCTGAGCTATCCCTCCGACGAAGTGGGCAACCACCTGATCGACCCGGATGTGATGGACGAAAAGGGCGTGGACCCCTACCGGGACGTGCTGACCCTGGAAAAATACCGGGAGCTGTTCGGCTACACCGTGCACCCCTTCACCGGCGTGGACTATGTGGCCTACTACATGGACCTGATCCGGGACTGCGGCGCGGAGGCGGAGGTCATCTTCGCCAATGACGCCAAGGCCATCCTGCCCTATACCAAGAATGTCATCAACTGCGACATCCACACCCGCAAGCGCACCAAGCGCCGCCTGATCGCCGCCGGTGCGGAAAAGGTGTTCTCTCTGGACGAGATCCTCACCGCCCCTGTCAACGGCAGCGGCTATAACGAGAACTACGGCCTGCTGGGCACCAACAAGGCCACCGAGGATACGGTGAAGCTGTTCCCTCGCGACTGCCAGAGCATGGTGGAGGCCATTCAGAAGAAGCTGTATGACGCCACTGGCAAGCACGTGGAGGTCATGGTCTATGGCGACGGCGCCTTCAAGGATCCCGTGGGCAAGATCTGGGAGTTGGCGGACCCTGTGGTGTCCCCCGCCTACACCGCCGGTCTGGAGGGTACGCCCAACGAACTGAAGCTGAAGTATCTGGCGGACAACGATTTCGCCGGTCTGGACGGCGAGGAGCTGCGGCAGGCCATCAAGGGCCGCATCGCCGCTAAGGACGGCAGCTCTCTGGTGGGCAACATGGTCTCCGAGGGCACTACCCCCCGCCGCCTGACGGACCTGATCGGCTCCCTGTGCGACCTGACCTCCGGCTCCGGCGACAAGGGTACCCCCATCGTCTACATTCAGGGCTATTTCGACAACTACACCAACGACTGAGAAAACAGCGAAAAACAGACGCCGCTTCTGCATGAAGCGGCGTCTGTTTTTTATGGTTCGTCCTCCGGGGACAGCAGCCGCATGACGGATACCTCGTAAGCTGTCCGCTCCTCCGGGCCGGTTTCCGTCACCTTTCGATATACCCGGCTCTGGATCCGCCCCTCAAGGGACAAGGGCGCTCCCGCCTCCAAGGTACACACCTGTGACGCCACCTGTCCCCACGCGATCACCGGCAGGTAATCCGCCCGGCCGTAGCTCCGGGGCACGGCTAAGATCAGATCGCTGATGCTGCGGCCCAGCGGCGTCCGCCGGTAGATAGGCGGCTTGCACAATGTCCCGGCCAGCAGGATGCGGTTGACCGGCTCTCCCAGCCCCGGCTGAAGGGACCGGGCGTACACCGTCAACACGAGACGCCGTCCGAGGCCGGACCGGTTGTTAAAGGAGCGGAGCTGTCCCTCTACCCGGAGGGGAACGCCCTCTTTCAGCAGCGGCAGCTGTGTCTGCCGCACCAGCAGGGGCAGACGGTCCGCCGTGCCGGACAGCCGGGGGACCTCCAGGATTTGACGGTAAAAAAGCTGGCCGTGATTTTCATGGGATGGCTCCGGAGCACCCACGGGGATCCCCTCCAAAAGCACTTCGTTTCGGGTTTGATTTGTCATCTCGTCCACCTCTCGGTTGTGATGCTCCATCCTATGAGGGGGCGGCGGGCCTTAGAACGAAGTTTACAAATATCGCCTTGTAAGTCGCAGTGCAAGCGGATATAATACCCTCATCAAAACGAAACGGAGGGACGGCTATGGCGAATATTCTGGATTATCTGGACTGGCGGGGGGATCTGACGCTGGCGCAGGATCCGTTTAACGAAGTGGATAACCTGATCTTGGCGGAGCTGTCCTTCGTGGACTTCGGCGGCATCGTCCCCGGCCCCGGCGAGGGGAGGGCCGTGCCCCTGTGGAAGGCGGCGGAGGCGTATTTTGCCAAAACGGAAGGCCGGCCCATCGACATGGGCGTTCTGGTGCCCAATCAGATCCCAGAGCTGCTGCGCCGGACGGCAGCCTCGCCCCGGTTCCGGGACATGAAGCTCAACGGCTTTGTGGACCATCTGGACACGGTGAAGGCGGAGCAGTTCGCGGCGCTGGTGGCAGAGTGCGGGGATGGCACCGTCTACCTCTCCTTCCGGGGCACCGACGATACGCTGGCAGGGTGGAAAGAGGATTTCTATCTGAGTTGTATGCGGGAGGTCCCTGCTCAGAAAATGGCAGTGGCATACACGGAGGCCATGGCCCATCAGTACCCCCGGATCAAGCTGCGGCTGGGCGGCCATTCCAAGGGCGGCAATCTGGCAGTGTGGGCGGGGGTGTTCTGTCCCACGGCGGTGCAGCGGCGGATCGCCGCCGTCTGGTCCAATGACGGCCCCGGCTTTCATGACGATATTCTGTCTCAGCCCCGGCATATCCGGCTGGCGGAGCGTATCCACACCATTGTGCCGAAATCCTCCGTGGTAGGGATGCTGCTGGAGCACGAGGAGGACTACACCGTGGTAGACAGCAACCAGCAGGGCCTCATGCAGCATGACGGCTTTTCCTGGGCGGTGCTGGGGAACCGATTTGTCCGGCTTCACAGTGTCACCCGGCAGGCCCGCCTGACGGATCAGGAGCTGCGGGGCTGGGTCCAGGGGCTGACCGTTGAGCAGAGGGAAAAATTTGTGGACAGCGCCTTTCAGGTGCTGGAGGCCTCCGGTGCCCAGACCCTGACGGACCTGAAGGCGGACAGCTTCAAAGCGGTGCGGCCTATGGTCCGGGCCTTGAAGGATCTGGACAAGGAGACCCGGGAGGCTTTGCTGAAATTCATGAGTATCCTATTCATGAGCAACCTCCGCATGACGTTGGAGGGTATTCAGGAGGAAACAGAGAAGAGCCTTCTGCGGAACGGAAAAAAGACGGAGAGACCCGCCGGGAAGAAGGGATAAACAACCGCAGATGTTCCAAGCGGAACGTCCGCTTATGCCGACAGCGGAAAAAGCAACCGGCTTCAGACATAAAAAGCATCCACCCGTCATTGACGGGTGGATGCTTTTATGCTTGGCCGGAATCCTGGCAGCTCCGTTCCAGAGCACGGCGGATATTGCCATCCAGCAAGTGACCCAGATGGTCAATGTAGGCATCGGTGTCATATTTCATGCCGTTTTGCAGCCACAGGGCGGTCAGCCCGGACAGAGCGGCGGCATAGAATTCCGACAGGACACGGATATCCTCGTCATCCGCCGGGAGGCCCTCAGCCTGATCCCGGATATAGGAGGTCATGGCGGCTAATGTCACCTTATGGTAGTAGCGCCGAAGCGTTTCCTGATTGCCCGAATTGTAGAGATGATACACGGCCCGCTTGTTCTGGGAGGCAAAGGCCGTAGCGTCCCGGAATGCTTCCTGCCAGCTGTCATACCGGCGCAGCTTGGACTGGAAATCCTGAATTTCCAGCTGAAGAATGTCCTCTACCAGTGCGTAGATATCCGCATAATAGTAATAGAAGGTGTTGCGGTTCACAGCGCCCTTTTCCGCAATGTCTTTAATGGAAATTTTATCCAGAGGGCGTTCGTTCAGCAGTTGGATAAAGGCCCGCCGGATGGCATTTTTTGTCTGTTGTGCCATAGCCCGCTCCTTTTGAAACAAATTTCCTTTTTCATATCCATTATACACGGAAACCGGACCAGTCTCAAGTGCGAGTTTTTAACGAAATCTTTAAGGCTTTAGGCACGGAGGCAATTTTGCCTGAACTTTTGCGGGGCATTTTCCCATACCATTAGGCACAGGCGGCAGATATGCCCATAGTGGCTCCGTAGGAAACATGTTACACTTTCAGTATGGAGAAAAAGGGCGCATTGGGCGCTTTGAGGGAGAAGAGGTGCAATATGAGGCACGTTCTGACATCGGAAGCTGTGACCAGAGGTCACCCGGATAAGCTGTGCGATCAGGTGGCCGATGGGGTGCTGGATGCCTTGCTGACGGAGGACCCGGAGGCAAGAGCTGCCTGCGAGGCGGCTGTGTGGGAAAACCACCTGCTTTTGTTCGGAGAGATCAGCGCCCGGCAGGAACCGGATTACGGAGCCGTGGTCCGGGAGGTGCTGCGGGACATTGGCTACGACCGTCCCGGACTGGGACTGGACGCGGAGCACTGTGATATTCAGATCTGCTTTCATCCGCAGTCGCCGGATATCGCCCAGGGTGTCAGCCACCGCTCGGCGGAGGATACCGGCGCCGGGGATCAGGGGATCATGACCGGCTACGCCTGCCGGGAGACCCCGGAGCTGATGCCCTTGCCGGTCACCTTGGCAGGGGCGCTGGTGAAGCGGCTGGATCACATGCGGCGCTCCGGGGAAATGCCCTGGCTGCTGCCGGACGGCAAAGCTCAGGTCAGCGTGGCCTATGAGGATGGACGGCCCGCCCGGATCACCACAGTGGTCCTTTCTGCCCAGCATACGCCCAACGTTCGCACGGAGGCCTTGCGGGAGGCGCTGCGGCGGGAGGTGATCCTGCCGGTGCTGCCCCCGGCACTGCTGGATGAGGAGCCTCTGCTTTATATCAATCCAACCGGACGGTTCGTCATCGGCGGCCCCGCCGGGGACGCCGGCCTCACCGGGCGGAAAGCCGTGTCGGACGCTTATGGCGGCGCAGCCCACCATGGGGGTGGTTCTCTGGCAGGAAAGGACCCCACAAAAATGGACCGCACCGGGGCTTATCTGGCCCGGTATCTGGCGAAAAACGTGGTGGCGGCAGGCTTAGCGGACCGCTGCGAGGTGCAGCTGGCCTACGCCATCGGCCTTGCGGACCCCGTCAGCGTGTCGGTGAACACCTTCGGCACAGGTATGATCCGCGATGAGACGCTGGCAATCTGGCTGGAGGACCATGTGGATATGCGGCCCGGCGTGGTGATCCGCCGGTTCGGGCTGACCCGGCCGATTTACCGGGGACTGGCCGCTTACGGCCCCTTCGGCGAAAACGGCCGGGGGATGCCGTGGGAGCGGACGGATCTGCGCTTCCCGGCGCAGTTTTGAACTGTATTCTGCAAAATTTAAATAGAAGGAAGAAAGTAAGATGCGAAATCCAGTGAAAACCGCGAAAAGACAGCTTCTGCGTGTGGGAAGCTGCGCACTGTCCGCCCTGATGGTGCTGGGCTCCATCCCGGCGGCCGCCATCGGGGACGGTGTGACCGCCACCTATGACGAGGCCTACTACGCCATGACGGACTACTACGGCAATCTCACCGACGGCAGTGTGGTGAAGAGCTACCGCACCAACGGCATCGCTACCTTGACGGACTACGGCGATTACGATGAGATCATCAACCTGACCGACGGCACGATGCCTGCCCGGAACGGCGGCATGACCACCTTCCGGCTGGACGAAAAGACCCTGCCCGGGACCTTCTATTTTGAGGGCAAAACCACAAAGCCCTTCCAGCAGCTTCCTTGGACGATCTCTATGAGCTATACCCTCAACGGTGTGCCTACCAAGGCAGAGGATCTGGCGGGACAGGCCGGCGTGGTGGAGATCCGTCTGGATATCGTACCCAATGAACGGGCCAGCGAGTACGCCCGGAACAACTACACCTTGGAGGCCATGACCATTTTCAATCAGGACGACATTCTGTCTCTGGAGGCCCCCGGCGCCCAGGTGCAGCTGATCGGCAACCTGCGGGCGGTACTGTTCCTCGGTTTGCCCGGTGAGGAATGCCACTATACGATCCGGGTAGGCAGCGAGGACTTCGCCTTTGGCGGCATGACCTTCCTGATGGTTCCGGCTACTCTGAGCCAGTTGGAGGAGATCGCCAAGCTCTCTGAGCGGAAGGACGATCTGGAGGACAATTATAACAAGCTCTCCGGCAGCATTGATTCCCTGCTGGACGCCATGACGGCCATGACCGGCAGCCTGAACGCCTCTGCCAACGGTCTGGAGCAGCTGAATAAGGCCCGGGGCATTTTCTCCGACGGCAAGGGCGTGATCTATTCCGGAACGGACGCTCTGCGGGAGGATCTCTCCAATCTGGCGGATGTGCTGGAGCCGGTGGAGGGGCAGATCGAAGCCCTCAGCAAGACGATTTCTGATTCCAAGGCCACCCTGCGCAGCATGACCAACACAGTTTCCGACCTGAAGGGTGATCTGAAGGATGTGGAGAGTGCCCTGAGAGATCTGGAAGACGGCACCGGTGATGTGCGCAAGGTATTCAGTGCGCTGGGCAGTCTGCGCGAGAGTTTGAAAAAACTGCAAAAGGCTTTGGGCGGCACCGTAAAGGACACCACCGACAAAATTGGCGAGAGTATTGGCAAGAATCAAAATATCGGCTCCGTGACCGTGGCCCAGGTGAAGGAGGCTCACAGCGCCTACGTTGCCGACCGGCAGACCTACTATGTGATTGCCCTGAAAAAGCAGGGTAAGAGTGATGCGGAAGCCACGGCCACGGCTTCTGCGGCTGTCACGGCGTTGAATACTTACGGCGGTACCCTGGAGGGTGTCAAAACCGCCCGGGACGGCCTTGTGACGCAAAAGAAGGAATGTGAGGCCAAACTGGCGGCGCTGAAAACTGCCGATGTGGATGATAACGACCCCAACGTTGTGGCCTTGACCCAGGGCATTGCCCGGCTGGAAACCGGCATTGCCAGCCTGGAAGGCGTAATTGCTCTGGAAACCGCTTATCAGGCAAAGTCTCAGATGACCTTCCAGCAGTTTTGTCAGCAGGTTCTGGGACAGAGTGCCGCCGTTGCCAAGCAGATGAACGACCTGTGGCTGGTGTATGCCAGCGGCAAGGTGAAAGGCGGCGATACTCCCGCCAGCGGCGGAACCCTTTCCGGTGAGCTGCTGCACAACGATTCCGAGGACAGTCCTGAGAAGGACACCTCCGGCGGAGACAGTGCGTCCTCCGACAATCATTCCGACAGTTCGTCCGAAAAGACACCCGGCGGCAGCGGTTCTGAAAGCACGGGCGGAACTGTGGAAGGCTCTTCCACGGACACCGGAAACGGGAGCGGAACTGGCGACAGTGGTGCACAGAATCCGCCTGATTCCCCCAACACAGAAGAAAACGGTTCCGCAAATACCGGCAGCGGTGAGAACAACGGAGAGAACAACGGCGGCGGATCCCAAAAGGATCCCACAGACGCCCCAAATCCGCCTGCCCCTGAAAACCCGGGAACTGAAACGGAACCGGATGCGCCGCTGCCCCCCAGTGAGAGTGTCGGCGGTGCGGTGGTGGACCTGATCTCAGGCGGTCTGGACAGCGCCATGGCGGAGATCGCCAAGCTTCAGAAGTCACTGGCAGATGTGATGAATCGATTGAAGGATCCCACCAGTCAGGTGATCAGCGACCTCAGCGCTCTGTGCGGCCGGATCGAAAACCTGTCCTCTTTGCTCAACAGTGCCGAGGACCTGTCTGCCGCCATCCGCCATTCCTCTGCGGACCTCCGGGATATCTTGGATGATGTGGAGGATCTGCAGGACATCCTGGATGATTACGAGCCGGTTTTGCAGGATACTCTAAAAACCGTCAGCAGCCTCAGCGCCAGTGCCATCAAGACCATCCGGGATACGCAGGGCCTCATCAGCGACACGGAAGCCCTGATGAAATCCACCGGCGCTACGCTGGATGACGGCACCAAGCAGACTCTGGAGGGTCTGGCGGCCGTCCTGCGGAGCACTGCCAAGACCATGGGCACCGCCGGACAGATCAAGGACGCCAAGTCCAGCATCTGCGACATCATCGAGGACACCTGGGATGAGTATACCGGCGACGTGAACAACCTTCTGCTGATGGATGCCACCGCCGAGGCCGTGTCTCTCACCGACAGCCGCAACCCCTCTCCTGAGAGCATTCAGATCTTGATCCGCACTCAGGAGATCACCATGCCGGACGAGGATGAAACGGAGGCTGAGGCCGCTGCGGAGGTGCAGACTACCTTCTGGGGGCGTGTCGCGCAGATGTTCAAGGACTTCTGGGCGGCCATTACCGGCCTGTTCGGCGGAAAGGATTGATCGGCCATGCTGGAAAAAATCGCAAAATGGTTGACCCGCAAGCCGAAGCTGGTGGCCATGATGGCGGTACTGATGCTGATTCCCGCCGCCATCGGCTATATTTCCACCCGCATCAACTACGACATTCTGTCCTACCTGCCGGAGGACCTGGAATCCTCTCATGGCGAAAAGCTGCTGGAGGAGCCCTTTAAAATGGCGGCCACCAGCATGCTGGTGGTGGAGAGTATGCCCGCAGGCTATACCAACAGCCTGCTCAATGACATCAAGGCCATTGACGGTGTTTCCAATGCCATCTGGATCAGCAACCTTATGGGCATCCAGATCCCCACGGACATGATCCCCGCCAACTTCCGGGATATGTTCTTCGCCGGAGACGCTACCATGATGATCATTCAGTACAGCCACCCCGGCGCCTCGGACGAGACCATGGAGGCCATCGAGCAGGTCCGGCGGGCCTGTAATGAAAAGTGCTTCCTGGCGGGCTTCTCCGTGGTCATCAAGGACACCCGCGACCTGATGGACAGCGAGCTGCCCATCTTCGTGGGTCTGGCGGTGCTGCTGGCCCTGGTTGCCATGATGGTGACGCTGGAATCCACGGTGCTGCCCTTTATCTTCCTGGCCAGCATCGGCTTTGCCGTCATCTACAACTTCGGCAGCAACATATTCCTGGGGGAGATTTCGTATATCACCAAGGCTATCGCCGCTGTTTTGCAGTTGGGCGTCACCATGGACTACTCCATCTTCCTCTACCACAGGTACGAGGAGGAGCGGCCTAATTACGACGATAAACGGGACGCCATGGCCCAGGCCGTTGTGGCGGCCTTTCGGTCCCTGTCCTCCTCCAGCCTCACCACGGTAGCGGGCTTTCTGGCCCTGTGCGTCATGCGGCTGACGCTGGGGCGGGACATCGGCATCGTCATGGCCAAGGGCGTTGTGCTGGGCGTGGCCACTGTTATTCTGGTGCTGCCCTCCCTGGTACTGATCTTCGACAAGCAGATCACCAAGCACAAGCACAAAAGCCTGATGCCCAGCTTTGACAAGGTGAACAGCTTTATCCTGCGGCATAACAAGGCCATTATGGTGATTTTTGTGCTCCTGTTCATCCCGGCCTACTACGCCCAGTCCCACGCCGGAATCTACTACAAGCTGGACGAGTCCCTCCCCCGGGACCTGCCCTCCATCGTCTCCAACGAAAAGCTGAAAAACGACTTCGATATGGCTACCTCTCACTTCATCGTCCTGCGGGACGATTTGAATCCGGCGGAGATGAGCGACATCGAAAACCGCATGGAGGAGGTCAAGGGCGTTACCTCCGTGGTGTCCTACCATAAGATGCTGGGTACCGGCATTCCTGACTTCTTCATTCCAAATGAGGTAAAGGATATGCTCAAGCAGGGGGGCTATCAGATGATGATGGTGAACTCCAGCTATTCTCCGGCCACCGACGCAGTGTCGGCCCAGCTGGACGAGATGACCGCCATTTTGAAGCAGTATGATGAAAATGCCATGATCACCGGCGAGGGTGCCATGTACCGGGATCTGATCGACACCACCGCCGTGGACTTCGTGGTGGCAAACTACCTGTCCATTGCCTGTATTTTCATCATCGTGGCGTGGGCGTTCAAGTCCATCACCGTTCCGGCGGTGCTGGTGGCCACCATTGAGCTGGCGATCTTCCTGAATCAGGGCTTCTCCTACTTCTCCGGCGCTTCCACGCCTTTCATCGCACCTACCATCATCAGCTGCGTGCAACTGGGCGCTACGGTGGACTACGCCATTTTGATGACCTCTCGGTTCCAGGAAGAACTGCAAAGCGGCAGGAACCGGAAGGAGGCTATCCGCATCGCGGCGGATTCGGCGGACGCTTCCATCATCACCAGCGCGCTGGTGATGTTCTGCGCCACCCTGGGTGTGTCTTTTGTGTCCTCGATCGACCTTATCGGCGCCATCTGCATCATGCTGGCCCGGGGTGCTCTGATCTCCGCCTGCATCTGCCTGTTCGTGATGCCTGCTGTGCTGTATGTCTGCGAGCCGATGTTCAATAAGACTACCCTCCACTGGCGGACCGAGCAGCCTAAGAAGGAGTCCAAAGCCGCCAAGGCTTTGAAAGCAGCTTCTGAAAAGCTGCCTGCCCGCAAAGAAAAAGCGGCGCTGCCGGAAAAGGGAACGGAGCAGACCGAGACCACGGAGCCTGCGGAGGCAGCCGATTCGACAAAGCTTGCTGCGGAATCGGAAACTGAAGCAGACGCGGTGCGGGAGACTGCCAACGTCTGAGTTTACAGAACACCCGAAAGCGTCCGCCGAACGGCGGACGCCTCATCGGGGGGAAAAGTGTTTTTACCCC
>ERZ772902.1045-NODE-1045-length-23575-cov-9.571769_pt1 | contig 23575 bp, 25 predicted proteins | sample MGYA00511470_ERZ772902 | MGnify/ENA primary metagenome ERZ772902 (study PRJEB29015, sample SAMEA2737717) | human gut metagenome | biome: human gut; feature: human-associated habitat; material: faeces | place: China | collected 2012 ... | reverse complement strand
AAGGTTTTTGCTGGATTTTTGCCAGTTCTCTTGCTCCTATTTTACCAGAGATTGGCTTCTATGGATTGAAATATAAGGCTTTTTCTTTTATTCAGTGCACATTAGATAAACAGAGCGGTCGTAATTTTGAACGGACAAACTACCTGGCTCTGCGCAATACGCAAGAATTGGGGGATCAGCTTCGGAGGTGAATAACGGCCTCATGCAAGCACAGCTGGCCGGACTCCGCACAGCCGCAAAAGACCTCGGCTTGGAGGTCGTGGCAGAGCTCTCTGTTTTCGAGTATGGCAATGATGGGAACCGGCAAAGCATCAAAACGCTAGTTCGAGATAAAAGGCATACTCGCAATCGTTTTGACATCTGCTCCACTCTGGACAGCTAGCAATACGCAGAAGTTTGTTCCGCATTTTCTTCCCAGTCGGGGCCCTCATCGATGTCAAAGATAAAAGTCAGGTGCGAGATAGACCATATGCGATCAATCAGATGGCAGATGGCGGGGTAATCTCTTCGCTGCGTTCTGCGAAAATTGTCCAATCGAAAAAGGCAGAACTCCATAACAGCAGCGATTGAGAAGAAAACCGAGAAATACAATGCGACTACGAAAGCAAATAACATTATGAACACCAACTTCCTTTGATAATTATGGAACAGTTTTTCTTTTTATCGATTCTGTTTGTATTCTAACAGTTAAGCTGTCCCATTAACCGGACAGTGCCTGGCTGCTGTCGCTGAAAAGAAAAACGGCAATGGCAGGCAATTTGTTTTGAGGAATGGCAGGCTTGATATCCTTGGGATTGATACCGCTGGAGACCTGTATGTTATCGAGTTGAAAAAGGACTCTGGCTATGATGACGCTTATGCACAAACGCGAGAGTATATCGATTGGATTGAGGAAGATGTTGCAGTCAAAGGACAGCGTGTATTTGGCATAATATGTTTGAATGATCCGACAAAAGATCTCATTGAAAAAGTCAAGGCTGACGATCAGATGCGGCTATTTGAGTACTCCATTTCCTATTCAGAGATTATCTAACGAAGAAGGCATGTATCCAGCAAGACCGTCCGATCAACTAGACAATCCTCGTTTCCTTGAATGAAATATGTTTTATTCCTCTAATACGACTTTGAGAATGACAGTTCCTGTCATTCTCTTTTTTTATACTGAACTCAACAAGTCAATGATATGAAAGGAATGAATACATGAACACTTTGAAACTGAATGACCGGGAAATTCATTCTCTGGCAGAACTCCGGGCAGATGTAGAGATCACGCAATTGATGGCAGCCTTTCTGAACGAGTCACTGGAAAAGTGGCTGTCGGATTGCTACTACGAAAGAGAGGCGGATGCGGTGGCCCGCCTGGATCACTCCCTGCTTCCTGTTGTGGAACAGCAGCTGTGCACCATCCTCGGCATCAAGCGGAGTCAGAACGCTATGACTGCGGAGCAGAGAGCTGTCTATGATCGTAAGTGCGCTGCCATTCTCAGATGTTCTTCAGATCAGGCTCTGCTGAGTCATGTCATGGAAACGGCAACCAACCAGTCAGAGCTTGCTGAATTGCTTAACAATGGCTGCAAGACAATCTACCTCTGCGAAGGGACTTTTTCGGTGCCCATTCGTAAGAGCGGCATTCATTACTGCGGGATTGGGAATCCCAAAGTGGAGACTACCTTCACTGCGGAGCAGTACAAGAAGGCAGGCATTACATTTGATGGAATTACCCTTCCTGAGATGCCCGATGCTGAAACTGCATATCTCGCAGAACAGGCAGCTCATGAAAACGGCTATGACGATTTTGCTGAAAAGCACTGCTGTCTTGCAACACTGCTGCATGATCGAATCAAAGGGTATCGTATCTACCGCTCATACTGCTTGAAAACAGATGCGGATGATGTTGTAACTGAGTTTTATAAAAGCAAGCTGGCAGCTGAGCAGGCGGCTGAAAAAGTAATCGAGTTTGCTTATTCCGAAGCCAATAGTTACTTCCAGCCGGATCGTGTGGGGTGCATCTCTACTTGGACGGCAGAGCAGTATGCGGCAATCTTCCGGGATGGGACAAAGAGTATTGCCACCAGACTCCGTTCGCTGATTGGTGGGAAAGCTGAGCTTGCAAACCAGCTTTACAAACTTGCAGATCAGGCAGAACGCGAATTGCTTCATCGGTTTGAACAGGAATTGACCGAGAGTTCAGACTTTTATCTGATGTATAAGAAAAGTTACTTCCTGAAGCGGGTAGAGATTGAGAAGGACGATTACAATCTCGATCTGTTTGAAAGTGACATTCTCAACGGGCTCGCGCGGCTGCTTCATGATGATTCCGAGTACACGGTCGAAAACTTAATTGACATCGTCAGCGAATTGGAGGATGACGTCAACAAACACGCCGATACCTTTTTCGGCTGCGCCTACCAGGAATACAAGAATTATTGCCGTGAAGCCGAAAAAATCGCCGAAGAGATCGGCAAAGACCTCTCCGACGATGATTTAGTGAAATTGGGGGTTCTCAAATAAGATCATTCTGAGATGTTCAAAGGACCTCTTGATATTTCTCCAGGATTCGTAACAAGGTCTCTTTCATAGTGAGGCGCAGAGACTCCGGTGCAAGGACATCCACCCGGTCCCCCTGGCTGAGAAGCCACATGACAATGCCCTTTCCATAAACCTCGGCTTCCACAATAAATGCTTCTTCATCCTTCGACAGAACCTTGGCCGTGGGGAGCCGGTCGAGAATGGCGTCCACACTGGCGCCGGTATAGCGGAAGCGGATGCTCTGGAGTCGCCCGGGATACATGAACTGTACCCGTTTACGGAATTCACCTTCCTGAAACCGGTTGGCATATGGAAGTGAAAATGTTTGATCAAGCAGTCGGTAATCGGCAATACGATCTACACGGAAAATCGCCGGATAGTCGTACTTGTGTGTGTATTTTCCGTCTGTTGCCTCCACAATGTAGGCATTCAGGTAAAAGTAATACTCTGAAAACAGAATGGAAACAGGTTCTACAATGCGTATGACTGCAGAGCCAGCGTCAGCCCCCTGCTTTTGGTAGCTGATCTCAAGAAGGTGCCGTTGCTGAATGTCGCTGCCAATATCCCACAGCTTGTCCTGAATACCAGCCGGGTTGGTCAGCTCCACATAGTGGAACTTCTCGTTGGCAAGCAGATCGGACACCAGCTTCATGTTTTTCTGTGGTACGCAGCCGGAGATCAGCTTGTCCAGGATGGCAGACATATCCTTTTTGGTAAAAGCCCGGCTCTCCAGCAGAATTTTGCTGACAGCAAGGATCTCACTATTTGTCATCAGGGGAGACTGATATCCGCTGAGGAGAAAACCTTTCTTCTGGCGGTCATAAACTACCTGTCGATCATCCCCACTGGAGATGCTGCGTTCAGCAAGATAGGCTCTGATATCGTCAATGTCTCGCTGCACCGAGCGCTCATCAATGCCGAATCGCAGAGCCTCCTCCGACTTGTTCAAAGTCTTTCCGGCGCAAAGACGTTCATACATGTCCAAAATCCGGCTGTTTTTGGAATGGTGATCTGCCATAGTCAGCACCTCTTTCTGTGAATGGTTCCAGTATACGCCGCATTTTTGAAAAAGGCAATCTTGATGAAGGAGTGTCAATCATGAGTATCGTTGCAGAATACCGCCGCTGTCCAAAATGCGGACGCATCTATTCCTTTAATCCAGATGTAGGAAAGTTTGCCTGTCCATATTGTGGGCGATCAGCTTTTCAATGGCTCTCTGAAATAACCAAGAAAGGAAAGAAATCCTGACATTTCATTTTCATAACAAATCTGGAGAATGACACATTTTGTCGTTCTGTAGTGATATACTGCACATGAGATCAAACGAAAGGAGATGTTGACAATGATGTATCTGAACAGAATTGCAGAAGATAAAAAACTGACTACGGAGGTATTGATCATTTGAATCTTGCAATTTCTGTTGACCAGAAGCAGCTGATGAATGTTCTGCTGAATGTTGGTACGGTGCGTCCGGTATTTATCTGGGGTGCCCCCGGCATCGGCAAGTCCGCCATAGTGGAACAGTTTGCCGCCGATGTGGGGTTGCCTTGCGTTTCCCTGCTGGGCAGCCAGCTGGCGCCGGAGGACATTATCGGAGTGCCGCAGATCGTGGATGGCTGCAGCGTGTTCTGCCCGCCCCGCATGATCGCCCGGGAGGAACCCTACTGCCTGTTTCTGGACGAACTGAACGCCTGCTCCCAGGAGGTGCAGAAGGCGTTCTACTCTCTCATTCTGGAGCGCCGCATCGGCGAGTATCACCTTCCGGATGGCTCCATCGTTATCGGCGCTGGCAACCGCTCCCAGGACAACGCCATCACTCGGCCTATGTCCTCGGCACTGCTGAACCGGATGTTCCATGTGGAGCTTCGGGCAGACAGCCGCATCTGGCTGGAGTGGGCTGCCGGTCACGGTATCCATCCCTATATTTACGACTATATCTGCTCTCGCCCGGACCAGTTGTGGAGCCAGCCGCCCAAGACGGAAGAACCCTTCTCCACGCCACGCAGCTGGCATATGCTCAGCGATGCCATGAACAGCTGCGGTGACGAAATCACGGAAAAGGAACTGGCTGTACTGGCCAATGGCTGTCTGACTGCCGCACACGCCACCCAGTTTGTGGCCTATGTCCGGCAGGTGCGTCAGTCCTATTCCATCACGAGAATCCTGAATGGTGATCAGCGTTGGCCTGATAAACCTGAAGAGCGTGATGTGCTGTACTTTTTAGCCCAGAGCTTCCAGGCCAAACTGCTGAAGGAACTGCCCCGCAACCGGGGTAAACTCACTGCCAGTACCAAAGCACTGTCCCTACGGGCAAAGGAACTGCTGGTGGATCTTGCCAATATCAGCGTAGAGATTGCCCAGATGGCTGTCACACCCGAGAACAGTGATACCCTGCCCGCCTGGTTCATCGTAGAGGCGTCCAAGGACATCCCCGCCCTTACAAGGAAGAAATTGGGGTGAGTGGATGGGAAAAAGGAAAGAAAGATCCGCTAATCCTAAGAAAGAAGCACCACCTGCTTGGAAGCTGGCATATCAGGAAATTGACAGTGGGCCGTTATACCGCCTTGCATACGAAGTAGTTGTATATTGCAGTAACGACTATCCCATTGCCAAAAACGACTGGGCTTATGTTTCCAATGATGGGCACATCTACCTGAACCCACATAGGGAGGAAGCGACTGTAAGCGAATGGGAATACATTATCAGTCACTGTTTGCTGCACCTGGGTTTCGGCCACTTTCAGAAGGACCGGTTGCAGGATCCTGCTTGGGTTTCTGCCTGTGATCTGGTAGTGGCAAAGTTTCTGAAAGACAGCCACATCGGCACACCGCCTCCGGAATATCAGAGGGAATTGCCATTTCCGGTCAAGGATGAGGAGCAGACCTGGCAGCGTTTAGCGGAATCTCCAATTCCTTGCGGAGTATTCAGCACCATGAGCAGTGGTCGTGCAGATATGGTCTGGAAGGAAACAAAGGATACTACGGACTATGTAGAACTATTTGCGAAGTCTCTTCAATGTTCTATAAGGGACACACTGCGTACTGCCAAAGGGCTCCCTTTAGAGCGCAGCTACTTCCGTGATCGAGCAGAATATATGGAAGCACGGGATTGGTTCCTTTCCAGTTTCCCGTTGTTGGGGGCTGTCGCATCCTCTTTCCGCATTGTGGATGACCGAGAGACGGTGCAGCGTATGGATATTCCGGTGGCAGCCATCAGCCCGCAAATGAGTGAGATCTACATCAATCCCCGCTGCCGTCTGAATCGTGATGAATGGAAGTTTGTCTTGGCTCACGAGTTTCTTCATGCAGCCCTGCGGCACGATGTCCGCTGTGAGGATCGGAACCCGGAACTTTGGAATGTGGCCTGTGATTATGTGGTAAATGGCTGGCTTGTTGAAATGGGGGTTGGTGCAATACCGGAGTTTGCTCTGTTTGATGAGATGTTTCGAGGCTTATCTGTTGAAACTGTCTATGATGCGATTTGTGAGGACATTCGCCGTTACCGGGCCGAAAGCGCCGGAGACATTCTCTATGGGGACGAAGCCTGGTGGAGCAGTTTGGATGGCAGTGAAGTCGATGCACTGTATCGTTCCGCCCTCCAGCAAGGTCTGGCTTATCATCAGGAACAGAGACGGGGCTATCTCCCGGCCGGTCTGGTCGAGGAAATCTACGCTCTGTCCCGCCCTCCAATTCGCTGGGATGTTGAACTTGCAAAATGGTTTGACGAGCAATTTGCTCCGCTGGATAAGCACCGTTCATATGCACGCCTCAGTCGCAGGCAGAGTTCGACTCCAGACATTCCTCGCCCCGCGTGGCGGATGGAAGAACAGGCGGTTGAGCAAAGGATTTTCGGTGTATTGCTGGACACCTCCGGTTCTATGGAACGGAGTCTTCTGGCAGCGGCACTGGGAACTATCGCAAGTTACAGCGAAGCACGGGATGTCCACCGTGTCCGAGTGGTGTTCTGCGACGCCGCTGCTTATGACCAGGGCATCATGGCTCCTGAGGAAATTGCTGGCGCAGTTAAGGTACGGGGCCGTGGCGGTACGAAGTTACAGCCCGGAATTGATCTTTTGGAGAAAGATAAGCGATTCCCAAAAGAGGCGCCTTTACTCATTATTACTGATGGTGCTTGTGATCGGTTGAATCTGAGAGGTAGGAAACACGCATACCTGATGCCATGGGGTAGCCGCCTGCCCTTTGTTCCAAAGGCACCGGTATTCCGTCTGAAATGAAAAATCCCCCGGGGTAATTCCCCGGGAGGCAATACATTGATTATTTCTGGTTATCATCCTCATCCGCGATGACGCAGCGGTCAATAGCAAAGTCCAAAAGGATGTTGATCAACTCATTTCTGCTTCGGTTGGTCTGAGTAGACAACGCTTCCAATCGTTGTACGGTGTTTTCTTTTACGCGGACAGAAAACACACGATAGCCGTCCTCACCCTTATACTTCTTGGGGTGAAGTACTAAATCATTATGCACCATATCATCACTCCATTCAAACATATTCTATGATTAAACGCGGTGTTATGGTATGTTATAATTTATGTTACACAAAAAAGAAAGCGAATCTTGCTGACATACTCAGCCATGCTTCCTTTTTGAGATAGAAAGGACTCGTTTTTGATTACCATTGAGAACTCTTACAATACTGCCGTTGTCTTTGCGGATTCACTGGACTCCGGCGCCGAAGGGTTGATCCACGCACTGTGCGGAAGCCCTATTGCCGTTGGCAGCACCATTCGGATTATGCCCGATGTCCACGCCGGGAAGGGCTGTGCTATTGGAACCACTATGACCATCCGGGACCGGGTGGCCCCTGGCCTGGTGGGCGTCGATATCGGGTGCGGCATGACGGCGCTGAAATTCCGTGCGAAACGGCTGGAGCTTCAGAAGCTGGACAAGCTGATTCGGGAAAAGATCCCTGCCGGACGGGCTATCCGAACGGTCCCACACCGGTTTGCGGAGCAGGCGGAACTGGAAGAACTGCGCTGCCTGCGGCATATCCAGAAGGACAAAGTCCTTTGTGCCATTGGTACGTTGGGCGGAGGCAACCACTTCATCGAGGTGGATAAGGACAATGATGGAGCATATTGGCTGATCATCCACTCCGGCAGCCGCAAACTTGGCGTTGAGGTCGCGTCCTATTACCAGAATACGGCTTTCCGCCAGTGCCCGGAAGGCACACCTTTTGAATTGGCCTATGCCGCAGGTGACCTGATGACTGACTATCTGCACGACATGAAGATCACTCAGGCATTCGCCGATCTGAATCGCCGCGCCATTGCTAATGAGATTGTGAAAGGCATGAAACTGGATGTGGAGGACTCCTTCTCCACGATCCATAATTATATTGACATGAACTCCAATATCCTGCGGAAGGGTGCAGTGTCAGCCAATGCTGGAGAGCGGCTCATTATCCCCATGAACATGTGGGACGGCTGCCTGCTCTGCATGGGAAAGGGCAACCCGGACTGGAACTGTTCCGCTCCTCACGGCGCTGGGCGGATGATGAGCCGGTCGGAGAGCCGGCAGAACTTCACAGTTTCCCAGTACAAAAAAGAGATGAAAGGTATTTACACCTCCTCGATTAGTCGGGACACCCTTGATGAAAGTCCCATGGCGTATAAACCTATGGAGTCCATTCTGAATCAGATCAACCCCACGGTAGATATCTTAGGCTATATCCGACCAGTCTACAATTTCAAGGCCGGCGAGGAGGTGTAAGTATGATCTATCAAATTAGTTCCGGTCAGGGTCCTGCGGAATGCGAGCTTGGCGTGGCAAAGTTGATCGCTTATCTGCAGAACAACTACGGTATTTCCGTTCTCGAGACATCCCCTGGATATTATGAGGGCACTTTTCGTTCCGCGCGTTTCTTTACAGAAGAAGATTTATCCCGGTTTGTTGGTTCAGTCAAGTGGATTTGCCGCAGCCCTTATCGCCCCGAGCATAAGCGGAAAAACTGGTTTATTGACTTCAGTCCCTGCACTGTTGCTCAGAGCGAAAAATTCGATGCAGAGCAGGTAGTATTTGAAACCTTCCGGAGCGGTGGCAAAGGCGGTCAGAACGTCAACAAGGTCGAGACCGGTGTCCGAGCTATTTATCTCCCAGCCGGAATAGCAGTTGTGTGCACAGAAGAACGGAGCCAACATGCAAATAAGCAGAAGGCTGTCGCTCGTTTGCGTGAGATAATCTCTCAGTCCAATCAGCAGAAGAAAGCCGCAGAGAAAAATGATAACTGGCGCTGCCATACCAGCTTGGAACGAGGCAATGCAGGTGTGCAGTTTGAGGGTATGTCCTTCAAAAGGATCTAACTCTGTATGTGGCGAAAATTGTCATTTGCTGTTGTTCTTTACATGGTTGTGGCGTACAATATATAGAAGAAACATCCGCCGCTAATTGCTCTTAAGATGGGAGCGAATAAAATGAGCAATACATACCGCGTAGTTAGATTGATGAAAAATCAACTATACCCCACCTATCAGCTCCACGCATATATGGCAAACAAAAAAACAGCTCCACGCGACGGACTTCGTCTTGCGGGGCTTATCACAATGGAATGGCTTCGGCAGCGTCTGGGGGATCATGCCCCGGAGGAGTTTTTGCGCTTGCCGGAGCCTTCCGCTTATCTAAGCGTGGATGATTCGTGTCTGCCATCCCTCCATATTAACTCTGGATTCCTGATTGATATCGTTTCACTTCCGGATCAGGGAATCTGGACATTGCAGATTACGGAGCCGGACCTTGGATCAGATCCAGGAAATCCACAGCAAGCGCGCCAGGCAGTACCAGGGCGAGTCATTGAAACGAATGTTGGTTTCAAGATCTCCGGAGCACAACTGGAGTGCGGCTTTCAAACGGTGATCTCCGATCCTGAAGGGACTCCGCAGCAGGCGGAAGTTTACCGTCTGGCGATTATCCGACGTCTTGTGGATCACCCGGATTTTGGACTAAAGCAACTGTCAAAGCTGACTCACGAACCCCAGAAGATTTCTACCGTGGATCAGATGAAAACGATGCTTGCCATCTGGAAGGATTATGAGAATCAGCTTCCTTGTGTTGTGTTTACTTATTCGAGAGAAACACAACCTGCGACTGTTGATGTGCCTGATCTTAAATGTAATCGTGGACTTCCACTGAAAGGTTTTCCTGTCGGGACTCAGATTTTCGGAATCCCGGTTACGAAACCTGTTGCTATCAAATTGCCATATGATGTGGAACCATTCGCAAAATATAGCGTGACTTTCTGCCGGAGCTATATACTGGATGATCCTTTATTGGAACGGTTTATCTCGGCGTCTGGAGTCTCTGCACTGCCAGGGGACATCATCATTCTTGAGCCGATTATTTCCGGTGGCAAATCCCATGCCATTCCATATAAACCTTCAAAAACCCGTCAGGAAGAGGCAATGAACCGTCTGCGGGACGAAATGTATGGTTATTCTCGTGGCAAACTGGTCACCTTCGGAAACATCCAATTTTTATCAGCCGCACGAGAAGGCTTGCTCCGCAGTTCCACTGATGCGATGCAGCAGTCCGCCGAAACTTCTGATTTGTGGGCGCAGAAATTGGCTTTGAATGATGCCCAGTGGAGAGACAAACTCCGCGAAAAAGAAAAAGAATACCATGTTTTGGCTGAACAGTTGGATCGGCAGAAGCAGTATCAGGAGCGGTTGGAAAAAGAAAAAGAAAAACTCAGGGAAGACAATACGAAAGAACGCCACAGAACGGAACGGTTATTGGCTGATAAGGATGAGGACATTGCCTATTTGAAGAGGAAACTCAGCCAGCCAACGGATCATAGTCAAATTGCAGCATGGGTTGAACATAATTTTGCAGGGCGGCTTATCCTTCATCCTAAGGCAAAAGCACTCCTTGAGGACAAGAGTGCCCGATCCATTAGTGTTGAACTAATCTGCGATGCACTGGATTTTTTGGCCACCGATTACTGGGACAGGCGGTATGCACGAATTACCACGGAAGAGATGAACAACCGGTGTTCCGAGAAGTATGGTCGCCCGTTTGAGGTGAAGCCTACTGGCACAACGACGATTGAGTTTACGCCGTCACAGTATAAAGTAAAGTATTATCCAGGTGCTGCTGGCAAACCTGTTGAGAGTGCACTGGATTATCATCTTGGCGTGGGAAACGACCCTGAAAACCTTCTGCGGGTTTATTTCTTGCATGACGATGAGAAGCAGTTGATTGTTGTGGGATCATTGCCAAGGCACCTTAGAGCTGTGACAATTAAATAAAAAGTGTTTTGGGGGAATAACTGTTGAATGGGATTGGATTGGTGTTAGCTGGCGGCGGAGGAAAAGGTGCCTATCAAATTGGGGTTTGGAAATATCTGCATGAGTGCGGTTTAGATCAGTATGTTTGTGCTGTATCTGGCACATCCGTTGGGGCTTTGAATGCTGCATTGTTTGCATCTGGGAACTACCAGCGGGCTGAAGATCTGTGGCTTAATATTCAACCCAGCCAAATCTTATCGCCAAAAAAGATTTCTGTCCCGGAAATTGTTGGGTGGATTGGAAGGGCCGGATTGGTCAAAGGAATTTATGGTGTAGCTGTCGGAGCAGCAACAGTATCCATGCAAGCATTGGCCGCAGGGGTTGCCACTATGTTGGGACGACGATATGCGTTTTCAAGAGATGGTTTGATTGGGCTGATCAAACAAGGCTTGGATTTTTCCGCAATCCAAACTTCGAACATGCCATGCTATGCAACTTGTTTAGCAATACCTGAATGCTCTATCCGCCGTTTTGACTTGCGTCAATACAGCGAAGAGGAAGCCACGACCCTGCTGCTGGCATCTTCTGCAATACCGCTTGTATTTGATTCTGAAGAGTTTCGCGGGGAGCGTTATTATGATGGGGGTATCCCGTTGGTTGGTGACAATGTTCCCATTAAACCAGTCTACGACCTTGGATTGGATTGTATCATCGTCGTCCATTTGAGCCAAGATTATGTTATAGATCACAGTCTGTGTCCAAATGCCAAAATTGTTGAAATCGTTCCACAGGTTAATCTTGGCGGTGCCGTGGACGGCACGCTAGACTTCACCGCTGCTGGCTCACAGTGGAGAATCCGTCAGGGATACCATGATGCAGAGAAAGTCTTTGGCATGTTTGTTGAAGTTGCAAAGCTCAAACGAGTGAACGAACTTTTCCTACAGGCATTCCAAAGGTCTGAACAAGCATACCAACAACGGAGTCAGACTTTACAAGCGGAACGGCACAAACAGCTAGAAGCTCAGGAGCTGGATGGATTCAGCGAATTGTGCAAAGGGCTCGGAATAACCCCCTAACCGCGTGATTACAAATAAAAAGTAGAAAGGACAAGCTAGCAATGGCCGATCAAAACGATATTTTGAGTTTAGTCTTGGCAGAAGATGTGAAATCTGTTGATACCAAACAAATCGATGCTGCAATTGACCGAATTATCCAAGAAAGCAGCAAAAATTATGACGAAATAGGAGAACTCGTACTGGAATGTTCCGCTGCTCTTTCCTCTGCTCAATCACGATCCAGCGCTATGGCCTCCCGTGGTTTTCTCAAGCGCAGCTGGGATAAGTTGACTGGGAAAGATGATCGGCTGCGGAGCGCGATTGAAAAGGACAGCGTAGCTGCTCAGTATACCTTGCAGCAAATGGTAAAGGGTGTTCTAAACGAGTGTGCACAGAATCAGAAACTTTTGATGGTTGTAAAAAGCAAATTTGACTCCGAACTTCTACGGTTAGAAGAGAGCCAGCTTTCTATTGGAGCAGATGTGGTTGGGGTTCGGAAAGCGTTGGTCGCCGTCTACAACAACTATCTTCTGAAAACAGCTGAAATTGAGACTGAACAACAGCGCATTCGCAAACACGCTGGTGCGCGCTGTGAATACTGCAAGGAAGCACTTGCTCAGGATCAAGTTGTTTGTCCCCATTGTGGTACTTTGCAAGAGTTGAAACTGGAGAGATTTCCGATGGACAAGCAGGATAAACTGAAAGAGTTGGCACGGCTCGTTAGAGCGACCCCCGATGAGTGGGATCTCGACATTGCATGGTCTTCCATTGCAAAGAAGTATGCATATTCTTTAAAAAAGGCACAGCAGATTTCTTACAATGCGGGTGTGTTGAGTTCTGGTTCTAAATTGAATCAGGACATCGAAGATCTGATCAACAAATGCAGAAGTGCAGAATTTCAAATTGCAGTAGTAGGCGTTTTGAAAGCGGGAAAATCAATGCTACTAAACGCACTCATTGGTTTGGAACTGGCTCCGGTCGGATTGAACTCTACGACTGCGGCGTTGACAAAGTTTAGATCCTCAAAAACGGGCAATTATGTAAAAGTCCGTTTTTACACAAAAAACGAATGGGCAAAGCTCAATCAGAGTGCAAGCCGAAGTAGGAAGACTCCGACCGCAGAAGGAGAAACTTCTTTGGAAAAGCGCCTCAGCGCAGAATCGGTCATAAATGCGGCTCAGAACTGGATTGGACATAAAGAGATAACAGAGCGTTTCCAGGATTTACCGTCCTTCCAAGAGGGGATCAAACGGTGGACAGCAGCTGACTCCGACGACCACTTGTTTGCGGCAGAAGTCGAAGTTGGCATAGACAGGATTCTTTTTGATATGCCCGAAGAAGTTGTGTTTGTAGACACTCCAGGACTCCATGATCCGGTGAAATATCGGTCTACAATTACAGAAAACTACATCGGTAGTGCTAATGCAGTTTTGGTTGCGGTTAAGCCTGATGCCCTTGGTGAAGAGGCGTATAAAACTGTGACCACGGTGTTGGATCATGCTGGCACCAATAAAAAGAAGGTCTATATTATCGGAACTCAACAGGACAAGTTGGGAAAAAAGGATGATTATGAGCAACTCATAAGTGGTGATGACGGCTGGATCCAGCGTCTAACCGAAAGTGGTCACTATAAGGATCGCCGGTCTGCATCTGCTCAAATCTTTACGGTATCCGCAAAACTGCATCTCTGTATGAACAAGGCAATGCGCCTTTCCGACGAGGAATTTGAGAGCGAAGACAAATTTTCTACTGAAGAGTATAACGCTCTTGAAAAAGGTGTCAAAACCGCTCTGGGGGTCCGGCGATATGCGTTGGAAAATCTGCGTAACGATACAGAGACCGTTGCGGCAGTAACCGATTATCTCGGTGTAGAGAAACTGAAAAGAGCATTAGAAAAAGGTTTGATCAGTCAATATAGAAAGCTGAAAGTGGACGACATTGCAAGCGATTATGTCTCTTGCAAAACTGCCCTAAGGAACCGAATGGCTACAGAGGTAAACGAACGCAGGAAAAAAATAGATATTGCTCAAAAGGGCGCGTCCGCCTTGGCCGAAAGTACTGCTGCGGCAAAGAAAGAAAAAGAGGCCTTAGAAAAAAAGAAGTTACAAATCGAGGGAACTCTGACAAAGCTCAAGGAGTTTACCGAGGGCCAAATCAGAAGCATGAATCTTTACAGGAGGTAAGTATATGGGCTTGATTTGGGATTGGGTCAGTGACAAGGTTGATGATGCAAAAAACTGGATAGAAGACCGGGTTGATGACATTAAAGACTTTTTCGGCCTTGGTAGTCGCGGATCCTATTCGGGTAGTGTGGAGGAAACAGTAGACATCGATAAAGTTCTGAATGATTTTCGGACAAGCATCTCACCCGATGCAAAGGAACTGGAGAAGAAATTCTTGGACAGTGTTCTTTCAAAATTTGATGAGTTCATCGAGAGTGAAGGCCGTGATTACCCAGAGTTGGTAAGCGCACTGAAGAAAAAGAAGAAAAGCGTGGCATCTCACCTAAATGGTATCATTGTAAACCACATTAATAAAAGAGCATCGACCAACGACGAAGAGCTTCGGAAAATACTAGAAATGCAACCGGGAGCCCCTAAAACCCAGGCACTGAAAACGCAGTCCAAAAAATTCCTTGCGGAAGCCGAGTCGCTGTTTAAGGAGAAGTTGCAAAGCGAAATGGCCGAACTGAACACAGAACTAAGTGACCGATTTAGAGAGGCATTAAAGAGTCAGGAAGAACAGCTGGAAAGTAAGGCAAGGGACTACAAGCGCCTTTTGGAAGATGCTGAGCGTGGGCAACTCGATCTGAATGCCTTAGAGGAGGATTGCGTTCTTATTGCAGACGCTTGTTCTTGCATGGACGATTTGTTTACGCAGATGGAGAGCAAATTATGAGTTTTTGGCGAAAAATAGGGCTTGCTGACGCGACTTCAGTTGAAGCGATGAAGGCGGAAATTCTTGCGTTGCGTCAAGAAAACAGCGCATTGCACGACACCCAGTCCAAACACATGAAGCAGGCACACGACAGTTGTCTTGGTTGCGTGCGTGAGACGGCCATGAGTTTTGAGAGCAAAGTCGCAGTAATAAGCGAGCAATTACAAGCGCTTCAGCCTGAGCTGATCTCATGTCTTCGAGATAGCAAGCAGGAAATACTGTCTTCTGGTGACTCTTACCGTGACCATGTGATGCGCCAACTGACTATTGTGTTGGATAATCAAGAACAGTTAAAGGAGAGTATATCTTCAGCTAAGACTTCGCGGGAAATGGCCTTAGCTCAAATTGTAGGACTCATAAATGATTTGAAATCTGCACAAGAACATGCAAGGAGAGATTTGATAGGCCAGTATTCTGAATTGAGTAAGGCCAGTCAAACGATCTCGGACGGGCTGGTTTCGTTGAAAGAAAACGCAGATACACAGAGCAGTGTCTCAAAGAGAATAGTTGATCAAATTGGCTCTGGTCATGAAGATTTGAAAAAAATCCTCAATGCAACCCAAGGAGTTGTAGAAGACATTTCCTTCTTAAATAAGTACTCCGAGTCAATTTGGGAAGCCATCAAGCTTGTATGGATCAATGAACTGCTTGATGATGCAAAGAAGTAGGTGGGGAAAAATCATATAGACAGGAGGAAGCCTGTATGCCTAAGAAGAAAAACCACCTTGGTTGGATTGTCGGGAGTGTTGCGTTATGTGCGGCAGCTGTATTTATTGTTCCACCCCTGATCAACAAAATCTCAGCAGCGTCGTATATGGCATAAAATATTCAATAGACGCCGGTTGCCGTGGAGACGTGGTGTTTGACGCCAAGACTGATGAGTTGGCTCAACACTATGCAAAGGACTTTGGCGCAAAACTAATCCCTAGCGCTGCTAGCGGTGGCCCCAAACGCTTTATGCTAGCGGATGAGGATGCATGGAAGCTATTCTCAAAACATCTTGAAGAGGAGGCTTGAATATGTCAATTGAACGCAAAAAAATTGATGATTTGGCTATGCAGGCTGGAGGCTATTTTTCGCTTCCCTCTGAGGATAGCATGGCTTATACGGAGTTACTATTTGATATTTGCCAGCAATTTGGCATCCACTATTATACAGCAACCCCCAAAGAGCGTTATTTCGTAGAGGAAGTGACCCGTGTCACTTGGGCAAAGCAACAGGAGGCTAGTTCTGGTGTCCATCAGAACATCCGTCCCGCTTTCTCTGCTTGACCACATAGCGCCTCATGTCAAAAAACTCAGAGCCACCCAGCGGGTATTACACTCCCGCCGGATGGCTCTAAGTTTTTGCTGTGATAACCGTTGGTTGATCTTCTATACCATCAGCTCCTGAGGCTTTCGCCTTAGGAGCTGTCCGGTTTTCGTTCACTTGGCATTCTCTCCTCCAAAACAGCATCCAGACAGACTTGCAGTATGATATCAAAAAACTTGTTGAGCGCTAATTACATAACGATGAAATTGCTGATACAATAATTCTCGAGTAACGTAGTGCTCGAAGCACTTAGGGTAGTCAATCCGGGCTTACGATTTCTCGCAAGCTCCCACCAAATCGTTAGATTTGGTGGGGGTTATTGACCATAATTCAGCTCTCCAATACACTGAGGAAAAGGCGGTTCAATTCATCCCACTCCTTCACAACTTCGCGGGGATATTGCTCGATCTGCGACTTCACCTCGGCGATGCTCATTTCCAGATACTCGTTGAGAATGTCGATTCTTGGGATCATCTTAACCTCAGGAGAGTTCATCTTGAGGTCGAGCAGGTCTCTGACTGTGTCCTTGAGATACGCAGGGAGCTGGCTCTCCATCAACTCCTCAAATCTCATCGGAGGCGGAGTTCCCGCCTCAAGGATCCATCGACAAGCCAGGATCGGCCGAAGCACATAAAAGTACTTCTTCGCTTTGACCAAATTAACTTTGAGATATTCTCGATAGTTGCCTTCTGCCATGTGCAAATAGTGCCACAGTCCACTTTTGGAAGAGAAATAGTGTTGCATGATAGGCTTGAACTGTTCAGCAAACGGCGTGGTCTTGTAGATGATGGGAGAAGAAAACCATTCAAATACCGTCGGGTTGGATTTGTGGAGCAGCTTCAGAGTTTTATCAACATCCCAACCGTTGATGTCCAACACATCGTTGATCGGCAGTTCGATCACATCGCGTGAACGATTCAGTTTGAGATAGCTATCCTTGTCGCGCACATAGATGAATCGCACATCATAGTCGCTGTCCGGTGAGGCAAAGCCCCATGCACGGCTTCCGGACTCCACCGCAAGCAGGATGCGGCAGTTCTCACGCTGCTCAATTTCCAGTAGTTTTTCTTTGATCAATGCTTCCACAGTGTAACACCGCCTTTCTGTTTTATCGTTACCATAGTGACTTTCTCTCTTCTTATTATCTATTCTACGACTGGAGATCGCAAACGACAACACCTTTTTAAGCTAATAAAATATGTAGCCAGGGAAATCAGTCAATAACAGAAAAATGAGGGCTTTCACAAAAAGTGTGAAAGCCCTCAACAATTTAATGATACAGCAATCGCCCGGGGGTGTCAATCTGGTCTTGCGCATTTGCGCCATATTTCATTGTAATGACTAGTTTTTTGGAAGATAAGTTGTGCCTTTCCTGCATTGATTTCTTGTCTATCCTATGCTATCTTATAGATACAGAAAGGGTGAGTCCAATGAACAGCTAACCCCCTCTCAACTCAAGAAAGCGAGGTTAAATTGATGTTAGATATTAAGAACGAAAGATGAGCCTTGACTGCTCCTGTTGGTGGTCAAGGCTCATCTTTTTTTGCGCAAATCGCAAGTCCCGAAAGGGACTTTTTTGTTTACAGGTAAGATAATCGTCTGTATTCAAGGTGGAAATAAGGACAGTTCACATTGTCCGTTCTTTTGGACACCGATAGATCTATGATGATTACAACAGAACGAAAGAGGGAGAAAATACCGTGGAATACATTGTCATGGACATGGAATGGAATCAGGCGCTTACCTATTCTGGGATGGTCAAAGACCCGGTTTTCTTGACGGGTGAGATTATTCAGATCGGAGCAATCAAACTGAATCAGGCTCTTGAAGTGGTAGACTCCTTCAATGAGCGGATTGCGCCTCAGTACTATACAGAGCTTCATCCCAAGGTGGCGGAGATCACCAAACTCTCCAATCGGGATTTACAAAAGGGAAAAGGATTCCACACGGTGTTTGATTCTTTTTGCGATTGGTGTGGCGATGACTTTGTGTTCCTGATCTGGGGGACAGAAGATCTTCGTATTTTGCGAAAGAATATGGATCTCCATAATATTGATACCAGCTTTATGCCTCCGTGTTTTAATCTGCAGAACATTTTTGTGAATCAGGTTACACACGATACAAGACAATACGCATTGGCCAATGCGTTGGCGATTGTTGGCGAGGTTCCATTTGACTCCCACGATGCCCTAAATGATGCACGGAGCACGGCTCTTCTCTGCACACACATAGATCTCGCAAGGGGGCTGAAAGAGTACAAGGAAACTGTGGAGAATAGAAATGGCATCGTTGAGAGTTACGAGTTTGAAGAGCCCTATGCTGATATTGGTGATGCTCTGAGCGATGATTACGTTGTATCCTTCGAGTGTCCGCATTGTGGTGAGATCGTCTGGGGAGAAAACTGGATCCGTAAGACGGGTACGAATCTCCTGTCATTATCGCAGTGCAGTGATGGACAGGAATACCTTATAAGTCTCAAATTCCGACCGGTTGCAGGAAATAAGATTGTTGTGAAGCGGAGGGTCTATGTTCTGACGGACGAACTGCGCACGGACTATCAGCAGTGCGTGGAGCAGGCAGCCGCATGGAGCAAATATGTGATTCCCGCATACTCGTTTTGACCGTGAGAAAATGGAATTTGTCCAGGGACGAGTGGTAGCACAAGTGTGTGTCTTGTTTTTGAACATATGATTCGTTAAAATAAAATTATACAGTGTACTGGTTGGGCGACTGTATGTCCTTTCCACGGGAGCCAACCGGAAGGGAAGCCCTCCTCCTTATGGCTGCCCAGATTGAATTCCCATATTATTTGACATCTCCCGTCCTATTGAGCTATCATACGCTTGATAGACGGCATAAAACAGCATCCATCTCTGTCTCCTTAGAAATTTATGATCGTGAGACCATTTTCGGCCTCAATTTGAATCGTGTTGTTTCCATATCCAATGGTGAGGATGTGTTGCGTATCAATCCGCATTCCGCCCTCCTCTTTGATGAGGGGGAGAATGTCTACCTCGCCGCTCACTCGTTCTACGGCAACAAATTCATTCGTAACATTGAGGACTCGATCCCCTTCGTGCAAAACATTTACTTTCATTAGCCTTCCTCCTTATTCTTCGTGGGCAGAGCTAAGAGCCCCACCACCTACAGTGCAAAGCAACAGAATAATATCATCTACAGGACCAGGGCAGAAATCAACTGGGGAAACGATATAGATGATCAAGAGGACCAACAACATACCTTTGAGAACTCCGTTCATCTGTATCCCTCCTTATCAAACATATTGCTTGAGCCAATCGGGCATATCGGAATCATTGATCCCCCACGATTTAACTCTTTCCTCATCCTCGTTCCAATTACTTTCGTGACCATCGAAGAACTTCTGGCGGTGACATTTATATTTAACGACCTCATCACCTTCAAGTCGATACTCGTTCCGGTAATAATTCTGCTTACCATAGCCCTTCCATTCCTGCGTTGTGTAAATTGTCATTTTTGTCTTCCTTTCTTTTTTCGGTCTCTATGTGCCTATTGTTTATGTAATAAGTTTACCGTGATCATCCCTTTGGTAAAATGGTTATCGGTGCAAAATAGATGGTGCTATTTTGCACCGATAGAGTTCGTTAGGCTCGGCGTACACCGGCGCTCAGAACAACGGTTGCGCTGGAGATCAGCAGGCCAGCAAACACGCTTGCTGCTACGTAGCCAAAACCAGTAGCTTTACGCTTCGCCTGCTGATGAGTAGTGTTCAGACGCTGTACATACAGTTCAAGCACGTTTGCTGTGCACTGCTTAGTTTCAGGCTTCTCTACAATCATGGTTGTTGCCTCCTGCTTTTCGGCAGTATCCTGCAGTACTACAAGCGCTTCTGCAAGACTACGGCGTACTTCGTCGTAATTCAGTTCGGTCTCAAAGCGCTTAACATTGGACTCCATTTCGGAAAAGATTTCACCAAGCTGTGCGAGCTGCTCAGCCTTGTAGTACGCACAACCGATATAGCTCTCGATCTTCTTATTAAGACCGGTGCGGAAGCAGTGCTTCTCACGGCGGTATCTATCATCGATCTTGATGAACTGCCCCTTGGGAGCGGAGAATACGATAAAGCTGTCTACATACACAGGAATATCGAAGCCTTTGTCACCAACAGCCTTTTCCAAGCACTTCTTGAGCAGGCGGCGTTTAAGTGCCATCTTCTGTGCCAGAGGAGGAACCTTGTCGTAGCACTCATCACCAGCGAATACCATTCTGCCATCTTCTGAGAGGGTCAAGTCGGATTTTACTTTCTTGACTTCCAGAATAATCACACCATTGTCGGTCAGCACAATGCCATCCAATTCGGTTTCATCAATACCATCGGTGATGTACACATTGCGGAAAATTTGGGTGTTCGGTCTATTAAGAAATTCTAAGGTTCTGGACACAAGGCTTTCTCCCTTGGCACCGGACATGGTGATTGCCATTTCCTTTGCCAGTTTCTTCATGGTCAGCACACCATTATGTACTGCCGGGTGGCTACGGAGTTCTCTCTTGCGAGCGGTAGACTCCATGATGAACAGCGCTTCATCAATGCGCATACCTTCATGGTAATTGTCACCGGAAATCATCTTGCAGACCATGTCCTGGAACTGTACGATGTCGGAAACATATTCCTTAAAGGTATACTCCCTGGACATCAGCACATTACTGCGTTCCATCTCTCTGATAAAATCTTCTGCCGTCTTCATAATTCTTTCTCCTTTGAAATAGTTTTTCTTCTCTTTTTTCTGAATGGACTTCTTATTGCTGTTGTTAATTCCAACCGGCGCCACCGCACAACTGAGACCGATTTGCCTTGCGTACTGTTCGTTATTGTCGATCTTCTGGATGAGGCGGCTGGCTAATACACGCTCCCTCGCAGTCACGGAACCATCTCCTCTCAACGATGTATTTTCTTGATTGCTTTCTATGACTAAATTATACTGCCGCAGTTGTTGAGCAAAAATGGTTACAAGTGCAAGATAGCGGTGGCTATTTTCTCTCTAAAGGCAAAAAAACACCTCGGCATTTCTGCTGAGGTGTCGAAGGAAGATTTTTTTTTCCCTTTATGAGCTTTATACGCTTCCATGTCGATTGCACCCATTGCCAACATACGCTCAGACCAAAGCTGCAAGGTTTCAACCGTGATGGAGATACGTTCCAATTCCTCTTGAATATGTACGAAGTCTGCAATTTCATCGCCAGAGATTTCACCGTCTGCTGTAATCTCGATAAGACGTTCCTTACGCTTTTGAATGGAGTTTAGGGAAGCCAACATTTCCAATACAATCTGTGACAGATCTTTCACCTTAATCTCTGGAACATATTCCTGTCCAATGGGACATACATTTGCGCAATAATGATTGCACAGCCGTGGCTTCTTGTAAGCTACAGACATTTCCAAAACTTCATCGGGATGGGGCAGAGATTTTTCGCTTTCGATTTTCTCAATACGCTCTGCAGAAATCCATCCAAGAAGTTCACTTGCTTTTTCTCGGGAAAGAGCGAGTTCTTCTCGGAATATTTGATATTGTGTTTTGTTCTCTTTTGTAGATACACGCCCCATGACCCTACCTCCTAATATCAAAGAACTAAAATGCCAACGGCAAAGAACATTAGCTCTATTGCGTATGATTACTTCCTATTAGGAACACTGTAAATACAAGGCTTTTCGGAGCCTACAAACCAGAAAAAATAATATTTGATCTATCACATTACGCAAAAAGCCGTCCGGCATGAGAAACGGGCGGTTTTTTTGCGTGGATAGACGGAAAGGAGGCACAAAAATAACTACAAAATTTTAGCGTTCAAATTTGTGCAACTTTAACGAAAAGGAGGATCGTAAATGGCCGATGAAAAATTGAATACTGGCCCTGCGGAGAATATTTCCCCGGAGGCCGCCGAGCCTATCGCCACACCCGAACAGGCCGCAGCATCTGAACCCCAGCAGGAACAGACCGGGCCTGCCATACCTGAGCCCGGTGATGTAGTTGTGTCCTTTGACAAAATCAATGAACTTATGGCGGAAAAGAGGCAGAACGCCCGCGCCGAAGTCGAAAAGGCGGAAACCCCCGAAACGCCAGAGGCGGCAGCCCCCGGAGAAACACCGCTGCCCGCCAATACGGAGGAACCGAAAAAGCCGCGCCGTGGTCGTCCACCGAAAGCGGAAAAGGCTGCGACTGAAAATCAGAAAGCGGAGAAATCGGCTGGGGCCCGCAAGGGCCGCCCACCCAAGGCGGATAAGGCGGCCCCTGACAAGCCCAAGCCGTCCAAACGAGACAAAGTGTCCCGAAGTGACGGAAAGGCCCCGGATGCCAAGGAGCCCATTAAGCCCGCACAGGATACGGCACTGAAGGAAACTGCTGCTGTGGAACAGACGCCTCCCGAGCCGACTACACCGCCCCGCCCGGTTGAGGAAGGCAAGCTGGTTTATCTGAAACTTTCCGAGGTTCATCCGTTTCACACATTCCGTCCGCACCCCTTTAAGGTACGGGACGATGCGAAGATGCAGGAAATCGTTGCTTCTATCCGCGTAAACGGTGTAATGGTTCCCGGTCTTGCCCGCCCGGAGAAAGATGGAAACGGCTATGAAATTGTAGCGGGCCATCGCCGTACCCACGGCAGTGAATTGGCGGGGCTGGATGAAATGCCCTTTATCGTCCGTGAAATGACCGACCACGAAGCGGTACAGGCCATGAAGGACAGCAACAAGCAGCGTGACGGGATGCTCCCCAGCGAATTGGCCGCGCTGCTGGAACTCGAAGTTGAGGACATCAAGCATCAGGGCGGGCGGCTGAAAGGCGTTGCGGAAGGCGATGTCGGAAAACGCTCGGTTGAGATTGTGGGCGAGGCGCATGAAATGAACTATAAAAAGGTCATGCGCTACTTGCGGCTCAACTCCCTTGTGCCGGAGCTTCTGGATAAGGTAGACGATAAAAAGATGGGCTTCATGCCTGCCGTGGAGCTTTCCTACATCAAACCGAAAAATCAGAGGCTTATTGCTGTTTCCATTGACGGGGAGCAGGCTTCGCCCTCGCTGGCCCAGGCTAAACGGCTCCGGGAGCTGGATAAGGAAGGTAAGCTTAACGGCGATGTCATTGACGGTATCTTATCAGAACAGAAAAAGGAGGATCGAGGCGTGATTATTTCTACTGCGGAACTGGAAAAGTATTTTGGCAAGGAGGTCACTCCCGCCAAAATGAAAGAACAGATTATGTCCCTGCTGGATGACTGGAAAGAAAAACAGCCGCCGGAGCTGGCAAAAGCCCCGAAAAAGCAGGAACTTGACAAGTAACAACTTCGAGACACTTTGTCCCGAGGGCCCCGCCCTCGCGCAGAAGCTCTGGTGGTATATATCCCCCGTCGCCGCCTGTTTTTTAGTACAGCCGGGAGTGGGCCGTCAAGGGTGCAGCGCACCGCCGTTTTCGGCGGCTCGCCCTTGACGGTCTGCCCCGGCTGTGCTATTTCCCCGGCAAGCGGCGGGGGTATA
>ERZ772902.1036-NODE-1036-length-23733-cov-12.872836_pt1 | contig 23733 bp, 23 predicted proteins | sample MGYA00511470_ERZ772902 | MGnify/ENA primary metagenome ERZ772902 (study PRJEB29015, sample SAMEA2737717) | human gut metagenome | biome: human gut; feature: human-associated habitat; material: faeces | place: China | collected 2012 ... | reverse complement strand
CCGGCACCGAGCCGAAGATCAAGACCTACTTCACCACGCTGGGCAAGGATCTGGCCGAAGCACAGGCCCAGAAGGATGCACTGGCTGCTGCCATTGAGCCCATCCTGAAGTAAACAAAATCCATCAAGAGGAGCTGTTGAATGACTCCTTCCCACATCGCCTGCGCGAGGCTCCCTCCCAGAGGGGGCTGGCACAGCAGCGCTGTGACGGGGGAGTGGTTCGGCAGCTCCATTTTTATTGCTCTGCGTGGTTGCAGTTTGTGGCGCAATACGTTATAATATTCAATGTATCGGTCTGCGCTTTGCAATGGGCGCAGAAAAACGGAAGACAGGTAGGTGTCAGAAGTGGAAAAACGTGTGACGGCGGTTCTGGTGGCCGCAGGTTCCTCTACCCGGATGGGATTCGACAAGCTCAGCTTTGATCTGGGCGGGGAGACGGTGGTGCAGCGGAGCATCCGCGCCTTTGCCCAATGCCCCCTCGTGGACGAGATCGTGCTGGTGGCGGGCAAAAACCGGGAGTTTCTGGAGCAGCAGGCGGCTGCGTGCCAAAAGCCGGTGCAGGTCGTGCCCGGCGGGGCGACCCGCGCCGAGAGTGCCAAGAACGGCGTGCTGGCAGCGAGCGGCGAGATCGTGGCCGTCCACGATGCGGCCCGCCCCTTTGTGAGCGAGGCGGTCATCGAAGCCGCGCTGAACGCTGCCGCCCTGTGCGGGGCCGCGGCCCCGGCGGTGCCGGTGAAGGATACCGTCAAAACGGCAAAGCGGGGCGACGGCAAGACCGTGCCGGAAGGCTGCAGCGTCACCGAAACGCCCGACCGCAGCACCCTGTATGCGGTGCAGACGCCCCAGTGCTTCGACCGGGCCGCTTACCTCGCAGCGCTGGACGAGCTGGACGAAGAAAAGGCCCGCCTCGTCACCGACGATTGCAGCCTGTTCGAGCTGACCGGCCGCCCGGTGCAGCTGACGCAGGGCGACTACGCCAACCTGAAGATCACCACGCGGGAGGATCTGCCCCGCCCGGAACAGAAAGAAGGAACAAATATGCGCATTGGTCATGGTTACGATGTACACCGCCTTGTGGAGGGCCGCAAGCTGATCCTCGGCGGCGTGGAAGTGCCCTTCGAAAAGGGTCTGCTGGGCCATTCGGACGCCGATGTGCTGGCCCACGCCGTTATGGACGCCGTGCTGGGCGCGGCGGCGCTGGGAGATATCGGCAAGCACTTCCCGGACACCGACCCGGAGTATTCCGGCGCCGACAGCCTCAAGCTGGCCCGCCGCGTGGCCGAGATCCTGCACGAGAATGGCTGGAAGATCGAGAACATCGACTCCACCATCCTCTGCCAGCGGCCCAAGCTGGCGGCCTACATCCCCGCCATGCGCGAAAAGCTGGCCGAGGCCTTCGGGCTGCCTGTGGACGCTGTGAGCGTCAAGGCCACCACCGAGGAGCATCTGGGCTTCACCGGCGAGGGGCTGGGCATCGCGGCGCACGCGGTGGCCCTGATCGAAAAGCTGTAAGCGGGAGAAAACATCGATGACTCTGAACTCGATCATAGCAAACTTCCAGACCTTCAAGCTGGCGGATCTGCTGGATATCATCATCATCGCGTTCCTGATCTATCAACTGCTGGGCATCATCAACCGCACCCGCGCCGGGCAGCTGGCCAAGGGCGCGCTGCTGGTGCTGGCGGTCTACTTGGTGGCAAACGTGCTGAACATGCGCACGGTGACGTGGCTGCTGAACTCCTTATTGCAGGTGGGCTTGCTGACGCTGGTCGTCCTGTTCCAGCCGGAGATCCGGCGCGCCTTGGAGCGGATGGGCCAGACCGACCAATGGGCCTCGAAGCTGTTTAACGTCAAGGGCCGCTACAATGACCCCAGCTTCAAGGGCGCATGGCGCAGTGCCATCATCGCCATCTGCGACGCCGCGGAACGCTTTTCCGAGACCAAGACCGGCGCGCTCATTGTGCTGGAGCGCAGCACCAACCTTTCCGAGATCGTCCGCACCGGCACGCCGGTGAACAGCGCGGTCAATCTGGAAGTGCTGGGCACCATCTTCTACGAGGGCACCCCCCTGCACGACGGCGCTGCCATCATCGAGAATGGCCGCATCAAGGCGGCGGGCTGCGTGCTGCCGCTTTCCAATAACCTTGACCTCGGCAAGGATATGGGCACCCGCCACCGCGCGTGCCTTGGCATTGCCGAAAACTCCGACGCCATCGCCATCGTCGTCAGCGAGGAGACGGGCATCATCTCCATGGCGAAGAACGGCGTCCTCATCCGCCACTTTGACCGCCAGACTCTGTACACCCGGCTCGTGGATGAGATGATCCCCAAGGAGACCGCCAGCGAAAAGACGGACAACAGCTGGAAGGGCCGTGTCCAGCGTCTGCTGAGCTGGGTCAACCAGAAAGAGGAGGAGCAGCCATGAGCAAGGAGCTGAACACCAACGGCACAAAGCCCGCCATCCAGCACACCAAGAGTCTGTTGGATGACCGCCGCATCCGCCTTCTGCTGGCCATCGTGGGTGCCATCGTGGCATGGATGGTCGTCACCATCGTGGTGCAGCCCGGCACCACCAAGACCATCGCCAATGTGCCGGTGGATTTCACTTACGATTCCGCCGCCTATACTTCGCGGGGCCTCAGCATCGTCAGCGCCCCGGAAAAATACGTCAACCTGAAAGTTTCCGGCGACGGCTACACCATCGGCAGTCTCTCGGCCTCCGATTTCGTGGTCTACCCGGATTGGTCCAGCGTCCGCGACAGCGGCGCGAAGACCCTGCACCTGCAAGTGCGGGGGGTCAACGGGCTGTTGAACGGCGTCACCGTCTCCATCGAGGGCGGGGACAACAGCGTGGATGTGGTCTTCGACGTGGTGGAGGAAAAGACCGTCCCCATCACGGTGACCACCAACTACCTGACCATCGCGGACGGGTATATCCTGTACGGCACCGAGCTTTCGAAGGAGACGGTCACCCTCTCCGGCCCCAGCACCGAGATCGATAAGGTCACCACCTGCACCGCCGAAGTTACCCACAACGGCGAACTGACCGAATCCGTCACGCTGGATACGCCCCTGCGGTTTTACACCAACAGCGGCAGCGAGGTGAAGTTCGAGTATACCACGAAGGAAGAGGAGAGCGTGGAGGTGACGCTGCAGGTCTACAAGATGGCGACGCTGCCCGTGAAGGTCAGCTTCGTCAACGCCCCGCGGGACTTCGACTCCTCTGTGCTGACCTACTCGCTGAGCAAGCAGACCCTGAACGTGGCGGGTCCGGCTTCCCGGATCGACAAGCTTTCCACCCTGTCGGTCGGCACCATCGACCTGTCTACCTTCTCGCTGAACAAGGTGTACGAGATGCCCATCGAGCTGCCCAGCGATATCCGTCTGCTGGACAACATTACGAGCATCACCGTCAGCTTCGACTCCTCCAAGCTGGAAACGAAGACGATGAATCTGCCCTCCGAATGCGTGCAGGTGGTGAACCTGCCGTCTACCTACACCCTGACGGTGGAGACCGAGCGGCTGATGAACGTGACCCTCTGCGGCCCGGCCGGTGCGCTGGAAGCGCTGACGCCGGAACAGGTCGTCATTGAGATCGACGCCGACGATTTCTCGGTGGCCATCGGCCAGCAGAACATCGCGTGTCGGCTGTATGTGCCCTCCAACGGCAAGATCTTCGCGCTGGGCAGCTATGTCATCCAGTGCAAGATCGAGAGTAACTAAAGAAAGCAAATGATATGATCTTAGTTCGTGATATCCGCCTGCCCCTCTCCGCCGGGGAGGAGCAGGCCTTTGAAAAAGCGCTGCATCTGGCGCGCATCCCCCGCGCAAAAGTCGGCCGCTTCGGCGTGTCGAAACTGTCGGTGGATGCCCGCCACGGGCAGCCGAAGCTGGTTTATACGGTCGCTGTAACGCTCAAAGACGAGGGTGAGGAATCTGCATTTGCAGGGACCTCGCCCTGCGTTGCTATCCGCGGCAAGACCGATTTTTCCGTCGAGAACGGCGCGGAGCCCTTGGCCCACCGGCCCATTGTCTGCGGCCTCGGCCCGGCGGGGCTGTTCGCGGCGCTGCTGCTGGCCCGGCAGGGCTACCGGCCCATCGTGCTGGAGCGCGGCCCCGCGCTGGACGAGCGGGTGAAGGCGGTGGAGCATTTCTCCGCCAGCGGTGAGTTGGACGAAAACGCCAACATCCAGTTTGGCGAGGGCGGCGCGGGCACCTTTTCGGACGGCAAGCTGACCACCCGCATCGGCGACGCGCTCTGCGGCTTCGTCACCGAGGTGTTTTTGGAGCATGGTGCCCCGGCGGAGATCGCATGGAAGCAGAAGCCCCACGTCGGCACCGACCTGCTGCGGGGCGTCATCACCTCCATCCGCCGGGAGATCGAATCGCTGGGGGGCGAGGTGCACTTCAACACGGCCCTCACCGGCTTTGAGCGGCGGGACGGCAAGCTGACCGGCATCCAGACCACGCAGGGCAGCTTCCCCTGCGAGGCGCTGGTCTTCGCGGTAGGGCACTCGGCGCGGGACACCTTCGGGATGCTGATGGACAGCGGCCTTGTGCTGGAGTGCAAGCCCTTCAGTGTCGGTTTCCGAGCCGAGCACCTGCAAAGTGAGATCGAAAAAAGCCTTTACCACGAGGCGGCGGGCCACCCGGCCCTGCCGCGGGGCGAATACCAGCTCTCGCAGCATGTGGGCGGACGGTGCGTTTACACCTTCTGCATGTGCCCTGGCGGTCAGGTCGTGGCGTCGGCCAGCGAGAAGGGCCGGGTCGTGACCAACGGCATGAGCTATCACGCCCGCAATGGCAGGAACGCCAACGCGGCGGTGGTGGTCAGCGTGGGGGCCGAGGATTTCGGGGCCGACCCGCGCCGGGCCATCGCATTCCAGCGGGAGCTGGAAGCCAAGGCCTACGCCGCCGGACGGGCGGGCGGAGAATACGCCGCCCCGGCGGAAAATGTCCAGAGCTTCCTTGAGGGACGGGGTCAACTGACCATCGGCCGGGTGGAGCCCACCTACGACCGCGGCGTGGTCGCGGCGGACTTGGGGGCCTTGCTGCCCGGTGAGCTGGCCGATACCCTGCGGGCCGGTCTGCGGGCGTATGAACGGAAAATTGCCGGTTACACCGCCCCGGAAGCGGTCCTCACCGGCCTTGAGACCCGCACCAGCAGCCCCGTGCGGCTGAAACGGGAAGAAAATTTTGAATCTGCCCAGCTTGCGGGATTGTATCCCTGCGGAGAGGGCGCGGGTTATGCGGGCGGCATCATGAGCGCCGCCGTGGACGGCCTACGGGTCGCCCGTGCGATCATCGGCCGGTATCGTCCGGCAGAAGGGTGAGAAAAATTTGATGAACGATCGTGAAAACGATAAAATGAGGGAAACAGAGGGCCGGCAGATCCAGCAGGAGCTGGAAAACCAGATGCGTGCCTTCGGCGATACCGTGTCGGACGCCTTCGCCCACGGCTTTGAGGGCCGGGGCATGGAGATCGGTGACCGGGCATGGGGCGTAGGAAAGGCTGCAGTCCATGCGGCAAAGCATATCTTTGGCCTGAAAAACGAACAGACCCCGGTGGAGCTTCTGCGTGCCGACGGCAAAAAGCGCTCCGACGCCGGGGTGGCCCTGCTGGTGGTGGGCATCACGTTCACCGTGATCTTTGGGCTGGGGACGCTGGGCTGCCTCATCGGGCTGGGCACTATTTCGCCGGCTGCTTTGGGTGACGTTGTGGTGTCGACTGCTGAGGGCGGCGGCATCCTGATGACGGGCACGGACTACGCTATGAACACCGTCTACAACGTGCTGGGCATCGTCAGCGGCGTGCTGGGCCTTGCCACGGCGGGCTTTGGCTGGATGACGGCCTGTGGTGCAGCCCGGATGAAGGCGGGCAGGCAGATGGGCCAGTTTGCCGACTACGCCGACAGCGTGGACTACCATAAGGGCCTGCCTGTTTCGATGCTGGCCGACCTGATCCACCAGAAATCGAAAAAAGTGCACAAACGGCTGCAAAAATACATCCGCAAAGGCTGGCTGAACGCATGGCTGGACGACAAAACGGATACACTCTACCTGACCGCCGAGGATTACCGCGCGGCACAGGAGGCCCTCGCCGCCCAGCGCGCCCGCCCGGCCCCGCAGCCGGAGCAGGAGGCCGCGCCGGAAACGCCCCTCAACCTCGAAACGGCCCGCCGCTTTGCCAAGGTGCTGGAGCAGGAGCAGCAGCTCATGCAGGACGCACAGGGCGCAGAGGAGCTGGCCCATATGCAGAAGACCACCGAGGCCATCTGCGACTGGCTGGAGACCCATCCGGAAAGCCTCCCGAAAGCGCGGCGGTTCGCGGAATATTATATCCCTACCACTCTGAAGCTGCTCCACACCTACAACGATGTGCAGGGCCAGAAGGGGGACAACGCCGAGAGCATCCGCCGGGATATCGCGGGCATCCTGCACACGCTGAATCAGGCGTACAGCAACCTCTATGACAACCTGCTGTCCGATGTGGCGCTGGATGTTTCCAGCGAGATCGCGGCATTGCAGGGAATGCTGGCCAACGACGGCCTGACCGGGGAGGGACTGCAATGACCTACCGGGCATGGACCTTGAAACAATTTGACCGCGCCGCTCTCAAGGATCTGACTGCTGCCATCGCGGAGCAGAACACCGAAGAGCTGGAAATGAACGACATGGACGACGAACCGTGGAGCGAGCAGAAGTACGCCGCCACGCTGGCCGCCCAGCAAAAGGAAGTGGGCTTGCTGGCGGGCATCCTTGCCGCCCGCGGCATCACCGACCCCACCGAGGCGCTGACCCTGTTGGCGGGGGAGGAAGAACTCAGCGACCCCATGCTTCTGACCGACATGGACAAAGCATGTGCCCGCATCCTCGAAGCCATCGACAAGGAACAGACCATCGTTGTTTACGGCGACTACGACGTGGACGGCGTGACCGCCACCGCCTTGCTCTACCAGCACCTCAAGGGGATGGGTGCCAGCGTCAAGTGTATGCTGCCCAGCCGGGAGGGCGACGGCTACGGCCTTTCGAAAAACGCCATCCAGTCCATCCACGACAAGGGCTGCCAGCTCATCGTGACCGTGGACAACGGCATCTCCGCGCTGGAAGAGGCCGAGTTTGCGGCTTCGCTGGGCGTGGACCTGATCGTGACGGACCACCATCTGCCCCACGACGCCCTGCCCAAGGCGGTGGCCGTGGTGGACCCCCGCCGCGCCGACGACCACAGCCCCTTCAAGGGTTTGTGTGGTGCCGGGGTAGCCTTCAAGCTCTGCGCGGCGCTGGACGGCTGCCCGCCGGAGGAGATGCTGGATTACTGCGGCGACCTTGCCGCTGTGGGCACCGTCGCGGATGTGATGCCCCTGACGGGCGAGAACCGCACCCTCGTCAAGGCGGGCCTGAAATCGCTGCAGCAGACCGACCGGCCGGGCATCTCGGCCCTGCTGGAGGAAGTCGGCCTTGAGGGCAAGCCCATCACGGCCGAAAATGTCAGCTATGCCATCGCCCCCCGCATCAACGCGGCGGGCCGGATGGACAACGCTGTGACGGCATTGCAGCTGGTGCTCTGTGAGGACGAGGAACGCGCCGAGGAGCTGGCACATAAGCTGAACGAGATCAATGTCGCTCGGCAGGAGACCGAGCAGGAGATCGTCAAGGCGGCGCAGGAGCAGCTGGACGCTGAGCCCGCCATCCTCGAAGACCGGGTCATCCTCATCTGGGGGCGGGACTGGCACCCCGGCGTCATCGGCATCGTGGCCTCGCGCTTGGTGGAAAAGACCGGCCGCCCCGTCATCGTGGTGTCCGTGGACGAACACGGCGAGGGCAAGGGCAGCGGCCGCAGCGTGCAGGGCTTCAACCTCCACGAGTGCATCGCCTCCTGTGAGGACATCCTGCTCCGCTTCGGCGGGCACGCCATGGCGGCGGGCCTTTCGGTGCGGGAGGAAAATCTGCCCGAACTGCGCCGCCGCCTGAACGAGTGGGCCGCGCGGGAATGCGCGGTGCTCTTCACGCCGCCGCTGGAATGTGACCTGTCCATCCACCTCGACCGCATCACGGTGGAGTCGGTGCGCCGGCTGGAGCAGCTGGCCCCCTATGGGGCGGAGAACCCGACCCCGGTCTTCGTGCTGGAAAAGGCTGTCATCGACGGCATTTTCTCCGTCTCCGAGGGCAAGCACTGCCGCCTCCGTCTGCGGCAGGGGAACGCCAGCATCTACGCGGTCTGGTTCGGGATGCCCCCGGAGCAGCTGCCCTACACCATGGGCGATGTGGTGGATGCGGCAGTGAACCTCTCGGTCTACGAATCGCTCCGTGGGGCCCAGCTTTCGGGCCGGATCTTGGAGCTGCACCCGGCGGGTTTCGGCAACGCTGCCGCCGAGCAGACGGCGCTGGTCCAAGCGCTGCGCCGCGGCACCCCGCTTTCGGCAGAACAAAAAGCAAGGATCGCCCCGGAACGGAGCGATATCATCACGGTGTATCGCGAATTACAGGCCCGGCGCTGGCACGCCGAGGACCTGCAGCCCCTGTTCGCAAAACTGGGAGAGGAAAACACCGGTAAAATTCTAGTCGCGATCACGGCCCTCGAACAGGTGGGGCTCATCGCGGTCCGCGAGCGCAGCGGGGCAAAGTTCTGGGAGCTGGTGCCCGCCGAGGGCAAGAAGAACCTTGCCGATGCGCCCATCTTGAAATGTCTGGAGGAACGATAAGATGCCAGAGGGAAAAAGTATGCTGGACCCGGTCAAGCCGGAGGATTCCTATTCTGCAAAGACCCATCTGCACCAGCCGGTGCCGGAAATGGCCACGGTAGCGGCCACGGCTCTGCCCGCCGACGCGCCGGAGGCTGCCCTGCCCAGTGAGGTGCGCCCGGAGATCATCACGTGGGAAAAGCTGGTGGAGGCGATCCATGCCAGCGGCAAAGCCTACAACATGGAGATGATCGAAAAGGCATATAACCTTGCCAACGAGGCCCACAAGGGCGTCTGCCGCCGCAGCGGCGAGCCTTATATCTGCCATCCGCTTGCGGTGGCCCGCTTGGTGCTGGACCTCGGCATGGATACCGAGAGCATCGCGGCGGCTCTGCTGCACGATGTGGTGGAGGATACCCCCACCACGCTGGACGACCTGAAAGCCGCCTTCGGCGAGGAAGTGGCCCTGCTGGTGGACGGTGTCACCAAGCTGACCAAGATCCAATTCTCCAACATCGAGGAGTTACAGGCCGAGAACCTGCGCAAGATGCTGCTGGCCATGAGCCGGGATGTCCGGGTCATGATCATCAAGCTCTGCGACCGGCTGCACAATATGCGCACCGGCGACGCTTGGCCGGAGCAGAAGCGCCGGGATAAGGCCCGCGAGACCATGGAGGTCTATGCTCCCATCGCCAACCGCTTGGGCATCCTGAACGTGAAGGAGGAGCTGGAAGACCGCAGCCTCCATTACCTCGACCCCGTGGGCTACAACGAGATCAGCAAGATGCTGAGCGAGCGGGCGGGCGAGGAGTTCCTTGCCGGGGTGTCGGGTGTCATTGAGCGCCGCTTGGAGGAAAGCGGCATCGAAGGGGCCACCATCAAGCGCCGCGTCAAGAGCATTTACGGCATCTACCGCAAGACCATCATGCAGAATAAGTCCTTCGACGAGATCTATGATATCTATGCGGTCCGCATCATTCTGGATACGCTGGCCGAGTGCTACAGCACCTTGGGCTTGATCCACGATATGTACCACCCGCTTCCCAACCGCTTCAAGGACTATATTTCTACCCCCAAGCCCAACGGCTACCAAAGCCTTCACACCACCGTCATCGGCCACGAGGGCATCCCCTTTGAGGTGCAGATCCGCACCCGCAAGATGGACGAACAGGCCGAGTACGGCGTGGCGGCTCACTGGAAGTACAAAGAGGGCCTTGACGGCCACGACAAGCTGGACGAGCGGCTGGCGTGGGTCAGTCAGCTGCTGGAAAACCAGCGCGTCAGCGAGGATTCCGGCAATCTGCTGCATGATCTGAAGAGCGACCTGCTGCCCGAAGAGGTCTTCGCCTTCACCCCGAAGGGCGATGTCATCAACCTGCCCGCCGGGGCCACCTGCATCGATTTCGCCTATGCCATCCACTCCGCCGTCGGCAACCGGATGGTGGGCTGCAAGGTCAACAACCGGATGGTCCCCATCGACCACATCGTGTCCACCGGCGAGATCATCGAGGTCATCCTCGGCTCGGCGGACAAGGGCCCCAGCCGCGACTGGCTCAAGATCGTGCGCACCAGCGAGGCCAAGAGCAAGATCCGCAACTGGTTCAAGAAGATGCGCCGGGAGGAGAACATCCAGCAGGGCCGCGATGCGCTGGCCCGCGAGCTGCGCCGGGAAATGATCTTCATCCCGGACGACGAGCTGGATGAATTTATCAGCAGCTGCTGCCGCCGTCTGCGCCAGAACAACGCCGAGGAGCTGTATGCGGCCATCGGCTACGGCGGCATCACCATCGCCAACTGTCTGCCCAAGCTGAAAGAGGAGTGGCAGAAGCGCAAGAGCGAGGAAGACAAGAGCGAACAACTGGCCAAGGTGGACCTGAGCCGTGTCCACGCCACGGACGGTGTGGTGGTGGAGGGCTTCGACAACACCCCCATCAAGTTCGCCAAGTGCTGCTCACCGCTGCCCGGCGACCCCATCGTGGGCTTCATCACCCGTGGCTTCGGTGTCTCCATCCACAAGCAGAGCTGCGTGAACGCCATCGCCAGCATGAAGGACCCCTCCAACGCCCCCCGCTGGGTCAAGGCTTACTGGGCCGACAGCGTGAAGGACAGCTACAAGGCCGGCCTTGAGATCGTGGCGCTGGACCGCAATGAGCTGCTGCGGGATGTGCTGAGCGCACTGGCCGATATCCGGGTGCCCATCTACACGATGAACGCCCGTCAGGTGGAAAACAACTGTGCCGTGGTCAGCCTGACCATCGGCATCAACAACACCGAGCACCTCAACCGGGTGGTGGCCCGCCTTTCCAAGGTCAAGGATGTGCTCAAGGTCACAAGGAGTTAACATGCGTGCAGTCATTCAGGCCGTTTCGTCGGCCAGTGTCCGGGTCAACGGGGGCGAACCCCGTGCCATCGGCCCCGGCCTCGTCATCCTGCTGGGCGTCCGGGATACCGACACGCTGGACATCGTGCCCAAGCTGGCCGAAAAATGCGCGGGGCTGCGCATCTTCAAGGATGAGAACGACAAGCTGAACCTCAGCGCCAAGGACCTTGGGTATTCGGCGCTGGTGGTCAGCCAGTTCACCCTTTACGGCGACACCAAGAAGGGCTTCCGGCCCAGCTTCATCCACGCGGCCAAAGCCCCGCTGGCGGTGGATGCCTACGAGATGTTCCTCGCTGAGATGGATCGGCAAGGGCTGAAGGAAGTCCGGCACGGAGAGTTCGGGGCCGACATGCAGGTGGCGCTGGTGAACGAGGGCCCCTGTACCATCGTCATCGACACCGACGAATGGAAAAAGAAGGAGTAAAAGGAGCGTATCATGCAGGCATTTCATCTGATCGGCGCTGCGCCGTTTTATACCAACAGCTTCCTGCTCATCACCGAGGCAGATCACGCGGTCATCATCGACCCCGCCGCCGAGGTGCAGGAGTACGATAAGATCCTGCGGGAGAAGGGCGCGGTGCTGACCCATATCCTGTGCACCCACGGCCACTACGACCATGTGGGCAGCGCGGGCGTCCTCAGCCGCGAGTGGGGCGCAAAGGTCTGGTGCGAGCCCGCCGACTGCGGCGGCACCCAGCTCTTCCCCTTGAAAAGCGCCGATTTTGGCTACGAGGAGGGCAGCAACCTCACGGTGGATGAACTGACCTTCACCGCGTGGCACACCCCCGGCCACACCGAGGGCAGCGTCGTGCTGCTGTGCAGCACATATCTCTTCGTGGGGGATACGGTCTTTCAGGGCAGCATCGGCCGCACCGACCTTGAAGGCGGCAGCAGCCGCAAAATGGACGAGAGTCTGCGCAAGTTCGCGGCCCTGCCCATCCCCAAGGAGACCCAGCTTCTGCCCGGCCACGGGGATTTCTCTACCTACGGTGAGGAGCTGGAGACCAATTTCTATATCCGAAATGCACTGCGGAACGCATAAAAAGGCGGAATAACATGAAAATTTATATCACAGGGCTGGCATCTGGGTACGAGGTCGAGCACCTTGTCCGGCTGTTTTACCCCATGGCTCCCCTTACGCTGACCCCGCCGGAGGACGGCGAGGACTGCGTCTGGGCGGAACGCAGGGCGGACGGCCTCTTCGCGCGGGTGCACGAGCACGGCGGGGAGAAGGCGGCATCCGCCCCGCTGCCGGGGCCGGACGGCGAGACCGAAGCCTTTGCCCTTGCCAGCCTGACCTATGACCTGCTGCGGGCTTGGACGGGCATCCGCCCGCCGTGGGGCAAGATGACCGGCGTGCGGCCGGTCCGCCTCATCCACGACAAGCGGGCGGCGGGGTGGAGCGAAGCGGAGATCGACCGCTTCTTCCTTGACCGGTTCGACTGCTCGGAGCAGAAGTATCGGATGGCCAAGGCCATTGCCGATCTGCAGGAGCCCATCCTGCGCCTCGGCAGCGAGCCCAAGACCTACAGCCTTTACCTCGGCATCCCGTTCTGCCCCTCCCGGTGCAGCTATTGCAGCTTCGTGAGCTGCAACCTTGACCGGGACCGCGAGCTGGTGCAGCCCTATGTGGACTGCCTGTGCCGCGAGGTGCAGGAGATCCGGGCTCAGGCCGAAAAGGCGGGGCTGCGGCTGTGCAGCATCTACATCGGCGGCGGCACCCCCACCAGCCTTTCGGCAGGTCAACTGCGGCAGCTCATGGGCACCGTGCGGGAGAATTTCGACCTCTCCAAGGTGGTGGAGTACACCGTGGAAGCGGGCCGCCCCGACTGCACCGACACCGAAAAACTGGCGGTCATCAAGGAGTACGGGGCTACCCGGATCTCCATCAACCCCCAGACCTTCTCGGACGAGGTACTGGCGAACATCGGCCGGAAGCACTCGGCGCAGGACATTCTGGACTGCTACGCCAACGCCCGGCGGGCGGGCCACGACGACATCAACATGGACCTCATCGCGGGTTTGCCCGGCGACACGGTGGAAGGCTTTGAGCACAGTCTCCGTCAGGCCATCGCGCTGGACCCGGAGAACATCACCGTCCATACCCTGACCCTCAAGCGGGCTTCCCGCATCGTCATCGAGGACCAGAAAGAGAACGACTACGCCGACGTCGCCGCTATGCTGGAAAAATGTCATCTGCTGGCGGAGGCGGGCTACCGGCCCTACTACCTCTACCGCCAGAAGAACACCCTGCAGAACCTCGAAAACGTGGGCTGGTGCAAGCCGGGCCACGAAGGGTATTACAACATCTATATCATGGAGGAAGTCCAGACCATCCTTTCCGCGGGCGCGGGCGGCAGCACCAAGCTGGTGACCGACGGCGGAAAACGGATGCAGCGCATCTTCAACTTTAAGTATCCGACCGAATACATCCAGCGCTTTGCGGAGGTTCTGGAACGGAAAAAAGGAGTGGCTGATTTTTATGATCACGATTTGGGTCCCGAAGCGTCTGGTAGAGATTGACCTGTACAACATCGCTGCCCGCAGCCCGGAGCAGCTTGCCGAAATGAGCGAGCGCAGCTACCGCGAGCGGGTGCGCTACGCGGCGGAGAAGGTCCGCTTTTCCGGCACCAAGATCGTTATGCTCACCGGCCCGTCGGCCAGCGGCAAGACCACCTCGGCGCACAAGCTGGCCGAGGAACTCGTCCGGCAGGGGACACCGGCCCATGTGGTCAGCCTCGACAACTTTTTCCGGGGCGCGGAGTTCTACCCCCGGCTGCCCGACGGCACGCTGGACTACGAGAACCCCGATACCATGGATCTGCCCCTCATCAAGCAGTGTCTGCATGAGCTGAGCGAGACGGGGAAGACCAGCCTGCCCATCTACGATTTCACACAGGAAAAGCGCTCGGACGAGACGGAAGCCGTCGATCTGCAGGGCGGCGTCTGCATCGTGGAGGGCATCCACGCCCTCAACCCGGAGCTGACCAGCCTCGTCCCCGGCGAGGAAGTGTACCGCATCTATGCCGGACTGCGGGAGGAATACTGCATCGACGGCCGCCGGGTCATCAACACGCAGGACATCCGCCTGTGCCGCCGCACCCTGCGGGACGCTGCCGCCCGCGGCCGCAGCCCCGAAAAGACCCTTGCCATGTGGGACCGGGTGATGGACGGCGAGACGCGGTATATCAAGGGCTTCAAGACCACGGCGGACTTTTTGCTGGACACTTCCTTCACCTACGAGATGGGCCTCATCGCCCAGCTTTTGCAGAAGGTGCGCCGCCAGTTCGTGCTGGAGGGCCATAACGCCGAGCTGTGGGACGAGACGGCCCGCCGCTTCGAGCATGTGGCACCCCTGCCGCTGGATCTGCTGCCCGCCGACAGTATGCTGCGGGAGTTTTACGGCGGCGAGGTAAACTGACGACCCTTCGTCCGCCTTTTGTGCAAATGCGAAAAAACTGTTTCCAAATCCGCACGAAACTGTAAAACTTGCGGCGGATTCGTTGCAATCAGCGGTGGAGTGCGCTATAATGGAGCCATCATCCGGAAAGCACAGGAGGGGAAGACCCTCCGCTGAGAGAGGTGTCTATTATGGATTTTAACAAGCTCAAGGAAATGGGTCTGGAATACGCCGAAAAAGGCAGGAATGCAGCCATGGATCTGGCTGAGCGCGGCAAAACGCAGGCAAAGATCGTGAACGAGCAGACCAAGCTCGCCAAGGCACAGCGCCAACTGGGTGCACTGGTCTACAGCCTCGCCAAGGGCAATGAGGAAAACCAGCCCCTCGTCGATAAGTACATCGAGATGATCGATGCCATCGAGAAGGACTTGGCCGACCTGCGTGCCAGCCTCGACACCCCGGCGGCGGAAGCTGCCGCAGAGCCGGAGGCCCCCGCTGCGGCCGAGAGCACCACCATCGAGTTCCCCATCGAGCCGGAGCAGAAAGCAGAAAAGAAGACCTGCCCCCAGTGCGGCGCTCCCGTTTCGGAGGATGCGCTGTTCTGCAACAAGTGCGGCGCACAGCTGTGACCAAAACCGGAAAATCAAAGCCCAGACCGGGCGGTGTCCCCGTGGGATGCCGCCCGTTTTTGTGCCAAAGTGTGAAAAATCTGGAAACATTTCGGGCGAATGGTCGGAAAATAGGCTTGTCCCCTTGAAAAAAGGCGGATTCTGCGATACAATAAAGCCCTACTTTTGGAGCAGAAAGGAACACCACCCATGCAGGATTGGCCGGAGCGCGAACACTATACGGCGGAAGACCTCATCCAGATCATCCGCATCCTGCGGGACCCGGAAGCGGGCTGCCCGTGGGACAAGGTGCAGACCCATCAGTCCATTCGGAAGAACTTTCTGGAGGAAACCTGCGAGGCGCTGGAAGCCATTGATGCCGACGACGCGGCCATGCTGCGGGAAGAGCTGGGTGATGTGCTGATGCAGGTGGCGTTCCACACCGTCATAGAGGAGGAGCGGGGCCGGTTCGATTTCGAGCAGGTCTGCCGCGAGGTGTGCGAGAAGCTGGTCTTCCGCCACCCGAACATCTTCACCTCCTCGGCGGCGGAAAACGCCGGAATAAATGGCTGGGATGCGCTCAAAAATAAGGAAAAGGGCCGCCGCACGCTGGCCGATGAGCTGGACACCGTGCCCGCGACCCTGCCCGCCTTGATGCGCGCCCAGAAGCTGCAGAAGCGGGCGGCGAGCCGGGGCCTTGGCGTCACGACCGCCGAGGACGCAGCGGCTGCCCTGAAACAGGCCGAGCAGGACTGGGACGCGGCACCGGCCCCGAACGCCGAACAGGCGGGGGAGCTGCTCTTTGCTGCTGTCAACGCCATCCGTCTGGCAGGGCTGGACGCCGAAGAGACGCTGACCTTTGCCTCCAAGCGGTTCCGGGACGTGTTGCTGGCAGACCAAACGTGATCGAACGGGTATCAGGCCGAAACGCCTGCTCCGATAGATAGAAAATGACGAGTACAATTTTGTGGAGGTTTACTATTATGACCAAGACCGATCTGATCGCACAGGTTGCGGCAAACACCGAGATGAGCAAGAAGAGCGCAGAACTGGCTGTCAACGCCGCATTCGACGCCCTGAGCAAGGCAATGGCAGAGGGTGAGAAGATCACCATCTCCGGCTTCGGCACCTTCGAAGTCCGTGAGCGCGCAGAGCGTCAGGGCATCAACCCCCGCACCCGCGAGCCCATCACCATCGCTGCTTCCCGCAGCATCGTGTTCAAGCCGGGCAAGGCTCTGAAGGACACCCTGTAAGTTCGATTTTTGCCGCCGGGGCCGCAGATGGTTCCGGCGGTTTTTCTTTGGAGGAACCTATGAGATTAGACAAATACCTGAAAGTTTCGCGGCTGATCAAGCGCCGCACCGTGGCAAACGAGGTGGCCGACGCGGGCCGCATCCTCATCAACGGCAAGATCGCCAAAGCCAGCCAAGCCGTCAAGGAAGGGGACATCATCGAGGTCACCTTCGGCAACCGACCCATCAAGGTGAAGGTGCTCTCCGACATCGAGCCACGCACCAAGGACGTGGCGCGGGAGATGTACGAGATCATTTCCGAATAAAGCGCGGCCTTTGGGAGAGCCGGCACGCGCAGCGTGATGGAGAGGGCAAGCCTGTCACAGGACACATACTCGCTTCGGGATCTGCATACGCTGGATTCAGAAGGAGAACTGCGCCATGACAAAAACGACCGAAAAGACCCCCGCCGTGCCCCATGACCTGATCTTGGAGAGCCGCAGCAAGCTGACCCTGACCGGGGTGAAGCGGGTGCTGCGGTGCGACGCCGACAGCGCCGCCATCGAGACGAGCAAAGGGGTGCTCCACCTTGCCGGGGCTGAGCTGAGCGTGACCAGCCTGAACCTCGAAAGCGGGGAAGTGCGGCTCACCGGCCGCATCGACGCGCTGGAGTATACCGCTGAGCGCACGCCGGGCGGCTTTTTGCGCCGTCTGCTCCGCTGATGGCTCCGGCGCTGGACATCACCCTTGTCGGGCAGGAAATGGCCGCCTGTGCGGCGCTGGGGGCAGCCCTCGGCGGGGCGCGGGCCCTGTTCCCCGAAAAGGGACGGGCTGCGTTCCTGCCGGATGTGCTGTTGGTGGGGGCGCTGCTGCTGGGGCTGCAAAGCTACGCGGCGGCCTTGAGCGCGGGCGGGGTGCTGCGGTGGTATCAGCTGGCGGCGGCGGTTCTGGCCGCAGCGGCGGTGCACAAGCTGCTGCGCGGGCCGATGCAGTTTGCCCGGAAGATGCTGTGGGCACCGGTGCATTTGCTTGCTGCCCGGTGGGCGGCTGGGCGCGCGGCACGGAAAAACCGCGCCCGTGAGCGCAAACGCGCAAAACAGGCCGCAAAAAACCCAAAAAAGAACTTGCCAAGACCACAGCGGATGTTGTATAATTCTAACGTATCAAAGTAAGAGTACAGGCGCATCGGGCCTGCTGATTTCAGGGGGCACTGAGTTATGATGAATCCCGGCCGCAAAAAACGCAAGAAGAATACCGTGCTGCGCACGGTGTTCCGGCTGTTCTTTTTCTTGCTGCTGCTCAGTATGCTGGCAGCGTACATCTCCAATCAGGTAGCCATCAGCTCCAAACGCGCAGAGCTGCAGACCCTGAACGAGCAGATCGAACAGCAGCAGACCAAAAACGAGGAGCTGCAGCGCATCCTCAGCGGCGACGCGGACGATGTGACCGAATGGGTCGCCCGTGATTCTTACAATTATGCGGCCCCCAACGAGCGCATCTTCGTGGATGTGACCGGCAACTGAGAAACGGGGCCGGACGGCTCCGGGCGGCTTTGCGGCCAACACCGGGGCAGCCACCAAAAAAGAGAGCAAGGAGTATTGAGTTTTGGCGATTGAGGTAGGGAACGTATTTGAAGGCCGTGTCACCGGCGTAAAGCCTTTCGGCGCTTTTGTTGCGCTGCCGGAGGGCCGGGTGGGCATGGTCCACATTTCCGAAGTGTCCAATGAATATGTGCAGGACATCGCAACCGTTCTGCATGACGGGGATACCGTGAAGGTGCAGGTCATCAATGTGGCACCGGACGGCAAAATTGCGCTGTCCATCAAGCGGCTGCTGCCGCCCCCGCCGCGTCCGGCTGGCCGTGACCGCAGCCCCCGCCCCAACGGCCCCCGCGAGGGCGGCCATTTTGGCGGACAGCGGGGTGGACGCCCCCCGCGGGAAGGTGGGCGCGGCCCGGCCCGTGAGGCAGCTCCCCGCGTGTGGCAGCCCAAGGCCCCGGCCAAGAGCGACAACCTGAGCTTTGAGGATATGATGAGCCGCTTCAAGAGCCAGAGCGAAGAGAAGATGGCCGACCTCGACCACGAGACCAACAACCGCCGCGGCGGCGGTTATGCACCGCGCTCCCGCCGCGGCCGCTGAAAGGAAACCCAAGAATGTCTGCAAAATTTGAACTGATCGCGCCCTGCTTCTTTGGCTGCGAGGCGACGGCGAACTTTGAGCTGCGCCGCATCGGCGCGGAAAATATCCGGGTCAGCGACGGCCGCCTGACCTTTTCCGGCGGGCCGGAGATGATCGCGGCGGCGAACCTGAACCTGCGCACGGTGGAGCGGGTGCTGCTGCTGCTCAACACCTACCCGGCTTCCACCTTCGATGAACTGTTCGACGGCGTGTATGCGATCCCGTGGGAGGAGTTCCTGCCCGCAGATGCGGCCTTCCCGGTCACCGGTTCGTCCCTGAACAGCCAGCTCACCAGCGTGCCCGCGTGCCAGAGCATCATCAAAAAGGCCGTGGTCAAGCGGCTGATGACCAAGCACCACACCTCCGTTCTGCCGGAGACCGGCGCGGAGTATAAGATCCGCTTCATGCTGCGGAAAAATGTCTGCGAGATCATGCTGGATACCACCGGCGACGGGCTGCACAAGCGCGGCTACCGGCGCAATGCCATGGAGGCCCCCATCCGGGAGACGCTGGCGGCTACCATCGCCGACCTTGGCCGGGTCCGCCGCGACAGCCTTGTGGAAGACCCCTTCTGCGGCAGCGGCACATTGCTGATCGAAGCAGCCCAGAAAGCCATGAACATCGCCCCCGGCCTGAAGCGCCGCTTTGCCGCCGAGCGCTACAGCTTCGTTCCGGCGGACATCTGGGCCCAGCAGCGCCAGAAGGCGCTGGCCGAGTCCAAGCTGGATGTGGGCTTCGAAGCCTTTGGCTATGACATCGACCCCGCCGCCGTGGCGCTGGCCAACGCCAACGCCAAGCTGGCCGGTGTGGAAAAGCGCTGCCACTTCGAGGTGGCGGATGTGTCGGACTTCGAGGCAAAGGCCGAAGCCATCGTCCTGACGAATCCTCCCTACGGCGAGCGGATGAGCACCATCGAAGGTGCCGCCAAGCTGGCCCGGACGCTGGGCCGGCAGATGGAGGCACACCCCTGCGCGGGCGTGTATGCCATCACCGCCGATATGGAGTTCGAGAGCCACTACGGCAAGCGGGCCAACAAGCGCCGCAAAATGTACAACGGCATGATCCCCTGTCAGCTGTATATGTACTACGAGGCCCCCAAGTTTGAGCACAAGGCAAAGCCTATGCCCAAGCAGGGCTTCGACGGCAAGCGCACCCATTTTGAGAAAAAATAAGCAAAAGTAATACTTTGCAGCCGCACCGGACCGAAAAGTTTGGTGCGGCTGCTGTTTTTCCGGGGCGGACGGGAGACGAATCTTTTACAATTCGTCAGTTGAATAAAGTGACGAAAAAGGGTATACTTGTACCATTGCAAGAATGTGCAGCGCTTAGGCTGCGGGAAAGGGAGGACGGCAATGGAAGGACGCATGAGGCCCTATCTTCCGGAGCTTACCATCCGCGATTACAATACCTATTTATGGTATCTGCGCGGGGTGCGCTGGCAGATGTACCGGACCTACGGGCTCTACTCGTGCCGGCTGCAGCAGCACAATGGCGTTCTGTTCGCCCTCTTGGCGGACAGCTTGGCGGGCCGCCCCGCCACCTGTAAGGCCCAGCGGCTGCCCGGCACCCTCTGCCGCAAGCAGATGATGTGCCAGACGCAGGGCATCCGGCTGGCGGCACAGGTGGAAGTCATGCTGGGGTGGCATAAACTGCAGGACCGCCGGTGGGACGAGCTGCCCCTCCGGGGCCGGCTGCGCCGCGCCGTGGACCGCGCCCTTCTGCGCGGAGCCTATGAAAAGGCGGTCAAGGAAAATCCTGCGCTGGAACGCTTGTTCGGGCAGGAACAGGAACAGGCGGTGGTCCAGATGAACCTGAATGCCAACAACTACACCGTCGCCGCCGAACCGATGAGCAACATCTACGGCGCGCTCTACTCCACCCTCGCCACCGATGACCCCAGCCAGCGCAAGAGTATGCGCTACATCGGCAGCTGCATCGGCCGGGTGTTCTATCTGCTGGAAAAGGCTGCCCGCGTGGAGGACGACCGCAAGGTGGGCCGCTACAACGTCTTTCTGGTCAACGGCATCAACGGAAAGGAAGAGGCGCTGGAAAATGCGCGGCGTCAGGCGCTGGCCGCAGCAAACGACCTTGTCCGTGCCTACAGTATGTTAGATGTAAAGTTGAACAAATCGCTCATCGACAACATCATGATTCTCGGTCTGCGCCACGCAGTCGATCCGCTGGACGCCGGGAACCAGCCGGTGCGCTGGGAGCTGCCGTGAAGGGCAGCAAGAGCTGGGCCATGGCCTACTGCGGCATGGCAGCGGCCCTCTGTGTGGCGCTGATGCTGCTGGGGGCAGTGGTGCCGGTGCTGATGTTCATCGCGCCCGCCGTGGCAAGTCTGCTGATCGCAACGGTCTGTATGGAGTGCGGGATGAAGATGGCGCTGACGGCCTACGGCGCGGTGAGTCTGCTCAGTCTGCTCTTCGTGCCGGACAAGGAAGTGGCCCTCGTCTTCGTCTTCCTGCTGGGATACTATCCGCTGGTCAAACCGAAGTTGGAGCGCATCCGCCCCAAGCTCCTGCGGGGGGCGTGCAAGCTGCTGCTCTGCAACGGGGCCGTGCTGGCCATGTACGGGCTGGTGCTGCTGCTGGTTCAGGCGGGCAGCATCTCGCAGGAGCTGCGCACCACGGCGCTGGCGGTCTCGCTGGCGACGCTGGCCATGGGCAATGTGGCTTTTTTGCTGTATGACCGCGCGATCCATAATTTATTGCAGCTCTACCGCCTCGTCTGGCAGCCGAAGCTGCATAAGATGCTAGGGAAGTAACTCCTTCCGTCATTGCTGCGCAATGCCACCTCCCTCTGAGAGGGAGGCTTTTAAGGCCCTCTCTTAGAGGGGGCTGACGCGGCATAGCTGCGGCTGGGGGAGTTGAATTTACTTGAAAGAAGGAATGCTGCTTTTCGTTGACGCCAAGCGCCGGGCCACGCGGGTGACAGCCGCGAGGGTGACGAGGAGAGGAATCATCGAAAATTTCGGCGGATGTTTCTCCGGTTGAATGGGCTATACCAGCCGCAAAGAGGGGCAAAAAACGGCAGTGATACCGCAACAGATCCCCTCGAACGAAAGCCATACAAAAGCATAAAATGAACTAGGAAAGCTGACAGCCGCACTGTGCGCATTCTGCGCCGGGCTGTCGGTCTGGAGGTATTTTGTATGTGTGGCATTGTTGGTTATGTGGGCAAGCGCAACGCGCAGAATGTTCTGCTGGACGGCTTGGAGAAGCTGGAATACCGCGGATATGACTCCGCCGGCGTCGCATTGGCGCTGGAGGGCGGCATCCGGGTGGTCAAGAGCAAGGGCCGCCTTGCCGAGCTGCGGAAAAAGCTGGAGCTTCAGGCGCTGGCCGAAAGCCGCTGCGGCATCGGACACACCCGCTGGGCCACCCATGGCGAGCCCAGCGACGTGAACAGCCACCCCCACTCCACCCCGCGGGTGAGCATCGTCCACAACGGCATCATTGAAAATTACGGCATCCTGAAAGAGCGGCTCATGGCGAAGGGCTACACCTTCGAGAGCGAGACGGATACGGAAGTGCTCGTCAAACTCATCGACAACTGCTATGAGGGCGAACCGCTGAAAGCGCTCCATGAAGCGCTGGGCATGGTGCGGGGCAGCTACGCGCTGGCCGTGCTGTTCAAGGATTTCCCCGATACCGTCTTTGCCGTCAAGCGGGAGAGTCCCCTCATCGTCGGCTGGGGCGAGGGCGAAAACTTTGTGGCGTCGGATATCCCGGCTCTGCTGAAGTATACTCGGAAGTACAGCGTCCTCGAAGAGGGCGATCTGGCCGTGGTGACCGCTGGGAGTATCCAATTCTACAACGAGTTCGCCGAGCCGGTGGAGCGGGAAGTGCTGACCGCCGACTGGGACATGGAAGCGGCTGAAAAGGGCGGCTACCCGCACTTTATGCTCAAGGAGATCAACGAGCAGCCCGCTGCGATCACGGCGACGGTCAGCCCCCGCGTGGAGAACGGTCTGCCGGATCTGCGCATTCCGGAATTGTCGGACGAGGTGCTGCGGGGCATCGGCACCATCCATCTGGTCGCCTGCGGCACCGCCATGCACGCGGGCATGGTGGGTAAGGCGGCCATCGAAACGCTGGCCCGCGTCCCCGCCGAGGTGGACATCGCCAGCGAGTTCCGCTACCGGAACCCGATCCTGCGGCCCAACGATCTGGTCATCATCATCAGCCAGTCCGGCGAGACCAGCGATACGTTGGCCGCCCTCAAGCTGGCCAAGAGCCGGGGCGTGCCGGTGCTGGCCATCGTTAACGTGGTGGGCAGCTCCATCGCCCGCGCGGCGGATCATGTGCTCTACACCTATGCGGGGCCGGAGATCGCCGTGGCATCCACCAAGGCCTATATGGTGCAGATGTGCGTGCTTTACCTGTTTGCCTTCCGGCTGGCGCTGGCCCGCGGGGAGCAGACGGAAGCTGAGATCCGCCGCCTGACCGCCGAGCTGCTCCGCGCCAGCGAGGTCATCAAGCCCCGTCTGGCCGACTGTGAGCAGATCAAGTACCTTGCCAGCCGGTTCGTCAACACCCAGAGCTGCTTCTTCATCGGGCGCGGGTTCGATTACTCCCTCTCGCTGGAGGGCAGCCTGAAGCTGAAGGAGATCAGCTACGTCCACTCGGACGCCTACGCCGCCGGAGAACTCAAGCACGGCACCATCAGCCTCATCACCGAGGGAGTGCCGGTCATCGCGCTGGCGACCCAGAAGCAGGTCTACGAAAAGACCATCTCCAACGCCAAGGAGACCAAGAGCCGGGGCGCAAAGGTCCTGCTCTTCACGACGAAGGATGCCGTAGTGCCGGAGGGTGTGGCGGATTATGTGGTGCGGCTGGATGATTACGACGACCTGCTCATGCCGCTGCAGCTCATCGTGCCGCTGCAGCTCTTTGCCTACTATATGGCGGTCCTGCGCGGCTGCGACGTCGATAAGCCCCGCAACCTTGCCAAGAGCGTGACCGTGGAATAAGGATAAGAATACAGCGCCCGGAAGGCGGCAGAACCTTCCGGGCGCTGTTTGCATGTCTGCATTTGCCTCAGCCGAGGGCGACGTCCAGAAAGAAAAACTTTTTCGGGGATGCCACGGAAGCAGAAGCACTGCTTTTTGAAACTTCCCAGCCAAATGCTTGACAAACTCGGAAAAAAGAGGTAAACTAATCAAGTCATCCGACATACATTCATCAATATGGGCCTATAGCTCAGTTGGGAGAGCGTTCGGTTCGCATCCGAGAGGTCAAGGGTTCGAATCC
>ERZ772902.1026-NODE-1026-length-23884-cov-4.174661_pt1 | contig 23884 bp, 13 predicted proteins | sample MGYA00511470_ERZ772902 | MGnify/ENA primary metagenome ERZ772902 (study PRJEB29015, sample SAMEA2737717) | human gut metagenome | biome: human gut; feature: human-associated habitat; material: faeces | place: China | collected 2012 ... | reverse complement strand
TTCGTCCCTTGACCCTTTCGCGCGATTGCGTTGGTGACACTAGCATAGTGTGCCCGCGTGTTTATCCGCGCAAAAAAATTGCTTCAAGGATGCGTCAACACGCATTTTTGATACAGACAGTCTACGCAAAGCAAGGCTGTCACAGAATATTAAGGGAGGTTTTTTCATGAAGAAGCTGACTGCTCTCCTGCTCGCCATCGCAATGATGGTGACCTGCACCCTGTGCGCTGTCGCCGAAGACGGCAAGACGTACATGGCTGTCTGCATCGCGTCCGAGCCTGATACGCTTGACCCGGCGCTGAACTCCGCTGTGGACGGCGCGACGATGGTCGCTCACCTGTTCGCAGGCCTGTCCACTTGGGCGCAGACCGACGACGGCAAGCTGGAAATCCTGCCGGACTGCGCGGTGGAACTGCCGGATCCGGTGGTCAATGACGACGGCACGGTGACGTACACCTACACGCTCGTTGACGGCCTGAAGTGGTCTGACGGCAAGGATCTGACCGCGAAGGACTTCGAGTTCGCGTGGAAGCGCGCTGCTTCCTCCGAGCTGGGCGCGGACTATGGCTACATGTTTGAAGTCATCAAGGGCTACACTGCGGACGGCTCCGACCCCAAGGCGGAAAACCTCGCTGTGACCGCCGTGGACAACAAGACCCTGACCGTTACCCTGAACAACCCCGTTGCCTACTGGAACGAGCTGCTCGCCTTCCCGGCGTACATGCCCGTGCGTGAGGACGTCGTCGCCAACGAAGCGTGGGCGACCGATCCTTCCACCTACATCGGCAATGGTCCGTACACCATGACCGCGTGGGAACACAACAGCAAGATCACCCTGACCAAGAACCCCTACTATCATGCGGTGGACAAGGTCACGATGGACGAGCTGGACTTCTACCTCTCCGACGACGCGAACAACATGCTGGCGAACTTCCAGAAGGGCGACTGGCAGCTGATCGACGACGTTCCTACCTCTGAAATCGCTTCCCTGAAGGAACAGTATCCGACGGAATTCGTTGTCGCCGGCCAGATTGGTACCTACTATGTCTGCTGGAACATCAACGAAGAAATCCTGCCCGCTGACCTGCTCGCGAACATGACCCCCGAAGAAGCGGAAGCGGCGCGCGCAGAAGTCCGTCAGGCGATTGGCCTCCTGTTTGACCGCAACTACATCGTCACCGAAATCGGTCAGGCTGGTCAGCTTCCTGCGTCCAGCTTCGTCCCGATGGGCATGACCGATGCGGACGGCTCTGAGTTCTACAAGAATGCGGGTCATGTGGAAGGCGTCACCGGCTACTACGACGTGACCGACGACGAAGACGTCTACATGGCGAACTTCGACAAGGCGGTTGAAACCCTGAAGAAGTACTACACCTACGACGAGGCGAACGCCGTCTTCACCAACTTCCCGTCCCTGACCTACCTCTACAACACCTCCGAAGCCCACAAGGCGATTGGCGAATACCTCCAGAGCGCGGTTTCTGCGGTCGGCATCACCATGAACCTGAACAACCAGGAATGGAACACCTTCCTGAACACCCGTAAGGCGGGCGACTACTCCATCGCGCGCAACGGCTGGCTGGCGGACTACAACGACCCGATCTGCTTCCTCGACATGTGGGTGACCGGCTCCGGCAACAACGACGTGCAGTACGGCAAGGGCGCGAATGCGGATCTGAAGATCTACAGCCTCGACCTGACCCCCTACGGCTACGACGTGAAGGTGGAGAACGGCACTTGGGCGGAAACCTATGACGTGCTGATTTCTGCCATCAAGAGCTGCACCAACAGCGCGAACCGTTATGCCATGATGCACATCGCGGAAGATATGCTGATGAATACCGGCTGCATCGTGCCGCTGTACTACTACACCGACATCTTCATGATCGACGACTCCGTGCAGGGCTTCTTCTCCAACCCGCTGGGCTACAAGTACTTCATGCACTGCACCATCGCCAAGTAATTTCATCCCGGTTTGGACAAAACCAGGGGCGAATCGGCTTCAAAACCGGTTCGCCTTTTTTTCGCATGTTGGAAAGATACACTTTGCCATCCTTGGCAACCGATATTTCCTGCCTTGGAAAGGTACATTCGGCGGAAAACATGCGCGAATTGACGGGAAATCTGCGTGAATGCAGGAATTTTCAGCAGGAAAAGGGCAGGGAAACGTCCAATTAATCCATTGAATGGCGGTGGTAAACAGCGCTTGCCAATGGTATACTGAAACCAGAAGGGCGATTTCTATGGGAAAAAAGCCCGCGGAAGCTATCAGCAAGGAGGAAGAAGCATGAAGCGAATCGCACGATGGAGCACCATTTTCCTGCTCTTATGCAGCATCATTTGGGCGGGTACAGCATCGGCGGCCATGATTGTGAATAACAACATGGCGGCGCTGCACACACTGAACACCCTGAACAAGGCCCAAATGCCGCTGAACAAGGACTCAGTGCTGGAGCGGCTGGCGAAAGAAATCGGCGCTGGCATGTGGGACAATACGGACTGGGATGACCCGGCGTTTCAGGCGAACATCGGGCGATTTGGCATCACCGTGTTGAAAAAGGACACGCAGCCGCCGGAAGCCTTCATCGGCGACGCGATTTTTGACCATCTGGGCGACACGGAGTTCAATGCGCCGGAAATGAACGGCAATCTGCTGGTTCTCGGCGGGCTGAACGCCAATCTGCCGTCCGGCAAAATCGACCGCCTGTATGTGCTGTCGGACGAGGACGTTCGGCTGAATATCGGCGCGGCGGCAGAGGTTCAGGAACTGATTCTGGGCGCATCGGGGAATGTGTCGCTGAACGGCGAGGGCAATGTCCGCTCCACCATCGTGGTGGACAAGCCGATGAATCTCGATATCGGGATTGCGACGAACCTCGTGAACCTGACGGATGACCCGCTGCCGACGGGCGATATTGTGCTGAATCCGGGCAAGAACGCGCTTGTGCCGGGGCAGCAGCTGCATATGGGCAGCGAGCTGAAGGTGGAGAAGAAAATCAGCCTGACCGTGCGCTTCCGCCTCGTTGACCAGAGCGCGGAGGACATGCGGCTGGAAACGGCGGATTGGGACGGCGCGCTGCTGACCGAAACGACAGTGCAGTACACGGGCGACAGCTGCCCGATGGGCGCGGTCAACATGCTGAACAGCATCGAGGCGGCCTTTGCGGAGAAGTATCCGGATTTGCAGGAGCAGTATGTGCTGCTGCCGGAAATGCGCAGCGCAGACCCGTGGAGCAAGGTCTACCGCCTGAATGGCGGCGAATCCTGCTTTGCTGTGGCGGAAAATTATGTCTATCTTTCCCGCGAGGGCGATGTTGTGTTCCCGCTGACGGATGACAGCACGCTGGTAGCGGAATTCCCGGTGTACGTCTACCGCTATGGCGAGCAGGACGGGCGCATCACCTACCGCGTTCGCATCAGCGGCGCACGCCCGGATTACTTCACGCCGAGCCTGACCCTGCGCAGCGGCGCCGTGGCGAGCTTCACCTTCGATAAGGAGCGCGGCGAGTGGGTGACGCAGTTCAAGCGCAGCGACTTCGGCGCGGACGAGCGTGCCCTCATTCACCTGACGGGACTGCGCGGCGAGGAGACGGACACATTCCTGCCCGTAACAGGCCGCGAAGAAAGGCGCATCGTTACGCTGACGTGGACGGCGGACACGCAGCGCGTGACCATCGACGCGCAGAACGTCCTCTGGGGCAGCGACATGCCGGCGGAGGGCAACGACCTGCTGTGCCGCGCGGGTGAGCAGGTGACGGTGCAAATCGCGCCCGCAGCGGGCTATCGCGGCATCCACGTTTTCCTGAGCGACCCCGCTATTTCCCTGAGTATCAGCGAGGGGAACGACGCGGTTTCCTTCCTCATGCCCTACGCGCCGCTGACCTTGACGCTGACGGCGGACAAGCTTTATACCGTCACGATGGACACGGCAGGCGGCGATCCGATCCGTCCCATCCAGTACACGGTGGAATCGGAAGCGTTCCAGCTGCCGACCCCGGTTCGCACGGGCTACATCTTCCTCGGCTGGACGGGCGAGGGCATCACCGAACCGCAGAAAACCATTGAAATCCCGCAGGGAAGCACGGGCGACCGCACTTACACCGCGAACTGGCAGGTGATTGAATACACCATTACGCTGCTGGACATGGACGGCGCGGGCACGTCGGAAGCGCTTGTCTACACGGTGGAGCAACCCGTAACGCTGCCGACCCCAACCCGTGAGGGCTATGCCTTCCTTGGTTGGACAGTCAACAGCGACATGGCGCCGCAGCTAACGGTTGTTCTGCCGCAAGGTTCGATAGGCAACAGGACATACACCGCGAACTGGGAACTGACAGAATACAACATCACCATGGATTTGAACGGCGGCAGCGGCGAAACAGCACTGCTTTACACCGTGATAGATGATGAGTTTGCCCTGCCAACCCCGACCCGCAACGGCTACGAGTTTGTCGGCTGGACGGGCGAGGGCATCACGACGCCGCAGACAAGCGTCAAAATTCCGAAGGGTTCGACGGGAGACAAGGCGTATACCGCAAACTGGCAGGTGATTGAATACACCATCACACTGGACACGAACGGCGGTCCAAACGTGTCTCCGATAAAATACACCGTGGAGGATTCCTTCACCCTGCCTTACCCTCTCCGTCCGGGCTACGAATTTGCCGGCTGGGTCCTCGATGGCAGCGGTATGCTCCCTGCCACGACGCTCATTATTTACTATGGCACAACCGGCGACCTCCATTACAAGGCGGAGTGGCGTTTGGCGGAGTACACCATCACCATGGATTTGAACGGCGGCAGCGGTCAAGAAAAGGTGGTTTACACCATAACGGATGAGGATTTCGAGCTGCCGACCCCGACCCGCAACGGCTACGAGTTTGTCGGCTGGACGGGCGAGCGCATCACGACGCCGCAGACATGCGTCAAAATTCCGAAGGGTTCGACAGGCAAAAAGGCGTATACCGCAAACTGGCAGGTGATCAAATACACCATCATTACGCTGCTGGAAGGGGGCAATGCGGGCTCATCGGGAGCGTATGTCTACACGGTGGAGGAAACCTTCACGCTGCCGACCCCGACCCGCACGGGCTACACGTTCTGGGGCTGGACGGGCGAGGGCATCACGAAGCCGCAGCCGAACGTGACCATCCCGAAGGGTTCGACGGGCGACAAGACGTATATCGAGAACTGGGTAGAGACAGGATACACCATCACCCTGGATTTGAACGGCGGCAGCGGTAAAGAAAAGGTGATTTACACCATGACGGATGAGGATTTCGAGCTGCCAACCCCGACCCGCAACGGCTACGAGTTTGTCGGCTGGACGGGCGAGGGCATCACGACGCCGCAGACAAGCGTCAAAATTCCGAAGGGTTCGATGGGGAACAAGGCGTATACCGCAAACTGGAAGGTGATCAGATACACCATCACACTGGTCACGAACGGCGGCGCAGTCATAGCTTCGATACGCTACACCGTGGAGGATTCCGTCACCCTGCCCATCCCTCCCGAGCGTCCGGGCTACGAATTTGCCGGCTGGGTCCTCGATGGCAGCGGTCAGTTCCCTTCAACGCCGATGATTATCCCCGAAGGCTCAACCGGCGACCGCATTTACGAGGCGGAGTGGCGTGTGGCGACGTACACCATTACCTACGTGAGCCACGGCAAAGCATATAATTGGGTTCAATACACCATCAAGAACCAAGTTTATTTCGGGGCACCGGAAGAAGACCCGTCCTACTACCTCCCGGGCTATACCTTTGTAGGCTGGAAAATCGACGGCGTATCAGGAACGCCGCGCTCCTACATGCTGCCCAAGGGCTCGTATGGCAATCGAACGGCGACCATGCTTTGGGAGCCAATTCCGTAAGCGTAAACAAGGAGAACAAGGAGGGGATGCGCATTGGACTACCTCAGCGTAAAGGAAATAGCGGAGCTGTGGGGCGTTTCCATCCGTATGGTCAATTACTACCTGAATACCGGGCGGATTCAGGGGGCAATCCGGAAATCGGGCGGGTGGCTGATTCCGGCGAATACGCCGCATCCGGCGGATTTGCGCAAGAGCGGGCAGCGCGGGCAGGAAAAAATCCCCCCGCGGATGGCAAAGTGCTATATGCCGCTGATTTCCCGCCCGTGCGACAACGGCTTCCAAAATCTCCTGCTGACCATGAACGACGAGGAGGAACGCGACATCGCCCGCGCCCTGCACCACTATTTCCGCGATGAGCACGAGAAAGCCCGCGAAATCAGCGAGAAATACCTGAAGAGCGAGTGCCCCGAAATCCGCCTGACCGCGCTGATTACCAACACGATGGCGATGCTGCAGACGGGGGATGCCGCCAAGTGCCGCCGGAATCTCGAAATGATTCAGCGGGACGGGCAGCGCGCAAACGACGATTCGTGGCGGCTGTACAGCAGCATCACTGACGCGCTCATCAGCGTGTTCTTCCACTCCGAGAAGCTCGACCTGACGCCTATCCGCCCCGCCATCGGTATTCTTCCGCCCGGAATGCAGTATTTCGCCATGTACGCCATCGCCCACGCGCTCTACATCCGGCGCGAATACGAACACGCGATGGGCATTGCCGAATCCGCCCTGCTGATGGCGGGCACGCGCTACCCCATTGACAGCATCTACCTCAACATCGTCCTGTGCATGATTTGCATGAGCCTGAAGCAGGATGAACGCGCGGAGCAGAAGTTCGATGCCGCGTGGAGCATCGCCAGCCGCGAGGGGTACATCCACCCGTTTGTGGAGCATCACGGCATTTTGCAGGGGCAGGTGGAGCGCGCGCTGCGCAAGCAGGAGCCGGAAACGTACAACAAGATTGTGCAATCGGTCTACCGCTTCAGCCGCGGGTGGATGAAAATTCACAACCCCGTGTCGACGCTGCAGGTCACCGACGCGCTCACACCCTACGAGTTTTCGATTGCCATGCTTGCCGCGAAGGGTCGCAGCAACAAGGAAATCGCCGCGCTGATGGGCATTTCCGTCAACACGGTGAAGTCGTACATGGAGAGCATTTTTGAGAAGCTGCAAATCTCCAGCCGGAACGAAATCGACGCGTATGTGAATCGGTAATATCAACAAAAGCACGCACTCCGAATGTTGACATGCAAGTATTGCGGCTTAGACAACCCGAAGGAAGCGCGCTACTGCCAACACTGCGGTGGATACAGGTGAATAAAAATCAGCCGCGACGAGCATATTCACTCGTCGCGGCTGTATTTATCTATGCGCTTCCTTATTTTGATACATCCGCGCGTCCGCCCGCGCCAAGGACTCCGCCAAATCATCCGTTGACGGATTAAAATGCGAACAGCCCACCGATACCGTCGGCAGAACCGGATTCTCCGCCCGCGCCGCATCCATCAGGTGCTGGAAAATCTCCGTCATGGTGTTGTATTGCGCGTTCCGCCGCGTCAGTATCACGCAAAACTCGTCGCCGCCGATGCGGAAGCACGTCCCGTAATTCCCATACGCGCGGCGGATGCAGCCGGCAATCGTCCGCAGGCAGGCGTCACCCATCAAGTGCCCATGGCAGTCGTTGACGTCCTTGAAGCGGTCAACATCAAACATCAGGATGGCGGCAGGCACACGCAGGCGCGCCAGATAATGCTCGTAGCCCAAGCGGTTGACCAACTGCGTCAGCCCATCGGTTTGCAGCACCATGTCGCTGGAGAATTTCGACATCATCAGCGCACCGCAGCTGATGGTAATCCAGTCGATTCTGACCATCGGCAGGCACAACTGCACCATCAGCCCTAACAGCACGAACAGCGTCGCGAGCAGCAGCTGTGTGCCGCCGGTGTACTGATAGGCGCGGCAGGCGAACCCAATCTGCACGAGGAAGAACACCGTGCTGCCCCCGTAGGCGAGCGTGTAGAGCACGTAGAGCAACCCGTGGTGATAGAAATTCTGCCCATCGACATAGAACATCAGCCCCGTGAACGCCGAGAGCAGCACCAGCAGTGCGTGGAAGCCCGCAAGGCACAGCAGCCTATGCACCACTTTCCGTGGGCAGGGATGGATAACGCAGCCCGCGAACAGCCCGATGAGCGGCGCAAGCGAAAGTTCGATGGTCTTGACGGCGATATGCAGCGGAATCAGCGCGGGCGGCGTGCCATCCATCTGCACGCCCGACCACTCACACAGCGCGCAAATGGTAATGGTGGCGTACAGACCGCCGCAGAGCAGGTTTCGGATCTTGGATTGGCTGATGTCGCCACGCAGGGAGAAGAGCATAATCGCCATGGCGAAGACGCTGAGAGCAATATTTGCCGTGTATAATTCATTCATGCTGATTGTGGAGGCGGTTGACAAGCAATCGCGGCAGATAAGTTTGAAAAGGGCAAATTCCCCCTTCTTATAATAATGATACCACGAAAAAAAGAGGATGAAAAGTTGGTTACATGGGGAAAATTGCAAATGTGGCAGATTTCAACAAATGCGGGGAAATGGTTACATGGTGCGTCTCCCATCCCCACGAAAAAAGGGACTGACCGAAGCCAGTCCCTTTGATGATTATTCGTATTCGCAAACGCTTGCCCAGCGGATAAGCAGGTCGCGCTCTTCGGGCTTGCCCTTGAGGGACTGGCTCGCGGCGACGATCGGAATCCACTGCTGGACGTACTGCTTGGCGGTGTCGCTCTTCTTGCAGAAGAGGGAGAGGTACTTTTCCGCCAGCGCTTCCTTGCCTTCGAGGACGAAGAGCAGGTAGGTGCGGGCAACATCAGCGGACGCGTTGCCCTGCGTGGCATGCGACCAGTCGAGGATGTACCACTGTCCGTCGGGGGCGATGATAATGTTGGACGGGTTGAAGTCGCCGTGGCAGACCTTCTTGTGGACGTGCATACTCGCCAAGCGGGTGTGCAGCTCGTAGCGGGTGGTCGCGTCGAGGTCGGTGGCGGAAATCTTGCGCTGCATCTTCTCGGTCAGGCTGTTGAGCATCGGGCAGGTGCAGGCGTGAACCTTCATCTGAATGTCCACAAACAGGTTCAGGTACTCGTCTTCCTTTTCCGGATGCGCTGCCATCAGCGCCGCCAACGTGTCGCCTTCAACGAACTCCGTCGTAATCGCCCATTGACCGTTCACCGTGTCAACAGCAAGGAGCTTCGGAATCGGCAGGCCCGTCTCTTCCACGCGCGCCGTGTTCAGCGCTTCGTTCAGAATGTCCGCCTTGCTGTACCCTTCGGCAAACACCTTGATGGCCTTGGCGCCGTCGCGGTAAATCTTCTTATTCTCCCGCTCGGCAATCACATGCGTCAAATCCATAGGGAAACCTCCTTCTATATGGTTCATGTTTATTGGGGGGAGAGGCGCAAGGGCACTGCCCTTGACCTGCCAAAGGGTCTGTGACTCTCTGGACTCCCTTTTCGCGATTGAGTTGAGCACGTTGTCATGCTTTGCCTGCGTGCTGATTGGGGGCGACCAGCAAAGCCTGATATTTGTCCTGAATATCTATTCGCCGCCCAAATACGACATTCCTGCAAGCGGACAAAATTTTTGTGCTCAAAAATGCCCGGCCCAGCAGAAGCATTCCTGCCAAGCCGGGGAGAATGGCGCATTACTCGCCGTAGTACGCCTTCAGATACATTTCCTTGATTTCGCTGATGAGCGGGTAGCGCGGGTTCGCGCCGGTGCACTGGTCGTCGAACGCCTGCTCGGACATTTCGTCCAGCGTCGCGAGGAACTTCTCCTCGTCCACACCGTAGTCGCGGATCGTATTCTTGATGCCGACGCGCTCCTTCAGGGCATGGATGTTGCGAATCAGGTTCTCCACCGTCTCGTCGTCATTCGCACCCTTGAAGCCGAGGAACTCGCCGAATTCAGCGTAGCGGCGCTTCGTGTGCGGATAGGCGTACTGCGGGAAGGTGCCCATCTTCGTGGGAACTTCGGCGCTGTTGTAGCGGATGACCAGCTCAATCAGCAGCGCGTTGGCAATGCCGTGCGGCAGGTGATGGAACGCGCCCAGCTTGTGCGCCATGGAGTGGCAGACGCCGAGGAACGCGTTCGCGAACGCCATGCCAGCCATCGTGGCGGCGTTGCCCATCTTTTCGCGGGCAACCGGCTCGTTCTGACCGTTGTCGTAGCACGCGGGCAGATACTCGAAAATCAGCTGAGCCGCCTGCTTCGCCAGACCGTCGGTGAAGTCCGTCGCCATCATGGAGGCGTAGGCTTCCAGCGCGTGGGTCAGCGCATCGATACCGGAGGCGGAGGTCAAGCCCTTCGGCGCGGACATCATCATGTCAGCGTCCACAATCGCCATCTTCGGCAGCAGCTCGTAGTCCGCCAGCGGGTACTTCACGCCGGTGTCCTGATCGGTGATGACGGCGAACGGGGTGACTTCGGAGCCCGTACCAGCGGAGGTCGGGATGGCGATGAAGTACGCCTTTTCACCCATCTTCGGGAAGGTGTACACGCGCTTGCGGATATCCATGAAACGCATCGCCATGTCGAGGAAGTCCACTTCCGGATGCTCGTACATGACCCACATAATCTTGCCGGCGTCCATTGCGGAACCGCCGCCGATGGCGATAATGCAGTCCGGCTGGAAGGAAGTCATGGCCTTTGCGCCTTCCTTCGCGCAGGCGAGGGACGGGTCGGGCGCAACATCGTAGAACGTGGTGTGGACGATGCACAGCTCATCCAGCTTGTCGGTAATCGCCTTGGTGAAGCCGGATTTGAACAGGAACGCGTCGGTGACGATGAAGCAGCGCTTCTTGCCCATAACTGCCTTGAGTTCATTCAGGGCGACGGGCAGGCAGCCCTTCTTGAGGTAGACCTTTTCAGGCGCACGGAACCACAGCATATTCTCCCTCCGGATGGCAACAGTCTTGACATTCAGCAGGTGCTTGACGCCGACGTTCTCGGAGACGGAGTTGCCGCCCCAAGAGCCGCAGCCCAGCGTCAGCGACGGACGCAGCATGAAGTTGTACAGGTCGCCGATGCCGCCCTGAGAGGAAGGCGTGTTGACGAGGATACGGCAGGTCTTCATGCGCGCGGCGAAGCGGTCAATCAAATCCTTGCGGGTGACGGCGTTCAAGTAGATAGAAGAGGTGTGGCCGTAGCCGCCGTCAGCAATCAGGTGTTCCGCCTTGTCGAACGCATCGTCGATGTCCTTGGCGCGGTACATCGCCAGCACGGGGGAGAGCTTCTCATGCGCGAACTCTTCAGAAATATCCACGGATTCGACTTCACCAATCAGCACCTTGGCGGTTTCCGGCACGTCCACGCCTGCGAGCTTGGCGATGGTGTGCGCCTTCTGACCGACAATCTTGGCATTCAGCGCGCCGTTGATGATGATGGTCTTGCGCACTTTGTCCAGTTCTTCGCCTTCGAGGAAGTACGCGCCGCGCTTGGCGAACTCCGCCTTCACTGCGTCGTAGATGCTGTCCAGCACGATGGTGGACTGCTCGGACGCGCAGATCATGCCGTTGTCGAACGTCTTGGAGTGCAGGATGGAGTTGACGGCCACCTTCACGTCAGCGGATTCGTCGATAATCGCGGGCGTGTTGCCAGCGCCGACGCCCAGCGCAGGCTTGCCGGAGGAGTACGCCGCCTTGACCATGCCGGGGCCGCCGGTGGCAAGGATGATGTCGGCTTCCTTCATCGCCATGTTGGTCAGCTCCAGCGAGGGAACATCGACCCACGAGATGATGTCTTCGGGCGCGCCGGCAGCCACAGCGGCTTCCAGCACAACCTTCGCGGCGGCGATGGTGGACTTCTTCGCGCGCGGATGGGGAGAGATGATGATGCCGTTGCGGGTCTTGAGGCAAATCAGCGTCTTGAAAATGGCGGTAGATGTGGGGTTGGTGGTCGGGATGACCGCCGCGACAACGCCGATAGGTTCTGCAACCTTCATCATGCCGAATGCTTCGTCGCGCTCCAGCACGCCGACGGTCTGCGTGTCCTTGTAGGCGTTGTAGATGTATTCAGCGGCGTAGTGGTTCTTGATGACCTTATCTTCCACCACGCCCATGCCGGTTTCTTCCACCGCCATCTTCGCCAGCGGGATGCGCATGTTGTTCGCGGCGAGGGCAGCTGCCTTGAAAATCTTGTCCACCTGCTCCTGCGTGTAGGTCGCATAGACCTTCTGTGCCGCGCGGACGCGGGCGAGGGCCGCCTCGAAGCTCTCCACGTTATCGACGATCGGATACTCTTTCGCCATGATACTCTCTCCTTATGCTTCATCCGTCCTGCGGGGATGCGCCCGCGAACGGGGGATGTCGGTGTTTGTCGGGGTGACGAGAACAGTGTAGCAGATTGTTAAGCTCTTGTCAAGTGGCCGACACGATTTTAACGATATTTTTTTCACAAATTCACACGTTTTCGGAACGGGATGAATGGAATGGCGAATAGATGGATGAAGGGGACAAGAACATGGATTCGCTATTTGGGGAGCGTCAGAGCAGCGTCCCCGCGCCGCAACCAGACAGAGGAAATTCGCGCCGCATAAGCCATCATCATATAAATAGGTAGCAATTCAGGCACGGCATCATCCCCCCGAAAAAAATCCGAGAAAATTTATGCAGACATATTGCATTTTTATTCATCTTGGTGTATAATCCATCTTGTCCGGCAGACGGACACAAAAATGATGAAAATCAGGATGAAGATAAAGGAGTCGATTGTTATGGCGAAGATGCGCGTATTGCTGGCTTATTCCGGTGGTCTGGATACCTCGATTATCGTGCCGTGGCTGAAGGAAAATTATGACTGCGACGTGGTCTGCGTTGCGGGCGACGTCGGGCAGGGCGAAGAGCTGGAGCCCCTCCACGAGAAGGCGAAAAAGTGCGGCGCTGAAAAGCTGTATATCGAAGACCTGCGCAAGGAGTTCGTCGAGGACTTCATTTGGCCGACGCTCAAGGCGGGCGCGGTCTACGAGGGCAAGTACCTGCTGGGCACGTCCTTCGCACGGCCGCTGATTGCCAAGCGCCTCGTCGAAATCGCCCACAAGGAGAACTGCACCGCCATCTGCCACGGCTGCACCGGCAAGGGCAACGACCAAGTCCGCTTCGAGCTGACCATCAAGGCGTTCGACCCGAACATGCAGATTATCGCGCCGTGGCGCATCTGGGACATCAAGACCCGCGAGGAGGAAATTGACTACGCCGAAAAGCGCGGCATTCCCGTCCCGGTCAAGAAGGATCGCCCGTATTCGATGGATCGCAACATCTGGCACATCAGCCACGAGGGCGCGGATTTGGAAGATCCGTGGAACGAGCCGCCGGAAGATCTGCTGCTGACGATGGTCACGCCCGAAAAGGCGCCTGATCAGCCCGAATACGTCACGGTGGACTTCGAGAAGGGCGTGCCGGTCGCCATCAACGGCGAAAAGCTGGACGCGGTGGATTTGCTGACGAAGGCGAACGAAATCGCGGGCCGCAACGGCGTCGGCTGTGCGGATTTGGTGGAGAACCGTCTGGTGGGCATGAAGTCCCGCGGCGTGTACGAGACCCCCGGCGGAACGATGCTCTACGCCGCGCACGGCATCCTCGAATCCATCACGCTTGACCGCGCCACCAGCCACTACAAGGAGCTGGTCGCGAGCAAGTTCGCGGAGCTGGTGTACGACGGCATGTGGTACACGCCCCTGCGCGAGGCGCTCTCCGCATTTGTGGACAGCACGCAGCAGGCGGTCAACGGCACGGTGAAGCTGAAGCTGTACAAGGGCAACTGCATCAACGCGGGCGTGAAGTCGCCGAACAGCCTGTACATGGAGGAAATCGCTACCTTCGGCGACAGCCACGACCTGTACAGCCACAAGGATTCCGCGGGCTTCATCAACCTGCTCGGTCTGCCGCTGAAGGTCAAGGCGATGGTGGAGCAGAAGAATAAGAAGTAATTTAAAGCAACACCGCACAACTCGGCGGCTGACTACCTCATTTGTGCGGTGTTGCCGTAAATGTGATAACTGTGGTGTCCAGCAAGTCCTGCACTGAATTCGGGAGTAGAGCCCCCAATAGTATAAACGCGCTCGTCGGAAGGTCGGCGGGCGCGTTTTCTGTGCGAATTTGAAATTTGGAGGGGGGATTTGAGGCAGCTGATTTCAGAAAAAAACGATTTTCTGAAATGTGGTTACACGCCGATACGAAAGTCGTTGTGAAGATACACAACAATTTTCCATGCTTTTGTTAGAAATGCTGAAAATGTATAATTCCGCAAGAAAACACTTGACTTTTTTCGGGGGGGGTAAAATGGAAGAAGAAAATTGTGAAGGAGGGGAGATGTAGAAAGTGATGCGGACGATGTAGGGATAAAACTACGCAAAGACACTAACGGAAACGAGGTTCATTCAGGGAAAATGATAAGGAGGTGTGTATACGATGGCAATGATTAAATGTCCGGAATGTGGACGCGATATTTCTGATGCTGCAAGTGCTTGCCCCGGCTGTGGTGCACCTGTTCGCAAGGTAGGCTGTATGGTTCGATTTGAAAGACCACGTGCGATAATCTGGGGAGTAGCGGTGAATGGTGTACTTTATGTTGATGGACAGAGAGCGGGTTCTGTTGCAAATGGTGCAACTTTTGAGGTATATCTATCATATGGTCAACATAGTGTTTCCATAGAAAGTAATACAAGCCTTAATCTTACTTCTAAACGTTCAAATGCAGATACTTTGAACATCCCTATGGGCGCAAAGAAAGTTATTGTAACAATCAAAGGCAAGTCAGATGTTGTTACTGCGCTTGGCGGAGGTGCAAAACTGGGAATTGCAGACGTTGAGGTTATCCGCTAATACAAATACAGGAATAAATCCGCTGTCCGCCTCCCATTCTCGGAGGCGGATTTTTCATATCCATGCACATAAAAACGAGCCAGCTTCTCACGAAACTGGCTCGTCACTGGCAGGGGCAGAAGGACTCGAACCCTCAACAAAGGTTTTGGAGACCCACGTGTTACCATTACACCATGCCCCTATGCGGTTCGTCCGGGATTGCCGGAACGAGACTTAGTTTAGCACTTTTTCGGGCGTTTGTCAAGCGGTTTTGCGAAAATTGTTCCGAATTGGCAGAAAATCGCCCGGCGCTTTACAAAACCCGCGGCGCATGGTATGATGAGGGCAGGAAAGTCGGCGGGAGGGACGCGCGTGCAGTGGGCGGAACGGGTTCGGGCGTATGTGCGGATGCATGGCGCGGGGTACACGCTGCACCGCGCGGGTGAAATGCTGGCGGCACGGGTGCTGCTGCGGGACGAATGGCGATTCCGGCGGGAGAAAGCATCCAAGCGCGAACTGGCGGTACAGCGCGCGCACCCCTTCCCGAACGTGCGCATCAGCGTCGTCGTCCCCGTGTTCAACACGCGCCCGAAATTCCTCCGCGCGCTGGCGGATTCGCTGCTTGCCCAGACGCACGGCGTGTGGGAGGTCTGCCTGTACGATGGCGGCAGCACGTCCGCCGAGACGCGAAAGGCGCTGGAGGCAATTGCCGCGCGGGACAGCCGATTCCACGTCGCGTACGGGGTGGAAAACGCGGGCATATCCGGCAACACGAACCGCGCGATTAAAATGGCGTCAGGGGAGTATATCGCCCTGTGCGACCACGACGATGTGCTTGCGCCGGATGCGCTCTGGCGGATTGCGGAAGCCATCGACGCGCACCACCCCGACGTGCTCTACACCGATGAGGATAAGCTGACCGCCCACGGCGCGATTCATGTTGATGCGCACCGCAAGCCGGATTTCTGCCCGGACAATCTGCGCTCCGGCAACTATATCTGCCATTTGTCGGTGATTCGGCGGACGCTGCTGGATGCCATCGGCGGATTACGACCGGCGTTCGATGGGTCGCAGGATCACGATTTGCTGCTCCGCGCGTGCGAGCGGGCGGACGGCGTCATCCACATTCCGCGCGTGCTGTACCACTGGCGGACGCTGCGGGGGTCAATGAGCCACACGAAATTGGCGGTTTGCCTGGACGCGGCGGCGCGGGCGGTGGAAGAGAGTATGCGACGCACCGGGTTTCCGGGAACGTGCCGGGTGGAGGACGGCGTGCTGCGGCTGCGGTATGACGTGGGGGATTTTACCGTCGCGGCATTGCGGCTTGCGCGGGATGCATCCGCTGCGGATGTGAACCGCTTGGCGGCGGATTCGTCGGCAGACATGCTGCTGTTCCTGTGGGGAGACACGGCGGAGCCTGATGCGGACGGTCTGCGGGAGATGATGATGTACGCGCAGCGCCCGGATGTGTGCGCGGTGATGCCGCTGGTGGCGGATGCGCGCAATCGGGTGCTTCATGCCGGATACGACATTCTGCCGGACGGTACAGTGCGGTCGCGGAATCGCGGCTTGCCGGTGTCAGCGGGCGGATGGCACGGCATGAACCGAACCAGCTACAATGTCACGGCGGTTTCGCCAATGTGCTTTTTGGTGCGGCGGGATGCATTTGTGCCGCTGGCGGAGGGTGAATCGTTGGCAGTTGACTTGGCGCAGTGGTGCATGGCACGGATGCAGGAGGGGATGCGGCATGTGTATACGCCGCACTGCGTGGTGAAGGCGGATGCGGAAAGCGCATTCGAGGGCTTTCGGGTGCAAGTTCCTGCGGGGTGGTATGACCCGTGTGCGACGGGAAGCAAGCGCGCTTGATGGCGCTTTTGGTTTCTTCTACATACTTGAATTTTATTGTTAGTTTTTTAGTTTGTATACCTTTAACTTATCTCGAAATCATTGGAGGTAATGATGAAAATCACAATGATAACGCTCGGCTCGACGGGTGACGTGCGGCCGTATATGCTGCTGGGACGGGAACTTCACGAGCGGGGGCATGAGGTGACGATTGCGGCGTTTGCGCCGTTTCAGGGCATGATTGAGGAAGCGGGAATGTCCTTCTATCCCATTTCCGGCGACGTGGTGGATATGATGGGGCGGCTGCTCCAGCCGGACGCGGTGGGCGTGCGGTACTTGAAGGAGTTTGAGAAGGGTATCCGCGATATTGCGCCGATGCTGCTGGATGATTTGCTGCACTGCGCGGAGGGCGCGGAAGCCATCGTCTGCACGTTCTTCGGGACGATGTTCTATTCGATTGCGGAGAAGTACGATATTCCGTGCATCCAGACGCAGTATTTCCCGATGGATCCGTGCAAGGATATGCCAATTTCATCCGCGCCGTTCCGCAAGCTCGGCAAGTGGTGGAATGTGCTGAGCTACCGCATCGGGTATCTGCTGATTTCGGCGCTGGAGCACCGCTACCTCTCGGATTGGCGCAAGGAGAACGACATGGCAAAGCGCCGCGTTCGCTTGCGCCCGGATTATGACGTGAAGGGCAAGCAAGTGCCCGTGATTTACGCCATGAGCCCGACGCTTGTGCCGCGCCCGGAGGATTGGGCGGACAACATCCACATGTCCGGCTTCTGGTGGGATGAGCGCCCGGTGGACTACACGCCTGACCCGGCGCTGGCGGAGTTCCTGCGCGCGGGCGACGAGCCGGTGTACATCGGCTTTGGGTCGATGGTGTCGGGCGACATGGGTGAACTGGCGGAAATCATCCGGCAGGCGGTGAAATTGTCCGGCGTGCGGGCGGTGGTGGCACTTGGCTGGGGTCAGCAGGAAGCAAAGACGAAGGATGAAAACATCTTCTATGTGAAAAGTGTGCCGCATGACTGGCTGTTCCCGCATATGGCAGGGGCGGTGCATCACGGCGGCGCGGGGACGACCGCAACCAGCCTGCGCCATGCACTGCCGACGCTCGTTGTGCCGTTCGGCGGCGATCAGCCGTTCTGGGCGGAGCGGGTGTACGCTGCCGGGTGCGGGCCGAAAGCGATTCCGCGCGATAAGCTGACGGCAGAGAATCTGGCGGAGGGCTTGCGCGCACTCATCAGCAACCCGGAATACACGCGCAACGCGGCGCGCATCGGGGAGACCCTACGCAATGAACACGGCTGCGCCAATGCTGCCGACTTGATTGAAAAGGCGGTTTGGGACTGGAAAAACGGGAATCCTGCGCAAGATGGGATGAATATTTGAAAAAAACGCCATTTGCCCCTTGACAAAACCTTGACTTTCGACTACACTGTTTCTGGCGTGCTTGCGAGAAGCACAACAAAATCAAAATTATGCAGAAAGGAGGCCCTCGCAATGACCATGATGATTCTAACCCTTGTATCCCGTGCCAATGGACTGACTGCGACGGCTCTTTCTGCCCATATGCGCCCGTAATAGGAAAATTCCACGCTCTTTTCCTGTTACCATGCGTTTTGTGTGCAGCACCAGCCGTTTGCATTCAGACGGATGGTGCTTTTTTCGTACCCTTTTCGAAAAAAGCATACAATGGGCAGTTATGAGTCATCAACCACTTTGTCTCTCTTGAAAGGAGTGATTTCCTACGCAGCGCACCACAACGAAACCAAAGAAGAAACAGACCCCGTTCGGCGCAATGCTCTCCCTCATCGGGCAGAACTGGACGCATTTCCTCTGGGCACTCATTGCGACCATCATGATGGTCATCATCGGCTTTTTAACGCCGCTGCTGCTCTCCGAAATCGTGGACAGCATACTGGGCAGTGAGCCGTTCACAATGCCGGATTTCCTCATGAACCCGATTAACGACCTCGGCGGACGCGATTTCCTCCGCCAAAATCTGTGGATTCCCGCGCTGGCGCTCATCCTGATGAACGTCGTCAACGGCGTGTTCACGTTCATTAAGGGGCGTTCCTCCGCGATTGCGAGTGAAAATATCGCCCGAAAACTGCGCAATGACCTCTATCGCCACTTGCAGCACCTGCCGTTTGCGTACCACGTTAAAGCGCAGGCGGGCGAGCTGATTCAGCGCTGCACGTCTGACGTGGATACGATTCGCCGCTTTCTGGCGGTTCAGGTGATGGAAGTTGTCAACACGGTGCTGATGGTCGTTATCGCCATGAGCATCCTGCTGCCGCGCTCCGTGCCGATTACGCTCTACAGCCTGATTCTTGTGCCGCCTTTGTTCTGCTTCGCGACGTGGTTCTTCAAGATGGTGCATAAGTCCTTTGAGGTGGCGGACGAAGCGGACGGTGTGCTGAACGCCGTTTTGCAGGAGAACCTCTCCGGCGTCCGTGTCGTGCGCGCCTTCGGACAGCAGGAGCGCGAGGTGGAAAAGTTCGACCGCGTGAACAACGATTTGCGCAAAAAGAACCTCCGCCTGAATGAACTGCTCGCCATCTACTGGGGCGGCGGCGACGCCATCAGCATGACGCAGACGCTGCTGACGCTGGTGGTCTGCATCATCTACGCCTGCAACGGCTGGATTACCGTCGGTACGCTGATTGTTTTCACCTCCACGTTGGGGATGCTGCTCTTCCCGATTCGCCAGCTGGGCCGCACCCTGTCCGACGCGGGCAAAGCAATGGTCTCGATGAAGCGCGTGCAGGCGATTCTGCACGAGGAAGCTGAGCCGGATGAGCCGAACGCCCTGAAGCCCGACCTGCACGGCGATATTGTGTTTGACCATGTGTCCTTCGCTTATCCGGATGACAACGTGCTGGTGCTGCGCGACGTGTCCTTCACCATCCCCGCGGGCAAGACGGCGGCAGTGCTGGGCGGCACGGGCAGCGGCAAATCCACCATGATGTACCTGCTGCAGCGGCTGTATACGCCAACGAGCGGCAAAATCACCATCGGCGGCGTGGATATTCAGCAGATTGACCGCAAATATCTGCGCGCACACGTCGGCCTGATTCTGCAGGAGCCGTTCCTGTACTCCAAGTCCATCCGGGAGAACGTGGGCATCACCGCGCCGGAGCAGGAGGCGGAACGCATTGAGCACGCGGCGGATATCGCCAGCGCATCCGGCTTCATTGCCAAGGCGGACAAGGGCTGGGAGACGGTCGTGGGCGAACGCGGCGTGACACTCTCCGGCGGACAGAAGCAGCGAATCGCCATTGCGCGCACGCTGCTCAAGGACAACAACATCCTCATCTTCGACGACTCCCTTTCCGCCGTGGATACCGAGACGGACGCGCAGATTCGCGCTGCCCTCCGACACGAGCAGAAGGACGTGACCACCCTCATCATCAGCCACCGCGTGACGACGCTCTCGCAGGCTGACCTCATCCTCGTGCTGGAAAACGGGCAGATTACGCAGCAGGGCACGCACGCTGAGCTGTGCAGCCAGCCGGGCCTGTACCAGCGCATCAACAGCATCCAGAACGCCTTGGAGGAAGAACTGACGCAGGCCAAGGCGGCGGAAGGGGTGAACTGATATGCAGTCCTTTCAGGAACAGGATTATACCAAACGATTTGATCTCTCCCTGTGGCGCAAGCTCATCAAGGTTGCAAAGCCGTACCACAAGAACCTGATTGCGGTTGTGCTTTTCATGGCGGTTTCTGCAATCATCGACGTGATTATGCCGAACATGAATGCCTACGCGATTGACGTGTTCATTGCCAACCACAGCACGGCTGGGCTGGTTGGGTTTGTCGTGGCGTATGCGCTGCTGACGGCAGTGCAAGTGGCGACGATTTTCGGCTTTCTGCGGCAGTGCGGCATTGTCGAAACCGGAACGTGCTACCTGATTCGCAAGCTCGGTTTCCAGAAACTGCAGGAACTGCCCTTCTCCTACTACGACCGGATGCCCGTGGGTTACCTCATGTCCCGCTTGACCAACGACACGCAGCGCCTCGCGGACACCATCGGCTGGTCGCTGGTGGACTTGTGCTGGGGCGCGGTGTATCTGGTTGCCTGCGCCGTGCGGATGCTGACCATCAACTGGCGGCTGGGGCTGATCGTCATGCTGGTGCTGCCGCCGCTGGCCGTCATCAGCTGGAAGTTCCAGAAGGCGATTCTCGCGGCGTATCGTCAGGTGCGCAAGAACAACAGCCAGATTACCGCGGGCTTCAATGAGGGCATCAACGGCGCAAAGACGACGAAAACCCTTGTGCGCGAAGAACTGAACATCCAGGAATTCGAGACGGTTTCTGCCTCCATGCGTTCCGCGTCCATCCGCGCGGCGACGCTCTCAAACCTCTTTCTGCCCATCGTCGTGTCGCTGGGTTCTTTGGCGACGGCGTATGCGCTCTGGCAGGGCGGCAACAGCGTCATCGGCGGTACGCACGTTTTCGGCGTCGCCATGACCGTCGGCACGCTGACCATGTTCATCAACTACACCGTCAGCTTCTTCCAGCCTGTGCGCGATATTGCCCGCATCTTCGCGGAACTGCAATCCGCACAGGCGGCGGCGGAGCGCGTCATCAGCCTGCTGGAAACGGAACCCGATATTGTGGATTCTCCCGAAGTGGTGGCGCAATACGGCGACAATTTCCACCCCAAGACCGAAAACTGGCCCAAGCTCATCGGCGACATTGACTTCGAGGACGTCACCTTCCGCTACAAAGAGGGCGAAAAGGTGCTGGAGCACTTCAACCTGCACATCCAGCACGGGCAGACCATTGCCCTTGTCGGCGAAACCGGCAGCGGCAAGTCCACCATCGTCAACCTCGTCTGCCGCTTCTATGAGCCGACGGAGGGCAAAATCCTCATCGACGGCGCGGATTACCGCACACGCAGTCAGCTGTGGCTTCAGTCCAACCTCGGCTACGTCCTGCAGTCGCCGCATCTCTTCTCCGGCACGGTTGCGGATAATATCCGCTACGGCCGCCCCGATGCCACCGACGAGGAAGTCGCGGAAGCCGCCCGTATGGTCGGCGCGGAACCCTTCATCCGCAACATGAAGGATGGCTATCAGGCGGACGTTGGCGAGGGCGGCAACCGCCTCTCCACCGGGCAGAAGCAGCTGATTTCCTTCGCCCGCGCGATTCTGACGAACCCGTCTATTTTCGTGCTGGACGAAGCCACGTCCTCGGTCGATACGGAGACGGAACAGCTGATTCAGCACGCGATTCAGAAGGTGCTGGCGGGGCGGACGAGCTTCATCATTGCGCATCGACTCTCTACGATTCGCTCGGCGGATCGGATTCTGGTGATTCAGAATGGCAAGATTACGGAAGATGGGACGCATCAGCAGCTGATTGCGAAACAGGGGTATTATTATCAGCTGTATACGAATCAGTTCCAGGAGGAACAGGGGCTGGAGATTTTGGATGGGGCGATGGCGCGCGCCTAAAGCCGCATAAAAGCGGAGTAGGGGAAAAGCGACCAAGCCGGGCGCCGAAAAAAGGGTCAAGGGGCAATGCCCCTTGCGGAGTCCAGAGGCGGCGCCTCTGGTGGGGTTTGGGGCAACGCCCCAACTGCTGGACGTGTGACCGGTAGAAGAAAAGCGACCAACTCCAATCCACGAACGCTGAACAGCGAAGCGCTTTCAGCGCAGCAGTTGTAACTTCGCGCTCCCGCAGGAGCGCCCCCAAGCCGCTCTATCTACTACTCGCATATTGTCGCGCCAAATGGGCGCGACCCGATAGCCGGAAAGGAGACATCCTCCTCATGCGCCAGACCCGCACCGTCTCCCTCGACACCCTCGAATACCTCTACATCCCCGATGTTACCTACGCCACCTACGGTGAAACGCAGCGGAAAATGCAGCTCATCATCCCGTACCGCCCGCAATGGCAGGATGGCGAAACCGTGCCGCTGATTGCCTTTCTGCCCGGCAGCGCGTGGTATCGGCAGGAAATGTACAACGACATCCCCGCACTGGCAAAACTTGCGGAAAGGGGATTCGCTGTTGCATCCGTGCAGTACCGCGAATCGAAAATCGCGCCTTTCCCCGCACAGGTAGAGGATGTGCACCGCGCCATCCACTATATCGCAGAACAACTCGCAAAGCTGTTCCATATCGACATGGCGCGCACCTTCCTCATGGGCAATTCCTCCGGCGGACATATTGCGCTGCTGACGGCGCTGCGTCAGGCGGCGGGAATTGCGGATGTGTCGGAACTGCTGAATTTCCCGATTCGCGGCGTGATTGCGGAATCCGCGCCGAGCGACTTGTTCCTCTGCGCAAAAGAAGGCGTTCCGGCAAACATGCCTGCGACTTTCCGCCCGACTGCGGATTTGCTGGGCGTGTCCTGCCTGCAGGAACATCCGGAAAAACTCGCGGAAGCCAGCGCACAAACCTATCTCGCACCCGGACACGCCGTTCCGCCGGTTCTCCTGCTCCATGGCGACAGCGACGCGCAGGTCAACGTTGCGCATAGCCGGACGCTCTACGAACGCCTGACGCAGAATGGTGCCGCGGATTACATCGAGCTGGCAGGCGTCAACCACGGCGGCGCACCCTTCTGGACGGGGGAAGTGCTGCAAATCATTGCGGACTTTATTCACAAGCACTGCTGACCCATCGGAGGAAAATCCACCATGTACCTGACATCCTACTTCACTTCGCCTAACCAGCCCCAACTCCTCGCACAGCTTCGTGCCTGCGAGTGGGGCGCGGCGAAGTTCCTGACGGAGCTGCTCGAAAAGGAACAGTTCCATCACACCCTCGGTGCGGGCGACTGCTACTTTCTGATGGCGGGCGACCAAATCGCCGCCTTTGCGACGCTGACCGACCGCGACTGCGTGGATGCACCGGAACTCCGCCCGTGGTGCGGCTTCGTGTACACCTTCCCCGCGTACCGTCATCAGCGAATTGCCGGAAAGCTGCTGCACGAATTGGCGGAAATCGCCCGACAGAATGGGGAAAACCGCGTCTATATCGCGACCGACCACGCGAATGTGTACGAAAAATACGGCTGTACCTATCTGGACAGCCGGAGTGACATTGACGGCGAAATCAGCCGAATCTACACACTGAACGCATAAAAGCGGGGTGAAAACCGTGATTTTGATGACTGCATTGGCTCCATGCGCGTCGTAAGGGCGTTGCATGGAGCGTCCTGCGGCTTTGCGCAGTATGCCATTTTTATACTATTTCCAGATTCACCTGCGCCATCTGCTTGCGCCTTTTCCCCTCCGGCGTCCGTTCATTCCACTTAGCGTAGCGCTGCTACGCTGCGTTTCATTCACGTT
>ERZ772902.1021-NODE-1021-length-23968-cov-4.720738_pt1 | contig 23968 bp, 20 predicted proteins | sample MGYA00511470_ERZ772902 | MGnify/ENA primary metagenome ERZ772902 (study PRJEB29015, sample SAMEA2737717) | human gut metagenome | biome: human gut; feature: human-associated habitat; material: faeces | place: China | collected 2012 ... | reverse complement strand
ATTTCTGTGCAGAATCGTAATTCTTGTTTTATCCCTTACCCCCATATCGCATGCCGGGAAATTGACAGAATTACGGATATTTCCATTTTCCAGGAAATCTTTCAGCTCTTCTACTGCCATCTTTGCACAATTATCTTCTGATTCAGCAGTTGACGCTCCCAGATGCGGAATGACAATCGCATGCTTTACTCCTGCGATCTCCGGTGTCGGGAAGTCAGTTACATAGCGTCCGACTTTTCCTCCAACAAGTGCATCCACAATGTCTTCGCTGTTCACCAGTACATCTCTTGCAAAGTTCAGGATCACAACGCCCTCTTTCATCAGACTGATGGCATTCTTATTGATCATACCCTTGGTATCTTCCAGTGCCGGTACATGGATTGTGATATAATCGCACTCCTTGTAGATCTCATCTACATTCTTAGTGTGATGGATGCTTCTTGAAAGTCTCCATGCGGAATCTACAGAAACATATGGATCATAACCATACACTTCCATCCCGAGATGTGTAGCCGCATTGGCAACCAAGACACCGATTGCACCAAGGCCGATCACGCCAAGCTTCTTTCCCTGGATCTCACAGCCTGCAAATGCTTTTTTCGCTTTTTCTGCATCTTTGGCAATATTGCCATCCTCTTCGTTCTCCTGTACCCAGTTGATACCTCCAAGGATATCTCTGGATGCAAGCAGCATACCGGCGATCACCAGCTCTTTTACACCATTGGCATTTGCCCCTGGTGTATTAAATACAACGATTCCCTGCTCCGCACATTTGTCCAGTGGAATATTATTTACACCGGCTCCGGCACGGGCAATCGCTTTTAAATCTTTATCAAATTCCAGTTCATGCATTCCGGCACTTCTTACAAGTACCGCATCTGCTCCTGCCATCTCACCGGCAGGTACATAGTCATCACTGAATTTCTCTAGTCCAACAGGAGAAATCGGATTTAAGCAAAAATATTTATACATATTACAGATTCTCCTCCTCAAACTTCTTCATAAATGCAACCAGGGCTTCCACGCCTTCGTATGGCATTGCGTTATAAATACTTGCACGCATACCACCAACAGTACGGTGTCCTTTCAGGTTCTCAAGACCTGCTTCTTTTGCCTCTTTTACAAATTTGGCATCCAGCTCGTCACTGCCTGTCACAAATGGTACATTCATAAGAGAACGGTCTTTCTTTTCTACCGTACCTTTGAACAGTTTGCTCTGATCCAGGTAGTCATAGAGCAGTTTGGCTTTCTTTTCGTTGCGTTCTTTCATAACTTCCAGTCCGCCCATCTTTTTCAGCCATTTAAATACCTTACCGCAGATATAAATTCCATATGCCGGCGGTGTATTGTAAAGAGAACCTGCGTCTGCATGTGTCTTGTATGTAAGCATGGTCGGTGTTCCCGGAAGTACATCCTCCGTAATCAGATCTTCGCGGATGATCGCGATAACAACACCCGCTGGTCCGACATTCTTCTGGACTCCACCATAGATGAGACCATATTTTGTCACATCTACAGGCTCGGACAGGAAACAGGATGATACATCCGCTACCAGTGTCTTGCCTTTCGTGTTCGGAAGTTCCTTGAATTTGGTTCCGTAAATTGTATTATTTTCGCAGATATATACATAATCTGCATCTTCATCAACCGGCAGATCCGAACAGTCAGGAATGTACGAAAAGGTTTTATCCTCGGACGATGCGATCTTATTCACCTTCCCATATTTGGATGCTTCAGCAGCTGCCTTTTTGGCCCACTGCCCGGTAACAATATAATCCGCTACTTTGTTCTTCATCAGATTCATTGGAATCATTGCAAACTGCTGGCTTGCGCCACCCTGTAAAAACAGCACTTTATAGTTATCGGGGATTCCCATCAGCTGACGTAAATCAGCCTCCGCCTCATCGATGATTTTCTGATAGGTACCGGAACGATGGCTCATCTCCATAACTGACATTCCACAGCCTCTGTAATCAAGCATTTCGTCTGCTGCTTCCTGCAGCACTTCTTCCGGCAGGACAGCCGGGCCTGCACTGAAATTGTACACTCTGGACATTTTTACCTCTCATTCCGCCGCCTGTGCGGCACTTGAATTTTCTAAAAAGCCGATCTGCCCGTTCTTATCAAACATGTGTTTTTGTGATACGGACATTTGGATTAAAAAAAATGATATCGAATACCGCTCCTGCCTGAATAAAAATACGGATACCGACCTTTCGGTCTATTGTACCCGTATTTTTCGCTTTAGTCAACTACTACGTTAATTTATTTACTTGCAAGGTCATCCCCATCGAAAACCTCGCTGATCGCTGCACCCGCTGGAACCATCGGAAATACCTTATCGTCTTCAGGAATTCTGCAGTCGATGACAACCGGCTTCTGAAGTGCGATTGCCTTTTCAATTGCCGGAGCAACCTCCTCCTTCGCGGTGACGCGGATTGCCGCGCATCCCAATCCTTCTGCTACCTTGCAGTAATCCACTGCATCCTCCAGAACCGTCTGGGAATAGCGTTTTCCATAAAAGAGCGTCTGCCACTGGCGCACCATGCCCAACACATGATTGTTGATGATGATCTGGATGATCGGAATCTGATATCTGCTGGCTGTTGCAAGCTCGATCAGGTTCATACGGAAGCATCCGTCTCCGCCGATATTAACGCAGATTTTATCCGGGCAGCCTGTTTTCGCGCCGATGCATGCCCCGATACCGTAGCCCATCGTGCCAAGACCGCCGGAGGACAAAAACGTGCGGGGCTTCGTATAATGATAATACTGCGCCGCCCACATCTGATGCTGTCCGACGTCGGTTGTGATAATTGCATTGCCTTTCGTAATGCGGTCTAATTCTTCTATAATATAAGGGCAGCTCAACTGGCTGTCGTCATATTTGAGCGGATACTTTTCTTTTAATTCCAGAATATGCGCCGTCCACTCCGGATGATGCATCTGTTCCATCCGTGCAATCAGCTTTGTCAAAACATCCTTCAGATCTCCGACAATGGACACATCCGCATGGATATTTTTATTGATCTCAGCAGCATCAATATCGATATGCAGGATCTTTGCGTTCTTTGCAAATAAGGATGCGTTGCCGATGACACGGTCAGAAAATCTCGCGCCCAGTGCAACCAGAAGGTCACACTCGCTCACTCCGAGGTTGGAGGTCTTTGTGCCGTGCATACCGATCATACCGGTATAGAGCGGATCGTAACCGTCATACGCCCCCTTTCCCATCAGGGTATCACAGACCGGAGAATCCAGCTTTTTGGCAAAGGCACGCACCTCTTCTGAAGCGCCAGAAAGAATTGCTCCGCCGCCCAGATAAATATAGGGTTTTTTCGCCTTGGAAATCACTTCCAGCGCGGCATCTAAATCTTCCTGCGTGTAATGTCCGGCACGTTCAACTGATTCCGGCTCTTTGGGTGTATATTCGCAGCTCGCTGCCGTTACATCTTTGGTGATATCTACCAGCACCGGTCCGGGTCTTCCAGATTTTGCAATGTGAAATGCCTTGCGCAGCGTGTCTGCCAGAATATTGACATCTTTTACAATGTAACCGTGTTTGGTGATCGGCATCGTCACGCCTGCGATATCGACCTCCTGGAAGGAATCTTTTCCCAGAAGCGGCAGCGTTACATTACAGGTAATCGCTACCATCGGAACGGAATCCATGTACGCGGTCGCAATGCCGGTAACCAGATTCGTCGCGCCGGGACCACTGGTCGCCATACACACACCGACTTTTCCGGTTGCACGCGCATAGCCATCTGCTGCATGTGCAGCACCCTGTTCATGAGATGTCAGCACATGGAAAATCTCATCGCTATGCTTGTATAACGCATCATATACATTCAAAATGGAGCCGCCCGGATATCCGAACACAACATCCACGCCCTGTTCTTTTAAACACTCTATGACGATTTCAGCACCAGTACGAACCATATCGTCCTCCCCTTTTTATCCTTATTTCTTAATTTCGAGTACAGCGCCTCTGTTTCCGCTGGTTACCATTTCCCGGTAACGTGCCAGATATCCGGTGGTTACCTTCGGCTCTCTGGGCTGCCATTTTGCCCTTCTCTCTGCCAGCACTTCATCAGAGACCTTCATATCCAGACGATTTTCCGGAATATTGATGCTGATGATATCGCCCTCTTCTACCAGCGCGATGGGACCGCCGACAGCAGCCTCCGGGGAAACATGACCGATCGACGCACCTCTGGATGCACCGGAGAAACGACCGTCCGTAATCAGCGCAACACTGGAACCAAGACCCATACCTGCGATTGCAGAAGTCGGATTCAGCATTTCTCTCATGCCGGGGCCGCCTTTGGGTCCCTCGTAACGGATCACAACGACATCGCCGGGAACAATCTTGCCGCCCTTGATCGCAGCAATTGCGTCCTCCTCGCAGTCAAATACCCTTGCAGGGCCTTCATGAACCATCATTTCCGGTACAACAGCGCTTCTCTTTACAACACCGGTATCCGGAGCCAGGTTGCCTTTGAGTACAGCGATACCGCCTGTCTCAGAATAGGGATTTTCAACCGGACGAATCACTTCGGGATTGCGGTTTACACAGGCTTCGATATTTTCGCCGACGGTCTTTCCCGTTACCGTCATCAGGTCTGTCTTTAACAGTCCCTTCTTATTTAATTCATTCATAACTGCGTATACTCCGCCAGCCTCATTTAAGTCTTCAATGTAGGTCGGACCTGCAGGTGCCAGATGACACAGGTTCGGTGTATGGGAAGAAATTTCATTTGCGATTTCCATGTTCAGCTCTACGCCTGCCTCATGCGCGATTGCAGGCAGATGCAGCATGGAGTTTGTAGAACAGCCGAGCGCCATATCGACGGTCAGGGCGTTTAAGAACGCATCCTTTGTCATGATGTCGCGGGGCTTGATATCCTTGCGAACCAGCTCCATAATCTGCATACCGGCATGCTTTGCCAGCTGGATACGTGCAGAATATACTGCCGGAATTGTGCCGTTGCCCTTTAAGCCCATGCCCAGCGCCTCTGTCAGACAGTTCATGGAGTTTGCGGTGTACATACCGGAACAGGAACCGCAGGTCGGACATACTTTTTCTTCGTATTCCTGCAGCTCTTCCAGCGACATGGTGCCTGCTGCCACGGAGCCTACTGCTTCAAACATAGAAGATAAGCTTCTCTTTCTGCCGTGCAGATGTCCTGCCAGCATTGGACCGCCGGAAACAAAAATCGTCGGGATATTCAGTCTTGCCGCTGCCATCAAAAGACCGGGCACATTTTTATCACAGTTAGGGATACATACCAGACCATCGAACTGATGTGCCATCGCCATACACTCGGTGCTGTCGCAGATCAGGTCTCTGGTTACGAGGGAATATTTCATGCCGACATGTCCCATCGCGATACCATCGCAGACTGCGATTGCCGGGAATACGACCGGGGTGCCCCCCGCCATTGCAACGCCGAGCTTGACCGCTTCTGTAATTTTATCCAGGTTCATATGTCCGGGCACGATTTCGTTATAGGAGTTTACAATACCGATCAGCGGTCTGTTCTTTTCCTCCTCTGTCATGCCCAGAGCATTCATCAGACTTCTGTGGGGTGCCTGCTGGACGCCTTTTGTTACATTATCACTTCTCATTTGTTCGTTCCTCACATTCTGTTATCAAAAATTAAATCCGCTCTGCAAGCAGATCGCCCATCTTGCTGCATCCAACCAGTGTACACCCCTCGGACATAATATCTCCGGTACGGTAGCCCTCTGCCAGAACCTTGCGAACCGCTTCTTCCACTGCTTCTGCCTCTTTATCCAAATCAAATGTGTAACGCAGCATCATGGCAGCGCTCAGCACAGTTGCAATGGGATTTGCGAGATCTTTGCCCGCGATATCCGGCGCACTGCCGTGACTGGGCTCATATAAGCCGAACTTTGTATCGTTTAAGCTTGCGGAGGACAGCATACCGATCGAGCCGGTCACCATGCTCGCTTCATCCGAAAGAATATCGCCGAACATATTTTCGGTCAGGATCACATCGAACTGCGCCGGATCCTTGACCAGCTGCATCGCACAGTTGTCCACGAGCATATGGGACAGCTCCACGTCAGGATAATCCTTTGCCACCTCTTCCACCACGCTTCTCCACAGTCTCGAAGAATCCAGCACATTTGCCTTGTCCACACTCGTCACTTTGCCTTTTCTCTTGCGCGCTACATCAAACGCCTTGATGGCGATTCGACGGATTTCCTCTTCGGTGTAGGTCAGAGTATCGACTGCCTTACGCACGCCGTTTTCTGTCGTCGTATGGCGCTCGCCAAAATACAGACCGCCGGTCAGCTCTCGCATAATCAGCATGTCAAAGCCTGCCCGGCTGATTTCTTCTTTTAACGGGCACGCGCCTGCAAGCTCCGGATACAAATAAGCCGGTCTTAAATTTGCAAATAAGTTGAGTGCTTTGCGGATCTTCAACAGACCTGCTTCCGGACGCTTTTCCGGAGGGAGCTTGTACCAGGGGGAGGTGTTGGTATCTCCGCCGATGGAACCCATCAGAACCGCATCTGCCGCCTTCGCTGTCGCAATCGCCTCATCTGTCAGCGGTACGCCGTGCACATCAATCGATGCACCGCCCATCAAAATCTCCTTGCGTTCTATTTCATGGCCGAATTTCTTCGCCACCTGATCCAGTACTTTATTCGCCTGTGCTACAATTTCCGGTCCGATTCCATCGCCCGGAATGCATGCAATCTGTAATTTCATCGAGCTGTTCCTCCAATACTGCGCCCAATTGTAATTGAGCTGTTCTTTCTAAGTTTAACGTAACACTGTATATTTTTCAATACAAACAGGAAAAAAGCCATATCGGTTTGATATGGCTTTTATAACTTGAGGGAATGAATTTCGTGTTTTCCATTCTTTTCTGATATAGGCTTACTGCTTTCGTGCGGCGGTTTTCTCGCCAGGCGTTTTCTCATCATGATACAGCACCCATGAAATCACGAAGCTGACCACAAACGCCACCGCAATCACAAGGGTATATTGCAGCGTATCATCCGTCGTAATCAGATATCCAAACAGTCCGGTTACGCCATAAGCTGTCGCTCCAATTCCTGTCCATCCGGCAATCAGTGCACCGCAGGCCCCTCCGATCATTCCTGCCACAAACGGTTTCATGTAACGGATATTGACACCGAAAATCGCAGGCTCGGTGATGCCTAAAAATGCGGACAGCGAAGACGGCAGCGCAAGGGCCTTTACCCTGCTGTTTTTGGTTTTTAATGCCAGAGCAAGCGCCGCTGCACCCTGACCGACATTGGCTGCCGTCGCAATTGGCATCCACGTATTTAATCCGCTTTTTGAAATCAGTCCCGCTTCCAGCGCGCTATACATATGATGTACACCCGCCACAACCGTCGGCGCATAGACAGCGCCGCACAGTGCCGCACCGATTCCAAAGGGAAGCGTAATCAGCCACTGAGCGCCTGCCAATACACCGTTTTCCACCCAGGAAAAAACAGGTCCAAAAATTGTCAGGGTCAAATACCCAGTTACAAGAACCGTCACAAGCGGTGTCACAAACAGGTCGATCATTTCCGGAACGATCTTGTGCAGTTTCTTTTCCAGCATGCTCATAAACCATACTGCGATCACAACCGGAATGACATGTCCCTGATAGCCGACAAGCTCGATCTGATATAACCCAAACCATGCATTCAATTTGGGAATACTTTCTGCACCTACAACACTCCATGCATTCATCAAATCCGGATGAATCATGATCATACCGATAACTGCACCAAGATACAGATTTCCGCCAAATACCTTTGCCGCGCTGATCGCGATCAGGATCGGCAGAAAAACAAATGCCGCATTCGAAAACAGGTGAAGGATCGTATATGTACCGGACTGCTCCATTGCAGGATAAACCTCACAAAGTCCTTCCAGAATCCCCACCAGCAGACCGCTCGCTACGATTGCCGGAATGATCGGAATAAATACATCTCCCAGTGTCTTTACTGCACGCCTCCAAAGGCTCGTCTTTGTGCTTGCTGCCTGTCGGACTTCTTCCCTGGAAGATGCGTTGATGCCCGCGATCTGGATAAATTCGTCGTAAACCTTGTTGACCGTTCCTGTCCCGAAAATAATCTGCAGCTGTCCGGACGCGAAAAAGACTCCCTTCACACCGTCGATTGCTTCGATTGCTTCCTTGCTGCACTTGTCATCGTCTCCGATGACCAGACGCAGCCGCGTCGCACAGTGCGCAGCGCTGATGATGTTTTCCCCGCCGCCTATGTTGTCACAGATTTGCTGTGCTGTTTTCCTGTAATCCATGGTACCCTCCGCCCTCTGTTTTCACGACATTTTGTAAATTCACGTTTTCGCCAAAAAGAGTATACATCTTTTCAGGCAACTTATACAAGCAGCTCCGACAATCCTTTTTTTAGATTGCCGGAGCTGTCTCTACGTCTTTATGAAATTGAAATCACTCCTCTTCGTCTACAGATTTTGTTTCTGCAACTGTTTCTTCCAAAGTGCTTTGCGCAACATTCTCCCGGATTTTGATATCGCCGTTTTCTGCGGATACCCGGATGACAGCACTGCCGGGTGCCTGTTTTCTGTACTCTACTGCGTCTCCGTTCTCATTTTCCATCATCTCATATCCCGAAAAATAAATTTTACCATATTCTGTGTAGAGATCATATCCATATGCATCCGCCTTCTGCATTCCGTATATGTTCGTATCCCCGTAACTGTTTTTTACATCCAGCGTGCCCTGCGTTCCTGCAAAAACAGTTACCGAACCATTCTCCGCTTCCAAAGACGCCTGTGTGCTTTCGATACAGCCAATGTTCAGATCTCCATACAAACCGGTGATTTCTACCTTATTACCGATCAGATTTCCGGTCTTGATGTCACCGTCTTCGTCGTAAATACTCAGGTCAATTCCGTTCCAGTCCTCCATTTTAATCTCACCATAGCTCGTCTTTACAGAAAGCTTCTCTGCAGAAAGATTCGCTGCAAGATCGATATCCCACGGTGCATCGACCGAAACCTCTTTCAGCTTGGCACCCTTCGGCACTGTGATTTTCACATAAGAATCATCCTGCCGCCGTTCTCCTTCTTCTCCCCAGAGCCGGAAATACCACCGATTTCCTTCCTGCGTTTCCCCGAAATCGCCTTCTTTCACTATGAGTGTTCCATTCTCCACCTGACACACCGGTTCTTCCCGATCGCCTGCCAGAAGATATTCAACACTATAAGAATCGCCTTCCTCCAAAGAAAACTCTCCGTATTTCAGATCAACCTCAATTTTTTCAAACGCTGCCAGCTTCTTCTGTCCGGCATAATCCTGTACCGTCTCCGGGCAGGCTGTTGTCTCTTTCAAATGAATTCCTTCGTTATCCAGATAAAACACCGGGCTTCCTCCCATCGCAATCCCAATGCCAATACAGATGCCGCCTGCTGCCAACAGACCTGTCGAGATCAGAAGCGTCTTTTTCAATGTTTTATTTTTCATCGCTGTCCGTCTCCTTTCTCTCCAGCAGGTGAAATCCGTTGCTGTCCGTTTCAGCAGCAGATGTGCCCGTCATCTGTTCGCCGGGCGCTGCCTCAGGTTCCGGCTCTGCGCTGCCGGCTTTTTTCTTTCCGCCAGCCTTGCTGCGGATCCATAAAATTCCTTTCCAGATCAGCCACACCAGTCCGATCAGCAATGCTGTGCCCAGGATTGCTGATCCTGTCATCATAAAGCCGCTGCCCAGAATCGCAAAGCCGCTGCCAACCGCATGAAACATCGAAACAATTCCTGTCCCGATGAAAAACAGTCCGCCCAGAAGCAGTGCTGCCAGCACAAGGATCATTCCGATGCCGCAGGCTGCGCTGCAGATCAACAGACCGAGCACGCAGGCACCCAGTGCTACTGCAATGCCGACTGCAGCGGCAAGCAGTCCGAACCCTACCGGAACCACCACCGGCAGGGCACATAATCCGAGAAGGATCACCAGTACGATCTGCCAGGGCTTCCAGTTTGATTTTTGCTGTGTTACAGATTGTTTTGTTTTTGTTTCGTTCATTGCTATTCCTCGCTTTCTCTTTCTGAGTACAAGCATACCGACACAACCAAAAAAGCTCCCGCCAAAACTGTGGAAGCTTTTCCAAAACAATTCTTAAATTTTTCTAAATCGCAGTTTGACGCGTCGTCCCTCTCTCCTCTGTACGAAAACCCATTTTAATTTCTTTTCCCGCAGGATTTCCATTCATCAGCTCCAGCAAAAGCCGCGCCGCCTCCTGTCCGCTGGTCTGGTAAAAAAAGTGCACGCTGGAAAGCTTCGGCGCAACGATCCGCCCGGAAACCGTGTCGCCCACGCCGGAAATCGCAACCTGCTGCGGAATCCGGATCTGATGCTCCTGCAGCCAGCCAAGTGCGCCGAGCGCTACGGAATCCGTTGCCCCAAATACTGCATCAATCTCCGGATGCCGCTCCCATAAGCGTCCCATTGCCTCATAGCCGTCCTCAACAGAAAAAGCACTTTCCTCATAAAAGCTGTTGTCCCAGTCTATTCCCTTTTCTTCCAGAACATCCAAAAATCCACGGAAACGTTCTTCCCCGGCTGCATGATCTCGCTTCGTCACACCAAGACACGCCGGATGCTTCGCATCCTTTAACATCATACGCGCGGATTCCTTTGCTGCAAGATAATCATCCTGATAGACGCAGCTGTAGCCTTCCAGCTTCTGTCCCAGCACCACGACCGGAACCTGCAGCGCGCGCAGTGCACGCTTGTGTGCCGGTGTGAAAATCGTCCCGATCAGGATAATCCCGTCCACCTGATTTTCAGAAAAGAGCTTTAGATACTCCACTTCCTCGCGTTCCTGGTTTTCCGTGTTTGCCAAAAGCAGCCAGAAGCCCGCCTGCTTTAACTCCTTGCTGATCCCGGAGATCATCCCGCTGATGGATTCGGAATTGATCTTCGGGATGATCACACCAATCTGCTTCGTCTTTTTGGTACGCAGCATCTGCGCCTGCGCAGACGGTTTATAACCGGTCTCCTCGATCACTCTGCGGATCTGTTCCCGCTTTTCTGCACTGACATAGCCATCGTTAAAGTAACGGGAAACGGTGGCCCGGGAGACATTTGCCAACTTTGCAATTTCATTTATGTTCATTTCAAAAAATCCATCCTCAATCTCTGCAGCATTTTTCTTTTGTGAGATTGATCTCAGTATAACATCCCGTCTGAAAATCTGCAAGCAGAATACAGCGCCTTATCCCAACACCTCCCGGTATACGCGCAGCACATTTTCTCCCATGACCTTATCACGCTGTCTGGCGGTAAGCCCTGCCTTTGCAAGCGCATCCTCCAGAACCGGCATTGCGTCTGCGCCCGGGAGCTCTGCATGGGTCCGAATTCCGTCAAAATCGCTGCCCAGTCCCAGGCAGTCCTCTCCGCCGACTTTTATGATATGTGCCGCATGGCGTGCCACGTCTGCAGCTGTGCCCGGATAGTCTTTTTGGGCATTTAAAAAGGACGGACAGAAGTTCAGTCCGGTCACACCGCCTTTTTCTGCCAGCAAACAGATCATGTCGTCCGTTAAATTGCGCACCGCCGGACAGATTGCGCGGGCATCGGAATGGCTTGCGACAAAGGGACGCTTCGCATGGGACGCCACGTCATAAAAGCCCGCGTCCGACAGATGGGACACATCCACGATCATTCCGAGCCGCTCCATCTCTTCCAGAAATAAAAATCCGAACTCTGTCAGCCCATCCTTCGTATTCGGAACCGTCCTATCCGGCTTGCCATCCCCGGAAATGGCAAAATTCGGAAAACCGATCTCGTTTGGAAAATTCCAGGTCAGCGTCAACATTCGGACACCTCTGTCATAAAATTCCCGCAGCTTTTCCAGGCTGCCCTGACACACCGCACCCTCTTCGATTGTCAAAAGCGCGCTCATGCGCCCGTTTTTCTGATTTTCCAAAATGTCGTTATAGCATCTGACCTGACCAATCTGCTCCGGAAACAGTGCCATCTGCCGATCAAAGCAGTCCGCCAGTGTCAGCGCCTGCTGATATGGATCTTCACAATTTTCTATACAGACGAACAGTGCAAAATTCTGAAGCAGGTAATCCCCCTGTTTCATCTTATCCAGACGAATATGCAGTCCGTTGTCCTGCAGTGTCCACCCTTTTTCTTTGTTTTCATAAAGTGCTGCGATCGTGTCGCAGTGCATATCAACAACTTTCATAAAATCCTCCATTCCGCAGGCGCTTTGTGCCGAAGGTGTCGCGTGGAAAACGTCCAGTTCGGCTCTGCGATCCCAGCTACTTTGTGATGCCTGCGTCACAAATCGCTGTGTGACGAAAAAACCGGAACACACGTCCTGTGAGCCTATCACATGCGCATATTCCGGTTCTTTTATCTGTCTCTGAAATTCGTCTTATTTCTTCTTTGTATCTGCAGGTGCTTCTGCGTCAGCCTTTTCCACCTGTACGATCGCGCTCTTCTGCATCGGAATACGGCAGTTTTTGTTGTTGCCGAACTCAACGATAACGGTATCGTCTGTGATGTCGATGACGATTCCGTAGAAGCCGCTGGTGGTCAGAACACAATCACCGATCTCCAGAGTAGAAAGCATTGCGCTGGTCTTCTTCTGCTCTTTCTTCTGCGGACGATACAGTACGAAGTAGAAAAATACACCAAAAACTACCACATACATTAAAATAAGCGGAATCATGCTGCCTGCGCTTGCTGACTCAGATGCTGTCAGTAAAATACTCATTTTCTATATTCCTCCTGGTTTATAAAGTAAAACCCTGCCCTGCAGGATTCTCCATGCCCGGTCTCTTTACCGTAGCCTATTTTCCATCATACACAATTCTTTGCATGCCGTCAAGTTTTCGCTTCTTATATGCTGCAAATTCTCCCTTATCCAGTGCATCCCGGATTTCTGTCATCATCGTATTATAGAAATACAGGTTGTGCATGACGCACAGGCGCATGCCCAGCATCTCTTTTGCTTTTAACAGGTGACGGATATAGGCTCTGGAATACCGTCTGCAGACAGGACATTGACACCCTGGCTCGATGGGCTGCATATCCAGCTCATACTGCGCGTTGAACAGATTGATCTTGCCGAAGTTTGTATATAGATGTCCATGACGTCCGTTTCTGGTGGGATATACGCAGTCAAAAAAGTCCACGCCGCGTTCCACTGCCTCCAAAATATTTGCAGGTGTACCGACTCCCATCAGATAGGTCGGTTTGTCTACGGGCAAGTAGGGAACTGTCTCTTCCAGAATATGATACATTTCCTCATGAGTCTCACCGACTGCAAGACCGCCGACCGCATAACCGTCCAGATCCAGGTCTGTAATCCGTTTGGCATGCTCTACTCGGATATCCGAGTAAATTGCACCCTGGTTAATGCCGAACAAAAGCTGCTGCTTATTGATCGTATCGTCCAGGCTGTTCAGGCGAGCCATCTCTTTTTTGCAGCGTTCCAGCCATCTTGTCGTCCGGTCTACGGAAGGCTGCACGTAGCTTCTCTCCGCTTTTGCAGGCGCACACTCATCGAATGCCATTGCAATGGTAGATGCGAGGTTTGACTGAATCCGCATACTCTCTTCCGGTCCCATGAAGATCTTATGCCCGTCGATATGGCAGCGGAAGGTTACCCCCTCCTCTTTGATCTTCCGCAGACCAGCCAGTGAAAACACCTGAAATCCGCCGGAATCGGTCAAAATCGGCTTATTCCAGCTCATAAAGCGATGCAGTCCACCCATCGCCTTGATCTTTTCATCACCGGGACGCACATGCAGATGATAGGTGTTGGAAAGCTCCACCTGTGTGCCCAGTCCTTCCAGATCCTCCGTAGAAACCGCACCCTTGATCGCAGCAACGGTTCCGACATTCATAAAAACCGGTGTCTGGATCGTACCATGCACAGTTTCCATTACCGCACGTTTTGCACGTCCCTCCTGTTTCAATACCTTGTAGGTCATCTTTTCACTCATCTTAATCTCCATTCCAGATTTTCTTTAATTTATCATCCGCTTTTTGGAAAAAGCCTGCGATCGCCGTACTTTTTTCAAAGGGTGCAAACAGTTTTTGCCGAAGCAGCTCGATCGCTGTACATACCAGGTAGATCGCTGCTATCACCCCAATACAGGCAAAGGGCAGATACCAGTGTCCAAGCCAGGCAGCGCCGTCGATTTTCGTCCAGAGGCTCTCCCGGATATAGTAGTGATCATGAATCAGGTAAACGCCAAAGGACGCACCTGCAATCCGATTGATCAGGCCTGCGCCTCTTCCCGGTGCAATCCTCAGATTCAAAAATGCAAGAAACAAAAAAATCGACGCAGCTGTCACCAGAATCGAGCTATAGACATAAAACACACTATACCCCCACATCAGATCGTCCAGAAAGCTGATCGCGCCAAACGGAGAGGACAGCAGTGCCTCGATCACAAACCGGCTGAGGGGAATCAGCAGGGAGGTTCCAACTGCAGGCAGGAACCATTTCAGGAATTTCCCATCCGGCTGATAATACAGACGGATATAGGCTCCGCACAGATAAATCGTCAAAAACCACGATATACTCACACCGCCAGCGGTATTGAGGGCCGAAGAAAAATAAAAAATGTTTGGCCACACAGACACCAAAGCCAGGGCCAGAGCACACGCACAGGCAAGCTGACGCTTCGTCAGTGCCAGAATCAGCTTATTCATCACCGGTGCCAGCACATACATTCCTACATACATGGAAACAAACCAGTAAAAATCCGATGAGATCGGTAAAATCGAATAGACCAGATATTCCAAGTCATGGGGTACATCTGTAAAGATCCAATAAATCGCCGTAATTCCCAAGGCATAAAACAGTACCTGAACCGCCAGTTTTACAAGCTTCCAAAGGCTGAATCTCGATTCCGTCAGAAAGTAGCTGCTGATCAACAGATACAGATTGATACAGGTAAAGGAAACGCCAAACAACGTCCAAACCAGATAATAAGAAGCAGTCCCCCTCTTCGCAGCTCCGATCAGATTTCCATGGTTCATCAGGTGTGCCGTCACAACAAATACCATGGCGAGAAGCCTGAGAAGCTCCAGATTCGCCTGTCTCGTTTTTTTCATAAATCAGATATACCCCGTTTCTCTAGAAAATCGTTTTCACCATGCATAGATAAAAATTAGTATAACAGATTCCCTTGTATCCGTCAAAAAAATGTTTTATACTATAGGGAAATTCCCTTATCGAAAGGAGTGTGTTTCATGTCCGGTTCTGTTTTTGGCACCATTTTCCGCGTTTCCACATGGGGAGAATCCCATGGCAAGGCGATCGGCGCTGTCATAGATGGCTGTCCGGCAGGTCTTCCCTTATGCGAGGCTGATATCCAGCCTTATCTCGACAGGAGAAAGCCCGGCTCCGGCAAATATGTCACTCAACGAAAGGAGGCTGACGAGGTTCAGATCCTCTCCGGCATTTTCGATGGAAAAACAACGGGAACTCCGATTTCCCTGCTCGTCTATAATACCTCTCAGCGATCCTCCGATTATACGGAAATCGCCCAGAACTACCGCCCCGGACATGCAGACTACACCTTTGATGAAAAATACGGCTTTCGTGACTATCGCGGCGGCGGCCGTTCCTCCGGAAGAGAAACGACCGGACGTGTTGCCGCCGGTGCAATCGCCATAAAGATCTTAAACCGGCTCGGTATCGATGTCTGCGCCTATACCCGTTCAATCGGTCCTGTTTCCATTCATCCGGATACCTTTGACCGGGAAGCAATCACTCAGACCTCTACTGGTATGCCGGATAAAAAAGCTTCCGCCGACGCAGAAGCTTTTCTCGAAACCTGTATCAAAAATCAGGATTCCTCCGGCGGTGTGATCGAATGCTGTGTGACCGGTCTTCCTGCCGGGATCGGCGATCCGGTCTTTGACAAGCTTGATGCAAGGCTTGCTTCAGCGATCATGTCCATCGGTGCAGTCAAAGCTGTTGAAATCGGTGACGGCATCGAGGTTTCTTCCCGCAAAGGCTCCGAAAACAACGATGCCTTTTGCATAAAGGATGGACAGGTTTCCAAGAAAACCAACCATGCCGGCGGTATTTTAGGCGGCATCAGCGACGGCTCTCCCGTCCTTCTGCGCGCTCATATCAAGCCAACTCCATCCATCTTTCAGCCACAGCAAACCATCGGCCGTGACCATATGGAACGTACGCTGCAGATCAAGGGACGCCACGATCCTGTCATCGTTCCCCGCGCAGTCGTGGTTGTAGAAAGCATGACAGCCCTGACCATACTGGATCTGATGCTGTCCAATATGGGGGCACGAATGGATCATCTTGAAAAAATCTACACGAAATAAGCACTTTTGTTTTCTTTGGCAGAAGCTCTGCACCAGCTGCAACGCCAATGATTTTTCTTTCCTATCAACACGCGTTTCAAGGCGCACCCATAAAAATTCCCCACCGGCCTTTGCCGATGGGGAATTTTCTGATTCTATTCTTCTTCCAGTCTGTGGAAAATAACGCAGTTAGGCTGATCCACCTTGATCTCCGGCCCGTTCATAACGATCAATCCGGTATCCGGGTGCACTGTAAAGAATGTCATTGTATTCGATTCGTGATTTAAGGAAACCAGATGTCTATTATCCGGGAACAGCATCGCATCCTTCGGATATTCTCCACTGATAGGCAGACAGAACAGTTTCGTCAAAAGTCCGGTCTTCTGGTCAATCTTGTACATTACGACGCTGTTATCTCCCGCATTGGAGCTGATCAGATACTGGAAATCCTCCGAAAGATTCAGCGCACTCGCTGCGGAATTACTCGCATGATAATCGTTGACTGTGGAGATCGTCTGTATCTTTTCAAAGAACGGATTGCCCTTTTTTTCTTCATAGGTATAAACATCTATGATATTTTTCAGTTCATGAACGATGTAAAGAATCCTTCCGTCCCTGCTGAATTTGATATGACGGGGTGCAGATTCCATTTCACTGCGGATAACATCTGCCAGTGTCAGCTTACCGGTCTGATGGTCGAGGCGGTATACCTTGACATGATCCATGCCAAGATCTGCTGCACACAGATAGTGATTGTCTCTCGTCATCTTCACACAGCTGACGTGGGGACGGAAATTTCGCTCTGCAATACTGCCCAGTCCACGATGGAAAATCTCATCCGTAATCTCTCCGACACTGCCGTCCTCCTTCAAACGCAGCGCTGTGATCTTGCCGTCATGCCAGCCTGCCACGAACAGGAAACGATCTTCATAATCTGTGGAAAGATAGCAGCCGCGCATGCCATTAATGCCCGCCATGTTGATCGGTTTTAAATGTCCATCCTTTAAAATTTCATAGGATTCCACACCAAAGTCTGTAATGGAATACAGCCATTTACGGTTGTGCGAAATCGTCAGATAGGATGAGTTCGTAATCTCGACACGATCCTTTAATGTAAATCTTCCATTTTCTACATCTACATCATAAATCGTAATACCATGATTGTCTCCCATTGTATAGGTAGAGACATAGGCAACGTACTTTTTCTGATTTGTCATGTTCAAACCTCCTGCGGCAAAAATGTTCTGCTCATTTATTTTACCATACCTGTCCCGTTTTTGTTAATCCCTTTTTCACTTTTCGTTCCAGTTCAATCGCTGCATTTCCAAAGAACCATCTAAAACCGGTGTTCAGCGCCTTGGGCTATTTCCGCGCAGGGGCAGGCTGCGTGCGCGCAGACACGCTTTCGCTCGGATGAAAGCGCAGCGGTACATAAGGCAGCAAAGCACGCTGCCCAAATACCGGCGCTTTCAAACGGTCTGCGGCTGCATCGCAGCCTGCCCCTGCGCGGGAATAGCCCAAGGCGCTGAAAATCGCCCTAAAACGGCGTTCTTCCTGCACCCGCGAAAAAACTATGTAAAATATTATTTTCCCCATTGACAGACCCGTCAAAAAACGTATAATAAAGCTCAGTGCGTTTGTTTAGTATCATTAAACTTTTTGTTTAAAATAACTATGAAGGATCAGACATGAAAATCGGAGCAAAGGTAAAGGAACTGCGAGTGCAAAAGGGACTGACACAGGAGGAGCTGGCTGACCGGACAGAGCTTTCCAAAGGCTTTATCTCTCAGCTGGAGCGGGATCTGACCTCTCCTTCCATCGCAACCCTGATGGACATCCTGCAGGCACTGGGAACAGATTTAAAGGATTTCTTTAATGAAGAACCGGAAGAGCAGATCGTTTTTAAAGAAAGCGACTACTTTGAAAAGCTGGACGAAGAATACGGCAACAAAACCGAATGGATCATTCCAAACGCCCAGAAAAACATTATGGAGCCCATCCGCCTGACGCTTGCACCGGGCGGCAGCACCTATCCGGACAACCCCCACGAAGGGGAAGAGTTCGGCTATATATTAAGCGGCAGCATCACGATCCATATCGGCAAAAAGAGCTACCGCGCCAAAAAGGGCGAATCCTTTTATTTTACGCCTAAGTCGACACATTATATTTCGGCAAGTAAAAAGACGGGAGCAAGCCTGATCTGGGTTTCCAGTCCGCCAAGCTTCTAATGCTTGAAGCTGACGCAAACTATAAACACACCGTCAGGAAAAGTCGTCTTTTGCGCTGACATTTCATTATTTGAAGGAAGGGACAGTATCCGCTGTCGGATACCGCATGGGAGAAGTACCAATGAGCAACCGGCTGATCGATTTACAGCACATCACCAAAATTTACGATGACAACACCGTACTGGATGATCTGAACCTCTACATCCGGGAGAACGAGTTTTTAACCCTCCTTGGCCCCAGCGGCTGCGGAAAAACAACAACTCTGCGCATTATCGGCGGTTTTGAAAAGCCGGATAATGGCTGCGCTTTATTCAACGGCAAGGACATCACAAACATGCCGCCCAACAAACGTCAGCTAAACACCGTTTTCCAGAAATATGCCCTCTTTCCCCATATGACGATCGCAGAAAATATCGCCTTCGGCTTAAAGATCAAGGGAAAGACCAAAAGCTATATTCAGGACAAAATCCGTTATGCCCTCAAGCTGGTCAACCTTGACGGCTACGAAAACCGTATGCCTGATTCTCTAAGCGGCGGTCAGCAGCAGCGTATTGCCATTGCACGGGCGATCGTAAATGAGCCAAAGCTCCTGCTTCTCGATGAGCCCCTCGGTGCCCTGGACTTAAAGCTGCGCCAGGACATGCAGTATGAGCTGATCCGCTTAAAGAATGAGCTGGGCATCACCTTCATCTACGTTACCCACGACCAGGAAGAAGCCCTGACCATGTCCGATACCGTTGTTGTCATGAACAAGGGCAACATCCAGCAGATCGGCAGCCCGCAGGATATTTATAACGAGCCGCGCAATGCCTTTGTTGCCAAGTTCATCGGAGATTCCAACATTGTGGACGGCATTATGGAAAAAGACTTCCTTGTCAGCTTTGGCGGGCAGGAATTTGCCTGCGTGGACCGCGGCTTTAAGCCGCGCGAGCCGGTGCAGGTGGTTATCCGCCCGGAGGACGTGGATATCGTTCCGCCGTCCGCCGGCAAGCTGACCGGCCTTGTGCGCGAGGTGATCTTCAAGGGCGTGCATTTTGAAATGCACGTTGACGTGGAAGGCAAAGAATGGCTGATCCACTCCACCCAGGCCAGCCAGCCGGGCGAGCTGATCGGCATGAACATTGGCCCGGATGAAATTCACATCATGTCCCGCGAGGAGGTGTGATGGGATGCTGCGTTCCAAAGCTTCGCGCTGGGCTGCCGCACCGTACCTGGTGTGGATGGTCCTGTTTATTGTGGTGCCGCTGGGCATTGTTGTGTGGTATGCCCTGACCAACAGTGACGGCCAGGTTACCCTTGCCAACCTGACCAGCATTGGGCGGTACGCCTCGGTTTTTGGCCGCAGCCTGCTGCTTGCGGCGGAGGCTACCATCATCTGCCTGGTGCTGGCGTTCCCGGTGGGGTATTTCCTCAGCCGGCTGCGCGCCAATAAACAGCATATTATGCTGATGCTGGTCATGCTGCCCATGTGGATGAACTTTTTGCTGCGCACCTATGCGTGGATGACCCTGCTGGAAAAAAACGGCCTGATCAACAAGCTGTTGGGCCTGTTCGGCATCGGCCCCTTTAATATGATCAATACCTCCGGCGCCGTGGTACTGGGCATGGTGTATAACTACCTGCCGTATATGATCCTGCCGCTGTACACCGCCATGACCAAGATCGACAATTCTGTGGTGGAAGCTGCGCAGGACCTGGGAGCCAATGTGTTCCAGATTTTAGGCCGCGTGCTGATCCCGCTGAGCAAGCCCGGCATTGCCACCGGCATTACCATGGTGTTTGTTCCGGCAGTTTCCACCTTTATTATCAGCCGTATGCTGGGCGGCGGCGCTAACCTGCTGATTGGCGACTTGATCGAGCTGCAGTTCCTTGGCAACTCTTACAACCTGAATCTCGGCTCTGCCATGAGCCTTGTGCTGATGGTGATCGTTCTGCTCTGCATGAGCTTTACCTCCAGCTTTGACGAAGAGGAAATGGAGGGTGTGATGTAATGAAAACACAGTATAAGCATTTGCTGCAGCGCACCTACCTGGTGCTGGTGTTCGGGTTTATGTACCTGCCCATCGCGGTCCTCATCGCCTACAGCTTTAACGAAAATAAGAGCCGTGCGGTATTTACCGGTTTTTCCTTAAAATGGTATGCCAGCCTGTTCCATAATGAGATGATCCTTTCCGCTTTGGGGCTTTCACTGGTATTGGCATTTGTTTCGGCTATCATTGCCACGGTGCTGGGCACCCTGGCCACCATCGGCATCAACTCCATGAGCCGCAAGGCACAGCTGATTATCAATAACATCAGTTATGTCCCGGTTGTCAACCCGGAAATCATCACCGGCGTTTCCCTCATGCTGCTGTTCGTCATCGTGCAAAAAATGGGCATTGGCGGCGAAAATGGCGTGTTCGGCTGGATCACCCTGCTGATTGCGCACATTACGTTCAATGTGCCGTATGTTATTTTTAATGTCGGCCCCAAGCTGCGCCAGCTGGACGGCAGCCTGTACAATGCCGCCCTGGATCTGGGCTGCACCCCGCGCCAGGCGTTCTTCAAGGTCATTCTGCCGCAGCTCAGCCCGGCCATCATGTCGGCATTCCTGATCTGCCTGACTTACTCCATTGATGACTTCATGATCTCCTACTTCAACTGCGGCACCATGCAGACCCTGCCCATTGCCATCTACTCCATGACCCGCAAAAAGGTCAGCCCGGAGATCAACGCGCTGTCTGCCATCATGTTCCTGGTCATTCTGGCAATCATCCTTACCTCCAACGCTATGGATTCCCGCGCCTACAAGCGTAACCAGAAGGCCATCCGCCGCGCTGCGGCCGAACAGTAAAGGGGGTAAGCAGAGATGAAACAGTTTACCCGCGCGGTTGTCAGCGCTGCCTTGTGCGCAGCCCTAAGCCTTGCCTGCACCCTGCCTGCTTATGCAGCGGAAGGGGAGATGCTGGAGGTCAACGAGGATATCTCGGTTTCTGCCGATTACGATTGGACCCGCTTTGCCAACGACCATCTGACCCTGAACGTGTATAACTGGGGCCTGTATATCTCGGATGGTTCTGATGACAGCGTGAACGTGATTTCGGCCTTCGAGGACCTGACCGGTATCAAGGTCAACTATACCACCTTTGACTCCAACGAGAGCCTGTATGCCAAAATGAAATCCGGCGGCGCCAGTTATGATGTGATCGTGCCGTCTGAGTACATGGTGGGCAAAATGATTGCCGAAAACATGCTGGCCGAGCTGGATTACGATAACATCCCCAATATGGCCAACATCGGCGAGAATTACCTCGGCTGGAGCTATGACCCTGATAACACTTACAGTGTGCCGTATACCTGGGGCACCACTGGCATTATTTATAACACCACCATGGTGGAAGAACCGCCCACATCCTGGGCGGACCTGTGGGATGTGGAGTACGCCGGTAATGTGCTGATGTTCAATAACTCCCGCGATGCTTACGCTATTGCAGCTAAAAAGATGGGCCTTTCGCTGAACCCTTCCAGCGTGGAAGAAGTAGACGACGTAATGAAGGAACTGCAGGCTCAGAAATCTGTAGTGCAGGCCTATGTTATGGATGAGATCTTCGATAAAATGGAGGGCGGCGAAGCTGCCATGGCCCCGTATTATGCGGGCGATGCCCTGACCATGATCGATGAAAACCCGGATCTGGCGTTCGTTTCGCCGGAGGAGGGCGTCAACTTCTTTGTGGACAGCATGTGCATCCCGGCTTCCAGCAAACATAAGGAAGCCGCCGAAATGTTCATCAACTTTATGTGTGAACCGGATGTCGGCTACCAGAATTGTGACTTCATCGGCTACTCCACCCCCATCACCGAAGTGTGGGAGCGGCTGGACGATGATTTGAAGTACAGCCCGATCGCTTACCCCAGCGATGAAGTGATGAATAAGGCGGAAGTCTTTGTGACCTTGCCGGATGACATCAACGCCGAAATGGACGCTAAATGGAGTGAGATGAAGAGCTACGATGAATCCGGCAGCGGCTGGCTGATCGTGGTGTTCCTGCTGGGGGCCATTGCAATTTCCGGCTTTAACATCTGGCGCAAGATGCGCAAAAAGGTGCGGGACAATTATTAAGCAGCCCGGCACCGCTTAAAATCAATTTGAAACACAAGCCCCGATTTGTCCTTTGTGATGAACCGGGGCTTGTGTTATACTATAAAAAAGATTTGTGTGCAAAAACAATGCAGATGAATAGAGGGCAGAGAGATGAAATACACCCAGGAATATAGGATCTACGAAAATGATGTTGACTTCCGCAAAATGGCAACCCTTGGCAGCCTGCTGCGCTACTGCCAGCAAATTGGCACCGAGGATGCGGAACATTACGGCATTACCCCGGAATTGTATGCCAGCACCCACACGTCTTACGTGCTGGCCAAGCTGGCTCTGCACATTACCCGTACCCCGCGCGTGGAAGAAACCATTACCGTGCAGACCGAGCCGGAAGCCCTGCACCGCGCCGTCAACCGCCGCTTTACCACCTTTTGCGATGCACAGGGCAGGGAAGAGGTGTGTGTGGACAGCCGCTGGGTGTTGATTGATACCGACAAGCGGATGATCCTGCGCAAGCACCCGGAAGGTTTCCCCACAACGGGCTGGGTGGATAAGCTGGACCGGGAACTGCCCATCAAGCTGACAAAAGTCAAGCGGGAGGATTGTGAAGAGCTTGGTACCCATCGCGCTGTGTACAGCCGGTGCGACCGGAACGGCCATATGAACAATACCGTGTATGCGGACCTGATCTGTGATGCGCTGCCGCTGGAAGTATGGCGGACCCACACTGTAACGGATGTGATCCTGTATTATCACAAGGAAGTACCCATGGGCGAAAGCACCCGCCTGTACCGCGCCGCAGTGGGCGAAAACCGCTGGTATATGGCCGGGTGGCAGGGGGATACCTGCAACTTTGAAGCCGAAATTACCCTGGCACCCCTGCAGGATAACGCAGATTGACGGGGCAACAAAGAGAAGCACGAAGCGTTCACACAAAAAACACAAAATTGGTTACAAATCTTTTACAATTTGGCCTTGACAAAAGGTTTCAAAAAGGTTACAATTTAGTTGCAAGCGAAAGATAAATATTAACAAATCTTTTTCATGTGTTCTTCTCCTCCTTTCTCAAATCCCCGCCTTTCCCTCAGGCGGGGATTTCCTTTTGTGCAGGTTTTTTATAGCGGGAACATCACGGCCTGATTGTGATGAAGTTGAACAATAACAGCGCTGTTTCGTAAGATGCTGACGGGATTCCATGCATTTTAAAAGCACGCTTTGCAAAACCGCAGCAACAAAAAGTGTAAAAAGCAAAAATAAAGGGTGTGCAGCAAATGAACTGCACCCCATTTGTTAGACAGTATGATATACTGGATAACAAGTGGGGTGC
>ERZ772902.993-NODE-993-length-24586-cov-3.378908_pt1 | contig 24586 bp, 22 predicted proteins | sample MGYA00511470_ERZ772902 | MGnify/ENA primary metagenome ERZ772902 (study PRJEB29015, sample SAMEA2737717) | human gut metagenome | biome: human gut; feature: human-associated habitat; material: faeces | place: China | collected 2012 ... | reverse complement strand
GCAGAAGCAATCCTTCTTGCAAAAGCTGTTGACGGAATTTATGACAGTGATCCGAAGACAAACCCGAATGCAGTAAAATATGATGAAATTTCCATTGAAGAAGTAGTTGCAAAGAAACTGGCAGCTATGGATCTGACAGCATCGATCATGTGTATGGAACAGAAGATGCCGATGCTGGTATTTGCACTGGATGAAAAAGACAGCATCATCAATGCAGTACATGGCAAATTTGTCGGAACTAAGGTTACTGTATAAGTAAGGCTTATAAGTCAGTTTACAGAGAAAGTGTAATATAAAAACTATAAAAAGAGGGAGACGAACCTAATGGATGAGAGAATTCAGAAATATGAAGAGAAAATGAAAAAGACACTGGCAAGCCTTGAGAGCGAACTGGTTACAATTCGTGCAGGACGTGCGAACCCGCATATCCTTGACAAACTCGCCGTAGATTATTACGGAGCTCCGACACCTCTTCAGCAGGTGGCAAATATCACTGTCCCGGAAGCTCGTATGATCCAGATCCAGCCATGGGAAAGCAGCCTGATCAAAGGAATTGAGAAAGCAATCCTTACCTCTGACCTTGGATTAAATCCAAGCAACGATGGTAAAGTAATCCGCCTTGTATTCCCGGAACTTACAGAGGAACGCCGTAAGGAACTGGTTAAAGATGTCAAGAAAAAAGGCGAAGCAGCCAAAGTAGCAGTCCGCAACATTCGTCGTGATGCAAATGATGCATTTAAGAAACTTGCAAAACAGGATGTATCTGAGGATGAGATCAAAGAACTTGAGGAGAAAATCCAGAAGAGCACAGATAAATATATCAAAGAAGTTGATGCGGCAGTGGATGCAAAGAGCAAAGAAATCATGACCGTATAAGGGAAACGAAAAGGAGAGCTCCATGAATGCGGGCTCTCTTTTTATCTGAATGAGATAATGGACCGGAAACTGCGGTTCATTATGATGAGACAGTAAGGTTAAAGGAATAACAGGATAAGAAAAGGAAACAAGAGTATGAATGTACCAAATCATATTGCCATTATTCTGGATGGTAATGGACGCTGGGCGAAGGCAAAGGGAATGCCCAGAAGCTACGGACATGTGAAGGGCTGTGCAAATCTGGAAACAGTCTGTGACTATATGAAGGAGCTGGGAGTTAAATATGTGACTGTATATGCTTTTTCCACAGAGAACTGGAAACGTTCCAAAGATGAGGTGGACGGTCTGATGAAACTGTTCCGAAGTTATCTGAAAAAATGTATTAAACTGGCAGATAAGAACAAAATGCGTGTCCGGGTGATCGGAGAGGTTTCGGCATTTGATCAGGATATTCAGGAAAGTATTGCACGTCTGGAACAATATTCTCAGAAATATGATGAAATCTATTTCCAGATTGCATTAAACTACGGCAGCAGAGATGAGATCATAAGAGGTATCCGCAAACTTGCTCAGGATGCTGCAGATGGAAAAGTAAAGCCGGAAGAAATTGATGAGCATGTTTTTGACAATTACCTGGATACGGCAGGAATCCCTGATCCGGATCTGATGATCCGCACCAGTGGGGAGCAGAGACTGTCCAATTATCTTTTGTGGCAGTTAGCTTACGCGGAGTTTTACTTTACAGACACACTCTGGCCGGACTTCAATAAGAAAGAGCTGGAGAAGGCAGTGGAATTTTATCAGACAAGAGACAGACGTTTTGGCGGCGTCTGATCAAAGAATTGGAGATTACTATGTTTTGGACAAGATTAGCAAGTGGAATTGTTCTTGTAGCAGTGACGATTGCATTGATGGTGAATGGCGGATGGCCATTATTCTGGGTAGTGACAGCGATTTCGCTAATCGGACTGTTTGAACTGTACCGTGTGGCAGATCTTCACAAGACACCACCGGCAGTGATCGGTTATATATCAAGCGTGGTTCTTGATATTCTCATATTAGACGGTTATTATGAATATTTAATATTATGGCTGATCCTGACGCTGATGGTTATGATGGCATGTTATGTGATCGCATATCCAAAGTATCATACTGATCAGATGACATTGTTGTTTTTCGGTCTGGTTTATGTGACGATCATGATGTCGTTTATTTTCAAGGTGCGTTATCTGGAGGGAGGTATCCTTACGGTATGGCTGATCTTTGTGGCATCGTGGGGATCTGATACCTGTGCGTACTGTGCAGGCAAGTTATTCGGAAAGCATAAGCTTCCGTCAAAGCTCAGTCCGAACAAGACGATCGAGGGATGTCTTGGAGGCATTATCGGTGCAGCGTTGATCGGATTTTTGTTTGCGCTGGCGTTTTATCGTCAGGAGACCGAATACTGGTGGCAGTTTGCATTGATCGGTGGAGTGGGATCCGTGATCTCACAGATCGGAGATCTCACCGCATCTGCGATCAAGAGAAATTATAATATCAAGGATTATGGTAAGCTGATTCCGGGTCACGGTGGTATTCTGGATCGTTTTGACAGCATTATCTTTACGGCACCGCTGGTATATCTGCTGGCAATTCTTTTATAGTAACAGTGTGCCTGTGGCGAAAATCCTGCGGGCGGGGAAAGGAATGTAAATAGTTATGAGACATTTGGCGATTCTTGGGTCTACCGGTTCGATCGGGACACAGACGCTTGAGGTTGTAGATAATAATGAAGATATGAAGGTAGTCTCTTTAGCTGCCGGAAGTAATATTGATCTGGTAGAGCAGCAGATCCGCAAGTATCATCCGGAGGTTGTATGCATCTATCAGGAGGATAAGGCAAGAGAGCTTGCGCGCAGAGTAACAGATGAAACTGTCTCTGTGCTTTATGGAATGGACGGACTGATCGCGTGTGCTACTGCAGCTTCGGCGGACGTGGTTGTTGCGGCTGTTGTCGGCATGATCGGAATCCGTCCGGTCATCGAGGCGATCCGCTGCGGCAAGGATATTGCGTTTGCCAATAAGGAGACGTTAGTGACGGCGGGTCATATCATTATGCCGATGATACGGAAGTATCAGGTGCTTCTGACACCGGTGGACAGTGAGCATGCAGCGATATTCCAGTGTCTGAACGGGGAACATCATGGTGAGATCGCAAAGATCCTGCTGACCGCCTCCGGTGGACCGTTCCGAGGCAGGAAGAAGGAGGAACTTGCCAGTGTGACGGTCGAGGATGCACTGAGACATCCGAACTGGACTATGGGGAGAAAGATTACGATTGATTCCTCTACAATGGTCAATAAAGGACTTGAGGTTATGGAGGCACGCTGGCTGTTTGATGTGGATTATGACCATATACAGGTAGTGATCCAGCCACAGAGTGTGATCCATTCGATGGTAGAGTTCGTGGATGGAGCTGTTATGGCACAGCTTGGCACGCCGGATATGAAGCTGCCGATCCAGTATGCGTTGACATATCCGCAGAGAAGAAATCTGCCGGGAGAGCGTCTTGATTTTTCGAAGCTGACCGATATCACCTTTGAAAAACCGGATCCGGATACATTTCGTGGTCTTTCGCTTGCTTATCAGGCGGGACGCGAGGGAGGCAGCATGCCGACTGTCTTTAACGCAGCCAATGAGAAGGCTGTGGCAATGTTTTTGAACCGTGAGATCGGATATCCGGACATTCCGCGGATCATCGAGGAGGCGATGATGGATCATCGTAAGATCGCAGATCCATCGCTGGAGGAGATCCTTGCGGTCGAAGCCGAGGTATATGCAAAAATAGAGAAGAGATAAGAAAGGCTGGTTGTTGGAATGAATATAGTTGCGGCATTATTGATATTTACCGTTATCGTAGTGATCCATGAGTTTGGACATTTTCTGCTGGCAAAGAAAAACGGAATTGAGGTTACCGAGTTTTCCGTGGGAATGGGACCGAGACTCATTACGTTGTGCAAGACGAATAACGGCATGGTGTGCAAGCTCTTTTGCAGTCAGAAGCTGTTTGAGGAAAGAGAGGACTGGCAGCATATTACGAAGTATTCCTGGAAGCTGTTTCCAATCGGTGGCTCCTGTGCCATGGTTGGTGAGGACATGGAGGATGATTCCGAGAACTCCTTTAACAGCAAGGGTGTCTGGGCGAGATTTTCCGTTATCTTTGCGGGACCGTTCTTTAACTTTGTGCTGGCGTTTGTATTCTCGATCATTATCCTTGGCAATGCCGGAATCGATATGCCGGAGGTTGTGCAGGTTTCAGCAGGACAGCCGGGAGCTGCAGCCGGTATCAAGGAGGGCGATATGGTCAAGAGCATCGATGGACACAAGATCTCCATCGGGCGTGAGATCACCACATATCTGCAGCTTCATCCGTTAAGCGGTGATACCGTTGCGGTAAAGGTGGAGCGTGACGGTAAGGAGCAGACGATCAATATTGATCCGGATTATAAGACTTATCTTTTTGGCTTCGGCTATTCTTCCGATGAAAAGGTTAAACCGACGGTTTCCGATGTGACCGATAAGGGTGCCTTCCAGAAGGCAGGGATCAAGGCAAATGATGTGATCCTGTCTGTCAACGGTACCAGGGTTTCCAACTGTGAAGAACTGACCAAGGCAATGGAAACTGCCAAGACCGGCAAAGAGGTTACCTTTGAGGTTGACCGAAAGGGGAAGGAAATGACCTTCAAGGTGACACCAACGCCATATGAGGGCAAGACGCTTGGCTTTGTTGCCGGAAAAGACGAGATGAAGGGACCGGGAGCGGTTCTTAAATACAGTGTGATCGAGGTGAAATACTGGATCGAGACAACGGTTGCCAGCCTTGGTCAGCTGGTACGAGGTAAGGTATCCCGCAACGACGTATCCGGTGTCGTAGGTATTGTCGATGCCGTGGGCGGCGTGATCGACCAGAGTGTGGAGTACGGTGTGAAGGCAGTTATCATTAATATGCTTTACATGTCAGTGCTTTTAAGTGCCAACCTTGGTGTCATGAACCTGTTGCCATTGCCGGCATTAGATGGTGGAAGACTTGTATTTATTCTGATCGAGGCAGTGCGCGGCAAGCCGATAGACCGTGAGAAGGAAGGCTTCGTACATGTGATCGGTTTCTTCCTGCTGATGATACTGATGGTTCTGATCATGTTTAACGATATATGGAAGATAATTCACTAATCAGGGAGGGCGTGTGAAATGTACAGAGATCATACAAAAGTAGTTCATATTGGAGACTGTGCCATCGGAGGAGGAAATCCGGTGGCGATCCAGTCCATGACCAATACTAAGACAGAGGATGTCGCAGCAACCGTAGCCCAGATTCATACCTTGGAGGATCTGGGCTGTGATATCATCCGGTGCGCCGTGCCGACGATGCAGGCGGCTGAAGCGCTGGAGCAGATCAAAAAGCAGATCCATATTCCGCTGGTTGCAGATATTCATTTTGATTACCGTCTGGCGATCGCAGCCATGGAGCACGGTGCTGATAAGATCCGCATCAATCCGGGCAATATCGGTGACAATGACCGGGTGCGTGCGGTTGTGGATGTGGCAAAGGAGCGTAACATTCCAATTCGTGTCGGTGTCAACAGCGGTTCGCTGGAGAAGGAGTATATTGAGGAATACGGTGGTGTGACCGCGGAGGGCATTGTACGAAGTGCTCTTGGAAAGGTGAAGCTGATCGAGGATATGGGGTATGATAATCTGGTGATCAGCATTAAGTCATCGGATGTGCTGATGTGCATCAAGGCACATGAACTGATCGCGCAGAAGACGAATTATCCGCTGCATGTGGGGATTACAGAGTCCGGAACGGTCATGTCCGGCAATATCAAGTCGGCGATCGGACTGGGCAATATCCTGTATCAGGGAATCGGTGATACGATCCGCGTTTCCCTGACCGGAGATCCGAGTGAGGAGATCCGGTCTGCAAGACTGATCCTTCGCACGCTTGGACTCAGAAAGGGCGGCGTGACCGTGGTATCCTGCCCGACCTGCGGCAGAACACAGATCGATCTGATCGGACTTGCCGGAAAGGTAGAGGATATGGTGCGTGACATGGATCTGGATGTTAAGGTTGCCGTGATGGGATGTGTTGTCAACGGACCGGGAGAGGCAAGAGAAGCAGATATCGGTATTGCCGGAGGTAAGGGTGAAGGTCTTCTGATCAAGAAGGGGGAGGTCATCAAAAAACTGCCGGAGGATCAGCTTCTGAATGCACTTCATGATGAGTTAATGAAAATGCAGAAGTAAAGACGTATGAGGTGATAAGGAATGGAACAGACATTATTGGATACATTTGAAGGGCTCAAGATGACGGATCGTCAGAAGAACCTTTTTGCGGATGTGGTAGTGGACCGTGTCCGGCTGTTCCGTGGCAAGAAGATGATGTGTGTGGAGCTGAAAAGCAGCCACATCATTCCTTATCGGGAGATCCGCCTGATCCGTCACAATCTTGAAGCGGTGATGGGACCGGTGGGCTTTGATGTAAAGGTGGACGATCATTATAATCTGTCAGAGCAGTATCGTCCGGAGGACTTCTGGAAGGAATATCAGGACAGTGTGCTGGATATTCTGAAGGAGGATAATATTCTTGATTTCAATATCCTGTATCGTGGTCAGATCCGGATGGAGGGATCTGTATTGTCGGTAAGCTGTGAGGATGACTCTATGTACCGGGCAAGACAGGACAAGCTGATCCACAAGCTGCAGGATATTTTTGCCCGTAAAGCAGGCTTTGATATTGATGTGGTCGTAGAGTATACGGAGCCGCCATCTTTAGAGGCACCATCCAAAGAGTACGAATATGTGCGTCTGGAGAACCGTCCGGCATCGGCGAAAGCACAGGCTTCAGGGAATGCACCGGAGCATAATGCAGAGGTTCCATGGGATGCTCCGGAGGGAAAGAATGCTTCTGAAGCCGGAGCAAACCATGCGGATGAAGAGGCCGCTGCGGCTGCTGCGGCAGCAAGTGCGGCTATGCAGTCCGGCATGAACAGCGCACCAAAGGCACAGGCAGACAGTGGTGCCAAGGGCGGTGGAAAGAGCAGTAATGCAGGCGGTTACGGAAACGGTGGCTATGGCGGCAGATCCGGCGGCTGGAAAAAGAAAGGCTTTTCCAGAGGCAATATTGATGAAGAATGCTTCTATGGCCGTAACTGTGAAGGAGATCATGTACAGATCACGGATATCCAGGATGAGATGGATGAGGTCGTGATCGAGGGGATGATCACCGGTGTGGAGGAGAAGGAGCTTCGCAGCGGCAAGATTCTTTTGATGTTTAATATCACTGACTTCACCGATACGATCTCGGTCAAGATCTTTATGCAGCCGGAGCAGTATGCGGAGATTGAGGACAGCGGCAAGATTAAAAAGAATGAATTTGTTATTGTGAAGGGAATGCCGCTTCGCGATAAGTTCAGCCATGAGATCAGCATCGGCTCCGTGCGCGGTATCAAGCCGGGTCATGATACGAGAGTATACCGTATGGATAATTATGAGGGCAGGAAGCGTGTAGAGCTTCATGCGCATACGCAGATGAGTGAGATGGACTCTGTTATGGACATTAAGGCATATGTCAAGACGGCACTCAAATGGGGACATAAGGCGATCGCGATCACCGATCACGGTGTGGTTCAGTCCTTCCCGGATGCAGATCATGCCTTAAAGCCGGATGATGATCTGAAGGTGATCTATGGTGTGGAGGCATATCTGGTCGATGACCTGATCGAGACAGTATCCAATGACAGAGGACAAAGCCTCAGTGATCCTTTCGTTGTATTCGATCTGGAGACAACCGGTATCGGAGCCAAGAATAATGAGATTATCGAGATCGGTGCCGTGAAGGTTGTCGATCAGACGATCGTGGACCGCTACAGCGTTTTTGTTGATCCGCAGCGACCGATTCCTTATAAGATCGAGCAGCTGACCGGCATCAATGACAGCATGGTCAAGGGAGCAAAACTGATCACAGAGATTTTGCCGGAGTTTCTTGCATTTTGTGAGGGCTGTGTCATGGTGGCACACAATGCCTCCTTTGATATGGGATTTATTCATCAGAAGGCGAAGGATCAGGGGCTTCAGACGGACTTTACGGTTGTCGATACCGTTTCCATGTCAAGAGCACTGCTGCCGCACCTTGGCAAGCACACTCTTGATCATGTCGCAAAGGAGCTTGGTGTGTCACTGGAAAACCATCACAGGGCAGTCGAGGACGCGGAGGCAACGGCAGAGATATTCCTGCGCCTCTGCAAGCGTCTGGAGGAGAAGCAGATCACGACGCTGACTCAGTTAAATGAGTTTGGCAGACCGACCGAGGAGGTCATCCGTAAGCTGCCATCGTATCATGCGATCATTCTTGCCAAAAATGAGATCGGCAGAGTGAATCTGTACCGTCTTGTGTCAGAGTCACATCTGAAGTATTTCAACCGGCGTCCAAAGCTTCCGAAGAGCCTGTATTTGAAGTATAAGGAAGGACTTATCATGGGCTCTGCCTGTGAGGCGGGAGAGCTGTACCGTGGTATTCTCGAGGGAAAGACCGACGAAGAGATCGACCGTCTGGTGCGCTTCTATGATTATCTGGAGATCCAGCCGCTTGGCAATGATGAGTTTATGCTGCGCGATAACGACAAATATCCACAGATCCAGGATGAGAATGATCTGATGGAGATCAACCGCCGTATTGTTGCTCTGGGAGAGGAGTATCATAAGCCGGTTGTTGCAACCTGTGATGTCCATTTCCTGAATCCGGAGGATGAGGTATACCGCCGCATCATTATGGCAGGAAAGGGCTTTTCCGATGCGGATCAGCAGGCACCGCTCTTTTACCGCACAACGGAGGAGATGTTGTCTGAATTTCAGTATCTTGGCGCAGCAAAGGCAGAGGAGGTTGTGATCACCAACACAAATCTGATCGCAGACATGATCGATTATATTCATCCGTGCAGTCCGAGAAAATGTCCGCCGGTGATCGAAAATTCCGATCAGGATCTGCGTGATATCTGTTACAATAAGGCACATTCCATGTATGGAGAGAATCTGCCGGAGATCGTAACAGAGCGTCTGGAAAGAGAGCTTAATTCCATTATCAGCAATGGATACGCCGTTATGTATATTATTGCGCAGAAGCTTGTGTGGAAGTCGGTGGAGGACGGATATCTGGTAGGTTCCCGAGGCTCCGTTGGATCCTCCTTTGTTGCGACCATGGCGGGAATCAGTGAGATCAACCCGCTGCCGGCACATTATTACTGCGGCAAATGTCATTATTATGATTTTGATTCCGAGGAGGTGCGGGCATATGCCGGTTCTTCCGCCTGTGATATGCCGGATAAGAAATGTCCGGTCTGCGGGGAGATGCTGATCAAGGATGGACACGACATTCCGTTTGAGACCTTCCTTGGATTTAAAGGCAATAAGGAGCCGGATATCGATCTGAACTTCTCCAGTGAGTATCAGAGTAACGCACATGATTATACCGAGGTTATTTTCGGTGCCGGTCAGACCTTCCGTGCCGGAACCGTCGGAACGATGGCGGAGAAGACTGCATTTGGCTATGTCAAGAAGTATTACGAGGAGCACGGAGAGTCAAAGAGAACAGCGGAGATCGAGCGTATCGCCAGCGGCTGTGTCGGTGTCAGACGTTCGACCGGACAGCATCCGGGTGGAATCGTTGTTCTGCCGGTAGGCGAGGAGATTTACACCTTCACGCCGGTGCAGCATCCTGCCAATGATATGAAGACAAGAACCATCACGACCCATTTCGATTATCATAAGATTGATTCGAACCTTTTGAAACTTGATATTCTGGGACATCAGGATCCGACAATGATCCGAATGCTGGAGGATCTGACCGATGTGGATGCGGCAGCGATCCGTATGGATGATCAGGATGTGCTGTCACTGTTTGAGTCACCGCGGGCTCTCGGCATTACGCCGGAGGACATTGGAGGCTGTAAGCTGGGAAGTCTCGGACTTCCGGAGCTTGGCACCCATTTCGTAATGAACATGCTTGAGCAGACGAAGCCGAAGAGCTTCTCTGATCTGGTGCGTATTTCCGGTCTGTCGCATGGAACGAATGTATGGCAGGATAATGCGGAATATTTCATTTCGCAGGGCTATTGTACACTGTCTACGGCAATCTGTACCCGTGATGATATTATGACATATCTGATCCGTATGGGTGTCGAGAATGAGCGTTCCTTCAAGATCATGGAGAGCGTGCGTAAGGGAAAGGGTCTCGACGACAGTATGATTGCCGATATGAAGGCGTGCGATGTGCCAGACTGGTATATTGAATCCTGTCAGCGTATTAAGTACATGTTCCCGAAGGCACATGCGGCTGCGTATATTATGATGGCGATGCGCGTGGCGTGGTTTAAGGTACACCGCCCGCTTGCCTATTATGCGGCATATTTCAGTATCCGCGCGACCGCCTTTAACTATGAGTTAATGTGTCTTGGTAAGGAGCGGCTGGAATACTACATGGCTGATTACAACAAACGGTCTGACAGCCTGACCGATAAAGAGAAGTCCACCTTGGAAGATATGAAGATCGTGCAGGAGATGTATGCGAGAGGCTTTCAGTTTGTCAAGATCGATCTCTATCAGTCAAAGGCAACCCGTTTTCAGATCATCGATAATAAGCTTATGCCGTCCTTCTCCTCCATCGACGGACTTGGCACCGTGGCGGCGGAGATGATCGAAGCAGAAGCGCAGAAAGGAAAATTCCTCTCCAGGGAGGACTTCAAAAACCGCTGCAAAGTCAGTGCAACCACGGTCGATGCCATGGCAGAGCTTGGTCTGCTCGGCGATATGCCACACACCAATCAGATGTCACTCCTCGACTTCATGTAGTAAAGAAATTATGTACGGGAGTCAATAAAAAAAGAGCGGATGCAAGCTTGCTTGTAAATCCGTTCTTTTTTATTGGCTCAGCCGTATAGGCTGGGGCTTCCAACAACCTCAGACGAAAGTCCGCGGGGTGTGCGGACGAAAGCCGCTGTTTTTGCGGCGGTCTGTGGTTTGTTGGGAGCCCCCCGTACATAGTGACGAATAAATTGTTATTCTTCGCTTTCCGCCGTCATCGGTTCAAATGTGCGGCGGGCATTCTGTTCCTTCTTCCTCTGGCTTGCATTTTTCATGGCTTCCTGACGGAAATAATCCTGCGCACAGAGCTTTTTCTTGCCGCGCAGATCCTGCTTGCGGTAGGTGCCGTCCGGCTGCATGATATGTGCCTTCAACGTATCCTGAAGCTGGATAGTAAGGATATGGATCACCTCAGCCTTCAGTGTCTCGTCCTCCACAGGGAACAAGATCTCCACACGCTTATCCAGATTTCGAGGCATCCAGTCGGCACTTCCCATATAGACCTCCTCATGTCCGTTATTATGGAAATAGAAGATGCGGCTGTGCTCCAGAAAATCACCGACGATCGAGCGGACATGGATATTCTCGCTGACACCCGGGATTCCGGTCTTTAAACAGCAGATACCACGGACAACCAGATCAATCTGAACACCGGCGGCGGAAGCCTCATAGAGAGAAGCGATGATCTTTGCATCACACAGGGAGTTCATTTTCGCTTTGATAAATGCCTTCTTACCGGCTTTGGCAAACTCTGTCTCACGTTCGATCATCTCTGTGAAGCGGTCGCGCAGCCACAGCGGTGCAACGGCAAGCTTGTTCCAGACAGCAGGCTCAGAATAACCGGAGAGCATGTTAAAGACAGCCGTTGCATCCTCGCCGATCGCCTTGTTGCAGGTGAGAAGTCCCATATCGGTATAAAGTTTTGCGGTACTATCGTTATAGTTTCCGGTTCCGAGATGAACATAACGGCGGATACCGTCCTCCTCGCGTCGTACAACCAGTGTGATCTTGCTGTGTGTCTTTAAGCCGACAAGACCATAGATAACATGGCAGCCTGCCTGCTCCAGCTTTCTCGCCCAGATAATATTATTTTCCTCATCGAAACGTGCCTTCAACTCGACAAGAACCGTAACCTGCTTGCCGTTCTCGGCAGCTGCAGCAAGCGAAGCGATGATCGGAGAGTGGCTGCTGACACGGTACAGTGTCTGTTTGATCGCCAGTACATCCGGATCCTTCGCAGCTTCCCGGACGAAATTGACTACCGGATCAAAGCTCTCATATGGGTGATGCAAAAGCACATCGTGATCGCGGATCTGAGTGAAAAGGTTCTCCTCACTGTTCAGCCATTTTGGCTGCTGTGGTGTGTATTTCGGTACTTTAAGCTCATCGTAGCCCTCCATGCCGGAAAGCTTCATCAGGAAGGTAAGGTCGAGTGGCCCGTTGATATGGAAGATATCGTCTTCCTTAATATGGAGCTCCTTTTTGAGAACCTTTAACAGCTTTTTGTCCATGCCTTCCTCAACCTGCAGACGGATCGCCTCGCCCCACTGGCGGCGCTTGATCTGTTTCTCAATCTCCATTAAGAGATCGGCGGCCTCATCCTCCTCGATCGTCAGATCGGCATTTCTCATGACACGGTATGGAAATGCGCATAATACCTCGTAATTCATAAAAAGGCGGTGGATATTGCGCTCAATGATCTGTTCCAGCATGATATAAGTGCGGTCAAAGCCCTCCTCGGATGGGATCTCAACCACGCGTGGCAGACCGGAAGGAACCTGAACCGTCGCAAAATCCGTATCGGCAGTGCCGTCCTTTTTGGAGTTGTTGTGGGTGATGTAAAGCTCCCGGAAATGACCGTTTCCGGAGTGATCGCTATCTGTTGTTTTCATTTTAAGGATCGCACCGATATTTAAGGAACGGTTGCGGATCAGAGGGAAAGGTCTTGAAGAATCCACTGCCATCGGCGTCAGCACCGGATAAACCTCGGATTTAAAATAATCATCCACGAATTTTGCCTGCTTGCGGCTCAGATCCTCATGATGGGAGAGGATGGAAATGCCCTCTTTTTTGAGAGCTGGGATCAGGCTGTTATTGTAGGTACGGTACTGATCCCTCATAAATTCATGGGTAACCTTGCTGATCTCCTCTAACTGTTTGGAAGGAGTCATACCGGCAATGTCCTTTTTGTCGTACTCGGCGTGTACCATATCCTTTAAGGATGCCACACGCACCATATAAAATTCATCCAGATTGGATGCGGTAATACTCAAGAATTTCAAACGGTCCAGAAGAGGAATCGTCTTATCCTGCGCCTCTCCCAGAATACGATAATCAAAGGAGAGCCAGCTTAATTCTCTATTGTAGAAATATTGTGGTTTTAAATAAATCGATTTATTCATGGTTGCCTCCGTTCTTTGCTTTGGTGGAATCCGTATGCTTCGGTGTCATTGTCTTTTTCTGCTTGAGGATCGGCTGGATACCGAATACCTCCTCGAAAAAGTCGGAGTGATTCAGGAAAATTCCCTGTTCCAGTGTGATGTCATATAAGGTCGAGCCGGTAATCGTTAGTGTCTGGCGGCGAAGGGACGTTGTGATCGCTGTAAACTTCTGCTTGTGGCTCCGATCCATGGCATCTGCAAGACGCAGGATCGCGTTGAGCTTCGCAATACGCACATAATCCTCCTTATCAAAGCCATCCTGCAGCTCGCTGTATTCCGGAAAATAATCCCGCAGATACCGGACAGCCGTGGCAACGATCATACGCTCCTTGTGGGAAATGCCGATCAGCTCGGTCGACATAATAATCTTGTAGGAGTTTTCGCCGACCTCGTTCAGATTGATAAAGCTGCCACAGTTGTGCAGGATGACAGCAATCTGCAGAAGCAGACGGTCATGCTTTGTCATGTTCTGCTGGCGCTTGACCGCATCGAAAATCTTCAGTGCCGCATTTTCCACATATTCGCAGTGATTCCGGCTGTAATCATAGCGTGCTGCCGTGCTTCGTGCCGTATGAATGATATCCTCCAGAAAGCTGTGTGCCGGAGTGATACGTTCCTTACGCTCCGCAAAGTCGGCAGCCATGCCTTCACAGAGAGTGATACCGGACAGCCACATCTGCTCCGCACCGGTCTCCTCAAAAATATTATGATAGATCATCGCTGTCGGAAGCAGGAGAGATGCCTGATCGACAGAGGTATTTAATTCCTTTGCCAGATCCTCCGGGTGCTGGGACGAGATCGCCTCGTAAAATTCATCATATTCCTGACGGCTGACAGAATCCTTCTTCTTGCCCTTGCTGTCTGTCGGCTGCAGGTGTCCGAAATTATGGACAGTGAGATATTTCACAAAGGTTCTGAGCTGATTGCCGACCGCAATGATATTCTTGATCTTGTGATCCTTCAGATACAGCTCGGAAAATGTATGAAGATCATTGGAAATATATTCGTACACCAGATTCTGATAGTTGTCGGTGTGCTTCTGCATATCCTGTAAAAACTCCTGAATACGAAGGGAGCCAAGCAGTATATTCTGTGTGCAGATCAGATTATTCTTGTCGAAGAGGGAAAGCTGCATACTGCCGCCTCCGACATCGACCAAAAGAGTACCCTTCTGGATCAGACGATGAAAGGAATTCTCCTTAAAGGCGATGGATTTGTAGCAAAGATAACGCTGCTCGGAGTTGCTTAGGATCTTGATCCTAAAGCCCGTGCGCTGACGCACCTGATCCAGCACGATCAGATTGTTGTCTGCCTCACGAAGGGCACTGGTGCTGGCGATCATGTAATCGGAGATGCCGTATTCTTTCATCTTCTCCTTAAAGCCGTTTAATATGGTACAAAGCTTATCAATGGAATGATAGCTGATATGTTTCGTTGAGTAGGTTTCATATCCAAGACGGGCGGTATGATGGACATAGTCCAGTTCGCGGATCCCGAACTTTTTGGATACTTCATAGATACGCAGGGATGTCTCGTGGGAACCCACGTCGATCGCTGCAAAGGTAGTGACTGCCATATCTGAAATCCTCCTTGCCGGTCGTAATGTAATAATGATGGAATTGTCCCTGAAAAGCAGATTCGGGGTAAAATGCCATCTGTTATTATTGTACGTTATTTTCGGGAAAATAACTAGCGTTTTTGGCGGATAATTCGACATTTTACAGTACCTTCAAAAGAATTTACCCAATGTTTACAAAAGGCTGGATTTTTTGAGACAGAAATAGTATTATCTATAGATATACGATGGTGGAAAGGAAGTACAGATATGAAGACAGCAGATTTTGATTATGATCTCCCTCAGGAGCTGATCGCGCAGGATCCACTGGAGCAGAGAGATTCCTCCAGACTTCTGATCCTCGATAAGGAGACCGGGGAGAGGACACACAAGATCTTTCATGATATTATCGATTATCTTCACGAGGGAGACTGCCTTGTGATCAACAATACTAAGGTCATCCCGGCTCGTCTGATCGGAGAGCGTGAGGGTACCGGCGGCAAGGTCGAGGTTCTGCTTTTGAAGCGCAGATCGGACAATGTCTGGGAGACACTGGTAAAGCCCGGCAAGAAGGCAAGACCGGGGATGCGTTTATCCTTCGGCGACGGACTTTTGCACGCCGAGGTGCAGGAGGTTGTGGACGAGGGCAACCGCCTGATCCGGTTTGAGTATGAGGGCATTTTTGAGGAAATCCTCGATCAGCTCGGACAGATGCCGCTACCTCCGTATATCACGCATCAGCTCAAGGATAAGAACCGTTATCAGACGGTATATGCCAAGTACGAGGGATCGGCGGCTGCGCCGACAGCAGGTCTTCATTTTACGGAGGAGCTGCTTGAGCAGATTCGGGCAAAGGGGGTTAAGATTGCCAGAGTCACGCTTCATGTGGGACTTGGAACCTTTCGACCGGTCAAGGTGGAGGATGTGACCGAACATCATATGCACACGGAGTTTTATCATGTGTCTGAGGAAGCGGCGGACATCATTAATGAGACGAAGAAGCAGGGTGGCAGAGTGATCTGTGTCGGCACGACAAGCTGCCGTACGATTGAGTCGGCTGCGGATGATCAGGGAATCGTGCATGCCACAGAGGGGGATACGGATATTTTCATTTATCCGGGATATCAGTTTAAGATATTGGACTGTCTGATCACGAACTTTCATCTGCCGGAGTCAACGCTTCTGATGCTGGTTTCCGCACTGGCAGGCAAGGAAAATATAATGGCAGCTTACAGGGAAGCCGTAGAGATGAGATATCGCTTCTTTTCCTTTGGAGATGCCATGTTCATAAAGTAATGATACAGAAAGGATATGGTGAGTATATGGACAAGCATTATGATGGCGAGCAGCCAAGACTGCGCAAAACATTGTTATTCATTTACAATCCCATGGCAGGTAAGGAGCAGATCAGGAATAAGCTGGCAGATATCATTCAGGTGTTCTGTGAGGCAGATTTCATTGTGACACTGATGGCAACAAACCGGCAGAATGATGCGAAAAACGCAGTGATCGAGTACGGTTCCAGATATGATTATGTTGTCTGTTCCGGGGGAGACGGCACAATGAATGAGGTGGCAAATGGCATGATGCGTCTTCATGAGAAGCCGATCTGCGGTTATATTCCGGCAGGCACGGTCAATGATTTTGCCTCCAGCTTAAGGATACCGAAGATCATGCGTCATGCGGCAGAGCTGGTGACACAGGGAAAGGTATTCCGCTGTGATCTGGGTTCCTTTAATGACAAGTTTTTCACTTATGTGGCAGGCTTTGGTGCATTTACCGAGGTGTCCTACACAACGCCGCAGGAATGGAAGAACATGCTTGGAAAAACCGCTTATTTCATAGAGGGACTGAAGCATCTGGCAGAGATCAAGCCACATCATATGCGGATCACTTACGATGACGGTGTGGTGGAGGATGATTTTGTGCTGGGACTTGTCAGTAATTCCGTGTCCGTGGCAGGATACAAGGCATATCAGAAGGAAGACATCAAGATGGATGACGGTCTGTTTGAGGTGCTTTTCATCCGCGATCTGAAAAATGCACTGGAGCTGCAGGAGGTGCTCAATGCCCTTCTTACCAAGCATCTGGATGCGACAAAGATGTTTCGATGCAGCAGCCGGCATCTTCATATTGTCAGTGATGATGAGGTACAGTGGACGCTTGACGGCGAGGATGGCGGAAGCTGGGATGAGGTAGATCTGTTTAATCACCAGCAGGTACTTCCGATCATCTGCGGAGATGAGGCACTGGAGGATATTTCTTCCCAGATGGGAGAGGAACCGGTATAACAGCGTGTAAATTGGATATGAGATCGACATAAGATAACCCGGAGGAAGCTCCGGGTTAATTTATACATTATGATATCAGGAATTATCCGGCTAGGACAGCTCCGCAATCCGGGAGACACCGACATAGATATCGCTGATGCGGTACCAGGTCGGATAGTCGACAACACCGGTCTGTGGCAGATGAAAGACCTTCTGGAAGGCTTTTACGGCATTGGCGGTATCCTCGCCGTAAACACCGTCCGCAGCGATCTTCGGGATCAGCGGATAGCCTTTGGAAATGGTGTTTAACTGATTCTGGAGCTGGCGCACCTTCTCACCGGTTGAGCCGATCGTCAGATCGTAGCCCGGCCATGAGGCAGGAATTCCGGAAATTTCCTCTGACGAATTGATAAAGACCGAATCTCCATAGAAGCGCCGCAGGATCTCGATCGCCGAATAACCCTGATCTCCCAGTGTTTTGGATTCCCACTGGCGCATCCAGCGCGGACAGGAAACGCGTTTTCCGTCGCAATATTGCGTGAAAAGAGGTTGCGTAATATTTGGTCTCGATATATAATTGGAAAATATCGTATCAACTGCCTGAGAGATGCTTTCAAAGATATTGCGGCCGGGTATAAACTTCTGGTCATAGGCGGTTGAGCTGGTAATCGTGAAATCGTATCCACGATTGCGGTACCATTCTGTATAAACACGGTTTAATGTTATGGACTGTATTGCCAGAATATTGGCAAGCAGCGTTGCTTCCGGCCAGGTGGCATAGATTTCGCTGGATGCAACATTTTTGATGTAATCCTTATATTTTACATAATAGTTCTGCGCTCCGGAGTCGCTTGGCGGACCGTCATGCACGATTACATATTCGGGGGATGGAGTGCGATAGAGAACGGGGGAATATTATGAAGGAACAATCATCCCGCAGGGAATTAAAATGGTCGAGACTTGACAATACGGCAAATCTGTTTCCGGTGATCGCAACGGAGCGGATGACCAATGTCTATCGTCTGTCTCTGACCTTGGAGGAGAAAATTGATCCGGTGATTTTACAGCAGGCACTGGACAAGATCCTGCCTCTGTTTGATCTGATGAATGTCCGGCTTCGAACCGGGGCATTCTGGTATTATTTTGAGACGAACCGCAAGCCGGCGCCGCGCGTGGAAAAGGAAACTGAGTATCCCTGCCGCAAGATGGAGCCACAGTTAAATAACCAGTATCTGTTCCGTGTCAGTTACTATAAAAGACGTATCAATCTTGAGGTGTTTCATGTGCTGGCAGATGGCATGGGCGGCGTGACATTTTTGAAGGAATTAGCCTGTCAGTATCTGCGTCTGGCGCATCCGGAGCTTTGCAGCCGGGTTGGCGATCATTTGTCGGAGCAGACATCGCTTAACACGGAGGACAGTTATCTGAAGAACTTCCGGAAAGGGCAGCCAAAGGGTTACAAGTCCAAGCCGGCATTTCATATGAATGGTGAGAAGCTTAAGGACGGAGCGTTTGGGGTGATCCAGGGATATCTTCCTCTTGATCAGGTCAAAAGAGCAGCCCATGAGCGCAGTGTGAGTATCAACGAGTATCTCGCAGGCGTGTATGCCTACAGTATCTACAGGGAATGCCTTCACGGCGCGGTGTCAGACAAGCCGCTGGTGCTGTGTGTTCCGGTAAATCTAAGACCGTATTTTGAATCGATCACGACGAGAAACTTTTTCGGAATGGTTAGTGCAGCCTTCGAGCCGGATCATGAGGACTATTCGAGAGATGAGATCGAGCATATAATTGTGGAGTCATTGCGGGCGCAGATCAACAAGGAGAATCTGGAAAAGCTGTTTTCATATAATGTGTCCAATCAGAAGAATCTCATGCTGCGTGCCGTACCACTTATTCTGAAAAAAATCGTGATGCAGTGGGTTTATCAGGTTAGCGCCAGAGCAACGACAACGACACTGACCAATCTGGGCGTGCTGAAGGTGGATGAGGAATATCAGCCGTATATCCGACATTTCTCGGCGATCCTGTCCGTTTCGCAGGGACAGAATACAAAGATGACGATCTGCTCTTACGGGGGAGAGATGGTCATTACTTTCAGTTCGATTTTAAAAGACGTCTCTGTACAGAAACGGTTTTTCCGGACATTGGCAGAGGATGGCATACAGCCTGCAGTAGAGAGCAATCTGTAAGAAAAGGGGTGAGACTGTGAAGTGTTGTAAACGATGTGGCATTGAAGTTCTGGGGAATCGGGAGGTGTGCCCTCTGTGTAACAGTGTTCTTCATCGGGAAGAGCCTGAGAACAGGGAGCGTGATACAGAGGAGGACAGTTTTCCGGATATTGCGGCAAAGCACAGAGTGCGCCGTCAGATTTTCTGGATCGCCACATATGTCTGTGTCATTCTGGAAGCATTGTTTTTGTTCCTGAACCGGCTCTTTTCACCGGGCGTGCGCTGGTCTTTGATCACCGGAGTGGCAGCCGCATATATTTTATCAAGTCTGTGGCAGATGTTAAGCCGCCGCAAGGGACATATTGTAAAGATTTATTTTCAGGCTGCTGCTGTATTTGTTCTGCTGGCGGGTATTGATTATTCTCTGGGCTTTCAGGGCTGGTCGATCAGATACGGACTCCCCTGCGTGCTGCTTGCGCTTGCTGTGATCATTCTGGTCTGCATGATCGTGAATTTCGCCAACTGGCAGAATTATCTGACGATGCAGATATTTATGGTGCTTTTCAGTCTTGGATATCTGATCTATTCGGTTGTAGGCAGAGGCGGCAATCGGATCCTTGCGTGGATCGTGTTTGGAACGTATCTGACACTGTGGGTGATGACGATGATCTTAGGCGGGCGGAAAGCGGAAAATGAGGTCCGCCGCAAATTTCATTTATAATACAAAGGAGGATGCATGAGCGTAAAAGGAAAGATTGTCACTGATATGATTCGTTTCTTTACTTCCCAGAAAATGCTGGGACCAAAGATTCAGGACGGAACACTTCGCAAAAATCTGGTCGAGCCGCCATGGCACTGTTCGGACGAGTACCTGAATCTGCCCATTCATATGCGACAGTTTGAAATGGAGCTTCTCACACCGAAGGCCGCCGACAATGGAGAGGTTGTGCTGCAGCTTCACGGCGGCGGTTATATTGCAAAGATCCGGAATGCGTACCGGGATTTCGCTGTCCGCTACAGTAAGATCGACCAGTACCGCGTGCTGTCGGTCGATTACCGCGTGGCACCGCAGCATCCGTATCCGGCGGCATTTCAGGATGCCATCGAGGCATACCGCTGGCTTTTGTACTCAGGCTTTAGCGGGGATCGCATCATTCTTGCCGGAGATTCGGCGGGCGGCGGACTCGTATTGGCACTTGCCATGTATCTGCGCGATCAGAGCATGCCGCTTCCCAAGAAGCTTGTGATGATGTCGCCGTGGACGGATCTGACCGCATCGGGTCCTTCCTATCAGGAGAATTATGAGAATGATCCTCTTTTTGGCAATACAAGGGAGAGCATGATCTACAACGGCGAATATGCCGGCAAACAGGATCCGAAGCTTCCGTATATTTCTCCGTTGTTCGGAGATTTTCACGGGCTTCCGCCAATGCTGTTCCAGGTGGGAAGTCTGGAAATGCTTCTGAGCGATTCTGTCCTTGCGGCGCAGAAGGCGAAGGAGGCAGGCTGTGATGTGACACTGACTGTGTATCAGGACATGTTTCATGTATTCCAGCTCAGCATGGATAAGCTGGCGGAGTCGAGAGCGGCGTGGGATGAGGTGGCAGCATTCCTTGGTAAATGATGACAGAAATATATGATATGAAATTTCAATCAAGAGGTATGTCCTGATTTTGGGACATACCTTTGTTCAGGTGTAGGAAAATGCTCGTAACGTGGTGGAACCCAAGGGCAAAACGCTGGTTTTGCCCTTAGGTTCTACACCTGATCTTTGATGGATACAATATAATGATATTGGTAAAAGGATATCGGATTGGAATGAAAGAAGAGAATCAATATGAGGATGCTGTCTTTGAGGGCAATTTCGAGGGATACGACGTCTATGTCTCTTATGCCACAGACGGACTCGATATGGAGGAAGCCTATGCGTTGTATCAGGAGGCATGCAACAGCATTTTGTATCGCAGTCTTGCACAGATGGCACAGGAGGGGAAAGAATGATCCGGTGCGCCTTATACCTGCGCCTGTCCAGAGAGGATGGCGAAGGAGAGAGTAACAGCATTCAGAGCCAGCGCATGCTGTTATTACAGTATATGAAAGAGCAGGAACAGATGGAATGTGTCGGTGAGTGGATCGATGACGGTATCAGCGGCAGCCACTACGAGCGTCCCGGCTTTCAGGCAATGATGGGCGCTGCACAGAGAAGAGAATTTGACTGTATCCTGTGCAAGGACTTGTCGCGTCTTGGAAGAGAATATATTCAGACAGGCTATTTGCTGCGGGAGATCCTGCCACGGCTGGGGATCCGCCTGATTGCCGTGGCAGATCATTACGACAGTGAAGATACCGGTTTTATGGAGGATTCCCTGCTGATGCCGGTCATGAGTCTGATGAATGATGCGTATTGCAGAGATATTTCCAAAAAGGTACGGTGGCAGCAGCGGACAAAACGGATGATGGGGGAATATATCGGTGCATTTGCCTGCTATGGATATCAGAAAAGCAGCGAGGATGCGCATGTGCTCGTCATTGATCCGGAGGCGGCGGAAATCGTTCGTGTTATTTATCTGCTGCGGCTTAGCGGTATGGCGGCTGAAAATATTGCTAGTGTCCTGAATATGGGACAGATCAAAAGCCCGTATGAATATAAAAAAATGCAGGGAAGTCATTATCACTCCGGGTTTGTTCCGGAAAACAACGGACAGCAGGAAAAATTCTGGACACCACAGACCGTGCGCCGGATCCTTTCCAATTCCATGTATACCGGTGTAATGATTCAGGGAAAAGATCAGAAGCTCAGCTACAAGCTTCAAAAACGCGTTGAACTTCCGAAGGAGAAGTGGATCTGTGTAGATGGTGTGCTCCCGGTAATCATTCCGAAGTGGGTTTATGAGAGGATCCGGAAGCTTCAGACGAAACGGATCCGTTGTCAGAAAGGGAATGTGTTCTGTACCTCCTTCGCCGGATATGGTCTGAATGCAAAGGAGCAGGAAACGGCACAGAAATGGCTGCAGAAAAAGATGACACAGTTTCCCGGTGGAATTGCCGATCATGAGCCATGGTTGAAACGGTTGTGGGTGGCTTTGTTTGTAGAAGAAATCTGTGTGGTTCGGCAGGGGGGAGGGCTGGAGAGGTAAGGAAAGTAAATGCAACCCATGAAAGAATAATAAGTGCAATCTGACAGATGGAACTAGTCGGAAACGAAAGAATGATAAATGTGATCCGACAGACGGAACGGGCTGAGGATAGAATAACAAATAGATCCGGAGTGATAAGAAAGGTGGGGAGAGAATGGAGTATCTGGTTGGAATTTACGCCCGCTTGTCCGTAGAGCATGGCAATGCCAAGGACAACAGCATACAGAATCAGATCCGACTGGCGAAGCAATGGCTGGAAGAACAGAACATCAAGCTGGCTCAGAAAAAAATACGGTGCGAAAGCTTGAGTGAAAAACAAAAGGAAGAAGAAATTTGCGTAGCGGATCGTTGCAGACTTCAGGATATTTATGTGGACAGCGGCTGCAGTGGAACCACATTTCACCGCCCGCAGTTTCAGCGGATGCTTGAAGATGCACAGAAGGGGAAGATCAACTGTATTGTGTGTAAGGATGCTTCCCGGATTGGCAGAGATTATCTGCGAACCGGTGAATATCTTGAGAAAATTTTCCCGCTGATGGGAGTGCGCGTAGTCTGTGTCAGCGATGGATACGACAGCGGGCGTGAGATGCCGGGAAGCCTCGCCGGTAACCTGAAAAATCTTATGAACGAATGGTATGCAAAGGATATCGGAAGAAGAGTACGTCTTGTCAAACAGCAGAAGAAGGCGCAGGGATGTTATCTGGGGAGCAAAGCGCCTTATGGCTGGCAGATTATTTACTGCGATGGAAGAAGGGAACTTGAAAAGGATCCGCCGGCGTATGAGGTGATCAAGCAGATGGCAGAAAGGCGGCAGCAGGGGATGAGTTATCGGCAGATCGCGGGGTGGCTGGAGCAAAACGGGGTCAATACACCGGAACATTACCGGAGGACCGGTGAGGTGTATCGGTTTGAATATGGTGAGAAACAGCGACAGACCTGGGAGGCATCGGGGGTACGCCGTATTCTTTTATCACACACCAGAGGGGATTACCACACGACTTAATACGATCTCACCCGTTTCGCTGACATCCTTGACCTCACTCTCCGGAATCTTCGGCGGGTAATCGCCGTACAAGGTGTGTGGTGGAATTACATAAAGCACGCTGTTATCATTCGACGTCTCAAACTGCGGAATCAGGGAAATATTCTGCAGTGCCGTCTGCCCTGACAAGATTTCCGCTCCGGAGATCACCGTCGGTTCAAAGCCGGGAGCGGTAACCTTTAAGTTAAATACAGAATAAGGCTGTGCGGCTTCCGGCTCAAGGCTGTATTCGAGCGGCGGTGCCGGCAGATCAATGGTATCGGTCTGACCATTGGAATCCGTGGAAAGCTCATCAATCACATCCTCCGGTTCATTGCTGTCCGTGATCTGTACCGTGGCTCCCGACACGGCGCGCGAGCTGATCATCGAACTGACATTTACAAGCAGCCTTCCGGTATCCGGGCGGTCCTGCTGCATGGCATATAATTTAGACATACTACTCCTCCATATAAAAAGAATCTACTCTTTATAGTATGGCGAAAAGAAAGAGAGGTGAATGAGGGATTTTGACATATCACGAAGTTCGGGTTAAAATAGCAGAAAAGAAAGCCTGTAATCATTTTGTAGGTTGCGAGAAAGGAAAATTGATACCAATGGAAACAATAAAGATTAAATATTTTACGGACAAGATCGACAAATTGGAGTATATTGATGGAAAGTCTGACTGGATCGATCTGCGCGCGTCGGAGGACGTGATACTGAAGGCGGGAGATTTTGCTCTGATCCCTCTGGGAGTGGCAATGGAGCTTCCGCAAGGATACGAGGCACATATCGTACCGCGCAGCAGCACATACAAGAACTTCGGAGTCATTCAGGCAAATCACTGTGGCATTGTCGATGGCTCTTACTGCGGTGACAATGATATGTGGAGAATGCCGGTGATCGCTATGCGGGACACCGAGATTCATGTAAATGACAGGATCTGTCAGTTCCGTATTATGAAAAATCAGCCTCAGATTCAATTTGACGAGGTGGACAAGCTGGCCGGAAAGGACAGAGGAGGCTTTGGAAGTACAGGAAAGCAGTAAAACAATATGTAAATAACTAAGACTTCCCATACCTCAAATTGATGTATGCCCATAATATTTCTCATGTCCGGAAAATAAATTATGAATTTTGCCTGAAAAATCAGTTGATCCGTGAAATATGACTAAAAAATTGACGCAGATCAGTAGGATTTCCGAAAAATCTTTGCTTTGC
>ERZ772902.989-NODE-989-length-24746-cov-6.812847_pt1 | contig 24746 bp, 25 predicted proteins | sample MGYA00511470_ERZ772902 | MGnify/ENA primary metagenome ERZ772902 (study PRJEB29015, sample SAMEA2737717) | human gut metagenome | biome: human gut; feature: human-associated habitat; material: faeces | place: China | collected 2012 ... | reverse complement strand
CCGGGTCGTCCTCGCGGGCTTCGCTGGCATTTATCATTTCAAGCAGCGTCGTGAAATTCATTTCATCGTCCGGCGCTTCGTACCAGATATAGCCAATGAGGGCCGAATACAGCAGGCGTTCCGATTTGATCCAAAAATCCTCGGCGCTTTTTTCGCCCTCTCCCTTGGTGTTGCAGATCAGCGTGTTTACCAGCTTCAAAATGTCCTTTTCCGAATGGATGTAGCGAAACGGGTTGTAGCGCATACTCTTGGAAAAGTTAATGGTATTCAGCACTTTTACCCGGTAGCCGCACCGCACAAGGAGCTGGCCCACCTCGCCGATCAGACTTCCTTTCGGGTCAGTAATCACGAATGAGGTCGGGTAGTCCTTGGACACGCACTGCATGAGGTTGGGCTTCACAAAGAACCGGGTCTTGCCGCTGCCGGAACCGCCGATCACCAGCACATTTTTGTTCCGGGCGGTCTTGGGGTCTTTGGGCCGGTTGTTCATGGTGAGGCGTTCCGTCTGGGTCAGGAGGATGTTGTTGTCAAACACCGGGTCGATGTACGGGGCTATATCTTTCGGCCCGCCCCAACGGGCGCTGCCGTACTCGACACCCCGGCGGTATTTCTTGGCGTTCTTGCTCTTGCAGTACACCATCAGCCGCAGTGCCACCGCACCGGCCACGCCCACCGCCAGATCGAACAGGTGGAAGCTGGGGGCGGCGCTTTCAAAGGCAAGGGAAAAGCCGTCCGCAAGGTGCAGCAGCTTTTCCGACAAGTCCGCCCCAGCCGCCAGCCGGTAGGTCTGTCCCAGCTTGCCGAACAGGTAAACAAACAGCAGGTAGGGCAGGTTGGCGATTATCAGCTTTTTCATTTCCGGCTTCATCGTGACAGCCCCCTTTCCTTGATTTTCTCCTTGGCCTGCTGGCTGCTTCTGGCCGCTGCCTTTTCTTTCAGGACGGCAAGGGTCTTTCGGATGGAGGGGCGTTCCTGCTGTTGGAGCTTCTTGGCTGTAAACTCCTTAAACGCCTGTTCCAGATTGTCCGCCTGCTTGGATTTGAAGATCACGATATACCGGGGCGGATGGGTAGTGCGGTCTTTCCGCAGGGTAAAATCAATGTCGTATTTCTTGGCGCAGGGCTTAAATAAGCCAATGTTGGCGTCGGTGATCTCAATGTTGGACAGGGCGGAACCGTCCTTTTTGAGCTGCCGTAAGCTCTGCTGGCCGTGATGGGCCTTGCCCGTCCCTTTCTGCCGGGCGGCCAGATATTTTCGGATGGCCGCTTGCAGCACTTGGGCGGTGAGCTTGCCCGTCTTAACCGCTAACGCTATGGTTTTCTGGTCTACTTCTTCCTGCAACTGCTATCCCTCCTTTGGAAAGTCAGCAGGCAGGCGGATGGCTTAAATCCGCACCCGCAGGCCGGAGAGGTCGTCGGCATGGATTCCCACCAGATACCAGTTCTCGGCCATTTCAATGCGGGTCGGCCTCCATCTGCCGCCCACCATCACATCAAAAGTTTCTCCGCAGTGCAGGCCGCCGTAATAGTCCGCAAGGTCAAAACGGATGTCGTAGCGGTCTGTCTGCTCGTCAAAAATCAAAGCACCCTGTTTCATAGGGTCGTCCTCCTTTCTCGTCGTCACAAGCTCCATATCGCTTGTTTCCACGCAAGCGTGAAAAGCTCGCTCATTTCGCTGTTCCTCCTCTCCCCACAAAATCACCGATTTTGCGGGGGTCCCCAACTGCCTGTGTTCATGTCATGGGCCACCAGCGCCGTGTAATAGCCGTTGATGGTGCTTGGGGCGTTGAACAGAACCGCCAGCAGGTATTTTTTGATGTTCCGTATTTCCGTGGTGTTTTTGCTGATACAGTCAAAGACAAACTCAATGTGAGAACTGTTCAGCTTCATCAGCTTGGATTTCACCAGCTCGGCGGGGTAATCGTCCCCGGCAATGCGGATAGTCTTTCGGGCGCTGCATACGGTTTCCACCAGCAAGTCCACAATCTCGTCCAGCATATCCCGGTCAATCCCCTTGGCGTACTGGCAAAGGTGTTCATACTCGATGTTGTCCTTGATGATCTCCCGATAAATCTCTACGGCGCTCTGTGGTTTCGCTCCCGTTCCTTTCCGTTCCGGCGGCGCAGCCGCTTCTTCCCCCAAAGGAGAGGGAGGGAAAAGGATAGGAATGGAATCGGTATTTGATCCATCCGTAATTGATTTTTCTTTACTTGATATATCTTTATTTAATTGCGTTGGTTTTCCCAACGTAGGCTTTTCCTGCGTTGGATTATCCAACATTGGATTTTCCAACGTAGGTGAATCCGGCACAGGCTGGGGCTGTTCATAGATCACATAGTCCGCGCCGCGCAAGCGCCCTTGGCTGTCGCGCTCACGGGATCGGACGATGTACCCGGCCTGTTCCAGCTCCCGGATTGCGGCCCGGATCGCGTCAATCTGTTCCCGGTTGATAAGGGACAAGCCTTTCAGCGTAAAGTCCCAATCCTCCGGCAAGGACAGCATTTGCGACAGCAGGCCCTTGGCTTTCAGGGACAAGTCCTTGTTCCGCAGGTGGTGGTTAGACATCACCGTGTAGCCCCGGTTTTTCTCCACTCGAAAAACAGCCATCTCGTCGTCCACTCCTTTCACTTGAAATTTCACCGCGCCGTCAAGGGCGGTGCGCTTGCCCGGCTGGTAGGGACATTCCTCATACACACAAAACTGGTACTTCCAGTGCGGGCGGTAGAAACGGCAGGTGCCGCAGTCCTCCGGCGCTCCGGCCTCGCCGTTGTCAAAATGATCTGCGCCCGGCCTCGTCTGCATGAGCTGTTCAAAGGCCCGGTCGCTGCCGGAAGTAAAGTACATAGGCGGTCGCCTCCTTTCTGGTTTTGGGCGCAAAAAAGCGGCGTCCTGATCTCCCCAAAGGGGAAAAGAGAACGCCGCTGTCTGCGGTGTCGTATTCAATTTTCGATGTGTCACTATTTGGGCGGTGGGCTTCACGGGAGGCAGAAGCGTGTCAAAGCTCAATCCGAAAGTAGTAAATCGGTAGTAAATTCAGTTCTTATATCCCGTGAAATGCCCGTATTTCCGGGCTTTTTGGAGATAATCAGAGTTGTTCATAGAAAAATTTACACATTTCGGCAACGTTAACAAAAGTGCCCCGCCAGAAACGGCGGGGCACGATCAATCTGTCGGATATTTGGTTACTTCAGCAGCATCTTACGGAAATTCTTCTTGCCGCGTTTGAGCACAACGCCGTCCCTCAGCTCTGCCTCGGTAAAGGTCTTGGCAATATCGGTGACCTTGCTGTCGTTAGCAGTCACGCCGCCCTGCTGCACATTGCGGCGCGCATCGGACTTAGATGCACACAGACCGCTCTTGACGAGCAGGCTGAGGATGTCATTGCCGTCTTCTTTCGTGATCTCCACCGTCGGCACGCCCTCGCCGGAGCCGCCGAACACTGCCTTGGCAGCTGCCTGCGCCTGATCGGCCTCCGCCTCGCCGTGTACCATCTTCGTGAGCTCGTAGGCAAGGATCTCCTTGGCTTTGTTGAGCTGCTCACCCTGCCAGCTGTCCATCTTGTCGATCTCCTCGAGCGGCAGGAATGTCAGCATACGGATGCACTTGAGCACATCGGCATCGTCAACGTTGCGCCAGTACTGGTAGAACTCAAAGGGCGTGGTCTTATTCGGGTCGAGCCAGACGGCGCCCTTGGCGGTCTTGCCCATCTTTTTGCCCTCGGAATTGAGCAGGAGCGTAATCGTCATAGCGTGTGCATCTTTGCCGAGCTTACGACGGATGAGCTCCGTGCCGCCGAGCATGTTCGACCACTGGTCGTTGCCGCCGAACTGCATGTTGCAGCCGTAGTGCTGGAACATATAGTAGAAGTCGTAGCTCTGCATGATCATGTAGTTGAACTCCAGGAAGCTCAGGCCCTTTTCCATGCGCTGCTTGTAGCACTCAGCACGCAGCATGTTGTTCACAGAGAAGCATGCTCCGACCTCGCGCAGGAGCTCAATGTAGTTGAGCGGCTTGAGCCACTCGGAATTGTAGAGCATGAGCGCCTTGCCGTCCGAGAAGTCGATGAAGCGCTCCATCTGACGCTTGAAGCACTCGGCATTGTGTTTGATGGTCTCCTCAGTAAGCATCTGGCGCATATCGGTGCGGCCGGAGGGGTCGCCGATGAGCGTCGTACCGTCGCCGATGAGGGCGATGGGCTTATTCCCGGCCATCTGCAGACGCTTCATCAGGCACAGCGCCATGAAGTGACCGACATGCAGCGAGTCCGCCGTGCAGTCAAAGCCAATGTAGAACGTGGCTTTGCCGTTGTTGATCATGTTTTTAATCTCTTCCTCGTTGGTCACCTGCGCGATCAGGCCGCGGGCGATCAGTTCATCATACAGTGTCATCGTTTTCTCTCCTTGCGCGTTATTCTTTCACTTTGTTCTCTGCGAGGATCTCCTCGGCGCGCTGTGCGCCCCAAGCAATCATATGGGCGCAGTGGCCCTTGCCACCGTTTTTCGCCACGAGCTCCTGGCAGCGCAGGCAGCCAAACTCGGCGCGGAAGCTCTGCGTCATCTGCTTGGTCATGGCCGTGGCAGTCGCCTGATCGGCCGCAAGGCCGAACGCCATCACGGCGCCGGTGATACTGCCGCAGATCTCACCGCAGCGCACACCGCCGCCGAAGCCGGCCGCGACACGCTTTGCCGTGCTTTCGTCCAGGCCGGTCTCTTCCTGCAGCGCTGCGAGCACGCTCTGCGCGCAGTTAAAGCCGTTGTCGTGATAAGCAATGGCGGATTCCTGAATACTCATGGTTCTCTCTCACCTTTCTTAAGCGATTGTTTATAGGCATCGGCGGAAGCGAGCTGCTCTGCCGCGCTGGCCAGTGTCAGCGGTGTGATGTGATCGCCTCCGTAGAGCCGCGCGATCTCGCGCTGGCGGCCGTCACTGTCGAGCAGCTGCACCGTCGTGCGGGTACGTCCGTCCTGCTCGCGTTTTTCGATCAGGTAATGCTGATCGGCCATAGCCGCGATCTGCGGCAGATGCGTGATGCAGATGACCTGCTTGACCATAGAGAGCTTACCGAGCTTTTCACCGACACGCTGAGCGGCCACGCCGGAAACACCGGCATCCACCTCGTCAAAGACCATGGAGGGCACGTCATCGCGTTCAGCGAACACGTTTTTGAGCGCCAGCATGATGCGCGAGAGCTCACCGCCGGAAGCGATCTTACTGATGCGCCCAAGCGCCTCTCCGGCATTTGCCGAGATCAAAAAACGCACATTGTCCGCGCCTGTACTCTGAAATCCGGGCGTACCGCCGAGCGGTGTGATCTCCACGTGAAAGCGCACGGACGGCATGGACAGCTCGCGCAGTTCACGCTCGACCTGCCGCTCGAGCGCGGCGGCGGCAGTCCGGCGCGCCTGCGTCAGTTCCGCCGCCGCTGCGCGCGTCTGCTCCGCCTGCTTTTGGATCATCGATTCGAGCTTCTGCAGCCGGTCGCCTGCGTATTCGATCTGGTCGAGCCGGGTCCGGGCCGCTTCAAGCGTGTCGATCAGCCCCGCCTCATCCGTATTGTATTTCCGCTCCAGACGCCGGAGCAGCGACAGGCGCGTTTCGATGCGGTCAAATTCCTCGTCGGAAAAATCCAGCCCGTCGCGGAAGTCGCGCAGCGTCTCCGCCGCGTCCTGCAGCGTGAAGACCGCGCCCTTGACGGCCTCCGGCAAAGGCGCGAGCTCGCCCGCGTAGTTGGCGGCCCGCTCGATCTCCGACAGGGCTTCTCCGGCCAGCGCAGCGGCGGAATCGTCGCGGCCGGCCAGCAGGTCATACGCCTGATCGACCGCTTCCGAGAGCTTTTCAAAGTTGCGCAGCAGGTCGCTGCGCTCCGTGAGCTCCGCCTCTTCCCCGGCCTTGAGCTCCGCGCGCTCCAGCTCTTCGATCTGGCGGCGGAGGCTTTCGGTCAGCAGTTCTTTTTCATTTTCATAAGTCGAGAGCGTGTCACGCTCCTTGCACAGCGCCTGATAGGCCTGGTACTGCTCGCGATAGCGCGCGAGCTCCGGGTCTAACTGGCCAAATCGGTCCAGATTGCGCAGGTGCTCCCGCTCATCGAGCAGGTGCTGCCCGTCGTTCTGGCCGTGGATATCGAGCAGCAGCGCGCCCAGTGTGCGCAGCTGCGCCGTTGTGACCGGGACGCCGCAGACGCGGCAGGACGTCTTGCCCTCGGCCGTGATCTGGCGGCGGATGATGAGCTCATCGTCGCACTCGATCTCGTTTTCCTCGCACCAGTCCCGGCACGGGTCAGGATCGAACGTCGCGCAGACGACCGCCTTTTCGGCGCCGGTGCGCACGAGCTCGCGCGAGGCGCGCGCGCCGAGGATCGCGTGCATGGCGTCCACAAGGATGGATTTGCCCGCGCCCGTCTCGCCGGTCAGGATGTTCAGGCCGGGGCCGAGCTCCAGATCCGCCCGCTCGATGACCGCGACGTTTTCAATATGCAGTTCTCGCAGCAAAGCGCTTCACCTCCTGCGGTGTCCTCAAAGCAGCTTTTCGATCTCGTGGAAAAACTCATCGGCGGACGTATTGTCCTTCATGAGCAGAAATGCCGTGTCGTCGCCCGCAAGCGTGCCGACGAGCGTGTCGATGCGCATACTGTCGAGCGCGGAGCATGCAGCCGAGGCGAGGCCCGGCAGCGTCTTGATGACGATGATGTTCTGCGCCTCGGCATACGACGTCACACATTCCCGGAAAATTTTCTTCAGGCGCTCATCGTAGCCGGGAAATTCGTCCGCCGCCGGTGCGGCGTAACGGTATTTCCCGCTCGGCGCGAGCGTCTTCGTCAGGTGCAGCTCCTTAATGTCGCGCGACAGCGTCGCCTGCGTGCTCGGAACGCCGCGCTGCGCCAGCACATCCATGAGCTGGTTTTGCGTCTCGATCTCCTGCTCTGCAATGATCTGCAAAATGATGTTTTGTCGGGTGGATTTCACGTCGTCCCTCCTCACAGTCTGTCTGTCAGCTTGCCAAAAGCCGTCTCATAAAAGCTGCGGATGCCGGTATCGGCCAGCAGCGTGTAATTGTCCGATCTGCGGATGCGGATCTGATCGCCGCGGATGAGCGCGATGCTGTCGCCGCCGTCCGCCACGAGGATGGCCGGCCGGTCATGAATGCGCTCCGGCACGATCGTGATCTGCCGCCCGGGCGCAAGCACAAAGGACTTTCCGGCCAGACTGTGCGCGCAGATGGGCGTCATGATGATATTCTCGTTTTCCGGCTCGACGAGCGGGCCGCCGGCCGACATGGAATAGGCCGTGGAACCAGTCGGCGTGGCGACAATGATGCCGTCGCCGTTGAAGCGCGTGATGGGCACGCCGTCGCCATAAGCGGTCACGCCGATGCAGTCCACATGACCGCCGTGGATGACCACGTCGTTGAGCACCGACTGCGTGCAGATGATCCGCTCATTGCGCACGAGCTCCACATCGAGCATCATGCGTCGGCTGACCGTATACTGCCCATCCGCGATCTCGAGCAGCATATCCAGCTCGTCGTCCTCTAGGCCGGCCAGAAATCCCTTGCCGCCGAAATTCACACCGATGATTGGGATCGGATGGTCACGCAGTGTGACTGCAACATGCAGGATCGTCCCATCGCCGCCCATGACGATGATGAGCGCAGCATCGTGCGCGGCGGCCTCCAGCGGCCGCACCAGGACATCTCCCGGCAGGTAGGCCTTCGGCGCAAATACCGGTGACATGACCACCCGATGGCCGTGCTCCGTGAGCATACGGTAAACCGTCAGCGCTTTTTGCAGGCCGCTGTCCCGGTATGGATTGGCCGCAATGACGATGTGTTTCATATGCCGCTCTCTTTTCCGTGGGCCAGCGCACTGTGCGACTGCTCCACAATGGCCGCCGGATCGAGCTCCGGCGCGGGATGTGTTCCCTTGCGCAGGTAGCCAAGGTACTCAATGTTGCCCTCCGGCCCTTTGATGGGCGAATAGTCCAGCCCCATGACGGTAAAGCCCGTGCCGGGCACAAAGTCCAGAAAGCTCTCGAGCACCTCCAGATGCACCTTCGGGTCACGGACAACGCCTTTTTTGCCGACCTCTTCACGCCCGGCTTCAAACTGCGGCTTGATGAGACAGACGACCGCAGCATCGTCCTTCAGCAGTGGACAGACCGCCGGCAGAATGAGCTTCACGGAGATGAATGACAGATCCATGACCGCGAGATCCAGCGGTTCCGGGATCTGCTCGGCTGTGATATAGCGCACGTTCGTGCGCTCCATGGAGATCACGCGCGGATCGTTGCGCAGGCTCCACGCCAGCTGGCCGTAGCCGACATCGACGGCGTAGACCTTTGCCGCACCGTTTTGCAGCAGCACATCCGTAAATCCGCCGGTCGAGGCACCGCAGTCGATACACGTCAGGCCGGTGGGATCGATCGGAAACACTTTGAGCGCTTTTTCCAATTTAAAACCGCCGCGGCTGACATAGGGCAGCGTGTTGCCGCGCACCTCGATCTTCGCATCGGGCGCGACCTGCGCGCCGGGCTTGTCCGCGCGCTGGCCGTTGACATAGACAACGCCGCTCATAATGATCGCCTTCGCGCGCTCGCGGCTCTCGCTCAGGCCCTGATCAAAGACGAGCTGGTCGAGTCGTACCTTCTTCATACGCCGTTCCCTTCTTTCTCGCCGGAGCGCATCGCCTGCGCAGCAGCAGCGATCGCCCGGGCATCCAGACCGTATGCCGATTTGAGCACATTCGGCGCTCCGTGCGGGATGATGCCATTGCCAAGATTGAGCAGCCGCGCGGCCTTCAGCGCCATACCGGCCTGCCCGGCAGCAGAGAGCACCTGCTCGCCGATACAGTTGGCAGCGCACACATCCTCGACCGCCAGCAGACGCCCCGTCTTGTGCAGGGACGCAAGCACCGGCGCCAACTCCAGCGGCGCGACCTGCGCCAGCTTGACGACTTCTGCCGAAATGCCCTGCTGCGCAAGCAGATCCGCCGCCTGCAGCACATCGTTGATGACTATGCCGTAGGTCAGGATCGTCAGATCATTGCCCTCACGCAAAACCGTGACCGGTTCCGGATGGCAGTCCTGATACGCGCCCTCGCCGCCGCGCGGATAGCGCAAGGCGACCGGGCCGCTCAGCTCCAGCACCGCTTTGCGCAGCATCGCGCGCAGCTCGGCGAAGCTTGCCGGGCAGAGGATGCGCATATACGGCACGGAGCTCAGATAACTGATGTCAAAGCAGCCGTTGTGCGTATCGCCGTCATTGCCGACGATGCCGGCACGGTCGACGCCGAGCACCAGATGCAGCCGCTGCAGGGATGTGTCGTGGATGAGCATATCATACGCGCGCTGCAAAAAGCTCGAGTAGATCGCCGCGACGGGCTTGAGCCCCTGCTTGGCCATGCCGCTGGCCATCGTGATCGCGTGCCCTTCCGCGATGCCGACATCGTAGAGGCGATCCGGATGCCGCTCGGCAAAGGTCGTCAGGCCCGTGCCGGTCTGCATGGCCGCCGTGATGGCGACGACCGTCGGATCTTCATCCGCCAGCTGCGAGAGCGTCTCGCCGAACACGTGCGAAAAGTCCGGCTTCGGCGCAGGCAGCGCCCCGGTCACGGGATCGAACGAGCTGACGCCGTGGTATTTCTCCGGCGCCTGCTCCGTGTAGGAGATGCCCTTACCCTTTTGCGTCACCACATGCAGCAGCACCGGCTGGCGCAGGTCACGCGCCCAGCGCAGCATCTTTTCCAGCTGCTGCTCATCGTGCCCGTCCACCGGACCGATGTAGTAAAAGCCCATATCGTCGAACATGTTGTTCGGCAGGACAAGATCCTTCACATGTTCCTTCACATGGTGCAGCACCTTATACAGTCCGCGCGCCTTGCCGACGGTATTGCGGTAAAACTGCTTGAAGTGCAGATAGCTCGGCTTCACGCGCTGCTTGGACAGCAGCGTTGCCATACCGCCGACGTTTTTGTTGATGGACATACCGTTATCATTGAGCACGATGACCATCGGCTCCCCGCTCTGCCCGGCATCCGACAGGCCCTCGTATGCCAGGCCGCCGGTCAATGCGCCGTCACCGATGAGGGCGATGACGTCATAGTCCGCCCCCGTGAGCGTACGCGCCCGGGCCATGCCCAGCGCGACGGAGATCGACGTGGAGGCGTGGCCGGCCACAAACGCATCGTGCACGCTCTCATCCGGCTTCGGAAACCCGGCAATGCCGCCGAACTGCCGCAGCGTGGAAAACGCTTCGCGCCGTCCGGTCAGGATCTTGTGCACATAGCTCTGATGACCGACGTCGAACACGAGTCGGTCCTTTTCGGTGCTATATACCCGGTCAATCGCGACCGTGAGCTCTACTGCGCCGAGATTCGACGCCAGATGCCCGCCGGTTTTCGCAAGATTCTCGACCAGAAAAGAACGAAGTTCCGCACACAGTGCCGGAATTTCTTCCGCCGGCAGCGCCTTCAGGTCGGCCGGTGAATGGATTCGCTCTAATATACTCAAAACAGAATACCTCACGTATAATAATACAAAGTATACTATAACAAAAAGTGCCGGACTTTACAAGAGTAAGCCGACACTTTTCACAATTTCACCGGAAGTCCGGTGTTTTTATGGATTCAGTTTTTCCGATCTGCCAGCGAGCGGGCGAGCTGCTGCAAAAATGCGCTGTCCGCAAACACACCGTCCACGGCTGCTGCCGCTTGCTCGGACAGCTCGTGCACATAGGCGCCGCAGCGCTCCAGACCATAGAGCGCCATGAAGGTGTTCTTCCCCTCGCGCGCATCCGAGCCGATGGGTTTGCCGAGTTCCGCCTCCGTACTGATGACATCGAGCATGTCATCGCGGATCTGAAACGCCAGACCAAGCGCCTTGGCATACTGCGCCGCGGCCGCGCGCTGCTGCGCGTTTCCGCCGCCGCAGGTCACGCCCATGAGGCATGCGGCGTGGATCATCGCCGACGTTTTGCGGTCGTTGATATCCATCAGTTCCTCTTTTGTGAGGACCTTGCCCTCACCTTCCATATCTAGCTGCTGACCGCCGCAGATGCCGTTTTCACCGGCAGCCTCGGCGAGCAGGCGCGCGCACTCGGCGCGCACATCCGCCGGCAGCTCCGTCGAAAGGATCGTGTGGAATGCCTCCGCCTGCAGGGCGTCGCCCGCCAGCGTCGCCGTGCACTCGCCATAGACCACGTGGTTCGTCGGCTTGCCGCGGCGCAGATCATCGTTATCCATGCACGGCAGATCGTCGTGGATGAGCGAATAAGTATGCACCATCTCGACCGCACACGCAACTGGCAGCGCCGCGCGCACATCCCCACCGCAGGCTGCGCAGAACGCGAGCACCAGCACCGGACGCAGGCGTTTGCCGCCGGCGGTCAGGCTATAGTGCATCGCCTCCAGCAGACGATGATAGGACACGGTCGTGTCCGCAAAATAGGTATTGAGCGCCGCATCGGCGAGCGCTTTGTATTCCTGATACTGTGTCTGATAATCCATACGTTATTCCTCAGTTTCAAACGGGAGCTCGACAGGCGCGCCGTCGCTCCCTTTTTTGAGCTGCACGACCTTCTGTTCCGCCGTGTCCAGCATTTCATTGCAAGCCGCAAGCAGGTGCGATCCTTCCTCAAACAGCGCCAGCGATGCATCGAGCGGCACATCGCCCTTTTCCAGCTGCTTGACGATCTCATCCAGCCGCTGCATGGACGCTTCAAAGGTCAGTTTCTGTTTTGCCATGGGCATCCTCCCTGTTGTTTACGGTGCAGTGCAATGCACCGTCCTGAAGCTGTACACGAACCGGATCGCCCGGCTGCACCTTTGCCGCCGAGCGGAGCACCGTGCCGTCGGCATCCGTCGCCATGGCGTAGCCGCGGGCAAGCACCTTCAACGGGCTCATCGCGTCCAGCGCCGCCGCATACTGCGCAAAACCATGTCTGCGCGCGGCGAGCCAGCGCTCCCCCGCCGCCGTCAGGCGGCTGCGGGTATAGTCCAGCTCCACGCGCCGGAGATCAAAATAAGCCGCCGGAGACTGCAGCACACGGCGGCCGGCCAGATTGTCCAGTGCGGCCCGGCGCTGTGCCATCTGCTTGCGCATCGCCTGCGCCATGCGGATATCATACCCGCGCAGCGTCTCGCGGATGTCCTCCGCGTTCGGCACGGCCAGCTCCGCCGCATTCGACGGTGTCGCGGCGCGCAAATCGGCCACAAAGTCCGAGATCGTCACATCCGGCTCGTGCCCGACGGCGGAAATGACCGGGATATCCGAATCGTAGATCGCCCGCGCGACACGCTCGTCATTGAACGCCCACAGATCCTCGATCGAACCGCCGCCGCGGCCGGTGATGATGAGGTCGCCGACCCGATAGCGGTTGGCATACCGGATCGCTCCGGCGATCTCCGCCGGTGCCTCCGTCCCCTGCACGCGCACGGGCAGCAGCACGACCTCGCTGGCCGGCCAGCGCTTACCGAGCACGCGGATGATATCGCGCACGGCCGCACCCGCCGCCGACGTGATGACAGCGATCCGCTGCGGAAACAGCGGCAGCGGCTTTTTGTGCGCGCGGTCAAACAGGCCCTCCTTCTGCAGCTGCTCCTTGAGCTGCTCGTAGGCGGCATACAAGTCGCCCACACCGCCCGGAATGAGCCGCGTACAGTAGAGCTGATATGCCCCGTCGCGCGGATAGACCGCGATGCGGCCGATGGCCGCAACGCTCATTCCGCTCGCCGGGCGAAAGCGCAGCGACTGCGCGCTGCTGCGAAACATCACGCACCGCAGGCTGCTCTCGGCATCCTTGAGCGTGAAATAATGGTGCCCGGACGGGTAGACCTTGTAGTTGGACAGTTCCCCCGTCACACAGACATTACCGAGCAGCGCATCCGCATCCAGCAGCTGCTTGATGTGGGCGTTGAGCTCCGTTACGGTAAAGGATGTACGCGCCATGTCAGGCTTCGGCGCCGTTCTCGGGCGTCTGCTCCGGTTCATCGGCCGGCGCTTCAGCGGATGCTTCTTCCGCTTCGGCCTCCGGCTCGACCTCGCCGCGCACAAAGCTGCCGAGCACGCCGTTGATAAACGCCACCGTCTCCGGCTCTTCATAGCCCTTGGCCAGTTCCACCGCCTCATTGATCGCGGCGGCATTCGGTACGTCGTCCATATAGAGGATCTCGCACATGGCGCAGCGCATGATCGCCGCGGCAACGCGGGAAATGCGCTCCAGCCGCCAGCCGCGGGCATATTTTTCGATCATGTGGTTGAGCTCGTACATATGGTCATAGACCAAACCGGTCAGCCGGCGGATATAATCGAGCTGCTTCTCGTCCGGATATTCCAGAAACAGCGGGTCTTCCTCCGCCAGCGTCGCAAAATACTCGCGGCTGAAGAAAGTATCCGCCGTCTCGCGGGCATCGTCCCCGGCGAGCTGCGCGGCAAAGCTGAGCTGGATCGCGATCTCACGCGCAACCGTTCTTGTCATAGTGATTACTCCTGCTTTTCTTTATTTGTCGAAGGCCACACCGGACACGTGCACGTTCACAATGGGCTTGCCCATGCCGGTCATGGACTCAACCGCGCTCGTGACCGATTCCTGCACGGCCTTTGCGACCGCCACGACGCTGCAGCCGTAGCGCACCGTAATGATCGTATCGACCGTCATCGTGCCGTCGACGATCTGCACCTTGATGCCCTTGGCGGCAGACTTGATGCCGAGCAGCTCGGCCAGCTCCGTACCGGTAGAGGTCGCAACACCGGCGACACCGTCCACTTCCGTGATCGCTGCGCGCACCATGGCGGCAACGACGTCCTCAGAGATATTGATGCTGCCCTTTTCATCCTGGCAAGTAATATAATTTTCCGGCATAGAAAAATACCTCCTGATAAAATTGTACAGTATAGTGTACCACGCGCAGCGGCAAAAAGAAAGAAAAATGTTTCCCGTCCGGCAAAAAGATGCACCCCGTGAGATTCACAGGGTGCATCCGCATACTTGGAATTACTTGGTCATCGTCTTATGGAACACCATCAGGATCTTTGCAGCCTCCGCGCGTGTCGCGTTTCTGGCCGGCTGGATGTACAGGCGGCCGTCGATCGGGACGCCGGAGATCGCGTTGATCGCGACGGCGTCCTTCATCGCGTCCAGCGCCCAGAAGCCGACGCTGCCGGCATCCGCAAAGCGGCTCAGATCATCCGGCGTCCAGGTCCGATCGACCATGCGCACGTTATTCAGATAGCGCATGAGCATGAGCACGAAATCCTGGCGCGTAATATTTGCATTCGGTGAAAATGTCGTGGCCGTCACACCGTTGACAATGCCGACCGAATGTGCCCAGGTCACTGCTTTCTGATACCATGCGCCCTCCGGCACATCCGTGAACGGCGTGCCGCCGCTCACTTCCGGATTACCGTGCAGGTTGTACAGGATCTGTGCGACCTGCGCGCGCGTCGTATATTCGCCGGGAGCAAAGCTGCCGTTGCCCATGCCGGACATGAGGCCGTAGGACAGGCAGTACTGAACACCCGGATAGAACCACGATGTGTCATTTTTGACATCGTTGTATACTGCAGTGGCAACAAGGCCGCTTGCAGGCAGAATGTCGCGCTTGGTGGCCGGGCAGCGCGTGCAGGTGTAGGTCATGCTGCCCTGCGTCGTTTCCGTTGCTTCCTTCGTCACCGTACCCTCATCCCAAGCGTGGCCGAGGGCGGCGATCGTCTCCATGCCCTCCTTGTAGTCACAGCGGGTGCAGTGCTTACCGGCGGTAGTGCCGGCGGTGGTGCAGGTCGCGGCAACGGCTGCGTCGTCCTTCAGGTCATGGCCGAGAGGATCCGTATAGGTATCCACATAGCTGTCACCACAGGCACAGGTGTGGGTCGTGTAGCCCTTTTCGGTGCAGGTCGGCGCCGTGACGACATCCTTGTAGCTGTGGGTATGGGAAACATAATTGTAATGGATGTTGGCGGTCAAAAGGTCATCATTTCCAGTGGAAGAAATAGAGATTGCTTTCCATTGCGCCTTGCTCCCGGCATAGTACACATCGGTCAGAGATGTGCAATTAGAGAAAGCACGCCAGCCAATGCTCGTCACGCCGTCCGGGATCGTCACGCTGGTCAGAGATGTGCAATGATCGAAAGTATTATCACCAATGCTCGTCACGCTGTCCGGGATCGTATATGCCGCAAAAGCGCCCGGGCACTGCACCAAAGTTGTCTTATCTTTGTTGAACAGAACACCGGACGCATCGTTGGCGTAATGACTGTTGCCCTCAGCGACCCATATACCGGTCAAAGATGTACACGAAGCGAAAGCATACAATCCAATGCTCGTCACGCTGCCCGGGATCGTCACGCTGGTCAGAGATTTGCAATCATAGAAAGCATACTCACCAATGCTTGTCACGCTGTTTGGGATCGTCACGCTGGTCAAAGATGTACACGAAGCGAAAGTGGAACTACTAATGCTCGTCACGCTGTCCGGGATCGTCATGCTGGTCAGAGATTTGCAATAATAGAAAGCATACTCACCAATGCTCGTCACGCTGTCCGGGATCGTCACGCTGGTCAAAGATGTGCAATTAGAGAAAGCAAACCGGCCAATGCTCGTCACGCTGTCCGGGATCGTCACGCTGGTCAGAGATGTGCAGCAAAAGAAAGCATACTTACCAATGCTCGTAACGCTGTCCGGGATCGTCACGCTGGTCAGAGATTCGCAATAAAAGAAAGCATACTCACCAATGCTCGTCACGCCATCAGCAATCACAACTGACTTTACCCGGCTTCTACTGCCATCCCACGGCGCACTAAAATCAGAAGAACCATAGTTATACATATCCCCGCTGCCGCTGATCGTCAGCACGCCCTCGCTGTCCAGCGTCCAGGTCAGGTTGCTGCCATTACCCTCTGCACCGCAGGTACCGCTTGCAACAACATCCGCCGCCAGCGCCGTGGCCGGCAGGAGCGACGCGATCATCAGCACCGCGAGCACAAAACTGAATATACGTTTTTTCATCCTCATTTCCTCTCGTTTCATGATTGGAGCCAGAAAATATAAGCTTTGAATTCCATTAATTATCTCCGCTTCCTGTTTTAGATTATAACTGTCATGACAGGTGCCGTCAAGTCTCTTTGTGCTCGTTGGCAGTTCTCCATTTAAAATGGCAGCATCCCCGCTCCGGTCGGAGCGGGGATGTGTTTTACAGGATGGTTCACTGCGCGTCCTGCGCGTCGGCCTTGACCTCAATGACCTTGATCTGCGGCGCGGTATAGTCCGTTTCTTTGACGATGGTGTCCGTGATGGTTGCGACCTGTGCCGTGCTCAGCCCATCGGCCGGCGCGGGCACGGCGACCGTGATGCCCTCATCCGTGATATAGACCACACACTCGGAAAAATCCTTGGCCAGCAGGAGATTTTCGATCTGCGTCTCGGTCATGGAGTCGCTCGCCATGGCAGAGATGGCGCTCATGGCGCTGTCGATCGTCGCCTGCGAAGCGCCCTCGGCCGTCGAGGCTGATTTGAGCAGCGACAGCGCCTCGTCGCGCGACTGCTGGCGCGTCAGGCGCGCTTTGGCAAAGTAATCATCGGATGCCGACGCCGACGCTGCGGCCGCTTCCTCCTCCGCCTCGACCGCCGCCGTGGCGGCGTCCTCGGCGGCGGCCATTTCGGCGTCCGCCTTTCCCCACTGGGTGTTGTACGACCAGTTAAAGTAGATCGCGGCGCAGACAAACAGCAGCACCACAATGATCGCAATGTTTCGTTTGGTTTTTTTCATAGTCGCCCTCCCGTTATTTAGATTGCGGATCCGGCTGCTTTCGGAGCACGGAGATGTGATCCGTGCTCAGGCCGGTAAACTGTGCCACTGCCTGCGTGACGGCGAGCTGCACCTGCGGCGAATCCGCCCCGTCACAGACGACGACTGCGCCGAGATACTGCGGGCTGACCGTCTTGAGCTCCACCGCCTCCTGTGCCCCGCCGCCGGCGGAGATGATGGTCGGCTCACCGCTATCGTCCGTCGCCAGCTCCCGCTCGGCCGAGCAGCGGTAGGACAGCAGCACCTGCACTTGTCCCGCGCCGTTGATCTGCTGCAGGAGCGTTGTCAGGCGCTGCTCCTCGGCCTGGATCGTCTGCGGCTGTGTCTGCTCGGAAACGGCTGCCGCCTGCGCCGTCTTGGCCTTTGTCCTGCTGCCGGTCGGCAGCAGGAGCAGGATCAGCCCCGCGAGCAGGATGATGAGAACGTATTTATACTTGGCTGCGAAAGCGCTGAGTTTTCGTGTGTTCATGATGTACTGCTCCATTCCTGCCGCGTGCGCGGGACCCCGAGATCGGCCTCGATGATCTGCGCCAGGCGGCTGTTTTCTGCTGCCGGCCCGGATGTGACCAGGCGGACGGACTGCGGATACCAGTAGCCGTCGGTGCTCCACTGCAGCGTGACCTGCGCATCGTCGAGCGCAGCGCCGCACTGCGCGGCTTTGTCCAATATATATGTGCGCATTTCCGATTCTATGACCGTGCGCTGCAATCGCTCGCTGCTGTCGGACACCGCGCCGTCCGTCGACACCGAGACGTGATAGTCCTGCAGCGCAGCGGCATAAGCGTCATAATCGAACGTCACCAGCGGTGAGAACAGCAGGCACGTCAGGGCCACGCCGCCGGCCAGCTTCGTGACGCGCCGCAGGCTCTCCGACGTCGGAAACAGCGACGCCAGCACCGTCAGCAGGGCCACGCCCGCCAGACTGAGCAGCCAGGTACGCACAGACTCCATCATCCCGTCACCGCCTTCATACTCGACACGATCGAGAGGAACAAAATGAGCGACGCCACGCCGACCATCCCCAGCAGGAAACCGTACACGTCCGCAAAGCCGTCGATCAGCCGCCCGACACGCTTGTCCGCGAACGACTCGGCGATTCCGGCGGCAAGCTTGTACAGGACATAGTGCATGACGAACTGCAAATACGGCGTGACGCACATGGCGGCGACGCTGACGACGCCGACGACGCCAATGCCGCTGCGCAGGATCGCGGCGCTGGAAGTGACCGTGGACGCCGCATCGGCCACGATGCTGCCGACGACCGGAAGCGCGGCGGAGACGGCCGTCTTGACTGCCTTGGCTGCGGCTGCGTCCGCCGAGCCGGTGAGGATGCCCGTCAGCGACAGGTAGAGCGTGAACACGCTCGCAAAGCCGATGAGCAGCAGCCGGAACGCCTTGCGCAGCAGACCGCTGAGGGACGCGAGCACGTCGTTTTCGAGCGTTGTGCCGCAGATGACCGTACCTGCGTACAGATACAGCAGCGGCAGGAGCACCGCCGTCTCCGCGGACAGAAGCACATCCAGAAACAGTGAAGTCGCCGCGTATTTTGCGGCCGCCGACGTCGCCGCGCCACTCGCCGCCGCGGCGGCACACATGCTCGGCAGCAGGATCTTGGAAAAATCCCGCAGCGTTGCAAGTGCCTCGCTGCCCGCGGTGATGCATGAGGTCACGTGCGTAACGCTCAGCGCGGCGACCGCCACCGTGCCGGCCATCTGCGTGACCTTTCCGCAGGCGCCGCTCACGGAAAGGGACGCGCACAGCGCCGACAGAAACACGATCGCCAGCAGCAGCGCCGCATTGCGCGCCGCCGACGCGACGGCCCCGCCGCCCTCGTGCAGCACATAGGCCCAGAGCTTTGCGAGCAGGGACTGCGGCTGCGCGGCATCCGCAACGGACAGTTCACCGAAGGCGTCATATGCCTGCTCCGGAAGCGCGGATTCCAGCGACGCCGTGCCGAAATCCGCTGCCTGCTCAGCCGCAACATCGTAGGCAAACGCCCCCGGCGTACACGCCGCCAGCACCAGCAGCACAGTCAAAAGCACAAGCAGCCGCTTTTTCATAAGCATTCTCCGATCATGGTCAAAAACGTGCGCATCAGCGGCAGCGCGGCATAGAGCGCTGCCGCCACGCCAACGAGCTGCACCGCGCAGGCGCCGGCAGCCTGTCCGGCGTCTTTGCAGAGGCTCTCCCCGATCATCGTCAGGATGCTGATGGTCATGCACTTGAGCAGCGGCCCGGTGTAGACGCCGGAGAGCTTGCTGACCGCGATCGCATCGCGGAAAAACGCCGCCAGCGGCTCCAGCAGACCGATGCACAAAAACAGCGCCAGCAGTGCTGCCGCCATGCTCAGCAGAAGCGACATGCCCGGCACGGTCTTGTAGACCGTGGCGGCGGCAGCGGCGGCAATGACCACGATGATAATCGCCTGAAAGACCGGCTCCATCACAGGGAAAACAGGCTCTTGATTAAATCGAACAGCTCGCTGATCTTCTGGATCACCAGCACCAGCACCACGACCAGACCGGCAATGGTCGTCATGAGCGCCTGCTCGTCGCGCCCGGCGCGCGAGAGCAGGATATTGAGCACGGCGACCAGAATACCGATCGCCGCAATCTTAAAGACAAGGTCAACGTCCATAAGCGCCTCCTGTGTAATCAAAACAGAGCCACGGCGGCGAGCAGACCAAGCGTCGCGCCGAGGCCGCAAAAGAGTTTTCCGCGCTGTGTCGTGTCCGCCTGCATCTGCGCCGCAGCAGCCTGCAGCGTCTCGATGCAGGTGTCCAGCGCGCGGCGCTGGATCTGCGCGTCATACTTGCCAAGCTGTTCGCCCAGCGTCAGCAGCGCTGCGCGCACATCGGGCGTCAGCATGTCCAGCGCCTGAAACGCGGCCGCCCAGCTCTCGGAAAACGGCCGGCCGCCGTCCGTGATACCGTCTGCGAGCGCGGCATATTGCGTACTCAGCGGCTCGGGCGCGCCCGCCGCCAGATGGCGCAGCGCCTCCGGCAGCGGCAGCAGACGGCCGACGATATCGCTGCGCAGCAGGTTCAGGCTGTCAATCACCGCCGTGAGCAGGCGCAGCCGCAGCCGCAGCTCCTGCCGCAGCGCGAATCCGGCGGCCGTACTGCCCAGAAACACCAGCGCCGCTCCCAGCCAGTGCAGGTGCGTCATGTCAGATCCTCAACGGTATAGACGCGCTCGCCGTCGCTGCGCGTGATGCACACGGCGCGGCGGAAAATATGCTCGTCCAGCAGTGCGCGGTACAGCGCCCTGTGCCGCAGCGCCGCAACGCTCTGCGCGTGCGCCGTCGCCAGCAGTGCGACGCCGCAGCCGGCGGCGATGCGGATGGCCTCGATGTCCTCCGGCGCGCTGATCTCGTCAAACGCCAGCACATCCGGCCGCATGGCGCGCAGGAGCATCATGCAGCAGGCCGCCTTCTGCCCGCCGGTCATCACGTCCGTATTTGCCCCGACGTCAAACTGCGGCGCGCGGTTCTGCACGGCCGCGATCTCGCCCCGCTCGTCCATGAGCGAGATGCGTGTGCCCATATCGGACAGGCGGCGCACACACTCGCGCAGCAGCGTCGTCTTCCCGTTGCCGGGCGGCGAGAGGATGAGCGTACTGCAAAACCCATCGCGGAGCAGCTGCGGCAAAAGCGCATCGGCACAGCCGGGCACCGCGTGCGGGATGCGCACAGACACGGAGCTCAGCTGCCGGATGCCGTCGATCTGCCCAGCAGCCTGTCCGTAAGCGCAGCCGCAAAGCCCGACGCGGCAGCCGCCGGCCGTCTGTAAGTACCCCTGCCGGATCTGTTCTCCAGCCGCGTAAACGGACGCTCCCGTCGCGCGCTCGAGCAGATAGTCCAGATCACCCGCCAGAATGGCGCGGCATTCCGCCGGATATACATGCGTCTGCGTCAGCAGCACGGGCACCTGGCCGATGCGGCAGCAGATCTCTTCCACGAGTTCCTGCCGGTCGCGCTGCGTGTGCGCAATGGCCTGTCCCAGTGCCGGCGGGAACAGCGCCAGCGCCTGATTTGTGAAGATCATGGTGGTCCCTCCTCTTTTGTTCTGCCACATCCTATGCACGCGCCGCGCGCGGCAGAACAAAAAAGAGGCAGCCGATTGGCTGCCTCTCAGGTAAGATAGTTACGAATTACAGTTTGCGGCACTCGAGGTAATAGCGCTTGTCCGCGCCGAGGCCGATGGAAAAGCTCTTTTTCGGGAACGGGCCGGAGCGCAGCACCGACGTGAAGAGCTCCGCCTTATCCATGCGCGGCATGAGGATACCGCAGCAGCCATCACCAGCCGCAAGGGCGATCGCCTCATCGTCGCCGTGGATATAATCGACCGAGCCGCCGTTTTCCGCGAGATAGGCCGTGCAGAACACATCCATCGCGGCGATCGCTTCACCGAGCGACGCGCCCTTGGCGAGAATATCGCGGCGCACACGCCCGGCGATCAGGGAGATCGCATAGCCGCTGCCGTCAGTGGATGCCAGCGCCGTCTCCGCTGCCTGCATCCATTTGGACGCATCGGTACCGAAGAGCACGCGGTGGATGGGTTCAAACGTCACGGCCGGGCTGTGCAGGTTCACAAGCTCAACGAGCGCGTAGCGCGCGGGATCGGCCGCCGCCTGCTCGGGCGTGAGCGTTTGCTTCTTCTCCAGCCAGCACAGGCGGGCTGCCGCCAGACTGTGGTTGCCGTCCGCGATGGCAAAGCGCATGGGGTACGCGCCGTCCGTGCCGACGCCGGTCGCGCACAGGCGCGCGGCAAGCGCATCCGCCTTCGCGCCCGCAATGCGCAGGCCGCGAACGTGACCGCCGCCGGACATGAGGTCAAAATCATACAGCGTTTCGCCGGCCGCCGCCTGCGCTTCCCGGCGGATCGTATCCTCCGGATCACTGTAAAACACCATGATGTGCGGCATCTCCAGCGCCGCCGCCGCGCGGATGCGCACACGCGCAGGCAGGCGCGAGGCGACCGTGCCCTCCGTCGCGCGGATCGGCGTGACGGAGTCCGGCGCGTAATCATACGCCTCCAGATCGAGCGCGCCGACAACGCCGCAGCGCACGGCGCCGCCCGGCAGCGTGCGCTGCACGAGCACAAGGCTGTGCGGCACGGTGCGGAACACGCCGTCATCGAGGTAACGGCGCATGGTCTGCTGGATCTCGCGCGTCGCCGCAGCCTCATCGCACTTGCCGAGGTAAAACTCCGGCAGCATCAGCCGCAGCGTGGACGGCGCGTCGCCGACGGTGTCCTGCACTGCCTGCCAATAGCCGGCGTCCGCCGTGAACTGGTCACAGGCAATGACGCTCCAGCGCCGCATATCCGCATGCGCCGGCAATAGAATATCCGTTGGGGTAAAAAACAGGTTCTGGTTCATTCCTGACTCCACTTTTCTGCTCTGCCGACGGCGCGCAGCCAGTTATCGTGATACTGCTTTGCCTGCTCAGCATCCATTTCGGGCTTGAAAATACGGTCAGACTGGCGCAGGAGCGCAATATCGTCCACGCTCTCCCAGACGCCGCTGGCAATACCGGCGAGGAACGCCGCGCCGAACGCCGTCGTCTCGACCAGCTTCGGCCGGTCGATCGGCACGCGCAGCATATCCGCCTGAAACTGCATCAAAAACGAACTGACGGACGCGCCGCCGTCCACACGCAGGACGGAGATCGGGCTCTCGGCATCGACCTGCATGGCATCGAGCAGGTCCTTGACCTGATACGCGATGCCCTCAAGCGTGGCGCGGGCGATGTGTGCCTTGTTGCTGCCGCGCGTGAGGCCGACGATCGCGCCGCGGGCGTACATATCCCAGCGCGGCGCGCCGAGACCGGTGAACGCGGACACAAGATACACGCCGCCGTTGTCCGGCACGCTCTCGGCCAGGATATCGCACTCATGCGCCGTGCCGATCAGGCCAAGCTCGTCGCGCAGCCACTGGATGGAGCTGCCGGCATTGAACACGCTGCCCTCGAGCGCATAGGTCGTCTTACCGTTGACCGACCACGCAACGCTCGTGACCAGACCGCTGACGCTACGCACGGATTTGCTGCCGGTGTTCATGAGCGTGAAGCAGCCGGTGCCGTATGTATTTTTCGCCTGGCCCGGCACGATGCACGCCTGCCCAAGCAGGGCGGCCGCCTGATCACCGGCGCTGCCGCAGACCGGAATGCCCTCGAGCGTCTCCAGTCCTGGCAGACCTGCCGTCACCTGTCCGTATACCATGGACGACGGCACCGGCGTCGGCAGCATGCTCATCGGAACGCCGAGACGCGCGCAGAGCTCCTCGTCCCAGCAGAGATTATCAATGTCAAACAGCATCGTGCGCGAGCAGTTGGAGTAATCCGACACATGGGCGCGGCCGCCGGTCAGATTCCAGATGAGCCACGAGTCCACATTGCCGAACAGCAGCTCGCCGCGCTCGGCGCGCTCGCGCGCACCCGGAACGTTATCGAGGATCCACTTGATCTTCGTGCCGGAAAAATAGGCGTCGATGAGCAGGCCGGTCTTCTCCTTCACATACGGGCCAAGACCGTCGGCCGCGAGCTGATCGCAGATGGGCGCCGTGCGGCGGCACTGCCAGACGATCGCGTTATAGATGGGCTTGCCCGTGTTCTTGTCCCAGACGATCGTCGTCTCGCGCTGGTTCGTGATGCCGATGCCGGCGATGTCCGTCGGCGACAGGCCGCTCTTTTCAAACGCCTCGCTCATGGCAAGCATCTGGCTCTCAAGGATGACCATCGGATCATGCTCTACCCAGCCCGGCTTCGGATAGATCTGCGTAAAAGGATACTGCGCCAGAGACACAATGTTGCCCTTACTGTCGAAGATAATGGAGCGGGAACTGGTTGTACCCTGGTCAAGTGCAATGATGTAGCCGTTCATAATTAACATTAACCTCCATAGACTTGACGGAATCCGTCAATCGGAATACAATTCAGGTAGCATTTAGTATATCACAACTGGAGGAGTATTGCTATGCCATCTTTTCATGATTTCAGGTTTTTATCCACTGACGGGAAACACAAGGTATTTGCAAGAGAATGCACCCCCGACGGCGAAGTCCGCGCCGTTTTGCAGATCGCGCACGGCGTCGCCGAGCATATCTATCGTTACGCCCCATTCATGGAGTTTCTGGCCAATCACGGCGTTGTCGTCGTCGCAAACGACCACCTCGGCCACGGCAAGACCGCCGAAAACGAACAGGAGCTGTGCTTCTTCGCGGAAAAGGACGGCTGGAACGATGTCGTGAGCGACATGGATCAGCTCCATAAGCTGACCGCCGCCAAGTATCCCGACGTCCCCTACTTCCTGTTCGGCCACAGCATGGGCAGCTTCCTGACCCGCACCTATATTATTGACCATCCGGAGGGGCTCAAGGGCGTCATCATCAGCGGCACCGGCCAGAACCCGGCCGCCGTCGTCGCCGCCGGCAAGCTCATGGCAAAGCTCGAGATGATCGACAACGGCCCCATGTATCACAGCCCCACGCTCGACAAGCTTGCCTTCGGCAGCTATAACAAGAAATATGACCACGTGCGCACAAAGCTCGACTGGCTCACCCGCGACGAAGCGATCGTGGATCAGTACATCGCCGACCCGCTCTGCGGCGCGATGGCGACCGCCGGCATGTTCCATGATATGATGGGCGGCCTGCAGTATATCTGGAAGACGGAAAACCTCAACAAGATGAACAAGGCCACCCCGGTCTATTTCATGGCCGGCGACGGCGACCCGGTCGGTAACTACGGCGAGGGCGTCAAGAAGGTCTATAACCGCTTCCTGAAGGTCGGCTGCAAGGACGTAAAGCTCAAGCTCTATAAGGACGGCCGCCACGAGATGCTCAATGAGCTCAACAAGGACGAGGTCTATGCCGATATCCTCGACTGGCTCAACAGTAAGATTTGATTTCCTCGGTCGATACATTACCACAGTTCATCACGGCAAATTATATAAG
>ERZ772902.987-NODE-987-length-24808-cov-7.783905_pt1 | contig 24808 bp, 18 predicted proteins | sample MGYA00511470_ERZ772902 | MGnify/ENA primary metagenome ERZ772902 (study PRJEB29015, sample SAMEA2737717) | human gut metagenome | biome: human gut; feature: human-associated habitat; material: faeces | place: China | collected 2012 ... | reverse complement strand
CCAAAACCCCACCCGTGAAAAGGCAATTCTGGAAAATCCGCAGATTTTCCAGAATTGCAAATTAAAAAATATATTTTCCGCTGATTATGCGCAGAGCAACGCGGAGCGCATTCAAAATCGTACTGTACCCGGCAGGGAAAAGGGCATAAAAAATGCTCCCCCTTGCGGGGGAGCAAATTCGGCACACAACGCCAAACTATGCCGAAAAGAAAAGAGGCAGGGTCAGTTTTCCTTTTTGCCCTGACGGTTCAGCACCCAACCAGCGGCAAACAGCAGCACACCGCTGCAAGCCAACACCGGCACGGGCCAGTTCAACTGACCGGTCTGGGGCAGAACAGGCTTATCCGGGTTCTCGGGGCTTACGGGATTGTCCGGGTTGCCGGGACTTACCGGACTATCGGGGCTGTCCGGGCTTACCGGATTATCCGGGGTGTCCGGCTGCTCCGGAAGATCGGGGGTGTCCGGTGTGTCGGGCGTATCCGGCGGTGTGACTGGCACATCCGGGGTGTCGGGGATGTCCGGCGTTTCCGGGATGGTGGCACCTACCTTGGGGGTGGCGTCCACATCGTAGATCCAGTTGTCGCCATCGGGCATGGGGATGGACACAAGGAAGGGCTTGATGGCCTCGTAGCCGTGGGATGCCTCGGTCTGCACGACCAAGTACAGCCCCTGCGGCAGCTTGGTAATGTCGGCGTAACCCTCTTCGTTCACGTCCTGCTGGGCGGCAATGGCGGGCACTGCGGGCAGATACTTTACCAGCTGGTCAGCCAGCGTGCTGTCGGAAAGATCGCCCAGCACGACACCGCAGCCCGCAAAATCGCCGGTATAGTCAAAGTACAGGTTGCCGTTGGTGCGCTTGACGGTGGCCACCTGATACAGGGTCAGTTCGCCGCCGCGCAGGGGCACATCGTTGTGGGTGTCGTACAGACGGACGTGGAGCGAGCCCAGACGCCCCAGCACAATGTTGGCACTGGTGGCAAAGGCCGGCAGGGCGCAGCATACCACAAGGCACACAGCCAGCAGCACAGCCGCCAGACGATGACGCAAATCAATGCTTTTCATGTTCTTCTCCTCTCGTTTTCTTGGGTTTGCGTGTAGAAAGCAGCATACCGATCAGCAAGATCAGCAGCATGGGCAGCGCCATAATGGGCGCAACAATAATGGGTTCAATTTTAAGCGCTTCGGCGGTAACGCGGAGGTGCTTGTACTGATCCGGGGTCTCCACGCGGCGGCCGCGCACCAGCAGGCGGTGGGTGTTGATGCCGTAGGGGGTGCAGGTCATCAGAGTAACGTAGTCCTTGCCTTCGGCGATCTTCAGCTCGTCGGTCTCGGTGGGCAGCACGATGGAAATTTTGTCCACCTCGTAGGTGAGCACCCGGTCCAGCACGGTGATGGTAAAGGTATCGCCCACTTCCAGCTGGTCGAGGTTGGTAAACAGCTTTGCGCTGGGCAGGCCGCGGTGCGCCGAGATGACCGCGTGGGTGGACGCGCCGCCCACCGGCAGGCTGGTGCCCTCTAAGTGGCCTGCGGCGATCTGCAGCACGCTGTCGTCGGTGCCGTGGTAGATGGGCAGCTCCACGCCGATTTTGGAGATGGTGATGTAACCCATAATGCCCGTGCCGGTAATATCCAGCGTTTCGTTGTAGCCGGTAAGCTGATCCGGGCGGTAGAGGGCGTTTTCGTTGGCGGCCACCTGTGCGTTAAAGGCATCGGCGGCGTCAAAGTAGGCGCTGTAATCCGCATCGGTCATGTTGTCCACGTCCTGCGCGTAGCTTGCCACCGCGCGGGACTGGTTGCGCTGGTTGACGTAATCGCTGATGGTGGGATATAACATCACGGATAGACCCACGAAAAAGACGAGGATCAGTATAATGGTGCTTTTGTTCTTTTTCATGGGCTACTCCCTAACGTTATAGTTTCAGGACCAGAGCAGGGGGCTTTGCAGCCCCGCTCTGTGCAGGGGAAAAGGAGAGCTTAGCGGTTCTCCATGCGCTTTTTGGTAATGAGCAGGATGGCTGCTGCAACCATCAGGCCGCCGCCGATCACATAGAAGATGGTGGTGCCGATGCCGCCGGTGCCGGGCAGGGTAGTGCCGATATTATTGATGACATTTGTAGTCAGAGTTCCGTCGGTTTTGCTAGAAGTAAAGGTGATTTCACCGCTCGTCGTGTCGCCGCTCAAAGAGGTCAGGATATCTTCACGACGCTCGGTTTCCCAAGTGATAGTATGATCAGCGTTGACAGTAAAGGTGATGGGGCTGATGGTGTTGTAGTGGGCGGGGGTTACAGTCTCGGTCAGTGTGTACACGCCGTCATCCAGACCGGACAGCGTAAACAGAGACTTCTTGGACGTGTCAATGTTCATAGGCATATCAACTTCCGTGCCGTCATTGAGCTTTTTGGTCAGAGTGAACTCTGCACCATCCAGAGGTTGACCAGCCTGATCGACCTTGTTCACAACCACCTTGTAGGTAAAGACGATGACGTTATCCCAAGGGGTTGTGCCCGTGCCATTACCGCGCGGGTTGTTGGAGTACTCCAGCTTTGCCGTGTTGACGTTGCCCTGTGCGCCCAGAACAGCGTCCGTGTTCAGCGTGGACTCGTAGGTAACGGTAATGATAGATTTAGCAGTAACAATGGAAATATTTTTCAGATCATCAAACACGATCTCAAAGGTGCAGCCATCGGTCGGGCTGGTAACGACAGTATAATTGCTAGCATCAATCTTAGTACCGGTCACTTCATCGCCAACAAAAACTTTCACAGAGCTGGGGTCAAAGGTCAGACCCTTTTCTTCCACATCGTGGAAAGCGTAGTAATACTTGCTATAGGAATCATAGTCCTTGGAAACAGTGCCCTGCAGGCGGAAGGGGATTTTATCGTCGATATCATAGTCGGCAGAATCCTGCCAGCCGGTAATAACGCCGGTAGTATCGTTGGTGTCCTTCAGCTTTTTGGTAAATTTAGGAACCTCATTGCTCTTCGGCTTAATGTCAACATTGCCAACAACGGAAACAATGTAAGGGGTATAAGTCTCAGAGGAAGGCACAGAACCATCCTGGTCCTTAATCAAGTAATAGCCGCCAACAACTTCAACAGAACCACCGTTTGTAATGGTCTCTACAGGATTGGTCAGAGTGACATATTTATCGATAACGTCAAGCTTATCACTGTCGCTTGTGTAGGAAGCAACCTTGGAAAGTGCGTCCAGAACAGTCTGCTCAACAGCTTCGCCAGCCGTACCAGTGCCGTTTTTGCCCCACTTGATGTTGGTGAGCATGGACGGTTGGAGTGCATCATAATCACCGGTAAAGATCTGGTAGATCTCGTAGGTGTGACCGTTAGCAGGTGCGGTGATTGTGTACCGGGTAACAGCAGCAGAGCTGGTAGAGCTGCTGCCATCTGCAAACGCCGGGATCGCCATGGCGCAAACCATAGCAACTGCCAGCAGCGCAGCCATGAGTTTCTTCATTGCTTTCTTCATGGAGAAAAGCTCCTTTCTTTTCTCTGCCCCTTGCCGCCCCCTGCATTTTGCACAGGGGGTGGAGAGGGGTGTGGTTTGTGTTCGGACTAATGCGTAAACTTTGCGCTGGGCGGGCGGGGTTTAAGCTCCGGGCGTCCGGCAGGGAAGTGCAGTTTAGTCATCTGCCCTCCCTTCGTGTCTGCGCTTGCGGTGGATAAAACTATATGCCAGCGCAGACAGCATCATTGTGCCGCCTACGGCTGTGTACGGGAGTGTACCGGTGCCACCGGTAGAGGGAAGCTCGTAATCCTGAGATTGCTCCTTCTCATTGGTAAGATAGAGGTATCCGCCAACGGATAATGCATGATAAGCACTCAGGTCAGCGGGAAGGTTCTCTGGATACTTACTCTTATCACTATCCGGGATATAGAAGTAGTAGGCGTTGTCGGGATCAAGGATATAACCGGCAGGAGGCATCGTTTCCACAAGCTTGAATGCCTGATTACGGAATTGAACGTTATTTTCGTCCATGATTTTGGAAAGGTTATGCCCTTCCCCATCAACCAGTTGACCATCGTCGTCCGTGACGATCTGATTGGTCACCAAAGACCAATCGTTTTTAGTGCTGTCCCACGCATAAAAGCTGAACTTTGCACCAGACAGATACAGACCGTTATTGTCTTTATCCACCTTGTAGGCGTATACGCCCTCTTTGGCATTGGCATTCCAAGAGCTGGAAGTGATTTTAACGTTTTGACTATCCGTAACAGAGGTGATCTTTTTGTCCTGTGCCAACAAGGTTGCGGTGTTGTTCAAAGTGATGTCGTGAGAAGCATTAGAAAGGTATCGATAAACCACTGCAAGCGGTTTTGCGTTTGGCAAGGTGAAAGTCAGGCGGTTAATGCGGTTTTCTGTACCGGTGCCGGAACCATAACCGATGGTTTCGTACAGATACGAATACTCTGAAACGGTTAGCGGGCTTCCAAGGGTATTGGTAGCTTTATCGTATTCATACACGGCAACACTGGAAGGCTTGAGCGTGATGAGCTTATTGTTATACCAGGGGTCATAAGTGTACGCAAGATCATCAACAAGTGTCAGCTTGATATTGGGGTTGCCCAGAATTGTCTGCCCATCGGGATTGACAATAACCGTATACTCCACTGTATCGGCAGCTTCACTTACGTCAACCTGCCTGCCACTCTTTTGCACAGCATCATGCAGGCTGTTGTAGGTGATCTCCTGCGTCTGCGAGGCTGTACCCCAATCCTTCGAGGTGCTGTCAGTCACATTGACTTCATTGGTAAAGTTCTTTTGCGTGCTTCCCCAGCTCGCTGGATCGTTGATGGCAGTAGTTACATAAATATTGATCTTTTCATCTGCTACGAGACACTTCAAAAGCTGCAGGGGAATACGCAGCTTAACAACCTGATGATCACCAACAGTGGTGGTTGTAACGGGAATGTCGGGACCATGCCCAGTAGCACCTCCGGATGCATCATTGTTGATCCATGTGTGAAGCTTCCACACACTGTCGTTTTTCTCTTCGCCGTTTTTACCCCAGTAATTGTTGGTTTTGATATCAATGTCCGAAATCTTTACACCGGAGGGGAGCGTGTCGGTAATTTCGATATACTCAAGTCCGCTTTCAACAGCCTTAAAGGCTTCGGTCAAAGTGACTTCGACCTTCCACTCCAGCTTACCATTGATATCGTCGTAGTCGTGGCTGCTGTTAGCCTCGGAATTGGTACGATTATCAAGCTTCTTTACAACTGCATTGCCGCCTGGTTTGTAGGTGTTCGTGCCTTCAAAAGTGTAACCGTTGAAGGTACAGTGATTCTTGAAATCAGTTTTGGTACTGGGACACTCAGCCGTAGTAGAAAAGCTGAATTTCAAAACGGTATCTTTTTGCAAAGGCCGGTTTCCAACAATGCCAATCGAACCCCAGTTTCCAGTGCCGTCATCAGTTTTCGGATGATAACCGTCGGTAACAGTATAATCAGAGTGACCGAGAACACGATTTAATTCAGCATACAGCGCTGTACGCTGCGCAGGCGTGAAATACTGTTTGCACTCGCTGTAATAAGATGCATAATCACACCATTTCCATCCCCCGGCAGGATAATCCTTGTCGATGATCAATTCAACTTCCCAGTTAAGGGTCAAAGTACCATCGCCATTATCGGTAACGCCGGTACCGGTCTTGAAATAGGCGTCCTTGCTGCCAACCTCAACACCGTATTCGGAAGAACCCTTATCGCCGCCCTTGTCGTCCTTCAGGATCACCTTGTTTGTGACCTGCGAAGTGTTATAGGGGTGATCGTCCGTAGTTTTGTAAGTGATGATGTAGCTTGCGGTAGTATCCGTATCAGCGGTGTCAGAGCCAAATTTGTAAGGCAGCGGAACGTCAAAGGAAGTACCTGTCGAGGGAGTAATTGTAACAGTGCCGGTGTAGGCGCTGCCGTTCAACTCGTCGCTCAGGATCCAGTCCTTCATGTTGGCATGATTTTCGTTCAGACTGACCGTCCAAGAGATGGTGCCGTCACTATTTTTAACGCCCTGCTTTTTCACAGTGTTAAAGCTGAAATCTACCGAAGCGTCACTCTCAATCTTTTCATTATCAGAATTTGTCGATTCGACATGGATCTTATTGTTCGTGGTAACGTTGCCGCCCTTCAAATCCGAAGGAAGCACGCCCCAATAGGTCAGCTCGTAATACTCATCTTCGCCAAGCGCGAGCAATGTGCCGGTAAAGCCCTTGTCGTCGGCTTTATAAGTGAGACCGTTGATACTGGCAGGAGTACCGTCTTTCTTTACGACCGTGATGCCCTTTGCCGTATCCAGCTTGATATCGGTCATGATATCTTCCAGCTGAACAGGATTACCGGCTGTACCATAGGTGCTCGATACTTTTACGGTGTACTTTACAGTACCATTTTCAAGGTCATAGTCGCTGGTATACTTTTGGGTGTGAAGATCACCCTTTTTATTGTAATCTTTCTTAATGGTGATCTTGCTGGAGTGGCTATCGTTGAACTTGATTGTGGTTTCCGTGTCGTGCTTTATGTTCATTTCCTTGGCTTCGCCATCGAAAGCCAAGGAACCACTGATTTCAGAACCTTTAGCATTTTTTTGCACATACGCATCGTAGAAAGTAATGGAAACATAACCACCTTCTACTTTGCCAACGCCAACAGCTTCTTTGCTGGAATTATAGACGATGCCGTTTTCTGTAAAATTCTTTAAAGCTTCCGGCAGGGGATACTTGATGGTGTTTAAATCAGAAGACAGCGTGCAGGGAGGCAGTGTGTATTCCAGAACAGCCTGAATCTGATCGTTTTCATCGACATCGGAATTATCCTGAATATCCTGCCAGTCCTCCCAACTGTTCTCGCGATACTGCAATTTTGCAGAGGTAATATTATCTGTGAAATCATGGGAAAGTGGAGTTTCCACCGGGGTCGGTGCTCCCGCCGTCAGTGCGGGCGCACGGTTCGGACGGCTGGCGGAGATGGTGGGCAGCTGGCCGCCGTAGGTGTCGGCGTACTGGGCGGCGGCAACGCTCACCACGCCCAGAACCTCGGCGTTGGAAAGGGTGACCTCGGCCACCTTGCCGTCCACATCGCCGGAGATGACGGTCAGCGTGTCGGCGTCGCTGTCCACACTGCTCACGATGCCCACGGTCTCCACGGGCTGAGCATCAGTCACGGTAGTGGTCTGCGGCTCGGCAGCGGGGGAACCCACGCTGGGCGCAGCGGTGTCGGCGCTGTCCACCGGCTTTGCGGCGGGCTGCTCCGGGTTGGCGGTGTCGGGGATATCGGGGAGATCAGGGGTATCGAGGGTGGTCATGTCCTCGGCGGCAGTGGCGGTATCCAACGCAGCAGCGCCGGATTCCTTGAGTTCTGCGCCGTTCTCGCCCTCAGCGTCCATGCTGAACTGGTCGTCCAGATCGTCCGCTGCACCGTCGGCGCTGCTGTCCACAGCCACGGTGCGGGTGACGTACTTATTATAAATAACGATGTCGCCCACATCGGCGGCGCTGCCGTCCTCGCCGTCCAGCAGCCAGTCCATGTCGCTCATGGAACTGCGCAGGGCAAGCACGCTGGCCTCCTGCGGGATAGCGCTCTGGGGGATACCGGCGTACTTCAGGCAGTAAGAGAGGAACATCACGTCCCACTCGCCGTAGGGGTTGCCGTAGGACTGACCGTAGCGGGAGTAGTAGCGCAGGGTCACGCCGTCCGCGGGGTCGATCTCAAAGTTTTTCTCGCTCTGCTCGTAGCCCAGCTGGGTCTGCGCCACGCTGACCAGATCCTCGGCCCAGTTGCCGGTCATCGCGGCCTCGGCGTTGGCGGCCTGCCACTCCTCGGGGGTCTCAAGGTCGGCGGAGGTGTCGCTCAGGCAGGCAACGGTGTGATGGTGCTCCGGCAGGGGGCAGGTGAGCACTTCCTCGTAGCAGGCGTCAGTGTGGTGGTGGTAGATGGGCTCCACAGTGTCCACCATCGGCTCCAGCGCTACGGGCTCGGCCACAGCCATAGCCGCCAGCTCGGCGCTCTGGGTGGGCTCCACCACCTGCTCCACAAGCTCGCCCTCCTCTAAGCCGCAGGTCAGCTCATACTCGGTGGTGTAGCAGCTTTCGTCGTGGGTATGCTCAAATTTGTCGCAGATCAGGCTGCCGTCCTCGGGGTCGAAGCAGTCGTCATCGTGGACGTGCTCTTCTTCCATGCAGGTCAGGGTCTGCACCTCGGTGTAGCAGTCCTCGGTGTGCTCGTGGGGCACAAACTCGATCTGCGGCTCCAGCGACAGCGGCGCGGGCTCTTCCTCAATGGTGGGCTGGCTGGTCGCAGCAGCGGCGGCCACCTCGTCCGCGTTTTCAAGCTCGCCTTCCTCGTAACCGCAGGTGAGCACCTTGGTGTAGCAATCCGCGGTGTGGGTGTGCTCCTCCTCGCCGCACTGGTACTGCGCGGTCATCGAGATGCCCACGCCATGCAGCTGCCAGTTCACGAACAGGGTGGTGATCATGGCAAGTGCCAGCACAAATGCGGTGTAGCGCCGCAGGGTGTGCCGGTTCTCGCGGAACCGCTCCATGTACGTTTTAAGAATGTCGTTCATAACGGAATACCTCCTCCCGGGGTCAATGGATCAACGAGAAGCTGGACAAGGGCCATATCCTCAGGAAAACCCTGCCAACGATCTGGCTTTTTTCAACGCAGCCTATCACGCTGCTGCGGCTGTCGATGGAGGTGGAGCGGTGGTCGCCCAGCACGAAGTAGCGGTTTTCCGGCACCTGATAGGGGAACCGGATGTCGCATTCGCCCACGGTCAGCGCGTCCACATAGGGTTCGTCCAGCGCCACGCCGTTTACCGAGACCACGCCGTTCACGTCCATATCGATCACATCACCGGGCTGCCCGATGATGCGCTTGAGCAGCAGCTTGTTCTGCCAGTAAAACCCGCATAACTCACCGTTTTCAATGTGGTTGGATTTTACCAGCAGGATAATGTCCTTATCATTCAACGTAGGGTTCATGCTGTCGCCGGAGACCTGAAGCACCGGCAAAAACAGCGTAGCCAGCAGCACGGCTACTGCGGCCACCACCACCAGAATATAGATCGTACTGCGCAGTACCCGCTGGTAGCGGCTCTGGTACGCAAGACGCTCACGTTCTGCGGCCACTTCCTCGGTGGAAGGGATGGAAGCGAACCGGATATCGCGTTTTTTCATGTTTCCTCCGAAGGCAGGCCGTCTGTGCTGCGATACTGGTCCAGCAGCTCGTTGGCCTTGTGGTCAAATGCCTGCCAGCGCTGCTGCACCTCCTGCTCGGCGCGCTCTACCATGGCCTTGCAGTCGGCCTCGGTCTGGGTGCGCTTTTGCGCGGCGGCGGCGGTCATGGCGTCGCATTCCTGCTGCGCCTGCGCTTTCAGACTGTCGGCGTCTGCCTGTGCCTGTTCCAGAATGCGTTTAGCCTCGCTGCGCGCCTGCGAAAGGGTGTTGGCAGCGGTGGCGTTGGTGTCCGCAACGCTGGCCTGTACCGAATGCAGATAGTCATCGGCGGCGGCCTGTGCGGCGGCAAACACGTTGTTCAGCTCCAGCGCGGCCTGCGCGATGGAACCAGCGCTTTCCAGCCGGAGCTGCCGGTCCTGCAGCTGCGCGGTGAGCGCGGCATTCTGTGCCTTGAGCTGGTCCTCGCTCTGTTTCAGCGCATAGATGATCTCTATTAGTTCAGCGCGGTGCATCCGCCGCAGTTCACGATCTGCCATTTGCGTACAAACTCCCGAATGTAAAGATAACGAAATTTCTTTCGAAAATACTGAAAAAACTTAAAGAAAATGCCTGAAAAATCGCTTGTCGCCACGCGATTTGCGTGGCTGGAGAGACCTTTTATAAACTATCTTATTTTAGCACACTCCCTGTAACAACAATATAACAAATCGGAAACAAAATCAAGAGATAAAGCCGAAAAAATATCTCAAATTTTTTTATTTTATATGTAAAACACCCAAAAAGAAGGTAATATACCACAGAATTGTTAAAATTTTCCTTCATAATTCTGGGGCGCGAAGTTCTGCGCAGTAATGCACTGAATCGGTGCGCCTACGAAAAACGGGAGCCGCACTTTTTCGAAAAAAGCGCGACTCCCGTATCCAAACTTTGGGGGTGATCCTTTTACTTGCCGAAGCTGCCCAGCAGGCTGTTCAGCGATACAAAGGACTGGTAAATGACGTTGACGTTGTTGATGATGGAGCTTGCACCGGAGAAGATGCGGGCGATGTAGTTGAACACCTTACCAACGTCCAGGAAGGCCTGATAAGCGTTGCTGGCGCCGCCGTCCAGATAGGTCATCTCCTCGGCTTCGATAGCGGAATAGCTGGCGGGCATTTTCATGGTAGAAGTAGTCATGGTAAGATCCCTTTCTTCAATGGTATCATTGCGTTTACAGCAGTGTTCAGAACATGGTGGCGACCAGCAGAGTAGTAAGCAGGGCACCGGCCACAAGGGCAGGCCCTACATACTTTTGCCACTGGGTGGTGGCAGGCTGGGTGGTGGGCTGCGGTACGGTAGTGGTACTGGCCTTGGCAGTCCAGTGGGCGTAGATGGTGGCATCGGAGGTGAACACGGTGGAGGTGGTCACCTTGCTGCCGCCCACCGGCTCGGTGTACCAGCCGTCAAAGGTGTAGCCCGTCATGGTAGGCTGCTCGGGCGTGCTCTCCAGTTTGCCGGACAGGTTCGTGTAGGTGACCACGGTAGAGCAGATGCCGCCTTGGGCATCCATACCAATGGCGTACACGTTCTCTTCCTTTTTGCTCCCTGAAGTTTTGTCGGCAGCAAATGCAGCCGGCAGTGCGCAGCACAGCAGCGTGAACAGGCAAAGCCCGACCACCAGCGTTTTCAGGAATTTTTTCATGAGATCCCTCGCTTTCCTTCACAAAGATGGAGACACTGTCTCGCCCGGGTGCAGCCCGGACGCAGGAGAAGTTTCTTCAACTTATTTTTATCACATCCAGTGTACCAGAACCGCAACAAAAAATACAGTCTTTTGAGAAAATAATAAGAAAAATCAAGAAAAAAATAAATTTCACCTTTGCAAGATAAAATTTATGCCCGTGTAGACTGCGCTTTTTGAAAAACGCATCCCGCAAAACTTACCTTTCGTAAAAACATGGCAGGATATGGAAAAAGCAAAACCTTTGCCGCAAAGCCAAAAAACGACTCGAACCGCTGCAAATGCAGCAGGCAGCGCACAGAAAAAAGCGGCAAAAACGCGGCACACCTCTTGTGGAAAAGCGGAAAATATGTTATACTATCTTGCATGATGCGCCATCGCCAAGCGGTAAGGCAGGGGACTTTGACTCCCCCATCGTAGGTTCGACTCCTGCTGGCGCAACCAGAAAAAGGCCGTTGTACAGGAGACTGTGCAGCGACCTTTTTATTATTTGCCCTCTGGCAGCTTGAAGTAGACGCGGTATTCGTCCGAGTAGACCTTGCTGCCCATGCGGCTCACGCCGCCGTACAGGTGGGTACGCATCAGCGGCTCAATGGCGTCCAGATCCTTCTCCCGCAGAATACGCAGCATCTCGGCGTGCTCGCTGACAACGCTGGACACGTTGCGCGCGCCTACGATGTCCAGACGGATAAAGCGGGAATAGTCTGCCTGCGGGCGGGTCATCTGCTCCCAAAGGTACTCCTTGCTGGTCTTGCGGAACCAGTACTCGTGCATGGCAAGGTCGCAGCTGAGGAAGTGGTTGAAATCAAAGTTTTGCGGGTCGCTGCGCCCCGCAGCGGCCTCCAGCAGCACATTATAAAGGTGTTCTACCGCAAGTATCTCCATGGGCGAGCAGCTCTGCACAAAATCCCGGAACACCATGCCCTCCACCGCAACACGCTGGAAGATGAGCTGATCCACCACGCCGATGTCGATGGCAGTGACGATGGTGCCCTTGCAGGGGATGATCTGCACAAAGCGGTTCTGCTCCAGCCGCTGCAAAACGCTGCGGATGGGGGTGCGCGAAACACCGAACCGCTTGCACAGTTGGTTCTCGCTCAGCGCTTCCCCGGGCAGAATCTTCAACGTGCAGATCTCGTCCTCGAGAATATGATAGAGCTCATCCGTGTGCTGTAATGTAGCCATAGTCGTTCTCCATTTATCCGGTAAATATGATCTTACTATCATTGTACCGTTCCGACAGCGGAATGTCAATGCTGGAACGGAACTTTATTTGAGCACTTGTATACAAGTATTTGCGTGCACACACAGAGTTGCTCCTGAAGCGAAAAAACGGATATACCACTTTGCAATGCGGGAAAAGTGTTGATAAAATGCCGCAATCAAGCGGCTGTTGTATCAAATGCATAAAGAAAACAGAGAATAACTGTCAAATATTACAATAGAAAAGCACGGCGCTGACTGTTGCGGCAACACTGTGGGTTGAAATATTGTATACAGGATTTTGCTGAAAAAGCTGAAAGGACAAATACCCCACAGATACCGGATCGTCTCCGGCAGATGCGGCAGGGCAGGTGCCTTTTTGCGTGCATGCTTGCTTTGCTGCCCGAAAGGCGGTAAACTGGAAGTAAACAAAAACGCCCGAAAAGGAGAAATGACATGGCATATACAAAGGCTGACCTCAAGCACGACCTTGCCGCGATGGGGCTGACAGGAACGGAGACCATCCTGATCCATTCCTCCATGAAGTCCATCGGCCCGGTGGAGGGCGGCGCAGACACGGTTCTGGACGCATGGATGGAGTTTTTTGCGGAGGGCTTGCTGCTGCTGCCCACCCACACATGGCGGTTCATCAACGAGGAGAACCGAGTGTTCGATGTGCGCCGCAGCCCGTGCTGCGTGGGCATTCTGCCGGAGCTGTTCCGGCAGCGCCCCGGCGTGCTGCGCTCGCTGCACCCCACCCACAGCATGGCGGCCTATGGCAAGGGAGCGGCTGCGTATCTGGAAGGGGAACTGGACGCAAACACCCCCTGCACCCCCGGCGGCTGCTACGACCGCCTGCGGGCAGCCCACGGCAAGGTGCTGCTGCTGGGGGTCACCCACGCCCGCAACACCTTTATCCATAGCGTGGAGGAGGTACTGAACGTGCCGAACCGCCTGACCGACAAGCCCATGCAGATGACCGTGGTGGACGAAGCCGGGGTGCAGCACAACGTCTATATGCGCCGTCACTACAACGCGCAGCAGCCACATATCTCGGAGGATTTCGTCAAGCTGGAGCAGGCATATCTGGACTGCGGCGCAGCCCGGAACACAAAACTTGGCGATGCAAGCTGCATTTTGTGCGACGCCGAGGGGCTTTTCCGGGTCACCCGCCATGTTCTTGCCCCGAACCCCGAAGCCTTTGTCACCGAGCCGGTCATCCCGCCGGAGCGCTGGCAGGGTCTTTGCACCGGTAAAACCGGCGGGTGAACCGGCGCGCCCTCTTTTGTGTCGGACGATTGGAGATGGCCTCCGCTTGCGCTTTGGCCATGATTTAAGGAATTGCATTTTAAAATCAGAGGGACAGAAATGCCTGCGGGCATTTCTGTCCCTCTTTTTCATGTTAGCAGAAGCGGATACGGTACTCCCGGGGGGTGCAGTGCTTGATCTCCCGAAAGGTCTTGATAAAGTAGCTGGCGTCCGAAAAACCGCATTCCAGCCCCACCTCGCCGGTCTTGAGCCGGGTGGAGCGCAGCAGCTCGGCGGCTTTTTCCACCCGGAACTGCTTGACGTACTGGATGGGCGTGATGCCCAGAAACTGCCGGAAGCTGCGCAGACAGGCGCTTTCGCTCAGGGCAACGCACCCGGCCAGCTTTTCCACGGTCAGCTCCTCGGCGTAATGCTCCTCTACATAGCGCAGCATCTGCTTCATCCGCTCCGAGGCAATTTGTTCCTGCTCCGATACCTTTACTTTGCCGCTGACGCATTGGGTAATGAGCAGCCGCAGGGCGGCAGTAAGGTGGTAGCGCACCCGGTTCTCGTAGTCAAAGGGCTCGTCCGCCACGCCCTTCCACGCCTCCCGAAGGCAGAGCAGCACCTGCCGCTGCCATGGCACGGCCTCATCCAGCAAAAAGAAGGGCGGTGTGCCTGGCTGCAAAAGCGGGCGGATGAGCTTTTGCCAGAATACGGTGTCCATGCCGCCGACCAGCCGGGGCTGAAACACGCCGGAGTGCAGCAGCGCGCTGTCCTCGGCAGGCTCTACCGCGTGCAGCGCACCGGAGTTGATGAACACGCCCTGCCCGGTCTGCAAGGTCAGGCGGGTCTTGTTCACGTCCACATGAATGGGCCCCAGCGCCGCCAGAATGAACTCAAATTCCTCGTGCCAGTGCCACGCCACCGAAAAACAGGAAAGATCCTCGGCATAGCAGGCGATGGGGAACAGCGGGCTGCCGTGCTGGGTCTGCTCCCGCCCGGCGGCATCGGCCACCACGGCAGTAGCGCTGGACAGCCCCACCCGGCCACTGGTATAGGATGCACAGCTTGTCTGATATGCCATATTCACCAATTCCTTTCCGCAATACTTTGAATGTTTTTTATCAATGCCGATTTTGTTGCATATACTATGCGGTTCTGTTCTATTATTTGCGATTGTTTTGTGGTATTATCCTATCAGAGCTTCCAAGCTCAGTATAGCACCAAGGCGGCCGGGACGCAAGCTGTGCAAGCGTTTCCACTGCCGGGCAAAACCGCTATTCTCCCGCCGCCTGTCCAAAGAGGACTGGACGGCAAGTGTAACATAAACCATTTCATCAAGGAGGTATTCCTATGCTTCGGATCGAGTATTTTGATAAGGAACGTTTCATGCGCCAGCTTTCTGCCAGCCACGGCAGCGTGCTGCTGCATCTGGACAACGGCAAGACCTGCGACCTGAAAAAGGACGCTACCGCATGCTCCATGCTGCAGATGATGGACACTGCCCCCAAGAAGGGCTTTGACCTCACCGTGACCGACCCTGCCGACGTGACCGGCTTCCTGCGCTATATGCTGGAGGCAGGCCGTACCGAGCGCGTGGCCGGCTGACCACTGATATTCTCTTAATCCCATAAGTGTCATAGCAAACGCAAAGCGCCCGTCCCGGTCATGCCGGGGCGGGCGTTTTGCCTGTTTTACCGGAAAGCTTGCGCGGGCGGATAGTCTGTGGTAAGCTGAAAGCAGAAAAAACAAGATGGAGGGAACGACTATGAACCTGAAGGAAGCATTCCGCTACCAGAACAAGCTCCAGTCCCTGCTGGACGAGGCACAGGGCATTCTGGACTGCGATGCCAACGTGACCAAGGTGGCCAACACCTATCTGCGCCATAAGGTGATGCCCGAGGCCGAGGACGAGACCGTTATGGACGTAGCACAGACCGAATATGCAGAGCAGATCACCGACATTGCCCGGTTCATGCTCTATCTGCTGGAGGAAAAAAGCCGCCTGTTTGCCGCCATCCGCAAGGCAAAGGATGCACTGGACATGGATATGGACAGCGAGGTCAGCCTGAATGCCGCGCGGCAGAGCATTGCCAGCACCTTCAAACGGATGAACGACCTGCGCAGTTCTGAGCAGCTGCTCTCCGGCGGGGGCACCGGCTACCGCTTCAACGCCGAGGGCAACCAGATCTCCTACTGCTGCGATGTGAAGCGGGTGACCACCATCAACTACGACCGCAAGGTCATCCATGCGGCGCTGAGCAAACTGAACCGGCAGGCAGACGAAACCTCCAACCGGCTGGACCTCTGCCTTGTGACCTCCAAGGTGGACTACACTGTCCCCTTTGATGTAAATGCCAGTTTTGCCGAGGCATTTGAGATCTATCTGGAAAACGCCAAAAACTAAATAAACGTTCCACCGGCTATTTTGGGTGCGGCAAGCGCCGGGTGCACAGTTGCCGGTTCAGGTGCAGATGAACTATAACGCTGCACATTTCCGCAAGGAAGTTTTGGTACGGCTCACCTTACGAGCCAGCATAGTATGAAAAAATCTTGCGTTCGGCTTTTCCGCCACCGCCAGACGCTTTTTCGCCGAAACCGTCCCTTGCTCCTTCCCGCATTTCTGCTTTTGTGCTTACGTCTCCATGGGCAGGCAGGCAAGCCACCCTTCATGAATTTGCCCCGCAGACTGTTGCGGGCACACACTTTCTGCGTGCCGGGCGGGCGCTCTGCGCCCCTTTGCACGCGGAATAAAATGGCAGCTGCCCCTGCGCTTGCCGTATCCAAAATAGCCGGTGAAAAAACCAAAACCGGAGGAATGCTCTATGAAAAAATGCAATCTGTTTTATCTCGGCGGACTGTTGTTTTTTCTTGCTGCGGTGCTGAATCTTGTTACCGGCGAGAATCACTCCACAGCAGTGGTATGGCTCTGCCTTGGCTCCAGCTTTTTGTGTCTGGGGTATTCGCATCAGAAAGAATAAAGCATTCCTGCAGCCCCGGCGGTGGAAAAATCTGGCCGGGGCTGCAATTCTTTGCGGGGCTTGTTCGTATTCCAGACAGAACAACGAAATTTCGACAAAGACGAGGTACGAGTATGTCAACAAAAGCGATCAAACCCGCTGCCGCGACCCGCTTTGACCTGAGCGCAGCGGCTCTTCATATCCTTGCTATGGCGTTGATGCTGATGGACCACCTGTGGGCGACGTTGCTGCCGGCACAGGAATGGCTGACCTGTGCGGGACGTGTGGCCTTTCCCATCTTTGCCTTTATGGCGGTGGAGGGCTATTTTCACACCCACGACCTGAAAAAATACACCCTGCGGCTGCTGCTGTTTGCTCTGCTTTCGGAAGTGCCCTTCGATTTGATGTACGGCGGTACATGGTTCTACCCAGTGCACCAGAACGTCATCTGGACGCTGCTGCTGGGCATTTTGGGCATCCACTTGATGGAGACCGTGCGCAAAAAGCAGAAAACATGGGCGTATCTGCTGGTATCCGCCCTTGTGGTGGCGGCGGGCGCGGTGCTGGGCACGCTGGGCATGGTGGACTACTACGGTGCCGGTGTGCTGACCGTGTTCGTCTTCTACTTTTTTCACGGGCACGGACGCAAGTGGTGGTGCCTGCTGGGGCAGCTGGCTGCGCTGTACTGGGTCAACGTGGAGCTGCTGGGCGGGCTTATGTATCCCATTCAGCTCTTCGGCATGGACTTTGAACTTTGCCAGCAGGGTCTGGCGCTGCTGGCACTGGTGCCCATCTGGCTGTACCGCGGGCGGCAGGGCTACCACAGCAAGCCCTTCCAGTATGCCTGCTACGCCTTTTACCCCGTGCACATGCTGCTGCTGGTTCTGGTGCTGAATTTCGTGAACCGGTAAGGAAAACAGAACGATCCAAAGGCATTTTCACGCGTGGAGTCGTAGAGAGGGATTCCCGCTCGAAATAGCCAAAGCGCATGCAGAAATTATTTCAATATCCCGTCGGTACAAGGCCGCCGCACAAACTCTGTGCGGCGGCTTTTTTGCGGGAAAAAAAGACACTTGTTCACAAAAAGTTCAGCCTTTTGAGCAAAAAATACTATTTTTTTCGTGTAAAATAGACAACATGGATTGAATGCCGCCCGCGATTGGATTATAATAATAGTGTATGCAAAAACGCAGTTGCTGCATTTTTTATAGCGAATGCTGCTTGAAAACAGCGTAGCTGCGCAATGCGGGCTGCTGAAAAGAGAAAGCGGCCGTTGCACATCTTTGCCGCAAACGGCTGTTTGCCATGGCAGCCGGGGCGTTATGCTCCGGTTATTTGTCCTTAGGAGGGAAAATAAGGTGAGAGTAGGTCTTGACATCGGCAGTACCACCATCAAGTGTGTGGTGCTGGGCGAGCATGATGAACTGCTATATTCTACATACGAACGACATTATAGTCATATTCTGGAAAAGGCGCAGGAGCTGCTGCGGCGCATTGATGCCGAGCAGCTGCATGGCAGCAAGGCGCTGCTCAGCATCTCCGGCTCTGCCGGTATGGGCTTAGCGGACAGCTGTGGCGTGCCCTTTGTGCAGGAGGTGTTCTCCACCCGCGTGGCGGTCAAGCGCTTTATGCCAAAGACTGATTGCGTCATTGAGCTGGGCGGCGAGGATGCCAAGATCCTGTTTTTGACCAACGGCACCGAGGTGCGCATGAACGGCAGTTGTGCCGGCGGCACCGGTGCTTTCATCGACCAGATGGCTACCCTGCTGAAGATGAGCGCCGATGAAATGAACAAGGCTGCAGAGCAGGCGCAGCGTACCTATACCATCGCCAGCCGCTGCGGCGTTTTTGCAAAAAGTGACGTGCAGCCGCTGATCAATCAGGGTGCCCGCACCGAGGATATCGCCGCCAGCATCTATAAGGCTGTGGTCAACCAGACCATCGCCGGTCTGGCACAGGGACGTCCCATCAAGGGCAATATCCTTTATCTGGGTGGGCCGCTCACCTTCAGCACCGTGCTGCGCAAAAGCTTTGATGAAGCGCTGAACGTGACCGGCACCTGCCCGGAAAACAGCCTGCTGTATGTGGCGCTGGGCGCTGCGTTGTATGCCGACAAGGAATTTGTGCTCACCGAGGTGGCCGCTGCGCTGGACAAGTACGCCGCCACTGCTACCTATGCCAGCGAGCCGCCGCTGTTCGCCAGCAAGGAGGAGTACGAGGCTTTCCACGCACGGCACATGTCCCATAGTGTGCCCCGCGTGGCTTTTAGTGCCCACTGCGGGCCGGTGCATATCGGCATCGACTCCGGCTCTACCACCGTCAAGCTGGTGGTGGTGGACGAAAAGAGTCAGATCTTGTACACCAACTATCAGCCCAACCTTGGCAACCCGCTGCCCCTCATCCGGGAGCAGCTGCTCAAGATTTACAAAGAGCATCCGGGGCTGCAGGTGGCCAGCGTCACCACCACCGGCTACGGCGAGGAGCTGGTAAAGAACGCCTTCCGCTGCGATTACGGTCTGGTGGAAACGGTGGCGCATTTTACCGCGGCCAAGTACTTTATGCCGGACGTGGATTTCATCATTGATATCGGCGGGCAGGACATGAAGTGCTTCAAGATCGAGGACGGCGCAATCAGCAACATCTTCCTGAACGAGGCCTGCTCCTCCGGCTGCGGCAGCTTTTTGCAGACCTTTGCGCAGGCGCTGGGCTACGACGTCAAGGAGTTTGCCGCACTGGGTCTGTTCGCAGACCGCCCGGTGGACTTGGGCAGCCGCTGCACTGTGTTCATGAACAGCTCGGTCAAGCAGGCACAGAAGGACGGTGCCAGCATCGAGAATATCTCCGCAGGTCTGTCCATCAGCGTGGTCAAGAATGCGCTGTACAAGGTGATCCGCGCTTCCAGCCCGGAAGAGCTGGGCCGCAAGATCGTGGTGCAGGGCGGTACCTTCTATAATGAAGCTGTGCTCCGCGCCTTTGAAAAGGAGATGGGCGTGGAGGTCATCCGGCCGGACATTGCCGGTCTGATGGGTGCTTACGGCGCTGCTTTGTACGGCCTGCGCCAGAGCCATAAAAACAACCAGACCACCTCTGCCATGATGGACGAGCAGGAGCTGGAAAAGTTTGCACAGCAGGTGGTCAGCGTCAAGTGCGGCGGCTGCGGCAACCATTGCCAGCTGACCGTCAACACCTTTGCCGATGGCCGCAAGTTCATCTCCGGCAACCGCTGCGATAAGCCCGTTACCGGCAAGAGCGAGGACAACAGTCTGAACCTGTACGCCTACAAGCAGCAGCTGCTGGCAAGCTACAAGCCTGTGCCCGGCAAGCGCGGTTCCATCGGCATCCCGCTGTGTCTGGGCTTCTACGAGCTGCTGCCCTTCTGGTACGCCTTCTGGACGAGCCTTGGTTTTGCGGTGCACACCAGCCCGGTGTCCACCCGCGGACTGTATCTGGCCGGACAGGCCACCATCCCCAGCGATACCGCCTGCTTCCCGGCAAAGCTGAGCCACGGCCACATCAAGGCGCTGAGCCAGATGCAGCTGGACGCCATCTTCTACCCCTGCCTGACCTACAATGTGGACGAGGGACTGGGCGACAACCATTATAACTGCCCGGTGGTGGCCTACTACCCGGAGGTTCTGGCCGGCAACTGCCCGGAGCTGGAGGGCAAAAAGTTCATCTATGATTATGTGGGCATCCACCGCCCAAAGGACTTTGTGCACAAGATGGCAAAGGAGGTGCTGCCCAAGTACTTTGGCGGCATCTCTGAAAAAGAGGTGCAGGCCGCAGCCGATGCCGCCTACGCGGAGTATGAGGCACACATGGCTAAGATCCGGGTAAAGGGCAGCGAGATCATCGACGAGGCGCGCCGTCAGGGCAAGCGCATCATCGTGCTGGCAGGCCGTCCCTACCATGTGGACCCGGAGGTCAACCACGGCATCGACCACCTGATCACCCGCCACGGGGCTGCGGTGGTTACCGAGGACAGCATCTCCAACCGGGTGCAGAAGTTCCCCACCAGCGTGTTGAACCAGTGGACCTACCACAGCCGCCTGTACGCTGCCGCCAAGTACTGCACCACCCAGAAGGATATGGATCTGGTGCAGCTGGTGTCCTTTGGCTGCGGCGTGGATGCCATTACCACCGATGAGACCCGCGAGATTTTGCAGCGGGGCAACAAGCTGTACACCCAGCTGAAGATCGACGAGATCACGAACCTCGGTGCCGTGAACATCCGTCTGCGCAGCCTGTTTGCCGCACTGGACGAGCGGGACGAGGCCGCCGCAGAAAAGTCAGAATAAAAGAAATCCTGAGATAGGCTGAAAGTTTTCCCCCAGCGGGGGAAGCTTTTGCGGGGACTATCTTGTTTAGAGCAACATAGGAGGAACCTATGGAATATCATTATCCCAAATTTACCCCGGAGATGAAAAAGACCCACACCATCCTCATCCCCAACATGGCCGTTACCCAGTTCCGGCTTATGGAGTACGCACTGCGCTGCGAGGGCTACAAGTGTGAGCTGCTGGGCAACTGCGGCAGCGCTGTGGCGCAGCTGGGGCTGAAGTATGTCCATAACGATACCTGCTACCCGGCGCTGCTGGTCATCGGCCAGTTTCTGGACGCGCTGAACAGCGGCAAGTATGATCTGGAACATACCGCGCTGCTGATCACCCAGACCGGCGGCGGCTGTCGCGCCTCCAATTACATCCATCTGCTGCGTAAGGCGCTGGTCAAGGCCGGTTACCCGCAGATCCCGGTGGCAAGCCTGAACTTTTCCGGTCTGGAAAAGGACAGCGGCTTCCAGATGACCCTCCCGCTGGCGCGCAAGTGCATCGCCTGCATCTTCTACGGCGATATGCTGTGTGCGCTGCGCAATCAGGTGGCTCCCTACGAGAACGAAAAGGGCGCTGCTGACCGCATGGTGGATCGCTGGATCGCCCGTCTTGGCCGTGCACTGCTGGCAGGCAAGGGCTTTACTTCCCGGGAAATGAAGCACACTTTCCCGCTCATTGCAAAGGACTTTGCCACCATCCCGGTCACCCGGGTACCCAAGGTCAAGGTGGGTGTTGTGGGCGAGATCTACGTCAAGTACAGCCCGCTGGGCAACAATGACCTGCAAAAATTCCTGGAAAGTCAGGACTGCGAGGTGAACTTCCCCGGTCTGATGGGCTTTGTGCAGTACTGCGCTTTCAACATGGGCGAGGATCATGTACTTTACGGCGGCAAGCTGGCTGTAAAGGTAGGCACCGACCAGTTCCTCAACTGGTTGGACAGTGTGGAACGCGTCATGCTCAAGGCAGAGACGGACGCCGGGTTCTATGCGCCGGGCCCCTTCAAGGAGCTGGTGAAAAAGCCCAAGGGGGTCATCTCGCTGGGCGCAAAAATGGGCGAGGGCTGGCTGCTGACCGCCGAGATGATCGAGCTGGTGCAGGGCGGCTACGGCAACATCGTGTGTGCACAGCCTTTTGGCTGCCTGCCCAACCATATCGTGGGCAAGGGCATGGTGAACAAGATCCGTGCGCTGTACCCCAGTGCCAACATCACCCCCATCGACTACGACCCCAGTGCTACCCGGGTCAATCAGGAAAACCGCATCAAGCTGATGCTGGCTGTGGCAAAGGAGCGCCTGAACGCCCCCGCAGAAGCCCAGCCGCTTACGGCAGAGCAGCTCGCAGGCGGCGCTCCTCAGGTCGGCGTCACCGTGTAACAAAAGCAAATACGATAAAAACAGGGGAGCCGCTGCACGGCATTTTTACGCAGCAGCTCCCTTTTTGCAGGAAAGGAACCTCTATGGAAAAGCCCGCAGCTGCCTATTATCATCTGCCCGGCCTGTTCGAGTTTTACGAGCTGTACCGCCGCTTTTTGCCGCTGTACCGGGAGCACCGGGAATATTTTTACGACTGGTGCGCCATCGGCTCTATCTACGGCGCTCCGGCGGGCTGCATCTGGGGCGGGGGACGCATTTCCAGCGGCGGGGCAGCTGCGCGCGAGGTGCTGGCGCTATTGCGGGAATACAGCATCTCCGGGCGGCTGACCTTCAGTAACTCCCTGCTGCGGGCTGAGCACCTTGCCGACCCGCAGTGCAACGCCCTGTGTGAGCAGTTTGCCAAAGCTGGCAGTGTGCCAAACGGCGTCATCGTCCACTCCGACCTGCTGGCGGACTATCTGCAGCAGCGCTGGCCGGAGCTGTATCTGGTGTCCTCCACCACAAAAGTGCTTACCGAGTTTGCGCAGTTGCGGCAGGAACTGGCAAAGCCGCAGTTCCGGTATGTGGTGCCGGATTTCCGGCTGAACCCGGCGCTGAAACAGCTGCGCACTCTGCCGCCGGAGCAAAAAGCCAAGGTGGAGTTTTTATGCAATGAGTGCTGCTGGTTCGGCTGCACAGAGCGCAAGCGCTGCTACGAAACGGTCAGCCGTCAGAATCTGGGCGAGGACTGCCCGGACCACCGCTGCACCGCCCCGGATGCCGCCGAGGGCTACCGCTTTTCCAAGGCGATGCGCAGCCCCGGGTTTATCGGGGTAGATGACATCCGGCAGCGGTATCTGCCAGCAGGCTTTTCCCAGTTTAAGATAGAGGGCAGAGGACTTGGCAGCGCACTGGTGCTGGAATTTCTACTTTACTACATGATAAAGCCGGAATACCAATTGCAGGTGCGGGAGGCAATCTATCTGGACAATATGCTGGATCTTTTTTAAGAAAATCGCACCGGGCAGACCATTTTCTGTCCGGTGCTGTTTTTTGCCTGCGAGATTTGCGCCCGAAAACTTTCTTTTCCCGCCAAAGCGTGTTACAATAAACAGGAAATAATAGTTATAGGAGCAGTGCATGGAAACAATGCAAAAACAGATCGTACTGGGCATTCTGGCCCATGTGGACTCCGGCAAGACCACCCTCTCCGAGGCCATGCTCTACCGCGCCGGTGCTATCCGAAAGCTGGGGCGGGTAGACCACGGGGACGCCTTTCTGGATACCGACAGCTTGGAAAAAGCGCGCGGCATCACCATCTTTTCCAAGCAGGCGCTGCTTACGGCGGGCAATACCGCCATCACCCTGCTGGACACCCCCGGCCATGTGGATTTTTCCACCGAGACTGAGCGCACCTTGCAGGTGCTGGACTACGCCGTGCTGGTGGTCAGCGGAACGGACGGCGTGCAAAGCCATACCGAAACGCTGTGGCGGCTGTTGCGGCGCTACCATGTGCCCACCTTTGTATTCGTGAATAAAATGGACCTGCCCGGCATGACCCGGGAACAGTTACTCAGCCAGCTGAACCACCGCCTTGGCGAGGGTTTTGTGGATTTTGGCGCAGAGCCTGCCGCCCGCAACGAAGCACTGGCGCTGTGCGATGAGCAGCTGATGGAAAAAATGCTGGACGCGGGAACCTTGACCGATGCAGACATTATCCCCGCAGTTGCCCGGCGGCACGTTTTTCCGTGCTGGTTCGGGGCGGCGCTGCGGCTGGACGGGGTGGATGCACTTCTGGAGGGGCTTGACCGCTACACCCGCCCCGCCCCGGCGCTGCACGCCTTTGGTGCAAGGGTGTTCAAGGTATCACAGGACGAGCAGGGGGCACGCCTGACATGGCTGCGGGTCACCGGCGGGGAGCTGAAGGTAAAGGCTCTGCTCTCTGGCGAAGCAGACGGCGAGCCGTGGGCAGAAAAAGCAAACCAGCTGCGGCTGTACTCCGGCGCAAAATATACCCTGACCGAGGCCATCGGCCCGGGACAGGTATGCGCCGTGACCGGCCTGACCCATGCAAAGCCCGGCACCGGGCTTGGGGCAGAGCGGGACAGCGATGTGCCGGTGCTGGAACCGGTGCTCAGCTATCAGGTACTACTGCCGGAGGGCGCGGATGTGCACGCCGCGCTGGGCAAGCTGCACCGGCTGGAAGAGGAAGAGCCCCAGCTCCATGTGGTGTGGAACGAAAGCTTGGGTGAGATCCATGTGCAGCTGATGGGCGAGGTGCAGCTGGAAGTGCTGCGCAGCCTGCTGGCTGAGCGGTTCGGGCTGGAAGTAGCCTTTGGCCCGGGTGGCATTTTGTATAAGGAGACCATCACCGAGCCCATGGAGGGCGTAGGCCACTACGAGCCGCTGCGCCATTATGCCGAGGTGCATCTGCTGCTGGAACCGCTGCCCCGGGGCAGCGGGATGCAGTTTGCCGCCGACTGCCGGGAAGAGGTGCTGGACAAAAACTGGCAGCGGCTGGTGCTGACCCATCTGGAAGAAAAGCAGCACCTTGGCGTTTTGATCGGCGCACCGCTGACCGATGTAAAAATCACCCTGCTTGCCGGCAAAGCGCACCTCAAGCACACTGAGGGCGGCGATTTCCGGCAGGCTACCTACCGCGCCGTGCGGCAGGGGCTGATGCTGGCCAAAAGCCAGCTGTTAGAGCCGTGGTACGCCTTCCGGCTGGAGGTGCCGGTGGAGAACATCGGCCGCGCCATGAGCGATATCCAGCGCATGGAGGGCAGCTTTGACCCGCCGGAAAGCGG